>ERZ506926.4-NODE-4-length-302650-cov-13.067995_pt1 | contig 302650 bp, 252 predicted proteins | sample MGYA00512903_ERZ506926 | MGnify/ENA metagenome assembly ERZ506926 | reverse complement strand
CGCCCGCGCATGAACGCGAGCGGGGCGATCTCGATGACGCCCTGCTCGATGAGGGCGTTGCCCTTCTCCATGTCCGTCATGTCAAACAGCGCGTCGTACAGCGGCCGCACGTACGGGTCAAGCTTCTCCTGCAGCGTGCCGGGCAGGTAGCCAAGCGACTCCCCCGCCTCGACCACGGGCCGCGCGAGCACGATGCGCCCCACGTCGCGGCGCTTCAGCGCGCTCACGGCCATGGCCATGGCCAGGTACGTCTTGCCGGTGCCCGCCGGCCCTATGCCAAACGTGATGGTGTTGTCGCGGATGGAGTCTATGTAGCGCTTCTGGCCGGCGGTCTTCGGGCGTATGGCGCGCCCGCGGTACGTGAGCAGGATGTCGTCCGAGAGGTCCGCCGCCTCGCTCGCCCCATGGCTCACCTGGCCTATCAGCAGGTCGACGTCTTCGGTCGTCGGGACGTCGCCCTTCTCCACGCACCGTATGAGGCGAGAAAAGACGGACACCACCTGGTCCACCACGTCCGTGGGCCCGATCACGCTCACCTGGTTGCCGCGCACGGTGACCATGGCGTCGAACGCCCCCTCTATCCTGCGAAGGAGCGAGTCCGCCGGCCCCATGAGCAGCGTTGGGTCGACGGAGTCCGGTATGGTGAGCCTGACGTGGGTGGGTTCCATGTTCCTCCTGACGGACGGTTTGTTGCCTTCATGATAGACGCTTTCGCGCCCGCGCCCAACCTACGAGCAGGTGCACACGAGCGTTCCGTCGTCCATCACGGAGCTCACGCGCACGCGCACGAGCGAGTCCAGCGCGATCTTGGGGTCCACGAGCGCGTCGAAGAGGCCTCCCGTGACGCCGCGGCCCGGGTACTGCACCACGACGAGCTCCTCCTCGCCCACGTGGGCAAGCGCCTGCTCGTGGCGCATCCGCTGCGCAAGCTCGCGCATGCGGCGGCTGCGCGTCGCCATGACATGGGGGTCCACCTGGCCCTCCGCGCGCGCCGCCGGCGTGCCCGGGCGCCTTGAGTAGCGGAACACGTGCATCTTCGCGAACGCCATGTCGCGACAGAACGCGAGCGACCGCTCGAAGTCCTCGTCCTTCTCGCCCGGGAATCCCACGATGAGGTCCGTGCCGAGCGCGATGCCGGGGACCGCCTGCCGCGCGCGCCGCACGACGTCCGCAAAGTATGCCGTGTCGTACACGCGGCCCATGCGGCGCAGCGTCGCGTCGCAGCCGGACTGCAGGCACACGTGCAAGAACGGCGCCACGCGCTCCGGGTTTTCGCCCATGACGCGAAGCAGCTCGTCCGTCACGTCCGGCGGCTCGATGGAAGAGAGCCTCAGGCGCTCGATCGAGGTCTCCCTCAGGAGAAGCCCGATGAGTCCCGGCAGGCCCGCCCTCTTGCCGTCCGGCGCCACGGCGTCGAAGCGCCCGAGGTTGATGCCCGTGAGCACCACCTCGTGCGCGCCGCGGGACTGCGCGTCGCGCACGCGCGCCACGACCTCCTCCACACCCATGGAGCGCGAGGCGCCGCGCGCCTTCCACACGATGCAGTATGTGCAGCGGTTGTCGCAGCCGTCCTGGATCTTGATGCCCGGGCGCATGCGACCCGTCGGCGTGGGCGTGACGCTCACTACCGAGCCGGAATCGTCCACGGCGCCGTCCACGATGCCCAGGTGCTCCAGCACGCGCGCCGCGACGCGTGCCTTGTTGGGCTCCACCACCACGTTGTCCGCGATGGCGGCAAGCTCGTCCGCAAACAGGCTCGCGACGCAGCCGGTCGCCACGACGGTGGGACATCCCGGAAGGCCCGCCGCGTGGCGGACGGTCTTCCTGGTCTTCGCCTCCGCCTCGCCCGTGACGGCGCACGTGTTCACGACGATGGCCTGGGCCTCGCCTTCCGGCACGAGCTCGCAGCCGTGGCGCTCGAGCTCGCTTGCGATCACGTCGGTCTCGACGCGGTTGACGCGGCAGCCGAGGTTCACGAACGCGACCCGCGGTCGCGGGGCGGCCGTCACTTCGACCTTCCGTTGCGACGCCCGCGGCCCTTGAACTTCGGCTTCTTGCGGGTCTCTGCGGAGGCGGCGCCGCCCTGTGCGGCCTTTGCCTTCGGCTCGCCTGCCGCGTCCTTCTCACCTGCCGCGTCCTTCTCGCCGCGCGCGTCCACGATCTTGCGGATGCCCTCGAGCTGCTCGGCGGAGAGGCCCTTCGGCGGCACGACCTGGACGACCGCGATGAGGCTGCCGCGAGCCGTCGTGCCCACGCGCGGCATGCCCATGCGCTCCACGCGCACCTGCTGGCCGTAGGAGCATCCCGCGGGGACCTCGACCACGACCTCGTCGTCCGGAAGGATCCCCCGCATGTGCACCGTCGTGCCCACGATGGCCTCGAGCGAGTCGACCGTCACGCGGCAGAACAGGTCGTCGCCCTGGCGCTGGAACGTCTCGCTCTCCGCGACCTCCACGCGCACGACGAGGTCGCCGGACGCGTCGCCGCGCACGCCCGCCTCGCCCTTGCCCTTCACGGTGAGCGACTGGCCGGAGTGCACGCCGGCGGGGATCTTCACGTCCACCGTCTCGCGCGAGGGGGTGCGGCCCTGGCCCTCGCAGGTCTCGCACGGCTTGTCGACGACCTTGCCCGAACCGTGGCACGCGGGGCACGTCGTCTGGGTCTGCATCTGGCCAAATATCGTGCGCTGCACCTCTACCACGCGACCGGTGCCGTGGCACCTGTCGCACGTCTTCACGTGGCCGCCCTCCGCCACGCCGGTGCCGCCGCAGTCGTCGCACGGGGCAAGGCGGTCGTACGCGATGGTCTTGGTGCAGCCGGCCGCGGCCTCCTCCAGCGTGATCCTGAGGGTGATGCCCATGTCGCGTCCGCGCGTGCGGGCGGCGCGAGAAGAGCCTCCGCCCTGCCCGCCGCCGAAGAACGAGTCGAAGATGTCGTTGATGCCGAAGCCGCCGCCGAAGATGTCCGACATGTCCACGTAGTCCGAGCCGAAGCCGCCCGGTCCCTCCGCGGTGCCGTAGCGGTCGTAGTTCGAGCGCTTGCGCTCGTCCGACAGGACGGAGTACGCCTCGTTGACCTCCTTGAACTTCTCCTCCGCGTCGGGCTCCTTGTTGACGTCGGGGTGGAGCACGCGCGCCTTCTTCAGGAACGCGCGCTTGATCGTCTTCGCGTCGGCGTCTCGCTCGACGCCCAGAATCTCGTAATAGTCTTTAGAGGCCACTCTTACCTATCTCCCACATGTCGAACGTCGGGCCAAGGCCCGCAGGAACCTTTGCAATCGCGCCAGCCGGACGCGCTAGAAGCTTTCGCCGCCGGGCGCGACCGCTCCGCCGGAGTAGCGCGCGTACGGGCTGCACTGGAACATGAGCACCATGAGCAGTGCGAGCAGGAGGCCCGACAGCACGCCGTTGCCCACGTGCGTCGCGGCCTTCCTCCACCATGTGCCGCCATGGCCCACGCCGCCGCCGCGGCTGATCTGCATGCCCGCGATGACTGCCATGATGGCCAGGAACGGCAGCATGGACACGATCGTGCCCGACACGGCGCCCAGCACCACGAACGGCAGCATGAAGCCCACGGTCTGGAACCCGCGCGCCTGCAGCGGGTTCACGCGCTCCGCCGCCACGCCCACGCGGCAGACGAAGTCGCCTGAGGCCGAGCCGTTCGTGCCGGCGTTGCCCATTCCACTCACGCGCACCTCGTCGCCGTCGTGCGAGTTGGCGGGGATGTCCACAACGACCTCGCTCGCGGAGATCACGCGCCCGGACCCGCCGCACGCCTCGCACGGGTCCGCGACGACCTTGCCCGCGCCCTCGCACTCCGGGCACTCCATCTCCATCACGCCGAAGCCGAACAGCCCCGTCAGGTCAAGGCTGATGTGCCCGGAGCCGCCGCACGTGGGGCACGTCTCCGCGTGCTCGCTTTCGACCGACCCGCTGCCGTGGCACACGTCGCACGCGACGTAGCGCTGGTACGTGACGCCGCGGCGCGTGCCCTTGCGCGCGGTCTCCTGGTCCATCTCCACGTCGATGGTGACGTCCGCGCCGGCGCGCGGGTTGTACGCGCGCGAGCGGCGGGCGCTCGTGCGGCGGTAGGCGCCGCCGCCAAACGGGAAGCCCCAGCCAAACGGGTCCGCGCCGCCAAACGGGTCCGCGGGCACGCCGTAGCCCTGCGAGCCGCCGCCGTACGCGGGCGCGCCAAACGGGGATCCGGAGCGCATGGCGTCGTAGCGGCTGCGCTTCTGCTCGTCCGAGAGCACCGCGTAGGCCTCGGACACCTCCTTGAAGCGCTCCTCCGCGTCCGGCGCCTTGTTCACGTCCGGGTGGAGCTTGCGCGCCTTCTGCTGGAAGGCCTTGCGTATCTCGTCCGTGGACGCGTCCTTGCTCACGCCCAGGATCGCGTAGTAGTCCTTCTCGTTCATTGATGCCATGCGGGGCTCCGAATCCATGCCGCCTGCCTGCGTTCCCACGCGCCAACGGCGCATGCGGTCAAAATTCTATCCAATGCGGCCGCCCGTTATTCATGCGGCGCCGCCGCGCAGGAAATCCCCACCTCGCGCCCCACGCCCCCAGGTCACGCGCAAGGGTGTCCGTGCGCGGCTCGTCGCGCCGCCCCTCGCTCAGGCGCTCGCCTCAAGCACCGTGCCCGGGGCAAGGTCCCACATGATGCCAAACAGCTCGTTTCCCAGGAGCCATCCGCGGCGCGTGGGCGCAAGACCGCCGTCCGGGCGCTCCTGCGCAAGACCCTCGCTCCGCGCCTCGGCCACGGCCGCGTCCACCGCCTGCGCGCCGAGGGCGCGGCGCGCATGGGCGAGAAGCCCTTCTCCCACGCCCTTGGCAAGGCGCATCCCCAGCATCAGGTCCTCGGCCGCGGCCTGCTGCTCGGTCAGGAACTCGAGGTCGTACGAGAGGTCTCCCATGCCCGTGGCCTCCGAGAACGCGCGGCGCCCGCTCGTGACGGTCAGGCGCACGCGCCACGTGCCGTCCGGCGCCTTGGGCAGGCGCGGCGCCGCGGTGCGCAGGATCGCGTAGTCGCCTGCACGCAGCATGCCAGAAGCGCCCGTGCCTATGCCCAGGTACGGCACGCCCGTCCAGTACGCCCGGTTGTGGGCGCACGCCTTGCCGGGCCGTGCGTAGCTCGCCACCTCGTAGCGCGCAAGGCCCGCCGCGTCAAGGGCGCGCTCCGCCGCCTCCATGCGCGCGGCCTGCACGTCCTCCGCGTTGAACGCGGGGTCCCCGTCCGCGTAGCGCCGTCCAAGAGCCGTGCCGTCCTCTATCTGGAGCGGGTACACGCTCACGTGGCCGATGCCACAGGACAGCACGTCCGCAAGGCTCCTCTCCCACGACTCGTCCGTCTGCAGCGGGGTCGCGCACATGAGGTCGCACGATACGTCGAGCCCTGCCGCCACGCCCCGCGAGAGCGCGTCGAGAGCCTGGGCGGGCCCGTGCACGCGGCCCAGCGCCGCGAGCTCGGCCGCGTTCGTGCTCTGCACGCCCACAGATACGCGCGTCGCACCCGCTCCAAGGAGCGCTTCCAGCGCGTCGTCGGTAAGCGAGTCCGGGTTCGCCTCGACGGTAAGCTCGCTCGGGCAGTGCGGCGCCATGGCCGCCACGAGCCCGCCGAGCACGTCCGCGCCCAGGTACGTTGGTGTGCCCCCGCCCAGATAGCCCGTGCGGCAGCCACGGAGGAGCCCCAGCGACCCCGCCTGGCGCACCATTCGCGCCGCGGAGGCCGCGTACGCCCCCATGAGCGGGTCGCCCGCGCGCGTGGCCCACGACTTGAAGTCGCAGTACGCGCACTTGCTGCGGCAGAACGGCACGTGCACGTACAGCGCGCCCGCGCCCACCGCTACCGCCCCGCCGCCGCGAGCCGCTCGCGCAGCACCCCGACCAGCGCCAGGTAGTCCTCGAGCGTCACGCACGCCATCGCGCGGTTTCGCCACTCCGCCGCGTACGGCATGCCTTTGAAGTACCACCCCGCGAGGCTCCGCGCCCGCGCCAGGTGCGCGCCCGTGGCGGCAAGCAGCCGCACGTGGCACTCGAACGCGGCAAGCCTCTCCGCGGGACCAACCTGCGCGGGCTCGCGCCCCTCTTCCAGGGCGCGCGCGGCCGAGAAGATCCACGGGTTTCCGTAGGAGCCGCGTGCCACCATGACGGCGGCGACGCCGGTCGAGGCCCTCATGGCCGATGCCGCACGAGCGTCGAGCACGTCGCCGGAGCCGATGACGGGCACGTCGACCGCCTCGACCACGTGGCGCACGGCGTCCCAGTCCGCCTTGCCGCGGTACAGCTGGCTCGCCGTGCGACCGTGAACGGCGATGGCAGCCGCGCCCGCCTGCTCCATAGCGCGCGCGAAGTCCGGCGCCTGCTCGGGGCCCGGCTGGCGGCTGCGGCGGATCTTGCACGTCACGGGGACTTCCGCCTCCTCCACGCACGCACGCACGATTTCCGCCGCGAGCCCGGGCTCGTCCAGGAGCGCGGAGCCCTCGCCCTTGCGCGTGACCTTCGGCACGGGACAGGCCATGTTGACGTCTATGAGGGCGAGCCGCCCCTGCAGGCGCTCCTGCACGCGGGAAGCCGCCTCGCGAAACTGCTCCGGCTTGCTGCCAAACAGCTGGACCGCGATGTCCGGCTCGGGGTCGTGCGGCATCACCAGGTCCCACGTCTTCTGGCCGCCGGTCTCGCCGCCGTAGTGGATCCCGGCGACGGAGACCATCTCCGTGTACGCAAGGCCCGCGCCGGCGCTGCGAGCCATCAGGCGGTACGCCGCGTCCGTGACGCCGGCCATCGGCGCCATGAGGTAGCGGGCCGCCTCGAGCCTGGAGCGAAGGCCGCCCTCGCGCGGAAACGGGCTGATCTTCTCGCCCAGCGCCGCCGCTGGGGCGAACTCTTCCAACACCTGCGCGGGGGTCTGCGGCTGCATCGGCCGCGTCATTCGTCGTCCACCTTCAGCACGGCGAGGAACGCCTCCTGCGGCACCTCGACCGAGCCGATGGACTTCATGCGCTTCTTGCCCTCCTTCTGCTTCTCCAGCAGCTTGCGCTTGCGGCTGATGTCGCCGCCGTAGCACTTGGCGAGCACGTCCTTGCGGTGCGCCTTCACGGTGGAGCGGCTGATGATCTTGTTGCCGATGGCGCCCTGGATGGGCACCTCGAACTGCTGGCGCGGGATGATCTCCTTCAGCCTGTCGCACAGCGCGCGGGCCATGTCGTACGCCTTGTCGCGGTGCACGATGAAGCTGAGCGCGTCCACGACTTCGCCGGCGAGCAGGATGTCAAGCTTCACCAGGTCGCTCTCGCGGTACTCGCCCATCTCGTAGTCGAGCGAGGCGTAGCCCTTCGTGCGGCTCTTCAGCTGGTCGAAGAAGTCCAGGATCAGCTCGGCGAGCGGGATGTCGAAGTGCATCTCGACCGACTTCTCGGACAGGTACACCATGTCGCGGGTCTCGCCGCGGTGGTCGATCACCAGCTGCATCACGGCGCCCATGAAGTCGGGCGGCACGATGACCTTCGCCTTGAGGTACGGCTCCTCGATCCGCTCGATACGCGTGACGTCTGGCAGGTCCTGCGGGCTCGTGATCCCTATCATGCTGCCGTCCGTCTTGTACACGTGGTAGTTAACGGACGGGCTCGTCGCGATGAGGTCCAGGCCGAACTCGCGCTCCAGGCGCTCCTTCACGACCTCCATGTGGAGAAGGCCGAGGAATCCCACGCGGAAGCCAAATCCAAGCGCGACGGACGTCTCGGGCGTCCACGTGAGCGACGGGTCGTTCACCTTCAGCTTCTCGAGCGCGTCGCGCAGGTTCTCGTACTGCTTGTTGTCGATGGGGAACAGGCCCGTGAACACCATGGGCTTCGCCTCGTGGTAGCCGGGGCACGGCTCCGCGCACGGCCTGTCCTCGTACGTGATGGTGTCGCCGGTCTTAACGAGCGCCGGGTCCTTCAGGCCCGTGACGACGTAGCCGACCTCGCCCACGCCAAGCTCGTCCAGCGAGGTCTCCAGCGGGCGCTTGCAGCCGACGCCGTCGCACAGGAACGTGTCGCCCAGGGCCATCATCTTCAGGCGGTCGCCCTTGCGCATGACGCCGTCGAACACGCGGACCGTCGCGACGACGCCGCGGTACTCGTCGAAGTAAGAGTCCAGGATGAGCGCCTTCAGCGGCGCGCCCGCGTCGCCCTTGGGGGGAGACACCAGGTAGACGATGGCCTCGAGCAGGTCGTGGATGCCCTCGCCCGTCTTTCCGGACACGCAGACGGCGTCGTCCGCCGGTATTGCGAGGTCTTCCTCTATCTCCTCCTTCACCTCGTCCGGGTGCGCGGAGGGAAGGTCGATCTTGTTGATGCACGGCACGATGTCCAGGTTCGCGTTCATGGCGAGGTTCGCGTTCGAGACCGTCTGGGCCTCGACCCCCTGCGTGGCGTCCACCACGAGCACGGCGCCCTCGCACGCGGCGAGGGAGCGCGACACCTCGTACGTGAAGTCGACGTGTCCCGGCGTGTCTATCAGGTTGAACTGGTAGGTGTTGCCGTCGTCGGCCGCGTACATAACGCGGACGGCATTGCTCTTGATGGTGATGCCGCGCTCCTGCTCGATGTCCATCGAGTCGAGCATCTGCGACGACAGGTCCCTCTCGTCCACCGTGTGGGTGAGCTCGAGAATCCTGTCCGAGATGGTCGACTTGCCGTGGTCGATGTGCGCAACGATCGAGAAGTTGCGGATGAGTGAAAGGTCTGTCTTGTTCATGCGACCCATGATAACCCACGCGCGGCCGCAGTCGAGTCCACGTCCCAAGCAGATTTCGTGCTCTTCTCGCCCGCGGGCGCCTTTCAAAACCCAATCGCCCTCCCGCACGCGCCCGCACGTTGGACAGAATGTGAATTTATGCCCGCACCTGCGCGCAGGCAAAATGCGCGGCACCATGCGGGACCGCTTCTGCTATACTCCGTAAGTCGACCTCGCCGTGTCAGGTGTCGGATACCCCACGTCCTTCACCTCAAAATAGAGGCCTCAAGGATCAGAACCGAAAGGAACCGCACGTGGCTAACATCAAGTCTCAGAAGAAGCGCATCATCACCGCCGAGAAGGCGCGCATGCGCAACAAGGCAGTCCGCTCCGAGCTGAAGACTGCCGTCAAGGACGTCCGCGCCGCCGTCACCGCCAAGGATGCCGACGCCGCACAGGCTGCCGCCAACAAGGCCAACCGCCTCCTCGACAAGGCAGCCTCCAAGGGCATCATCCACAAGAACCAGGCCTCCAACCGCAAGTCTGGCGTGCAGAAGCTGGTCAACTCCCTGAAGTAGGCCGCCTCGACAGTTTGCCTTCTCGACCCCGCCCGCACGGACGGGGTCTTTTTGTATATCGGGGGTCGGCGCGCAGGGCGTCGCGCGGTGCCGGGCACCGCGCCATCACCGTCCCCTCGCGCTCGCGCTAAGCCCGCCCGCACACGTAGAGGACGAGCGAGACGAACGTGGTCTCCGGGTCGTCGCCACCCTTGAGCGCGCTCTCGCACCGCGCGCAGCGATCGAGCGAGCCCTCGAGCTCGCCGTCCGCGAAGCGCCGTGCCCAAGAGAGGTGGTTCTTCACCTGCCACTGCTGCTTGCCGAGCTCTGAGGCGAGGAGCCCTCCCTCCCCCCTGGCCGCAAGCGACCTCGCGCACACCAGCTCGCGGAGGCGTCCGCACAGAAGCGACGTCAGCGCGATCTGCGACGGGTTCTGCATCAGGTGGTACAGGCCGAGCGCCTTCGCGGCGTCGCGCGCGCACACCGCGTCCAGGAAGTCCCACGGCTTCACCTCGGCCGTTCTTGCGACGTTTTGCTCCACGTCCGCCACGGTGATGCGCCCGCGGTCTCGGCAGAGCGCCGCGAGGGACCTCAGCTGCGCGTCGATCATCGTGGTCGACTCTCCCACGCGGCTCACGAGCTCCGCCGCCGCCGCCTCGTCCGTCTGCATGCCGTAGTGCGCGGCCATGCGCACGACCGTGGGAGCCAGCTGCCAGCGCTTCTTCGGGGCGCAGTCGATTATCGAGTGCGCGCCGACCGCCTTGACGGCCTTGTACAGGCGCGTCGACTTCGCGAGAGTCGTCGCCACGAGGCAGAGTGTGCACCCGGGGTTCGGATCCTTCAGGTATGCGATGATCGCCTCCGAGACGGGCTTCGGAAGCTTCTCGGCCTTCGTTATGAGCACGAGCCTGAATCCCGCTCCCATGGGGATGGTGTTGAGCGAGGCCACGACGTCCCCGGGCACGAGGTCCGGTCCCGCCACGTGCTCGTCCAGGTTGAACGCGGCGAGCCCGGGCTCGAGCCGCCCCTTCAGCCTGGTCACTGCCTGCCGGCTCTTGAGCTCGTCCGAGCCCACTATGAGGTATGCGGGCAAGAGCGCCGCCTTCGCCATGCCTCCTCCTCCCATCGTCAGGACATCCATACTACACCCGACCGCGCTCACGGGGACCGCTCCGTAACGACGCGCACGCCCCTCTCGCCCGGCTCCAGCGTCACCGTGCCCACGTCCATCGTGCACAGGAAGCGCGAACCGGCCCGCTCAAGCACGCGCCTGCACTCCGCCGACGGGTGGCCGTAGCGGTTGTGGGCGCCGGCGCTCGCGACTGAGACCTCCGGCGCCAGCTCGCTCGCCTCGTCCGGCGTGACGGAGACCTTCGAGCCGTGGTGCCCCACCTTCAGGAAGTCGACGTCGCCAACGCGGCCCGCCGCGAGGGCGCCTCCGGTCTCGTCCTTCTCGGCATCGCCCGTGAGCAGCCCGGACATGGTCCTCGACCCGTCGTCGTACGTCAGCGCGAGCTCTATGGAGTCCGCGTTCTCGCTGCCGTCCACCGGCGCCTCCGGCCAGACCACCCTCAGCCTGAAGTCGCCCACCGCGAGCTCGTCGCCCAGGCCCACCTCCCGCACGTCCCCCTTACCTCGTCCTTCGAGCTCTGCCGCAAGCTCGTCCGGAACGTTGCCGCGAACGCCCCTTGCAACAAGCACGGCGTCGCACGGGACCTCCCCCAGCACCTGGCCCACGCCCCCAAAGTGGTCGTCGTGCATGTGTGTAACCACGACGGCGTCGATGTGCATCACGTGCAGACGCGCGAGCTCCGCGGCCGCCGACTGGTCCGGCCCCGCGTCCACGAGCACGGCCGACGCCCCCTGCTGCACGAGGATGGCGTCCCCCTGTCCCACGTCCAGCACGCAGACGCGCGCGGGCGAGAAGAACCGCCACCTCAGTAGCAGGCAGAGCGATACGGCGGCGAGCGCCCCCGACGCCGCAAGCACGGGGCCGCGCCTGACCCGCGGCCACCAGACGAGGATCGCGGCCGTCACGCCGACCGTCACCGCGCCGGCAACCGCCATGTCGCAGCTTACGGAGACGCACGCGTACGGCAGCCGACCCATCCACCCAAGCAAGCGAGAGACCGCCGTCCCCGCCACGTCGCATGGCACGAGCGCGACCCCCACAAGCGGCGTCCCGGCAAGGCACGCGACCGCCATGCCCGCACCCACCATTACCGTGAACGGCAGGGCAAGCGCGAGGTTCGCGAGCGGCGCCACGAGCGAGATCTGCGAGAACATCGAGCACGTTATTGCCCCCGTCGCAAACTGCGCCACAAGGCACGCGGACAACGTGTCGCGCGCGAAGTCCACGACCCCGTCCATCCCTCGCCTCACGGGTCGCGGCACCCGCACGTGAAGCCGCGGACGAACCAACAGCTGGCGCATGACGTAGCCGAAGTAGGGCGAGAGCAGGCAGAGCCCCACGACCGAGGCGACGGACAGCACGAAACCCACCTGGCCCGTGACGGAGGGATCCACCATCACCATCCCCAGCGCGACCGCGCACGCCGCCGAGAGCGAATGCCCGCGCCGTCCCGCGACCCGCGAGCCAAAGGCGACCACGCACATGAGCCACGAGCGCACCGCAGAGACCGGCGCCCCGCAGAACAGCACGAAGAGGCCCGTCACGGCAAGCAACACGATCGTCCGCGACACGGGGCCGAGCCTGGTCCTGCCCAGCAGCCGCTCCACGAGCGCGCCCACGATGGCGATGTGCCCCCCGGACACCGCGACGAGGTGCGCTACGCCGCACGCGGCGAACACCTTGTCCAAGCCTTCCCGAACCATGGCGTCCTTCGAGCCGCACACGCTGCCCGCCAGCATCGCGCGCGCGGCCGAGCGGTCCGGCTCCATGGCCAGAAGCGCCACGCGCCTCCTCTCGTTCACCCAGGCGCGAAGGCCCGACGCCTGCGTCACGCCCAACGCATGCACGACGGAGACCGTACCGCACACGCCCTGCCGCTCCGACGCGAGCCTCCACTCTCCCGCCCCCCTGCCGAACCTCCCCACCGCGCGCAGGCGCTCACCCATGTCGTATCGCTCCGCGCTTCGCACCCACACGTCGCCCATGCGCACGCCGCCGCGCCACACGTGGGCGCGCGCCCGGTATCCCCTCGTGCCGAGCGAGGCGTCCGAGCACACCTCGAGCTCGCACGACGAGACGGCGCTTCGCTCCAGCGCACGCGCCGTTCCCTCCGCCACCCCCACCTGCGCGGACGCGAGGCAGGCGCATAGGCCGCACGTCCCCGCCGCGAGCACGACGCGCGAGAGCGTCGCCGTCGCGCACGATGTGCTCCTCACGCCGCGCCACGCCAGGGCCATCGCGACCACGCACGCCGCTGCCGGCGCCCACGGCCGGCCCGCGCGCAGTCGAAGCGCCAGCACGGCCTGCGCCGCCACCCCGCACGCGCACAGGAGGTAGAGCGAGAAGGGCACGCACGGCCTGTTCGGAACCCACTCGTGGTCAGACACGTATCATCGCCCGCATCCGCTCGAACTTCTTCTCGCCGATGCCCGATACGCGCATGATGTCCTCCGGGCTCGCGAACGGCCCGTTCCTCGTGCGGTCCTCCACGATGGCCGCGGCCGTCGCCTCGCCCACGCCCGGCAGCCGCTGCAGCTCCGTCGCGTCGGCCGTGTTGATGTCGACGAGGCTGGAGCCCGTGGAGTCCCCCGCTCCCCCGCCGTCGCTTCCCGCCGCCCCCGCGTCCGCGCCCGGCGCGCCAGCGGCGTCTTGCGCGGCCTCCTCGGGCACCTCCTCGCCTTGCCTCGGAACGTGCACCTTCTGTCCGTCGGAAAGCGACGCGGCGAGGTTGATGCCCGTGGTGTCCGCGTCCTTCGTGAGCCCGCCCGCCGCGCTCACCGCGTCGTTCACCCTCGGGCTCGACGAGTAGACCCTGTACACGCCCGGGCTCTCCACGGCACCGTCCACGTGCACGATCGCGGCGGCGACCTTCGTCTCCTCCGCCTTTGCCTTTTGCGCGGAGTCGCCCTCGTCACGACCCCTCCCCGCGCTCTCGCTCGCGTCCCGCCCTCCCTTCGCCTTCCCCTGCGCGACCTCGCCTCCCGCGTCGGCGCGCGTCACCTCGAAGCCCCCGCCCCTTCCGGGCAGCAGCAGCGCCCCCACCACCGCCAGGCCCGCGGCCGCCACCACCGCTGCCATGACGGGACCCTTCCGCCCCCTCAGGCCGTATCTCTCCGGAAGCCCTCCCGCAGGTCCCCTCGCCCTCTGCGCCATAGCAAACCACCCCCAGTCCCATCATGGGACCGGGGGTGGCGCATACGTCCGTCTGTTCAAATCGGCATTGCGGATGTCTTTCGCCCGTCTGCGCACGTTGTGCAAAGGCAGGTGCAACAAGGTCCGTCCACCGGGAGCGTCGCTACTCCGTGGCCGCGTCCCTCTCGTCCGTCGCGCCCTTCTCGCCGCGGCGCTCGAACACCGCCGGGGCAAGCTCGCGGTGGCGCGCCCTCAGCTGGCGGGGCGGCTTGTACGAGGGGCACTGGTCGAAGTCCACGTACTCCACGCTCTGCACCAGCTCCTCGATCATGGCGTCGTGGTCGAAGGAGTCCCACGCCTCGTGCACCATGTCCGGCTTCGCGTGGGTCTCCGGGCGGCGCGGCATGAACAGCGTGCAGCAGTCCGCCGCGTCCTGCGCGGATATGTCGTACGTGCCGATCTCCTGCGCGCGGCGCATTATCTCCTGCTTGTCGGAGCCTATGAGCGGCCGCAGCACGGGCATGCTCACCATCTCGTTCACGACGGAAATGTTCTCGAGCGTCTGCGACGCCACCTGGCCCAGCGACTCGCCCGTCACCAGCGCCTTCGCGCCCTCCAAGCGGGCTATGCGCTCCGCCACGGCAAACATCACCCTGCGGTACGTGATGATGCGCAGGCTCTGCGGCACGCACAGCGATATCTCGCGCTGTTTCTGCCCAAACGGCACCACGTACAGGCGGCCTACCATGCCGGAGGGCGCCATCGCGTTGATGATGTCCTGGCACAGGTACTCGCTCGTGTCCGCCGTCATCGGCCGGCCCGAGAAGTGCACGGGCACGCACACGGCGCCGCGGCGCCCGACCATCCACGTCGCGACGGGAGAGTCGAAGCCGCTGGACAGAAGCGTCACGACCTTGCCGGCCGTCCCCACGGGAAGGCCGCCCACGCCCACGCCGGTGTCCGTGTACACGTATACGCTCGCGTTCACCACCATCACGATGACCGTGACGTCAGGGTGGTGCATCTCGACCTTCTTGTCGGGGAACTTCTCGCACAGGACGCTTCCCACAAGGCGGTTTATGTCCAGCGTGTGAAGCTCGTAGTTGGTGGAGGACCTCCTGGCGTGCACCTTGAACGAGTCGAACTCCCCGGCCTCGCCAAGCGCCCTCACCGCGGCCGCGCAGTACTCGTCCGGGTCCTGGCGGCACACGTACGCAACGGACACCCGCGCGACGCCCGGCACGCGCGATATGGCGTGTGCCATGTCGTCGGTGGCCATGCCGTCGGCGGCCGTCACCAGGATGTGGCCGGATATCCTCTTGATGTCCGCTACGTCGAACGACCTCAGGGCCCTGTGCAGGTTCGTCACCAGCTGGTTCTCGAACGTGGAGCGGTTCTTGCCCTTCAGGCCGATCTCGTGGTAGTGGACGAGGCAAACTCTGTCAGCCATGGCTTACAGGTTGTGGTCGACGAGTGCGTTCGAGCCCTTGATTTCCTCGTCGAACTCGTCCTTGTCGTAGCTCAGCGTGCCGTCCTCGATCTCGTTCATCGCGACGGACACCGTGTCCTCGCCGCTCACCACGGTCGTGATGTCGTCGAAGTCCTGGATCGCGGTCACGCGCAGGTGCTGCCCGCGGATCATGTTGTTGATGTCGCAGGCGCGCTTGCTCGCAAGGGCGCACAGCAGGAAGGGGTTGTGCTCGGTCTTGGCGAGAAGATCGTCGATCTCTGGCTTGGTAACTGCCATTTAGGAGTTGCCTCCATCCATCTCGTAGCTTTCAAGAACGTTCGCGAGGTCCCTCACGGCGGTCGCGAGGTCGTCGTTCACCACGCGTGCGTCGTAGCCCTTCGCAAGGTCCATCTCGTGGCGGGCGTTCGCAAGGCGAAGCTCTATCGACGCCTCGTCCTCGGTGCCGCGCCCCCTCAGCCTCTGCTCGAGCACCTCGAGCGACGGCGGCTCTATGAACACCAGCACGGCGTCCGGGTAGATGCGCCTCACGTTGAACGCGCCCTGTACGTCGATCTCGAGGATGACGGACTTGCCGGCGGCCATGAGGCCGTCCACCTCGCTGCGCAGGGTACCGTACTTGTGCCCGTGCACTTCGGCCCACTCCAGGAAATCGCCTCTCCCGATGCGACGGTCAAACTCCTCCTCCGAGAGGAAGTGGTACGAGACGTCCGGAATGTCGTGGGGCCGAGGCGGACGCGTCGTCGCAGAAACCGTCAGGCCCAGGTCCGGACGCTCTTCTCGCACTGCGGAGACGAGCGTGCCCTTCCCTGCGCCTGACGGTCCGGAGATGACGAATAAACGAGGCTTCCTCATCGCTTACTTGTTGAGCACCTCGAGGAGCTGCTCGCGCTGGCGCGCGCCCAGGCCCTTGACGCGGCGCGTGGCAGAGATGCCGAGCTCGTCCATGATCTTGGAGGCCTTTGCCTTGCCATAGCCGGGAAGGGACTCGATGAGGGCGGAGACCTTCATGCGGCTCGCGATGGGATCCTCGGAGTCGAGAACGTCCTCCAGGGAGATCTCGCCCTTCTTGATCTTGTCGCGAAGCTCAGCGCGCTCGTGGCGAGCCTGTGCGGCCTTCTCAAGCGCGGCCTTGCGCTGCTCGTCCGTAAGCTGAGGTAGTGCCATGGTTCCTCCAAACAGTAGGTTTCACATCTATGCATGCCCGTTCGCAAATGGGCAGGTCATCAATCGCAAGCACATAGTTTGCCAATTGGGCACCCATTTTACAAGGGTATTGTTCCCAAATAGGTTCGCGCAGGGACCTAAAACCACAATTGGGCCCTATTTCTCCACGTAAAGGCGGTAGTTACGCCTCGCAGAGCTCGCTCACGACGGCCTCGTAGGCCTCCACGGGGTCGTCCGCCTGGGTGATCGGCCTTCCGATCACCAGCATCGACGCGCCCGCGCCGATGGCGCTCGCCGGCGTGGCGATGCGCTTCTGGTCGCCCACGGCCGCGCCCTTAGGCCTCACGCCCGGCGTCACGATGAGCGCCTTCGGCCCCAGAAGCTCGCGCATCTGCGCGGCCTCCCGCGGCGAGCACACGATGCCGTCTGCGCCCGCGCCCACGGACATCCCGGCCAGGCGCTCCACCTCGCGCTCCACGGGCACGTCGATGCCGATCTCTGCAAGCGCGTCCTGGTCCATGCTCGTCAGCACCGATATCGCGACCAGGCGCGTCCTGTCGCCGCCGCGCCGCTCGGCCGCGTCCTCCACGCCGGCGCGCGCCTGGCGCACCATCTCGGACGAGCCCATGCCGTGGATGGAGAGCAGATCCGCCCCCGTGAGCGAAGCGGAACGCGCCGCGCCCCTCACCTGGAACGGGATGTCGTGCAGCTTAAGGTCGAGAAACACCTTGAATCCGCGGTCGCGCATCTCCCTCACTATGGAGGGCCCCTCCGCGTAGAACAGCGTCATGCCCACCTTCACCCAGCGCGCCTTGCCCTGAAGGCGCGTCGCAAGGTCGATGGCGGTGTCTCGGTCGCAGTCGAGCGCGATGATGATGGACTCGCGCGCCTCGTCGTCACTTAGCATTCGAAGGCTCCAATCAGCTCGTTGATGTCACTCACGCCCTGGGACTCCGCCCAGGCCTCCAGCTCGCGCTCGACGCGGGGAGCGGCCGTCGGGTCCACCAGGTTCGCCGTTCCCACAGAGACCGCCGTCGCGCCCGCCAGGATGAACTCCGCCGCGTCCTCGCCGCTCGTGACGCCGCCGATGCCGCAGAGCGGGATGTCGACGGCCCTGTGCGCCTCCCACACCATGCGCACGGCGATCGCGTGTATGGCCGGGCCGGATACGCCCGCAGTCGGGCGCGAGAGCCTGCTCTTGCGCGTGCGCACGTCGATCGCCATCCCGGGGATCGTGTTGATGAGCGAGAGCGCGTCCGCGCCCTCCGCCTCGAGGGCCCGCGCGATCTCGCCCACGTCGTGCGGCGCCATCTTCACCACGATGGGCCGCCTCGTGACCGGCCTCACCGCGGCCATGACCTCAGCCGCGGCGGCGGGCGTAGCGCCCATGGCCGCGCCGCCCTTGCTCACGTTCGGGCACGATATGTTGATCTCGAAGCCGGACGCGAACGGCGCCAGCTCCTCGAAGAGCTCCAGCGCCCGCACGTACTCCTCTACGGAGTGTCCGGCCACCTGGCAGATGACGCGGCACCCACGCTCCTCCAGTCCCGCGAGGTACTCGCCGTAGCTCGCAACGAAGGCGCGAACGCCGGGGTTCTGGAGCCCCACGGAGTTCATGATGCCCGAGGGCAGCTCGCACATCCTCGGCGCGGGGTTCCCGTCCCACGCCTTGGCCGCGCATCCCTTCGTCGTGATGGCTCCGAGCTCTCCCACGTCGTAGAACCCCTCGAACTGCCAGCCGTTTCCAAACGTGCCGGACGCGGTGTTCACGGGATTCTTCATCCTTATGCCGCCCAGGTCGACGGCCATGGAGACCTTGCTCACCACGCCACCTCCTCCGCGTCGAACACCGGACCGTCCATGCAGCACGACTTGTAGCCGCCGGCGCGCATGGCGACGTTGCACGTGCTGCACGCGCCGAAGCCGCAGGTCATCATCCGCTCGAGCGACGCCTGGCACGCCACGTGCGCGGCCTCGGCCAGCCGGGCTACCCCGGCCATCATGACGGACGGGCCGCACGTCACCACTAGGTCGTAGTCTCGCTGGGCGAGAAGGTCTTCCATCGCCTGGGTCGTGAAGCCCCTCCGGCCGTACGAGCCGTCGTCGGTCGTGACCACGACGTCGCTCGCGCCGAGGTCGCGCGCGTCCTTCTCGCCCCAGAGGCGGTCCTTCGTCTGCACGCCGAGGATGACGTCCACGTCGCGCCCGGCCGCCACGAGCGAGCGCGCCGCCGCAATGACGGGGGGCGCGCCGACGCCGCCGGCCACGGCAAGCGCCCGGCCGCCCGGCGCCACGCGCCAGCCGTTGCCGCACGGGCCCACGACGGTCGAGCCAGAGCCCGCGCCCATCCTAGACAGACGCCGCGTGCCCTCGCCGACCACGGCGTACACGAGCTCTATCGTACCGGCGTCCGCGTCCGCGGCCGAAAACGACAGCGGAATCCTCACGATGTGCGACGCGTCGCCCGGCACCGCGATGTTCATGAACTGGCCGGGCGCGAGCTCGCCCGCGAGCCTTGGCGACTCCATCACCATGCGGAAGACGTCCCTGCCCACGGCCTCGTTCGAACGCACGCGGAAGTCGTACAGGTGCACCTTGGCACTTGGCTGCACGGCGGCCTCCTTTCAAGAGAATGGTGGCGCGAGGCCCAGCGCCCCGCGCCACCATGATAGTGCGTTACTGGGCCACCACGCCGTTGGCGAGCGTGCGCTTGCCGTCGACGAAGACGTCCGAGGCGACGCCCATGAGCGTCTCGCCCAGGAAGGCGGAGTTCTTGGACTTGCTCTCGAAGTAGTCCTCGGTCACGGTGATCTCCTTCTCGGGGTCGATCAGCGTGAGGTCGGCCTTGGAGCCCTTCTCGATCTTCACATCTGCGAGCCTGAGCACGCGGCGCGGGTTGACGGCCATGACCTCGACGAGCCTGCTCCAGCTGATCTCGCCGGTGCGGACCATGTTCGTGAGCATGAGGGGAAGCGAGGTCTCGAGGCCGATGGTCCCGAAGAACGCGATCTCCCACTCGCAGTCCTTCTCGTGCTGGGCGTGGGGCGCGTGGTCCGTCACGAGGCAGTCGATCGAGCCGTCGACGATGCCCTTGCGCAGGGCGAGCATGTCGCTCTTCAGGCGCAGCGGCGGGTTCATCTTCAGGTTGGTGTTGTAGGTGCTGTCGATGTCGTCCTCGTTCAGGAACAGGTGGTGCGGGGTGACCTCGCACGTGACGGGCAGCCCCTCGGCCTTCGCGGCCCTCACCAGGTCCAGGCCCTTCTCGGTGGAGATGTGCGCGATGTGCAGCGGGCAGCCGGTGAGTCGGCAGAGCTCGATGTCGCGGTAGATCTCGAGCTCCTCGCCCAGCGCCGGCCAGCCGAACATGCCGAGGCGCGTGGAGGCCTTGCCCTCGTTGATGACGCCGTGGGCCGTGAGGGACTCGTCCTCGCAGTGCGCGATCGCGACGCGGTCGAACTGCGACACGTAGCCCATGCAGGTGCGCATCATGCCGGCGCCCTGCACGCCGTGGCCGTCGTCGCTGAAGGCGCAGGCGCCCTCGAGCACCATGTCGCCGATCTCCGCGAGGGCCTCGCCCTTCTCGCCGCGGGTGAGCGCGCCGATCGGGCGGATGTGGCAGAGCCCGGCCGCGCGGCCGCGGTCGATCTGGTAGCGGACGCCCGTGCCCGTGTCGGTCACGGGGTCGGTGTTCGGCATGGTCGCCACGTCCGTGAAGCCGCCGTGCGTCGCCGCGCGAGAGCCGGTCTCGATGGTCTCCTTGTACTCGAAGCCGGGGTCGCGGAAGTGCACGTGCATGTCGACGAGGCCGGGAACCAGGTACTTGCCCGCGGCATCGATGACCTCGGCGCCCTCGGGGGCCTCCAGGTCATGGCCCACCTCGACGATCTCCTTTCCGTCGAGAAGGACGTCGACTACCTCGTCGAGTCCGATCTGCGGGTCGACGGCGTGTGCGCCCTTAAGCAGAAATGCCATTGTTCTCTCCTCCCAGAAGCAGGTACATCTCGGCCATGCGGGTGAGGACACCGGCGTTGACCTGGTCAAGAATCCTGGAGCGCGCGCAGTCCGCGACGTCCGCGTTGATCTCCATGCCGCGGTTCATGGGGCCGGGGTGGCAGATGATCGCGTTGTCCTTCATGCGGCTGACGCGCTTCATGTCGAGGCCGTACAGGCGGTTGTACTCGCGACGGGACGGGATCGTCGCGCCCTCCATGCGCTCCAGCTGGACGCGGAGCATGTACACGACGTCGACGGAGTCGATGACCTCGTCGAGGCTCCACGTCTGCGGGCAGCCGAACCAGTCGGGGTCGTCCACCTGGAACGTCGGGGGCCCCACGAGCGTGACCTCGGCGCCCATGGTCTTGAGCGCGGGGGCGAGCGAGCCGCACACGCGGCTGTGAGCGAGGTCGCCCACGATGGCGACCTTCAGGCCGTCGAGGTGGCCGAAGTGCTTGCGGATGGTGTACAGGTCGAGCATGGCCTGCGTCGGGTGCTGGTGCTTGCCGTCTCCCGCGTTGATGACCACGGCGTCGGTGTTCTCGGTGATCTTCTGCGGGGTGCCGGCGAGCCTCGCGCGGCAGATGAACATGTCGACGTTCATGGCGTCGATGGTCTGGATGGTGTCCGCCAGGCTCTCGCCCTTCACGACGGAGGACGTGCTGCCGCCCATGGACAGCGAGTCCGCGGACAGGCGCTTCTCGGCCAGCTCGAACGAGCTCTTCGTGCGCGTGGACGGCTCCAGGAACAGGTTCACGATCGTGCGTCCGCGCAGCGCCGGCACCTTCTTGATCACGCGGCCATTGTTGACGGACTCGAACGCGGCCGCCGTGTCAAGGATCTGCGTAATGTCATCGGCGGTCAGGCTGTACGTGTCGATGAGGTTCTTGACGGATAGCATCTAGTTCGCACCTCCAGCTTTCTTTTCGACGTTGATGTCCCAGATCTCGACGGAGTTGCGCTCGTCGAGAGGCTCTATGCACACGCGCACGTCCTCCTCGTGCGAGGACGGTACGTTCTTGCCAACGTAGTCGGCGCGGATGGGCAGCTCGCGGTGGCCGCGGTCCACCATGACCGCCAGCTGGACCGTCTTGGGGCGACCGTAGTCCGTGAGGGCGTTCAGCGCGGCGCGCACGGTGCGGCCCGTGTACAGCACGTCGTCCACCAGGACGATGTTCGCGCCGTCGATGTTGAAGGGGATGTTGGTGCCGTGCAGCACGGGGGCGACGTTGCGCATGAAGTCGTCGCGATAGAAGCTGATGTCGAGGGAGCCGACCTTCGGCCTGTTGCCCTCTATGGCCTCGATCGCGTCCGCGAGCCTCGTCGCAAGCGTTTCTCCGCGGCGGATGATGCCGACGAGCGCGATGTCGTCGGAGCCCTCGTTGTGCTCGACGATCTCGTGGGCGATGCGGGTGATGGCCCTCTCCATCGCCTGGCCATCCATGATGACCGCCTTTGGCTTGTTCTCAGCCATGGCACTCCTTCCAAAAAAAAGACGCCAATGTCCCTTTGGTACACGGTACACAGGCGTCAGGAAGGCGTTCACGGCCCCGCAGGGCATATGTTCCTTGCCGGCGTCTCGCACCGTGCTTAAAGGGTTGCATTCAATATACGCGGAATTCCTTCCAACGCAACGACTAATTTACCCGCACACGAAACGCGCGTCCGAAGGAACGTAAGGAACGCCTAGAAGCGCGACCTCACCACGCGGCGCACGCAGTTGACGAGCCCGCGCTGCCGCAGGTAGAACGCGGCGACGGTGCCCCTGCGCACGCAGGCGCCCGCGCGAGAGCCCGAAAGGCGGCCCCTCACGTCGCGAAGCACCGCGCCGGCGGCGCCGCCGGCGCCGCGCAGCCGCTCTTCTCCAAAGTAGTCCGCGAGCACGCCCAGGTAGTCGCTCCAGAACTTCGTCTGCTCCGCCTCGGGAAGCGCGCTTGCGTCCAGGAGCACGAGGTCCACGTCCCAGTCGAGCATGCGCCCCGCGCACACGCCCTGCCACCCGCTCAACTTCCAGTCCGAAAGTATCGCCGCCACGGCGTCGCGGTGCCTGGAGAGCTTCTTCGCGAGGCTCGCCCCGCTCGCGGACGCGGCGTGCATCATGGACGCGTCGGTCATGCGGTACGCGTACAGCTGCCTGGAGCAGAGCAGGATCCTCCGCGCTCGCGGGTACACGTAGAACAGGAAGTACTGGTCGTCGCCGAGCGTGAGCGCCTCGTCGTAGCGCGCGCCGACGCGCTCGCAGAACTCGCGCGAGAGGGCGCACCGCCACGAGAAGGGCCTGACGTTCTCGGTGAAGAGCACCTCGGGATGGAAGCCCTCGATGAGCGCGTCGCGCGGGCGGAGCCGGTTTGCGATGGCCGCCGGCGTGCGATCGGCCGGCACGCACGTGAAGCCGAAGCACATGACCTCGCAACCCGTGCGCGCAAAGGAGTCCGAAACGACCTCGCACGCGTCGGGCGCGAGCGTGTCGTCCGCGTCCACGCAGAGAAGGACGTCCCCCGTGGCCCGGTCCATGCCGGCGTTGCGCGCGGCGCCGGCACCGGCGTTTCTCTGGTGGATGACGCGCAGGCGATCGTCGCGCGCCGCGCACTCGTCCAGGATGCGCGGCGAATCGTCCGTGGAGCCGTCGTCGACGCAGACGACCTCGAGGTCGCGCATGGTCTGTCTTAGCACGGACGCGAGGCACGCCCTAAGGTAGCGCTCCGCGTTGTACACGGGAATCACGATGGACATGCGCGGCATGGCTATCCCCTCCTGCCGCCGAGCGCCTGGGCGAGGCCGGCTGGCCCCGCGAGGTGCAGCGCGAAGCGGGCCTTGGCCGCGGCGCCCGGCCCGTGGTAGCGGCTCCTGACGGCGAGGTAGTGGTCCGGGTCGCGAAGGACCGCCCTCAGGTTCGTGGCCTTCCACGCGTCCCAGGCGGGCCAGTCGATCTCTCCCCTGCTCGCGTACGCAGAGAACTCGCTCGCGATGCGGTGCGCGAACTCCGGCGCGAGGTCATCCTTCAGGCGGTCGAGGTTCCACAGGTACGCGTTCAGCTTCGACACCTGGAAGCCCAGGCGCATCCTGTCGGCGAAGGCGTCGTCCGCGTGCAGGGCGAGCCAGTGCTCTATCTCGTCGTACTCGCCGCAGACCGCGTACGCCTTGCTTTCCGAGTTGATGGAAGATCCCTCGTTGTCCTGGCGGTAGTGGACCACGGGCACGTCCAGAAACACCGCCCGGTCCGTTGAGCAGAGCGCCTTGAACATGAACGACGTGTCCTGGAACGCCGCGCCCGGCGTGGGCAGGAAGCGAATGCCCTCGCGAGAGAGCCACTCCGCGCGGTACAGGCAGCTCCAGTCCGTCGGCTTCAGCAGGTAGCAGAAGTCGTGCTCGCGCGGACGCACCACCTTGCCCAGCAGCTGCTGCGGGACCTCGTGCTGCACCACGTCGCGGCCGTCCGCGGACCACCAGAGCGAGTACGTGCCCTTTGCGAGGTCGGCCCTGGCACCCTTCGCGGCACGAAGCAGTGTCTCGAGCGCATCCGGGTACATGACGTCATCGGACTCCAGGATGCCCACGTACTTTCCGCGGGCCTCCTCGAGGCCGCGGTTCAGCGTGTCACCGTAGCCGGAGTTCGCCTTGCGTATCAGCCGGAAGCGCCCGTCCTTCTCGGCGAACTCCGCCGCGATTCCCGCGGAGCCGTCGGTCGAGCCGTCGTCCAGGCAGAGGAACTCGTAGTCCCCCTCCTGCGCGCGGAGCGACTCCAGGCATGCCGGAAGGTACCTCTCGACGTTGTAGATGGGTACGAGGACGGAAGCCGACGGCATGGCGCCCCCCTAGTTCCCGAGGCTCTTGTACGCAGCGCACACCTCGTCGGTTGGGCCGACCATGCGCTCCTGGCCCTTCTCTATCCAACAGACGCGGTCGCACAGGCGCTCGACCTGGTCGATGTTGTGGCTGACGAGAAGGACGGTGACGTCGTCGGCGTCGACGAGCTCCTTGATGCGGCGCTCGCACTTCTGCTGGAACAGGAAGTCGCCAACTGAGAGCGTCTCGTCGACGATGAGGATGTCAGGCTCCGTGATCGTGGCGATGGCGAAGGCAATGCGCGCCACCATGCCGGACGAGTAGTTCTTGAGCGGCATGTCCATGAAGTTCTGCAGCTCTGCGAAGTCGACGATATCCTGGAAGTGCTCGTCTATGAACTCCTTGCGGTAACCCAGGAGGGCGCCGTTCAGGTAGATGTTCTCCTTCGCGGTCAGCTCCATGTCGAAGCCGGCGCCGAGCTCGATGAGCGGGGCTATGGTGCCACGCACCGCGCACGTGCCCTCCGACGCCTCGAGCACGCCCGCGATGATCTTGAGCATGGTGGACTTGCCGGAGCCGTTGGTGCCGACGAGGCCGAACGCCTCGCCGCGCTTGACCTTGAAGTTGATGTGGTTGAGCGCGCGGAACTCCTTGAACTTGAGCTCGTGGCGAGCAAGCGCGATGAAGTACTCCTTGAGGGAGTTGAACTGCTCGGAGGCGATGTTGAAGACCATGGAGACGTCATCGACGTCGATGACGGTCTCCGCATCCTCGGGCGGGATGCTGGGACGCGTGAGGATTGGCTTTGCCATAGTTTGCACCGATCTGACGGGGACTAGATGTAGAGGATGAACTTGTGCTCGTTCTTGTGGAACACGGCGTAGCCGATGCCAAGCGCCACCAGGGCGAACCCCAGGCACGCGACGTGCATGCCGACGGAGGGGACCGTGTGGTACAGGATGACGTCGCGGATGTAGGTGATGTAGATGTACATGGGGTTGAACTTCTCGGCCACCTGCATCCAGTGCGGCAGGATCTTGAAGGGGTAGAAGAGCGGGGTGGCGTAGGTCCACGCCGTGAGCACGACGCTCCACAGGTGAATCACGTCGCGGAAGAACACGGAGAGCGCGGAGAGCAGAAGCGAGAGGCCGATGCAGAACGCCACAAGCGTGAGCAGCGCGAACGGCATGAGCACCGCGGTCCACGTGAGCGGCACGCGCTCCACGATCATGACGAGCGCGATCGCGATGAGCGAGAAGCCGTAGTTGACGCCGGCAAACAGCACCTTCTGCACGGGGAAGACGTAGCGGTTGATCTTGACCTTCTTCAGCAGCGACGACGCCCAGATGATGGAGCACATGCCCTGGCTCGTCGCGTCGCTCATGAGCTGGAACGCGGTGTTGCCCAGGATGAGGTAGACCGCATAGTTACCGAGCGACGGGTCGTTGTAGCGCATGAACGAGCCAAACACGGCCGCCATGACGAGCATCATGAGCAGCGGGTTCAGCACGCTCCACACGACGCCGAGCGTGCTCCTTCGATACTTGAGCTTGAAGTCCTTGGAGACGAGCTGCCTCAGGATGAACCAGTCGCGCTTTGACGGTGGGTACCACGCGTCCTTTGCAGAGACTGCCCCGGTATTCTTCTCGGCGTTCAATTTGCCTCCGAAAACGTTTGTCTGCATGACAGGAAAATGCTAGCACAGCCATGTCCCCGCCATACAAAGAGCGGAGACTCCAAATCGGCAAGGCGCAGGCGAGAAGGGCCAGACAACAAGAAAGGCCGGAAGATCTTCTCTTCCGGCCTCTGATCTGCTGGCTCCCCGGGCAGGGTTCGAACCTGCGACACGCTGATTAACAGTCAGCTGCGCTACCACTGCGCCACCGGGGAATGTCTTAGTGCGGTAGAAACTATAACAGACATCTTGTCTCGTGCAAGCAAGAATCGCGGTTTTTTTTGCGTCAAAGAGCCTACACAAACGCGCCGGCGGGCGCGCGTCCGCATCCTCGAAGTCGTGGACGCGCGCCCGCCAACCAGTGCGCCGCCGCGCGAATTGTAAAAAGCGGACCAACATATCCGCAGGTTAATGCGGTATAACACACACAAGCGCACAGGTGCGTCAATCCGCCGGCACCCGGCAGGCGGCACGTCCGAGGAGGTTTGCTATGGGTCGCAGGCCAATCAGGGTCGTACAGTACGGTTGCGGAAAGATGGCGAAGTATACCATTCGCTACCTGCACGAGCATGGCGCGCAGCTTGTGGGCGCCATCGACACGAACCCCGCCGTCATCGGCATGGACGCGGGAGACTTCGCAGGGCTTCCCGTCAAGCTCGGCGTGAAGATATCGGACGACGCGGACGCCGTCCTCGACGGATGCGCCCCCGACATCGCGATCCTGACGCTCTTCAGCCTGGTGGACGACATCGCCCCCATGGCCGAGAAGTGCCTGTCCCGCGGCATCAACGTCGTGACGACCTGCGAGGAGGCGACGTTCCCCTGGACCACCTCCTCTGCCACCACGAACCGCCTGGACGCCATCGCACGGGAAAACGGCGCCACGATGCTCGGCGCCGGCATGGAGGACGTGTTCTGGGTTCGCATCGTCGGGCTCATCGTCGGCGCCGTGAACCGCATCGACAAGATAGAGGGCTCCGTCTCGTACAACGTGGACGAGTACGGCATGGCTCTCGCGAAGGCGCACGGCGTCGGCCTCACGCCCGACGAGTTCGAGAAGACCCTCGCCCACCCCGAGGAGATCGTGCCCTCCTACGTGTGGAACTCGAACGAGGCCCTCGCGCAGGAGCTTGGCCTCACGGTCTCGCAGATCATCCAGGAGAACGTGCCCTACGTCGCGGAGAAGGACACGTACTCCGACACCATGGGCGGGATCGTCGAGGCAGGCAAGGTGCTTGGCATGAACACCCGCGTCACCACCAAGACCTACCAGGGCATCGACATCGTCACGTCCCAGATCGGCAAGGTGTACGGACCGGACGACGGCGACCTCTGCTACTGGAAGATCTCTGGCGAGCCCGATACGACGTTCCACGTGGACAAGCCCGCGACGGTCGAGCACACCTGCGCCACCATCGTCCAGCGCATCCCGACCGTGCTCGCCGCGCCGTCCGGCTACCACACGGTGGACGAGCTTGGGCCGCTGCGCTACCAGACCGAGCCGATGATGGTCGAGGACCTCGCGTTCTAGCGTCTGCGCCGGCACATTCCTTGCGCAGGCTGGCGTAGCCGCGCCATCGTCGCAAGGCACGAGCCCAATGCAGAGAAGGACCCGCCCCCGTGCATGGGAGCGGGTCCTTCTCGCCTGATGACGCATGTGGTCGGCGCACAGACGCTAGTCCTCGATATAGTCCTTCAGGCGGCCGGAGCGCGACGGGTGGCGCAGCTTTGCCAGCGTCTTGCTCTCGATCTGGCGGATGCGCTCGCGCGTTACGCCAAACTCGCGGCCGACCTCCTCGAGCGTGCGGGGATGCCCGTCCTCGAGGCCAAAGCGGAACTTGATGACCTTGCGCTCGCGGTCCGCGAGGCTGTCAAGCACCTGCTCAAGCTGTTCGCGAAGCATGGAGTCGCTCGCGGCCTCCGGAGGCGCGACGGCCGTGGAGTCCTCGATGAAGTCGCCGAGCTGGGAGTCCTCCTCCTCGCCGATTGGCGTCTCGAGCGAGACAGGCTCCTGGCTGATCTTCTGGATCTCGCGCACGCGGTCCGCGGAGATGCCCATCTCCGCGCCGATCTCCTCGGGGGTGGGGTCGCGTCCGAGGTCCTGCAGAAGCTGCCTCTGCACACGGACGAGCTTGTTGATGGTCTCGACCATGTGGACGGGGATGCGGATGGTGCGCGCCTGGTCCGCGATGGCGCGGGTGATTGCCTGGCGGATCCACCACGTGGCATAGGTGGAGAACTTGAAGCCCTTCGTGTAGTCGAACTTCTCGACCGCGCGGATGAGGCCGAGGTTGCCCTCCTGGATGAGGTCGAGGAACAGCATGCCGCGGCCGACGTAGCGCTTGGCGATGGAGACCGTGAGGCGGAGGTTGGCGCTGATGAGCGACTGCTTGGCCTCGAGGCCCACCTGCTCGATGCGCATGAGACGGCGCTGCTCGGCGCGGGTGAGCTCGATCTCGCCGTTCTCCGCGGCCTCGAGCTTCTTGGAGGCCTCGGTGCCGGCCTCGATCTTCATGGCGAGGTTGACCTCCTCCTGGGCGGTCAGCAGGTCTACCTTGCCGATCTCCTTCAGGTACATGCGCACCGGGTCGCCGGTCAGCATCACGGTCGAGCTGTCCGTGCGGCGCGAGCGCGCCCTGGAAGAGCGCTTGCGAATCTTGCTCTTAGGGGTGGAGGAGCGCAGGATCTCGCTTGCGGCGCGGGCCTCCTTGCGGGCCTCCGCCAGCTCCTCGTCCTCCTCGTCGAGCTCGCTCCCGTCCTCGAGCTCGTCCTCGTCGTCCTCGTCGTCGAGGTCGTCGGACTCACCCACGGCGGAGCCGCCGTCCTCCGCGTTCGCGATGTCGACTCCCTTGGCGCGGATGGCGTCGTACATGTCCGAAAGCTCGTCGTCGTCCACGTCCACCTCGGCGATGGCCAGCTGGATGTCGTCCTCGGTGATGCTGTTGTTGGAGCCGGACGCCTGCTTCACGAGCTTCTGGACGATGCCGTCAAGCTCGTCAGACAGCTGCGAGGAGCCCTCGGCGGTAGCCTTGTTGTTAGCCACGTATTTCCTTTCTACGCAGATGCGATAGGGAGTTTACCCAAAAATGCCGCCTACACAACGGCAGAAACGCTATTTGACAGCTCATTAATACGCTTTTGGAGCTCCGTCGCCCTCCTGAAGAGCTCTATCTGCCCCTCGTCGGGCACCGTGGACGACGACAGGCGCAGCCTTGCCTTTATCTCGCGCACCTCGCGGCGCTTGCTCCACAGCTCCACGACGTCGAGCAGGAAGTTCGCCCGCTGGTCGGCGGGCATGCGCGACGTGACCTCGAGCCTGCCGCCCGCAAGTATCTGCGGGGCCTCGGCCACGACGCCCGCCGCCGCGCGCACCACGTCCGCGGGCGGCGTGCCCGCGGGGGTCGCGAGCATGGCCCACGCCATGGCCTCGTAGCGCGAGTCGGACCACGTGAACGTGGCGATGCGCTCCCCGTGGCCGCGCATCACGTCCGGGTGCGAGGCGATCATGGCGAGAAGCTCGCGCTCCGCGGCCGACTGCATCCTCTCGTCGTTCGAGAGCGCCGCGGTCGAGACGCCCTGCCCTTCTCGCCCGGCGCCTCCGTCCGCGGGCGCGTATGGGCCGTCGTAGGCATCGTACTCGCCGTCGTCGTAGCCGCTGCCATAGCCGCCGTCCTCTTGGTAGTTGGGCGCGTCGTACGGCGGCACGTCGCGCGACGACGCGCCTGCCGGCTGCCGGCGCCCATCCGCGCGCCCTCCCCCGTCGCGCTGGCCGGCCTTGCGGCGCTCCGTGGCGGCACGCTCGCGAATGACCTGCTTCACCCGCGCCACGTCGAACCCCAGCATGTCGCCCAGCTGCAGCGCGTAGCCGTCCAGCAGCATGCTGTCGCCCAGGGTCGCAAGGACGCCCGCCATGTCGTTCAGCGCCGCGACGCGCTTTCCGGGGACGGAGAGGTCGTAGCCGGCGAGCCGCTTGCCAAACACGAAGTCCATGAGCGGCTGGGCCGCCTCCAGGATGGGCCGAAGCGCGTCCGCGCCCCGGGCGGAGAGGAACTCCATCGGGTCCAGGTTGTCCGGCAGCACCACGCACAGCATCTCGACGCTCGTCTTGTCGATGTACTGCACGGCGCGCTCCGCGGCGCGCTGCCCGGCCTCGTCGCCGTCGAACATGCAGATGATGCGCCGCTTCGCGAAGCGCTCTATCAGCTTCACGTGGTCCATCGTGAGCGCGGTGCCCAGCGTGGCCACCGTGTTTGCGAACCCTGCCTCGTGCATCGCTATGACGTCCGTGTAGCCCTCGCACACGATGCACGTGCCCGTGGCGGCCATGGACTCCTTCGCGCGGTCGAACGCGAACAGGTGCTTGCGCTTCGAGAAGACCGCGGTCTCCTTGGTGTTGAGGTACTTGGGCTTCGCGTCGCCCATGACCCTGCCGCCAAACGCTATGGTGCGGCCCTGCTCGTCGTGGATGGGAAACATCACGCGATCGAAGAACCTGTCGCGGAGCCTTCCGCCCTGCCCCCGCAGCGCCAGGTCCGAAGCCAGGATCTCCTGCATGGAGAAGCCGAGCTTGCGCAGGTGCTCCACGAGCGTCTGGCGCCCGGCCGCGAACCCCAGGCCCCAGCGGCGGCACACGTCCGAGCCAAAGCCTCGGCCGGCCAGGTAGGCGCGCCCGGCGTCCGGCCCCTCGCCGCGGCCGCGCAGCAGCATGGTGTTGTAGAACCGCTCCGCCTCGGTCAGGCACTCTATCAGGCGGTTGCGCCGCGGCCCCTTGCGGGCGGCGCCGCGCTCCTCCGTAAGCTCGATGCCCGCCTTGTCGGCCAGGTAGCGTATGGAGTCGGGAAAGTCCAGGCTCTCGCGCTTCATGACGTAGGCGAACACGTCTCCCCCGGCGCCGCAGCCAAAGCACTTCCACAGCCCCGTGGTGGGGTTCACGTGGAACGACGGGCTCTTCTCGTGGTGGAACGGGCAGCAGCCCCAATAGTCCGCGCCGCGGCGCTTCAGCTCCACGGTCTCGCCCACGAGCTGCAGGATGTCCGTCGCCTGCCGCACGCACTCCTTGTCCTCGTCCGTTATCAAGCGTCCACCCCCACTCCGCAAGAGCCTAGGTTAGTTCGTACCCAGTCTATGTTGCCAAGAACCACACGCTCCAGCTCCTCGGTCGAATCGAAGGGCCTGGAGGCGCGCAGCCACCGCGCGAAGAGGACGCTCACCTCGCTTCCGTACAGGTCGCCGGCAAACCCCACGAGGTTCGCCTCGAGGAAGTTGTCCTCTGGCGCGCTGAACGTGGGCGGCTTCCCCACGTTGACCGCCGCCGGCCAAGCCGTCCTCCCGTCGCACACCACGCACGCGTACACGCCCGCCCTTGGCATGCAGTCCACGGAAGAAGTGCGCACGTTCGCCGTCGGGAAGCCAAACGCGGTGCCCTCGCCGCGGCCGTGCTCCACGGTGCCGCGCACGAAGTGCAGGCGCCCGAGGAGCCCGGCGGCGTCCCCCACCGCGCCCTCGTGCAGGAGGCCGCGGATCCTGGTGCTGGAGACCGGGCTTCCGCCCTGGGCCACAAGGTCGTGGCCGTGCACGGCGCAACCCAGGCCGTCACAGAACGCCGCGAGCGCGCGCACGTCCCCCCTGCCTCCGGCGCCGACCCTGAAGTTGGTGCCGACGTGTATTGAGGCCGGGCGAACGGTCCCGCCAAGCACCTGCGTGACGAAGTCCTGGTAGCCGGTCTGCTCAAGCTCCTCGTCAAAGCGCAGCACCACGACGGCATCCGCGCCCAGGGACTCGATGGCGCGCACCCTGTCCGCCGTGGCAAGGAGCCTGGTGGACGGCTCCTCTCCCACCAGCAGCACGTCCGGGTCCGGGTCGAACGTCACGACCACGCACGGCAGGCCCCGCTCGTCCGCCTCGCGCCGCGCCGCCGCGATGAGCGCGCGGTGCCCGGCATGCAGCCCGTCGAACGCGCCGATGGAGACGACGGCGTCGCACCCCGCGGGCAGCTCCACGCCCTGGCGCACGTAGGCCGTCCCATGCCGCACGTCGCGGCGCACGTACGCCCCGCGGCGCATAAACAGGCCGTCGCGCACCAGGCCGACGAGCGACTCTTCGTCAAGCGGCAGCTCTTGGCCCAGGACCTCCTCGCTCACCGCGCCACCCCCGTGATGCCGGAGGGGAAGTTTATCTGGCAGCGAAGCCGCTCGCCCTCGCGCTCCCATATGCCCACCAGTGCGTCGCCAAACGTGAGGCACACGCGGCCGCCCTCGGGCAGCCCCGCGTCCGTGCACGTCACGCGCTTGCCGCAGCGCACGTACGCAAGCTCGTCCACCGTGAGCTCGCGCGCGGGAAGCCCCAGCTTCCGCACGGGGTCGAGCGCGCACTCCGCAAGCGCCCCCGCGCCGCGCCGCTCGAGCTCTTCCAGGGCGATGCAGTCCGCGAGGCCGATACCCCCGGACGCCGTGCGCCGCAGCTCCACCAGGTGCGCGGCGCTCCCGAGCGAGGCGCCCAGGTCGCGCGCGATGCTGCGCACGTACGTGCCCTTCGACACGGTGAACGCGCAGTCCCAGCACGGCTGGCCGTCCGGCCCCTCCGCGACCACGTCCAGAAGCACCGAGCTCAGGATCGTCACGTGCCGGCTCTTCAGCTCGACCTCCTGGCCCTTGCGCGCGCGTTCGTACGCCCTGACGCCCCCGACCGATATGGCCGAGAAGGACGGCGGCACCTGGTCCTGCTCACCCTCGAGCCCGGCCACGACGCCGGCCGCGAACTCGCGCGAGAGGACGTCCGCCGGCGGATCCCTGCGCAGCACGGCCTCGCCCTCGGCATCGTCCGTGGCGGTCTGCGTGCCGAACGCGATGCGCGCGACGTAGGACTTCGTGTCCGCCGTCAGCAGGCCCATGAGCCGCGTGCCCTGGCCCACGCCCACGACGAGCACGCCGGACGCGAGCGGGTCCAGCGTGCCGGCATGGCCGACGCGCTTCTCGCCCAGCGCCCTGCGCACGTGGTTCACCACGTCATGACTGCTCAGGCCCACCGGCTTGTCTATGGCCAGCAGGCAGTTTATGCCGCTTTGTCCTCGCTTCAACTACTCACCGCTTCCAGCCTGCGCGCCCCTGCGCGCCGCGCGGTCAGCCTCGATCAGCCGGGGGTCCAGCCGCTCTCCGATGATGGTGCCGTCCGGGTCGACGTACTCGAACAACGAGCGCAGCGGCGGCAGCACCGCCGCGAGCGCCTGGTCTATGTCGCCGTCGAACGTGAACCCGGCAGCGGCCTTGTGACCGCCGCCCCCGAGGAGCCTCGCGATCTGCGAGACGTCCTTGTCCGTCTTCGAGCGGATGTTTCCGCGCACCTTGCCGCCGGGCACCTCCTTCAGGAACAGCGCGACCTCAGAGCCGGACACGCTGCGCACGACGTCCACGAGGCCGTCGCACTCGTCCAGGCTCGCGCCCGTGCGCTCCAGGTCCGCTGACGTGGCGTAGCTGTACGTGATCTTTCCGCCCGCGAAGCTCGTGATGCGGCCCATCACGAGCGCCTCGAGGTGCAGGAACGACAGGCTGAAGTTCTGGTACACGTTGAGCGAGAGCTCTGACGGCGACGCGCCGCAGTCCACGAGCAGCGACGCGACGGAGAACGCCTCCGGGTCCGCGTTCTGGTACTGGAAGCGGCCGGTGTCCGTCGCGATGGCGCAGTACAGGCATCGCGCGACGTCGCTCGTGATCTCGACGCCGAGATACAGGGCGAACTCCGCGACGAGCACGCCCGTGGCGGCCGCGCTCGGGCGGATGAGGCTCGCATCGGCGTACGGCTCCTCGCACGGGTGGTGGTCGATGATCGCCGTGCGGGCAGACCTGCGCATCACGGGCTCCGCGTCGTTCAGCCTGTGGGCGACGGAGAGGTCGACGCTGACGAACAGGTCGGGGTCGCCCTCGTAGTCGCATGCGCGGACGAGTCCTGCGCTGCCCGGGAGGTACGAGTAGATCCTGGGCACGTCGCCCGCATCCGCCAGCAGTCCGCAGACGCGCTTCTCGGGCCAGCGCATGCCAATGACCCGGGCGAGCCCCAGGGTGGATCCCAGGGCGTCGCCGTCGGGATTGGTATGCGCGCAGATCGCGATGGTCGAGCTCTTCTCTATGAGTCGCGCTATCTCCGCGAAGCGCGCCTCCTGCTCGGGGTTCTTGCTAAGACCCATGGCCGGGCTACTCGCCTCTCTCCTCGTCGCCCGCGGGCGCCTCGCCTAGGGGATAGCCGTTCTCGTCCTTCTCGACCGAGAGCGTGGGCGGAACGTTCTCGAGCGCGATGGCGATGCGCTCGGCCTCGTCCGCCGTGGTGTCGATCTGGAAGATGAGCTCCGGCGTCACCCGCCAGCCCAGGGCGTGGCCCAAGAGGCTGCGAATTCGTCCCTTCGCCCGCTGGAGGGCGGCCGCCACGGACTCGTAGCGGTCGCGGTCGCAGCTGACGTAGGCCTTCAGCACGGACTTGTCGACCGAGACCTCCACGCCCGTGAGGGTCACGAGCGCGAGGTCGGGGTCGGAAACCTCGAACAGGAGGATGTTGGCGAGCTTCTCGCGCGCGAGGTTGTTCGTGCGTCGGGAATTCTGGTTCTGCTTCATGTCTCTACTCCGTACGTGCTACTTCCTCGATGCGGTAGGACTCGATGACGTCGCCCACGTGGATGTCCTGGAAGTTCTCGAGGCCGATGCCGCACTCGAAGCCGGCCTTGACGGACTTCACGTCGTCCTTGTAGCGGCGCAGCGACGCGAGCTTGCCCTCGTACACGACGATGCCGTCGCGGACGAGCCTGCAGAGGTCGTCACGCGAGACCTCGCCGTCCTGGACCATGCAGCCCGCGGCGATGCCGACCTTCGGCACCTTGAACGTGTTGCGGACCTCAATGGTCGCGGTCTGGACCTCCTGCTCCGTCGGCTTGAGCATGCCGATGCGGGCGGCGTCGATGTCCTCGATGGCCTTGTAGATGACGCTGTAGGTACGGATCTCGACGCCGTCGCGCTCCGCAGCGGTCTTCGCCTTGGCGTCCGGACGCACGCCGAAGCCGATGATGATCGCGTTCGAGGCGTCCGCCAAGGTGACGTCGGTCTCCGTGATGGCACCGACGGCGGAGTGGATCGTGTTGATGCGCACCTCGGACTGGTCCATCTTGTCCAGCGAGTCCTGAAGGGCCTCGATCGAGCCCTGAACGTCGGCCTTGATGATGAGGTTGAGCTCCTTCACCTCGGCGTCGGCCATGGTGTCGAACAGGTTCTCGAGCGTGACGTGCTTGACCTTGTTCTGCTCCTCGATGCGGGCCTTGAGGGCGCGCTCGTCAGCGAGGCCGCGCGCCTCGCGCTCGTCCTGGAACACGCGGAACTCGTCGCCGGCCATAGGGACGCTCTGCAGGCCGAGCACCTCGACCGGCGTCGACGGCTTGGCCTCCTTCACGTTGTTGCCGCGCGAGTCGATCATGGCGCGGATCTTGCCGTAGGACATGCCCGCGACGATCGCGTCACCCACGCGCAACGTGCCGCGGTTGACCAGCAGCGTCGCGACGGAGCCGCGACCGCGGTCGAGCTTCGCCTCGAGGACGTTGCCGGACGCGAACGTGTCCGGGTTCGCCTTCAGCTCGAGCACGTCGGCCTCGAGCAGGACGGCCTCGAGCAGGTCGTCGATGCCGATCTTCTTCTTCGCGGAGATGTCGACGAACATGTTCTGTCCGCCCCACTCCTCCGGGATGATGCCGTACTCGGTCAGCTCCTGACGCACGCGCGTCGGGTCGGCACCGGGCTTGTCGATCTTGTTGACTGCCACGATGATGGGGACCTCGGCGGCCTTCGCGTGGTTGATGGACTCGATGGTCTGCGGCATGACGCCGTCGTCGGCGGCGACGATCAGGATGACGATGTCCGTCACCTTCGCGCCACGCGCACGCATGGCGGTGAACGTCTCGTGACCCGGCGTGTCGATGAACGTGATGGTGCGACCGTTGATCTGCACCTGCGAGGCGCCGATGGCCTGCGTGATGCCGCCGGCCTCGCCCGCGGCGACGCCGGTGTGGCGAATCGCGTCCAGAAGCGACGTCTTGCCGTGGTCGACGTGGCCCATGACCGTGACGACGGGCGGACGCGGCTTCAGGTCCTTCGGGTCGTCGTAGAACGAGAAGGAGTTCTCCTCCTCCTTCGTCATGATCTTGATCTCGCGGCCGAGGTCGTCGGCGACGAGCTCGATGAGGTCGTCGGACATGGACTCCGTCACCGTGAGCGGCGTGCCGAGCAGGAACAGGCGCTTGATGATGTCGTTCGCGGGAACGCCGAGAAGATCGGCGAGCTCCGCGACGGTGGAGCCCTGCGGGACCTTGACCATGTCGAGCTGAGACAGGTCCTGGTCGTTTGCGATGGCCTCCTCTATGCGCTTCTCCTCAGCCTTCTCGGCCTGCTGCTTCTTCCTGCGCTCCTTGCGCTTCTTGCGGCGTCCGGTGGACTCGCGCGTCGCCTCCTCGACGGCCTCGCGCGCCTCCTCCAGGACCTGGTTGTACTCCTCCGCCTCGCGGGCCATGCGGCTGTAGCGGTCCTCGCCCTGGCCGCCGCGGCGCTGGCCCTTGCGGCCGCCCTTGCCGTGGCCCTTGCCGGAGCGCTCGGACTCGCCCTCCATCTCACCGGGGGCGACGGGAGCCCTGTGAGAGCTCCTGTGCTGGGACTCCGCGTCCTTCTCGCCGCGGCGGTCCCTGCGCGGTCCCCTGCTCTCCTCCTTCTTCTTCGCCTGCTCCTCGGCCTGCTCCTTCAGGATCTCCTCCTGCTGGGCGATCTGGTCGAGCAGGCTCGTGAAGGACGGGATGGACTTCGGGGCGTTGTCGCGCACGCGGTTGCGCTCCTCTTCCTCCTTGCGGCGCTTCTCCTCCGCAAGGCGCTCCTCCTCGGCCTTCTTGCGCGCGGCCTCCTCGGCGGCGCGGCGCCTCTCCTCCTCGGCGCGCTCCTTCTCGCGGCGCTTCTCGGCGGCGATGCGCTCCTTTTCGGCCTTGGCGGCCTCCTCGCGCTCCTTCTTCGCCTTCGCCTCTGCCTCGGCGCGCTTCTGCGCCTCGATCTCGGCGGCGCGCGCCTCCAGGATCGGCTTCAGCTTCTTGCGGATGATGGAGACGTACGCGTCCTCGAGCGTGGACGAGGGCGACTTAGCGGGTATCTTCATCTCGGCAAGGTGACCAAGCATCTCCTTGCTCGTCATTCCATATTCCTTGGCCAGATCATGCACACGAGTCTTTGCCATAAAACCAACCTTCCAGAGTGGGACGGGAAACGTTCATATTCTTTCGACTCGCAGCTAGATCAGGGAGTCGGGATCGTCGGACACGGTGGAGTCCGCGTACTGAGCGAGCTTCTCGTGGATGCCGCAGAAGCGCGAGCCCGGGCGCGCCATGTTGCGGCACTGGATGCCGGTCGGCCCGGTGTACTCGCAGCGGTGCTCGCCCTCCTCCGCGACGACGTCCACGTCCTCGGGCATCTCGCTCATGACCTTGCGCGCAAGCGACTCGTTCTTGATGTCGATGTGCATGCCCGTGAGCCTCGCGGCCAGGCGGGCGTTCTGGCCCTCCTTGCCGATGGCGAGGGACAGCTGGTCGTCCGGCACGATGACCGTGGCGTAGTTGCCCTCGTCGTCCACCAGCACGCGCGAGACGCGCGCCGGGGACAGCGCGTTCGCGACGCACTTCGCGGGGTCGTCGCTCCAGAGCACCACGTCCACGCGCTCGCCGCGCAGCTCGGACACGACGGCACGCACTCTGCTGCCCTTCGGGCCGACGCAGGCGCCCACCGGGTCGAGGCGGTCGTCAAGCGAGCTCACGGCCACCTTCGAGCGGACTCCGGCCTCGCGCGCGATGGAGCGGATCTCGACGACTCCGTCGTAGACCTCGGGCACCTCGAGCTCGAACATCCTGCGGATGAGGTCCGGATGGGTGCGGGACACCACGATGGACGGGCGCTGGCGCTCGCCGCGCACGGGCTGCTGGTTGCTGTTGGGGTCGCGCACGTCGATGATGATCGCACGGATCTGCTGGTGGTGGGAGTAGCGCTCGCCCGCGGGGCGCTCGTTCAGCTCGTCCGGGTAACGGCGCTGGTCGAAGTACGGCAGCTCCGCCTCGACGCCCTCGCGGATCTTGATGATGGCGAAGTCCGGCGTCGTCTGCAGCACGGTGCCCGTGATGATGTCGCCGATGCGCTTCGAGAACTCCTCGTAGATCTGCTGGCGCCCGGCGTTGCGCACTATATCGTTGATGACGGACTTCGCGTGCGTGTACGCGGTGCGGCTCGTGTCCTTCGGCGTCACGTCCACCTCGTCGAAGTCGGTGTACAGGCCGGTCTCGTCGTCCCAGGACTCCTCCTTCGGTACGAGCTTGTACACGTAGACCTTGCCCGTCTCGCGGTCGATCGTCACGCGCGCGCCGTCCTGCAGGTGCATGACCTCGGCGTAGCTCTTCGCCAGGGACTGCTCGAGCTGGTCGATCAGGTACAGCTCGTCGATGTGCTTCTCCTGGCACAGTGCCATAAGTGCTTCCATCATCTCTGATGCCATGGTGCTTCCTCTCACGAGTTAAGATTCGAAATCCAATGCCGGCGCCCGCCGGCCGCGTTGCCTAGAACCTTGGCTTTATCTTGCAGCTCTTGATGTCGTCAAGCCCGAACGAGAACTCCTCGCCGTCGCACTCCACGACGACCCTGCCGTCCACGAGCCCCTTCAGCGCGCCCGTGTAGTGCCTGCGACCCTCGCGGTCGAACGTGTTCAGCGACACGTCCTCGCCCGCGAAGCGCTCGAAGTCGCGCGCGCGGCGCAGCGGCCTCGACAGGCCGGGGCTCGATATCTCGAGCGTGTAAGAGCCCGGGAACGGGTCCCTCTCGTCGATGACCGCGTTCACCCAGTCGCTCTGGGTCGTGACCTCGTCCAACGTGATCGTGGGCAGCGACTCGTCCGCATGGTCGAGCCTCACGCGCACGACCGGCGCCTTCGACGCGCCGACGACCTCGACGTCCACCACGTCGATGCCGTGCTCCGGGGCGGCCGCCTCGAGCGCGGCAAGCAGCTCCCTCTCGATATCCGTGGACGCCATGGGTCCTCCTTCCCGGGCTGCGGCCCGACATACAGAAAGGAAGCGGGGCGAGAAGATCCACCCCACTTCCTCGAACAATCACGATTAAGCTATAGCAACTCTAGCACGTCGGCCCCGCGCCCGCCAGACGCGTCGGGCCGACACAATTTCTTCGCAACCCCGACGCGTCCGTCACCGTCCGCGGCAGCCGCGGACGCAGCGCGCCAGGACACGCGCTACAGCGCGACGATGTTCACGAGCCTTCCGGGCACCACGATGACCTTCTTGATGTCCTTGCCCTCGAGATGCGCGGCGACGGCCTCCCTCGCGGCCGCCTCGAGCTCGTCCTTCTTCGCGTCGGCCGGGACGTTGATGCGGGCGCGCACCTTGCCCTTGATCTGCACGGCGATCTCGACGGTGTCGCTCTTCGCCTGCGCGGCGTCGAACTCGGGCCAGGGCTCGTTGTACACGGAGCCCGTCATGCCAAGCGCCTCGTGGAACAGCTCCTCCGCCCAGTGCGGGCAGATCGGCGCGAGCATGGTCACGATGTCGTGGGCGACGCGGTGGCACAGCGCGCCGTCGCGCTTCTCGGCGTCCACGTCGTTCACGTACTTGCTCGCGGCGTTCGTCAGCTCCATCACCGCAGAGATCGCGGTGTTGAACTGGCCACGGTCGAAGTCGTTCGTGCACTTGATGCCCATCTCGTGCAGGACGCGGTTCAGCTCCTTCGCGTCCGCGTCGAGCGCCTTCACGTCCACCTCGCCGGCCTTGGCGCCGTCGACGAGCTGCCACACCACGCGCCACGCACGCTTTATGAAGCGGTTCGCGCCGGCAACGGCCTCGGGGTCCCAGTCGAAGTCCTTCTCGGGCGGCGCCACGAACAGGATCGCCAGGCGCATGGTGTCAGCGCCGTACGGGTCGATCACGCTTGAGGGCGGCACGACGTTGCCCTTGGACTTGCTCATGGTGTCGCCGTTCTCGTCCTTCACCATGCCCTGGCACAGCAGGTTCGTGAACGGCTCGTCCACGTCGACCATGCCAAGGTCGCGCAGGACCTTCGTCCAGAAGCGGCTGTACAGCAGGTGAAGGATGGCGTGCTCGATGCCGCCGATGTAGTTGTCCACCGGCATCCAGCGGTCCACGGCCTCCTTCGAGAACGGCGCCTCGTCGTTGTGGGGGTCGCAGTAGCGCAGGTAGTACCAGCTGGAGCACGTGAACGTGTCCATCGTGTCCGTGATGCGCTTCGCGGGGCGGCCGCACTTGGGGCACGTCGTCTCGTAGAACGGCGCGTACTCCGCCAGCGTGTCGCCGGCGCCCAGGTCGAGGTTCTCGGGGAGAAGGACCGGGAGCTCGTCCTCGGGAACGGGCACGTCGCCGCAGTGGTCGCAGTGGATCATGGGGATGGGGTTGCCCCAGTAGCGCTGGCGGCTGATGAGCCAGTCGCGCAGGCGGAACTGCACCGTCGGGCGGCCGCAGTCGTGCTCCTTCAGCCACGCGGTGATCGCGTCGACCGCCTCGGAGTGCTTGCCGCCCTTCAGACCCGTGAACTCGCCGGACTGCACGAGGTATCCCTCGGCCACCATGGCCTTGTCCCAGTCCACGGAGCGTACGCGGAGCTCCTTCTCGTCCTTGAGCTCCTCGTACAGGGGGTCGTCCTTCTCGCAGATGATCGGCGCGATCTCCAGGCCGTACTTGCGGGCGAAGTCGAAGTCGCGCTGGTCGCCGCAGGGCACGCCCATGACGGCGCCGGTGCCGTAGTCCATGAGGACGTAGTCCGCGACCCACACGGGCGCGGGACGGCCGTTGATCGGGTTGATGACGTAGCGGCCGGTGAAGACGCCGTGCTTCTCGCGCTCCGAGCCCTGGCGGTCGACGGCCGAGACCTTCTCGGTCGCGGCCCTCAGCGCCTTGAAGTCGGCCTCGTACTTCGTGCCGGCAACGAGCTCCGCCGCGAGGTCGCTCTCGGGCGGCAGAACCATGAAGCTCACGCCAAACAGCGTGTCGGCGCGCGTGGTGAACACGGTCACCTTGCGGTCCGTGGGGGTCACGCCGTCCTCGGCGGCGAGGCGGAAGTCGATCTCGGCTCCCTCGGAGCGGCCGATCCAGTTGCGCTGCTGCGCCTTCACGTTCTCCGGCCAGCCGGTGAGCTTGTCGAGGTCGTCGAGCAGCTCCTGCGCGTAGTCCGTGATCTTGAGGTACCACTGGCTGAGGTTGCGCTTCTCGGGCACGGAGCCGCAGCGCCAGCACCTGCCCTCGACGACCTGCTCGTTCGCGAGCACGGTCTTGCACGTCGGGCACCAGTTCACGGGGCTCGTGGCGCGGTACGCCAGGCCTTTCTTCCACATCTGGATGAACATCCACTGGCCCCACTTGTAGTACTCGGGGTCGCAGGTGTTGAACATGCGGTCGTAGTCGTAGCTGAAGCCCATGCGCTTCATGGTCTTGACGGCCTGGGCGATGTTCTGGTGCGTCCACTTGGACGCCTGCGTGTTGTGCTTGATGGCCGCGTTCTCGGCGGGGAGGCCGAACGCGTCGAAGCCCATGGGGTGCAGCACGTCGTAGCCGCGCATGCGGGCCTGGCGCGCCATCGCGTCGCCGATGGTGTAGTTGCGCGCGTGGCCCATGTGCAGGTCGCCCGAGGGGTACGGGAACATCTCGAGCACGTACTTCTTCGGCTTCGCCGGGTCCGTGTCCGTCTTGTAGAGGTCCTCTTCCTCCCAGATCCTCTGCCACTTGGTCTCTATCGCCTGCGCGTCGTACGCCGGGAACGTGCCCTCGGCGGCGTCGTTGTTGTCAGCCATTTGGTTCCTCTCCTAGCAATACACCTCTAGCTGCAATTTAGCACGCCCTAGTATAGCGAAACGCACCGGGCAGCATGCCGGCGCGTTACGCGGCGTAAACGTTGTCGCCACACCGCACGCCCCCGGGCGTCCGAAGCGCCACGGCCTCCTCGCTCGCACGGCGATTTGCACACCGCCGCGAGAAGATCCCTCGCGCATGGTTTCTGTTCAACTTTTGAATGGCTTTCGTTGGTATGGACGTTGCGCGCAGCGCGCAAGGAAGCTCTACGAAAGGAGAAGCGCATGTCTAGGAACGCGATTGCCATCATGTCGGCCGCAGCCATCGCCCTGTCGCTTGGGGCGTGCTCGCAAGGGGTCAGCGCGCCGGGTGCGGGTTCGACTGGCACCGCGGAGGCTTCGGTGAGGGCGCCGTATGACCCCGCGAAGGTCGACGAGAAGGTCGCGAAGGCCGGAAAGAAGGTCATGGACGACACCGACGCCTACGTCGAGGCGTACAAGAAGCAGGAGGCCGCGTCCGGCGATACGAGGATGGAGCTCGCGACGAAGACGCGCTCGAAGCTCGAGGCGCTGAGCAAGTCGCTGGAGAAGCTGAACAAGGTGTACGACGCGAAGGACGACTGGAACACGGACACCCAGCAGTACTACATCGACCTCATGGCATACGAGAGCGAGCGGGCCGTCGAGGTCAGGCCTGCGACGTCCGACGACGGGTCCTACAGCTGATGCGCGCGTACGCCTAGCGGCCGCCTAGATCACGTAGCACCACGCAGGCTCCGCGTCGTCCGGCTTGTGGACGATGGTCTCCTGGTTCAGGATGACTCGGGCGTTCTGCGGGACGGACTCGCACACGAATGCGGAGCCGCTGATCACGGCGCCACTGCCGATGACGGTCTCGCCACCCAGGATGGACGCGTTCGAGTACACCGTGACGTAGTCGCCGAGCGTGGGGTGACGCTTCTTTCCCGAGAGGAGCTGGCCCTTGCGGGTGGAGAGCGCGCCGAGGGTGACGCCCTGGTAGATCTTCACGTGGTCGCCGATGTCGGTCGTCTCGCCGATGACGACGCCCGTGCCGTGGTCGATGAAGAAGTACTTGCCGATGTTCGCGCCGGGATTGATGTCGATCCCCGTCTTGCTGTGGGCGTGCTCGCTCATCAGTCGCGGGATAAGGGGCACGTTCAGCCCGTACAGCACGTGTGCGATGCGGTACACGAAGATGGCGTACAGGCCGGGATAGGCCACGAGAACCTCCTCGAGGCTGCCAGCGGCCGGATCCCCGTCGTAAAGCGCCTGGATGTCCGTCATCAGGAGCTCGAGGACCTGGGGCAGGCTGTCGAGAAAAACGTTCGCCACGTGGGAGGCGCGCTTGCCCGCCTCGTCGCGGCTCAGGTCGCCGTCGTCGAACAGCAGCGCCTCGAGCACCTGCCCCTGCAGCACGCGCTCGATGTGCAGGATGCGCTCGCGCGTGAGGTAGTCGTTGCTCTCCCCCGCCGCGCTCTCGTTGTCGAAGTAGCCGGGAAACAGCAGGCGGCGTATGTCCGAGATCAGCTCGACGCAGGCGCTCCTGCTGGGAAAGTGACGTCGCGTGCCGCCGAAGAAGCTCTTCTCGGCAGCGTACTCCACGTTCATGGCAGCCAGTCGCTCCGCCACACCGCAACTCTTCATGCTCATCACCCCATCGTTCGCGCGCGGACGTAGTCGCAAACAAAAACCCACCGCCACGCTATGAGTTGGCGGTGGGTCAATGCTACATCAGTCGGGCGCCCGCGGCTAGACGCGGGTTTGCGCTACGACCTGAAGTTCGTGCTGGAGTCGGAGTCCTTCAGGATGACGTCGTGCGCGCCGCCCTCGACGAGCGAGGTGGACGAGACGAGCGTGATCTTGGCCTTGTCGCGCAGCTCCTCGAGCGTGAGCGCGCCGCAGTTGCACATCGTGGAGCGGACCTTGGTGAGCGACTGGTCCACGTTGTCCTTAAGCGGGCCGGCGTAGGGGACGTACGAATCGACGCCCTCGACGAACGAGAGCTTCTTCGCGCCGCCCATGTCGTAGCGGGCCCAGTTGCGGGCACGCGCGGAGCCCTCGCCCCAGTACTCCTTCACGTAGTTGCCGTTCACGTTCAGGCGGCGGGTCGGGGACTCGTCGAAGCGCGCGAAGTAGCGGCCGAGCATGAGGAAGTCAGCGCCCATGGCAAGTGCGAGCGTCATGTGGTAGTCGTACACGATGCCGCCGTCGGAGCACACGGGGACGTAGACGCCCGTCTCCTCGAAGTACTCGTCACGCGCGCGGCACACGTCGATGAGGGCGGACGCCTGGCCACGGCCGATGCCCTTCTGCTCGCGGGTGATGCAGATGGAGCCGCCGCCGATGCCGACCTTAACGAAGTCCGCGCCGGCCTCCGCGAGGTAGCGGAAGCCGTCCGCGTCGACGACGTTGCCCGCGCCGACCTTGACCGCATCGCCGTAGCGCTCGCGGATCCAGTCGAGGGTGAGCTTCTGCCACTCGGAGTAGCCCTCGGAGGAGTCGATGCACAGCACGTCCGCGCCAGCCTCGACCAGCAGGGGCACGCGCTCCTCGTAGTCGCGCGTGTTGATGCCGGCACCGACGACGTAGCGCTTGTGCTCGTCGAGCAGCTCGTCCGGACGGGACTTGTGGGAGTCGTAGTCCTTACGGAACACGAGCGAGGACAGGTTGCCATCCTTGTCGACGACGGGCAGGGTGTTGATCTTGTGGTCCCAGATGATGTCGTTGCAGATCTTGAGCGAGGTGCTCGTGTCGGTCGTGACGCACTCGGACGCGGGGGTCATGAACTCCGAGACCTTCTTGTTGCGGTCGTCGCGGGACACGCGGTAGTCGCGGGAGGTGACGATGCCGCAGAACTTGCCGTGCGGCGTACCGTCCGCGGTAACGGGCATCGTGGTGTGGCCCGTGCGGTCGCGGATGTCGAGCACGTCCTGGAGCGTCATGTCAGGCGTGAGCGTGGAGTCGGACACCACGAAGCCGGCCTTGTACGTCTTCACCTCGCGCACCATCGCGGCCTCGTCCTCCGGGGTCTGCGACTGGTAGATGAACGAGATGCCACCCTGCTGCGCGAGGGCGATGGCCAGGCGCGGGCCGGACACGGCCTGCATGACCGCGGACACCATGGGGATGTGCATCTTGATGGCCGGCTCCTCGCCGCGCTTGAACTTCACGAGCGGGGTCTCGAGCGAGACGTTTGCCGGGATGTTCTCCCGAGAGGAATAACCAGGGACGAGTAGGTACTCAGAGAAGGTGTGGGATTCCCCCTCGAAGAACGTTGCCATGCGCAATCTCCTTTGCTCCGTATGCCGTTTGTCGACTCGCTTGCTCACGCCGCCGATAAGATTTGACCGATTGTAGCACCTTGTGGCAGGTACGAACTACCTTGTGCCGTCCTCACTCACCACCTCATCAAAGTTAACCGCGATGTCGTGCTTCACGGGCACCCAGTCGACCTTCTTGAACAGGGCCACCACGTTGATGGGGATGTACGAGAGCTCGAATATGGGGAACGTGAAGACGTTCGCGATCACGCGCCAGCGGCTGCGCGCGTGGATGTGCCTGCGCTCCGATATCGTGGTGACGAGCCCCATGAGGAAGAACATCCCATATGAGGACACGAGCGTGGTCACGATAGACCCCACGCACGCGCCGAGCTCGCTCTGCGTCGCGATGAAGCCGCGGCTCGCCGTGCCGATGATGAGGTACGCGAGGTTCACGAACACGGAGATGATGGTGAGGAACACCGCGGGCGACATGGTCATGAGCATGTCGTACGACGCGAAGAAGCGTCCCTTGAAGATGCCGCGCACGAGGTCTCGCCAATACGAGAAGAACACCTGGTACCCGCCGCGCGACCACCTCATGCGCTGCGTCCACGACGTCTTGAAGTCAGTCGGCTGCTCGTCGAAGAACTCGGCCGGGGCATAGCCGATCCTGATGTTGTGAGAAGCGCAGAACGCCGTGAACTGGAGGTCCTCCGTGAGCGTATGGAACATCCAGCCGTGCATCCCGCGGATGATAGAGGCCGAGACGAGCCAGCCGGACCCCGAGATCGCACAGCTCGTCCCCAGCAGCATGCGCGCGTTGTTGAGGTAGCGCGACTCGCGCATGAACCAGAGCGAGTAGCCCGCGCTCACCCAGCTTGAGTCGAAGTTCTTGGAGTTGCGGTAGCTCGTGCAGACGAGGAACCCCTGGTCGAAGGCCTTGTTCATGATCTCGACGTAGTCCGGCGAGATCACGTTGTCGGCATCCATCACGAAGAAGCCCTCGTACGGACACTCCTGCTGGTTCAGTATCCTGTCGAACGCGAAGTCCAGCACCCAGCTCTTGCCACGTCGTGCGAGGTCGTTTCTCTCCCACACGATGGCGCCGGCCTCCCGGGCGACCTCCGCCGTCCGGTCCGTGCACGCGTCCGCTACGACGTAGCAGTCTATGAGGCCGTCGTAGCGCTGCGCCTTGATGGAGCGCACGAGGTTGCCGATGACCGACTCCTCGTTGTGCGCCGCGATGACGAACGCGTACGAGTGGCTCCTCTTCGCGACGGGCAGCTTCACCTCTCCGCGAATCATGACCCAGATGGTATAGAAGACCTGGTAGAGGTACGCGAGCGTGAAGAGGGCCCCCACGAGGTTGTTGAAGACTGTGATGGGGGTCGTCCCGAGCCTGGCCAGTTCCACGCGGCATCCTTCCACAACTGATGGTGGCCCTAGGACCCTGCCACGAGCAGGGGGCAGATCTTCTCCCCCGCTTGGGTGCGGCCCATAGAGCGGTCATGTAGCGATTCTAGTACAGACGAGAGGTCGGGGGGCAGGCGGTCCGCAAGCTCGATGGTCTCTCCAGTAACGGGGTGGTCGAAGCGGATGTGCCACGAGTGCAGGAACTGGCGGCGGAGCCCCATGTTCGCGCGGTCGTCGCCGCGACCGTAGAGCTGGTCGCCCACGCAGGGATGGCCCGCGTGGCGCATGTGGACGCGGATCTGGTGTGTGCGCCCGGTGTAGAGGTGGCACTCCAGAAGCGAGAAACCCTCGTCGAACCTGCCGGCCTCGAAGCGCTCGAGTGTGCGGAACGTCGTGATGGCCTCGCGCGCGCCGGGGTCGTCCGACACCGTCATGCGCAGCCGGTCGCGCCGCGAGCGCGCGATGCCCGTGGTGATGGTGCCGGAGTCCGGCGCGACGTAGCCGTGCACGAGCGTGACGTAGCGCCTGTCGAGCACGCGCAGGCGGATGAGGTCCTGCAGCGCCTTCTGCGTGGCGTCGTCCTTCGCGCACACCATGAGGCCGGAGGTGTCCATGTCGAGCCGGTGCACGATGCCGGGCCTGTCGTCGCCCTGCAGCATGCCGAGGTGCCCGTAGCCGCAGCGCGCGACGAGCGCGTTCGCGAGCGTGTCGTCCAAGTGGCCCGGGCTGGGGTGGCACACGAGCCCCGCCTGCTTGGAAAGCACGATGAGGTGGTCGTCCTCGAAGCGCACGTCGAGCGGGATGGACGGGTTGGGCGCAAGCGCCCCGTCCTCGGGCTCTGGGTCGGGAAGGCGCGCCTGTATGCGGTCGCCGAGACACACCGTCTCGCTCTTCGACGTCGCGAGCGTCGAGTTTATGGTGACATCGCCTGCCGCGACGAGCTTTGCGCACGCGCTGCGAGAAGGGCATCCGTCCACGCTCGCGAGGAACGTGTCGAGTCTCAGCCCGTCTGACTCCGGGTCCACGAGGGCGTTCACGATGACGGCCATGTCCTTCTCACCCGTTCCTCTCCTTTGCACGGGCGTGGGCCCGGACGAAGCCGGACCCACGCCTTGGGCTTGCATGATGTTTCGACGCGCGGCTACCTGCCGACGGCGCCCCCGTTGGCACGCTCGCGCCCGGACTCCCACACGTTGTACGCGACAAGCGCGCACACGATGCCGCACGTCACGAAGATGTCGGCGACGTTGAACACCGGGAAGTCGACGAACGAGGTCGCGAGGAAGTCCGTGACGTAGCCGGCGCACAGCCTGTCGACCATGTTGCCGACGCCGCCACCCGCGACGCACGCGATGGGCAGCACGAGCGACAGGGGTACGTCCTCGCGCCACACGTACGCGAACGCCACGCACACGACGGCGGCCGCGATGAGCACGAACAGCGGTCCCGCCCCACGACCGAGGCTGAAGGCCGCGCCGTCGTTCTTCACGTACAGGAGGTCCAGCACCCCCGGGATGAGGGTCTGGCGCTCCCCCACGCGCAGGACGGAGCGCACCGCGAGCTTCGTCGTCTGGTCAAGCACCAGCACGAGGCACGCGGCGACCCAGAACACAATCGCCCTGGTGCCCCTTGCCGAAACCTTGCTCGTCGCCACCACGCTACCGCTACTCCTCGTCCGCGAGCTGCGCCACGACGTCGTGGCACCTCTCGCACAGGCCGTCCTCGCCGAGCTCGCGCCAGTTCCAGCAGCGCGGGCACTTCTCGCCGTTGGCGGGAAGGACCTCGCAGGACAGCTCCTCGCCGGCGTGCAGGCAGACGTCGGAGCACACGAAGGCCTCCGCCAGGTCGCAGCCGGACTGCGCAAGCGCGTCGTACTGCTCCTGCGGGAGCGTCAGCTCCGCGCGGGCCGCCTGTGTCGTCTTCTCCTCGACGACGCCGGACGCGGTCGCCTCCTCGTAGGACTTGGTGAACGCGCCGCGCGCCTCGACGAGCGCCCGGTACGCGGGCAGGAAGCCCATGTACACGTCCGCGTCCACGGGGTTCTGGTACCAGTCCAGAAGGGCGGCGTACTTCTGGCCGTCGCGCATGGACTCCGGCAGGTACTGCATGATCTCGTCCGTGGTGTACACGAGGACTGGCTGCAGGTCGTGGACGAGCATCGTGAGGATGTGCGCCCACGTCGTCTGCGCGGACAGGCGCTCGTGCGTGCCCCTGCCACCGCAGTACGTGCGGTCCTTCGTGGCGTTGAGATAGCCGTTCGAGAGCTCCGTCACGTAGTCGTACAGGTTGCGGTACACCACGTTGAAGCGGTACTCGGAGTACGCCCTCGTCACGACGTCGTGGACCTCGCACATGTGGGCGAGCGTCAGCTTGTCGAACGGCTCGAGCTCGTCGAACGGCAGGCCGTCCGTCGCCGGGTCGAACTGGCCCTCGAGCTCGCCGAGCAGGAAGCGCAGGGTGTTGCGGATCTTGCGGTACGCGTCGCCGACGTGCGAGAGGATCGTGTCGTCGCACGGGACGTCGACGGAGGTGTCGACGGACGCGAGCCACAGGCGCAGGACGTCGGCGCCCTCGTTGTCGCACACACTGTTCGGATCGATGACGTTGCCGAGCGACTTGCTCATCTTGCGGCCCTGGCCGTCGAGCGTGAAGCCCTGGCTGATGACGGCCTTGTACGGCGCCTTGTCGTACGCGCCGACCGACGTCATGAGCGAGCTCATGAACCAGCCGCGGTGCTGGTCGGAGCCCTCCAGGTACACGTCCGCCGGGAACTTGAGGTAGCCGCGGTGCTTGCAGACGGCGGTGTGGCTGACGCCGGAGTCCCACCAGACGTCGAGGATGTCCTTGTTCGCCTTCAGGTGGTGGCTGCCGCACTTGGGGCATACGCAGGCGTCGCCCAGGTAGCTCGCGGGGTCCTCGGTGAACCAGGCGTCAGAACCTTCCTTGCGGAAGAGCTCGATCACCTTGTCGAGCGTGTCGTCGTTCATGACGGTCTCGCCGCAGTCCTGGCAGGTGAAGGCAGGGATGGGCACGCCCCAGTTGCGCTGGCGAGAAATGCACCAGTCAGGCCTGCCCTCGACCATGGAGCCGATGCGCTTAACGGCGTGCGCGGGGTAGAACTTGACCTTCTCGAGCTCGCGCAGGGCATCCTTGCGCAGGCCGGTCTTGTCCATCGAGACGAACCACTGGCTCGTGGCACGGAAGATGACGGGCTGCTTGCAGCGCCAGCAGTGCGGGTAGCTGTGCGTGATGTCCTCGTGCAGGATGAGCGTGCCGCGCTCCTGGAGCCACTCGATGATCTTGGGGTTCGCGTCGTTCACGTTCATTCCGGACCACGGGCCGCCTGTGCCCATGCCGTCACCCTTGTAGAAGTTGCCGTCGTCGTCGACGGGCATCACGACGGGGATGTTGAAGCGCATGCCCGCGTTGTAGTCGTCGACGCCGTGGCCGGGCGCGGTGTGGACGATGCCGGTGCCGTCGTCGAGCGTGACGTAGTCCGCGTAGATGAACTCGCCCTCGACGCCCTGGTCGCCAAAGATCGGCTGCTTGTACTTGTTGTGGCAGAGGTCCGTTCCGGACATGCGCCACACCTCGCCGTCGGCGCGGCGGGCGAGCTCGAAGGACTCGTAGCCAAACTTCTCGCAGTCCTTCTCGACGAGCGCCTCCGCCATGATCTCGGCGCGGCCGTCCACGACGACCGCGACGTAGTCGGCCTCGGGGTGCAGGATGACGGCGTCGTCGGCGGGAAGGGTCCACGGAGTCGTCGTCCAGATGTCGACCCAGAGCCTACCCTCGTAGGCCTCGAGGCCCTCGGGCACCGTCGTCATCTCGAAGCGCACGAAGATGGCGGGGCTGACCTCGTCGCCGTACTCGATCTCAGCCTCGGCGAGCGCCGTGTGGCAGTGCGTGCACCAGTGCACGGGCTTGCGGCCGCGGTAGATGGCGCCCTTGTCGAAGATCGCCTTGAAGATCTCCACGTCGGTCGCGTCGTAGTCGTGCGTGTAGGTGAGGTAGGGGTTTCCCCACTCGCCCAGGACGCCCAGGCGCTTGAAGCCCTGGCGCTGGGTGTCGACCTGCTCTACGGCCATCTTGCGGCACAGCTCGCGAATCTTCACCGTGGGGAGCTGGTTGAACTTATCGGTCCCGAGCATCTGCTCGACCTTGTGCTCGATCGGCTGTCCATGGCAGTCCCAGCCGGGCACGTACGGCGTCTGGTATCCACGCATCGACCAGTAGCGGTTGATGATGTCCTTAGAGATCTTGTTCTGAGCGTGGCCAAGGTGGATCGGGCCGTTGGCGTACGGGGGTCCGTCGTGGAGCACGAACTTCTCGTGCCCCTCGTTCTTCTTGAGCAGCTGACCGTAGACGTCGTTCTCGTCCCAGTCCTTGAGCCTCTCGGGCTCGTGCTGGGCGAGGCCGGCCCGCATCGAGAACTTGGTCTTGGGCAAGTTCATCGTCTTCTTGTACTTGTTTGCCACCTCGTGTCCTTCCCTTTCCTGGGCACCCACGAAAAGGAGCGCCCGTCCCTCCTGCTGGGACGAAGCGCTCCGATTACACTTCGCTTGTGACCACCCAGCGAGCGGATTTCCGCCTTACTCGGTAGACCTGTGTCGGCGGTCTCTCCGGCGGCGCCTACTTGCCGGCGCCACCGGCTTTCGGACCGCAGCTCCGGGGTGATCTTCCCCTGAACGCGACCGCGGGCTCCCACCGTCCCCGCTCTCTCTGGGCCGCCCCGTCCAAGGTACTCTCCCCATCAACGCAGCACGCCGAATGATAGCACTTGCCGGCCGTTCGCGGAACAATCGTGGCGCGGGCCGACAACTAAATTGACATTCTGCATACCCGGGGCTAGCGCCGGGCGAGAAGGACCATCCCCCCCTCGCCCAGACAAAAACGGGGTCCCGCACGCCGCGGGGCCCCGTCTAAGTCTCTGCACCTTCGCCCCCCTGCCGAGGGGCCCGGGCTACTGCTCGCTTCCGTACTTCGGTGCGAAGCCGTCGTCGCGGTTGAGGATGTTCATGAACTCCTCGCCCGTGATGGTCTCCTTCTTCTGGAGGTAGTGCGCGATCTCGTGGAGCTTGAAGCGGTTGTCGCGCAGGGTCTTCAGGGCAGTCTGATGGCCCTTCTCCACGATGGCCGTCACCTCGTTGTCGACCTCGGTCGCCGTCACGTCGGAACACGTGAGCTCCGTACCTCCGCCGAGGTAGCGGTTGCGGGACTCGCCGAGCGCCACCATGCCGAACTTGTCGGACATGCCGAGCTGCGTCACCATGGCGCGCGCGATCTTCGTCGCCTTCTCGATGTCGTTCGCGGCACCGGACGTCATGTGTCCGAAGATGAGCTCCTCCGCTGCGCGGCCGCCGCACAGCACCGCGATGCGCTGCTCGTACTCCTCGCGCGTCGTGAGGTAGTGCTCGTCCTCCTCCGCCTGCATGGTGAAGCCGAGCGCTCCGGACGTGCGCGGAACGATCGTAATCTTCGAGACGGGCGTCTTGCCGTCCTGGACGGCCGCGACGATGGCGTGGCCGGTCTCGTGATACGCGACGACCTCCTTCTCGTGGTCGTTCAGCACCGTGGACTTCTTCTTCTCGCCCGCGATGACCACGTCGACGGACTCCGTGATGTCCTCCTGCGTCACGCGGGAGCGGCCCATGCGGACGGCCCTGAGCGCCGCCTCGTTGATGATGTTCGCGAGGTCGGCGCCGGAGGCTCCCGGCGTGGTGCGCGCCACGAAGCCGAAGTCGATGCCGGGCTCCATCTTCACGTCGTTCGCGTGGAGCTTCAGGATCGCCTCGCGGCCCACGAGGTCCGGGAGCTCGACGGGGATGCGGCGGTCGAAGCGGCCGGGGCGTAGCAGCGCCGGGTCGAGCACGTCGGGCTGGTTCGTCGCGGCGAGCACGACGATGCCCTTGTGGTTGTCGAAGCCGTCCATCTCGGTCAGGAGCTGGTTGAGCGTCTGCTCGCGCTCGTCGTTCGAGTTGATCGAGACACCGCGCTTCTTGCCGATGGTGTCGATCTCGTCGATGAACACGATGCACGGTGCCTTCTCGTTGGCCTGCTTGAAGAGGTCGCGCACCTTCGCGGCACCGCGGCCCACGAACATCTCGACGAACTCGGAGCCCGAGATCTGAAAGAACGGGACGTCCGCCTCGCCGGCGACCGCCTTCGCAAGCAGCGTCTTGCCCGTGCCCGGAGGACCAACGAGCAGCGCGCCGCGCGGGCAGCGGGCGCCGATGGCCGCGTACTTCTCGGGGTGGGCGAGGAAGTTCACGATCTCCTGCAGCGACTCCTTCGCCTCGTCCTGCCCGGCGACGTCCTTGAACGTGACGCCGGTCTCCTTGCCCTTGACCTCCTTGGCGTTCGAGCGGCCGAGCCCTCCGCCCATGCCGAAGCCGCCGCCGAAGTTCATGGAGGGTCCGTCGTCACCCATCTGCTTGCGCAGCCTCCTGTTCAGGAGGTAGCCGCCGCCGAAGATGATCGCGATGGGAAGGATGTAGCTCAAGATCATGTACAGCCACAGGTCGTCGCTGTCGTCGGGAATCTCGGCCGAGAACTTCACGCCGGCATTGCGCAGGCGCTTCACGAGCCCCGAGTCGTTCGGGAACTGCGTGGTCTCGTAGGTCACGCCCTCCTTGTCGGTCGTGAACCTGATCTTGCTGTCGCCGGTGTTCAGCTTGACGGTCTTCACGTCCCCGTCGTCCACCATGTCGATGAACTGGCTGTAGCTCACCTCTTGTACCTGGGACTGCGTGATGCTGGGGTACAGGTACGCACGCAGGCCGATTGCAAGCGCGATGGCGATGATCAGGTACACGATCATCGATTGTCGCTTCTTCTTGTCGTCCATATCCGTCCTAATCGGTTTGTCCGCACTGTGCGGCCACCCTGCGGGCCGCACGACTTTCCCCATTCATACCCAAAGGTAGGGTCTTTAGCCACGACGGCGCGCAAACAGCTCCCAGAACGCAACCGCGGAGCTTGCCGCTACGTTCAGCGAGTCCACCCCGCGCGCCATGGGGATGATTACGGTCCGGTCCACGCCGTCGAGCACCGGCCGCGTGAGCCCCGTTCCCTCCGTCCCGAAGAAGAGCGCCGTCCCCTGGCTCTTCCGAAGCGACGGGTCGTCCATGCGCACGGCCCTCTCGTCCAGCGCCATCGCAACCGTTTCGAACCCCCTCTGGCGAAGCTCGCCCAGAAGCGCCTCCGGCCACGGGCGAGGAGCGACGGCCCATGGCACCAGGAACACGTTCCCCATGGACACGCGCACCGCGCGCCTGTTGAGGGGGTCCGCGCACTCCGGCGCGAGCACGACGCCGTCAACGCCCAGGGCGGCCGCGTTCCTGAAGATCGCCCCCAGGTTGCTCACGTCCACAAGGCCCTCGAGCACCGCGACGGACCGCGCGCCCTCGAGCACGTCGCGAAGGCCCCTCGCGGCCGGCCGGCGCGCGGCCGCCATGTAGCCCCTCGTGACGTTGAAGCCCGTCACCTGGCTCAGCAGGCCCCTATCCGCGACCAGGACGTCCACGTCCTTCTCGCCCAGGCCGGAGACGGCGGACGCCAGCGCGTCCACGTGGCGCTCGTCCACCAGGACCGACACCACGTCCAGCCCCCTCTCGAACGCGAGCTTGATCACGAACAGGGATTCCAGTATCACGAGAGCCTCGTCCGGATGAAGGACGCTCCTGAGCTGACGCTCGGAAAGGCGCAGGTAGGGATCGAGCCGACTGTCGGAGAGGTCTTTGATGCGTGAAATTGCCATTGAGTTCGTCACCATTCGTTAGAGGCCGGACCGTTTGGATAGAATTGTAACCCTGAGAATCCGCGGCCCCAAAGGAGCCGCATCGACCATGGAATCAGAGGCATAACGTGACCGACAAGCAGAGACCGCAGCGCCAGCGCATCGACGTCATCAACGCGCAGGGCGAGAAGGTCGTACATTCCTCTTCGCAGCGCGGCGCCAAGCCTGCTGGCAGAGCCGCTCGCGGCGCGCACTTCAGCCAACCCGCCAACGGGACCAAGGCAAGCCGGACCACCACCCAGGCGGCGCCAGCCATGCCCGCGACGAGCGCCGTCGCCGCAAACGACCCGCACCTTGACCAGGAGGCCATGCGCATCCACGAGCAGGGCGCTGCCTCGCGCGGCCGCAAAAGCGGCCACGGAAAGGCGGTGGCTATCGTCTTGGGAGCCGTCTGCGCCGTCTACCTGGGCGGATGCGCCCTTTGGTCCCACATTTACATGCCGAACACCACCATCAACGGCGAGTCCGTCGCGTTCAAGACCACGGACGCCGTCGCGAACGAGATGTCCGACAAGCTGAGCAGCTACTCGCTTTCCGCCAGCGGGGACAACGTGAGCCTCTCGCTCACGGGCAAGGACATCGACCTTAAGTTCGACACCTCGGCGTACGCCGCGGACACCATGTCGAAGGTGAACGTCTGGGCATGGCCCGTGAGCATCTTCACCGGAAACGACCTCTCGGCGAAGGCGGACGTGAGCTACAGCAAGGAGAAGCTCGCGGCGATCGTGAAGGCGGCTGTCGACTCCGCGAACCAGAGCGCGACGCAGCCGCAGAGCGCCACCGCGTCCTTCGACGAGAAGCAGGGCAAGTTCGTCATCGTGAAGGAGAAGGCCGGGACCGCCGTGGACGCGGACGCCGTCTCGAAGGCGGTTCGCAAGGCGATCCTGCAGGGCAAGTCCGACCTCGGGCTTGGCGAGTCCGAACTCGTGCAGCCGAAGTACACCTCCGAGAGCACCGAGCTCGCCAAGGCCGTCGAGACCGCGAACAAATACGTCGCCGCGAAGCAGACGCTCACCGCTAACGGCAAGGACGTCACGACGGTGGAGCCCAAGACCATCGCGCAGTGGATTACGTTCGGCGACGACCTGTCCGTCTCGCTCAACACCGACGCCATCAAGCAGTGGGCCTCCGGCGACCTCGCGAAGTCGCTCAACACCGTCGGCGCGGAGCGCAAGTACCAGCGCGCGGACGGCAAGCAGGTCACGGTCTCCGGGGGAACCTACGGATGGATCGTCGACGGCGACAAGCTCGCCTCCACGCTCGCGTCCAACATCGAGGGTGCGCAGGAGGCCAGCTTCGACGTGCCGTGGTCCCAGAAGGCCTCCGAATGGAATCCCGGCGGAGCCGACTGGGGAAGCAGGTACCTGGACGTCGACCTCACCGAGCAGCACGTGCGCTTCTACGACGGAGGCAAGGTCATCTGGGAGAGCGACTTCGTCTCTGGCGACCCGACCGAGGACCACGCAACCCCCACCGGCGTCTACTCCATCAACGGCAACAAGGGCACGAACCAGACGCTGAAGGGACTGGACGAGAACCACGACGGAGAGCCCGACTACACGAGCCACGTGAACTATTGGATGCCGTTCATCACCAACCTGGTGGCATTCCACGACGCCCCATGGAGGGCTACGTTTGGAGCCACCGTCTACCAGGGCAACGGTAGTCACGGATGCATCAACCTCCCCGCTGCCGCCGCAAAGCAGCTGTACGACATGACTAAGGTTGGCGACGTCGTGGTGGTGCACTCCTAGAAGAAGGTTGCGCAGGACGAGCTGCGAGCCCAGCGAGGCGGTCGGATCCATAAGGTTCCGACCGCCTCTTTTGCCAAGCCCGCGTCTCGGCCCGCCAGCGCCGCACGCACCCGGCCCGACCTTGCGGAATCGTGCAAACTGGGGCCGGGTGCGTACCCGCACTCGCGACGCCTCCTCACACACCCGCGGATGACCTTGCGTGACACTCACGACAAAAGACGGACCGAACCCCGCAACGGGAGATCCGATCCGCCATAGCAGCCGAACTCTTGGGAGCGCACCGAACTAGAACGGCATTTTTCCGCCCATGCCCATGTTGCGCATCATGTTGGTCATCTGGCGGCGCGCCTTGCGGGAGTTGCCGCCTCCGTTGGTGAGCTGCCGCATCTTGCCCATCATCTTGTCCATCTCGGACCACTGCTTCAGGAGCTGGTTCACCTCCTGGACGGACCTGCCGGAGCCCTTCGCGATGCGCTTGCGCCTCTGGCCGTTTATGGTCTTGGGCTTCGCGCGCTCCTGCTTCGTCATGGAGTGGATCATGGCCTCGATGCGCGTGATCTGCTCGTCGGAGACGGCGCCTCCCGCCTGCTCGAGGGCGCGCTCCCCGCCCGGGAGTGATGCCAGGATCTTCTTGAGTCCGCCCATCTTCCGGATCTGCTGCATCTGGGTGAGCATGTCGTCCATCGTGAAGCCCTCGCGCAGCATGCGCTCGGCGTCGTCGATGTCCTTCTGGTCCGTTACCCTCTGGGCCTCCTCGATGATGCTGACGACGTCGCCCATGCCGAGGATGCGCTTCGCCATGCGGTCGGGGTGGAACACCTCGAGGGACTCGGGCTTCTCGCCCATCGAGACGAACTTGATGGGCTTGCCGGTGACCTCGCGGACCGAGAGGGCACCGCCGCCACGGGCGTCGCCGTCGAGTTTGGACATGATGACGCCATCGAAGTCGACGCGGTTCGCGAACTCGCTCACCACGTTCACGATGTCCTGGCCGGTCATGGCGTCCACGACCATGAGGATCTGGTCGGGCTTGACCGCGTTCTTGATGTCGACAGCCTCCTGCATCATCTGCTCGTCTATCTGCAGGCGGCCGGCCGTGTCCACGATCACGATGTCGTTCAGCCCGTCGACGGCGTTCTGGATGGACTCGCGCGCGACCTTGACCGCGTCCTTGCCGTCGCCACGATAGACCTTCACGCCAATCTCGTTGCCAAGGGTCTCGAGCTGGTCGGCGGCGGCGGGGCGATGCACGTCGCACGCGGCGAGCAGCGGGCTGTGGCCCTGTCGCTTCAGCAGGTAGGCGAGCTTTGCCGCGGCAGTCGTCTTGCCGGAGCCCTGCAGGCCCACGAGCATGATCACGTTCGGGGTGCGGTTCTGCGCGAGGACGAGCTTCGACTCGGTCGTGCCCAGGAGCTCCGTCAGCTGGTCGAGCACGATGCGCACGACGTTCTGCGCGGGCGAGAGCGAGTCGAGCACCTCGGCGGTCATGCACTTCTCCTTGCATTCCGCCACGAACTTCTTCACGACGCGGTAGTTCACGTCCGCCTCGAGAAGGGCCATGCGAATCTCGCGCATGGCAGTGTTAATGTCGTCCTCCGTCAGGCGTCCCTTGCCGCGGAGCTTGCCGAACGTGTCCTGGAGTCGGTCGGAAAGGCTGTTGAACATGAGGTCTTACTCCCCCTCTCCCTCGCCCACGAGGGCGCGGGCGAAGTCCATGGCGTCAAAGGTCTGAAGGTCGTCTATCCCCTCGCCCACGCCGATGCGGTAGATGGGGAGGTTGAGGTCGTGCGATATCGCGACGGCGATGCCGCCCTTCGCGGTGCCGTCCAGCTTCGTGACGATGAGGCCGTCCAGGTCGAGCGCGGAGTTGAACTCCTTTGCCTGGTTCAGTCCGTTCTGGCCGGTCGTCGCGTCGATCACGAGCACGACCCGCACGGGGATGCTCGCGCGCTTGCGCGTCACGCGCACGACCTTCTCAAGCTCGCGCATGAGCTCCGGGCTCGTGTGGAGCCTGCCCGCCGTGTCGATCAGCACCAGCTGGGTGCCGCCCTTCTCCGCGCGGTCCAGCACGTCGTAGCACACGCTTGCGGGGTCGGCCCCGCGCTCGCGCGTGACTACCTCGACGCCGGAGCGCTGCCCCCAGACCTCGAGCTGCTCGATCGCAGCCGCACGGAACGTGTCGGCGCCGCCGATAAGGCAGCTCTTGCCCTCCGCCTTCGCGACGCCGGCGAGCTTGCCGACCGTCGTGGTCTTGCCCGCGCCGTTGATGCCCACGAACAGCACGCAGGACGGCACGTCCTCGAACGGGTCGCACTCCGCCTTCGCAAACTCCGCCGCCAGGCGCTTCGCGAGCGCGTCGCGCAGCTGGCGCGCGGACTTCAGCCCCTCGCGTGCCGCCTGCTCGCGCAGGTCGTCGGTCACCTGCATGGCGACCTCGGCGCCCATGTCGCCCATGACCAGCCGGTCCTCGAGGTCCTCCCAGAAGTCCTCGTCCACCTCGCCGCCCATGTAGAACACTTCCGCGAGCGCCTCGCGGGACCGCGCGAGACCGCGCTTAAGACTGTCGAACATGCCCATCTCAGGCCTCGACCACCTTTCCTGTCTCCTTGTCCAGGCGCTGGCTCACGACGTGGCTCACGCCGTCCGCCTGCATGGACACGCCGTACAGCACGTCGGCCTGCTCCATGGTGCGCCTCTGGTGAGAAATGACTATCAGCTGGGTCGTCTCCTTCAGCCGCTCGATCGCGTCGAGCAGCTTCGAGAGGTTCGAGTCGTCCAGCGCCGCCTCGACCTCGTCGAACACGTAGAACGGAACCGTCCTGGTGCGGTACACCGCGAAGAGGAGCGCAAGCGCCGTGAGCGACTTCTCGCCGCCACTCATGAGCGTCATCTTCTGGATGCGCTTGCCCTGCGGCTGCGCAACGATCTCGACGCCCGTCTCGTCCAGATGGTCCGGGTCCGTCATCTCCAGGTGGGCCTTGCCGCCCGGGAAGAGGAGCGAGAATATCTCCGTGAAGTTCGCGTTCACCTGTTCGAAGACAATCAGGAACTGCCGGCGCATCTTCCGCTCGATGGCCGCGGTGATCTTCGTGAGCGCCTTGCGCGCCTGCTCCAGGTCGGCCACCTGCTCGCCGATGTAGTCGCTGCGCCTCTTCAGGCGCTCGTACTCGTCCATCGCGACCTCGTTCACGGGCCCGATGTTCTGGAGCTCGCGCCTCAGGCGAGAAGCGACGCGCTCCGTCTCCGCGCGGTCCTCCGGCTCGGGAAGCGCGAGCGCGTCCTCGAGCACGTAGCCGCGGGACACTATGTCGTTGATGGCGTTCTCCACCTGCACCTCGACCTTGCCCACCTCGACCCTCACGTCGCTCGCGGCCGTCTTCGCGCCCTCGAGCTCCGTCGAGGCGCGGTTCACGGCCTCGCGCGCGTCCGCGATGGTCTTCTTCAGCGAGTCGGAGTCCGCCTCGGCAAGCGAGGCACGGTCCTTCAGGCGCGCGGCCCACGCGAGCGCGCGCTCCTGCACGGCCTCGTAGCGCGCGTGCAGCGGCTCCACGCGCAGGCGCAGCACGTCCAGCGCGCGCGAGCTCTCCTCGGTCTGCCTGCGCCGCCTCTCCAGGTCCGCCACCTGGCGGGCAAGCTGCTCCTCGCGCACGGCCAGGTGGTTCCTGCGCTCGACTATGGTCGCGAGCTTCAGCTTCGCGTCGGAGAGCTTGCCCTCCGTCTCGCTCTCCTCGCGAGACGCCCTCTGCCGCTCGGAGCTCGCCTCCTCAAGCTGGCGCGACAGGTCGCTCGTGCGCTCCTCCGCCTCCTGGGCGGCTCGCTTGTGGCGCTCGACCTCCTCGCGCGCCTTGCTCGCGCGCTCCGCTGCCGCGGCGCGGTTCTTGCTCACTTGCGCGCGCTCGCTCTCCGCCTGCCTCAGCTGCGCCTCCAGGCGCCCCACCTCTGACGTGGCGGAAGAGAGCTCGCCGTTCAGCCTCGCGACGTCGCCCTTCACGCGCGCGCTCTCGTCGCGCGCGTCGGAAAGCTCGCACTCGGCCACGGCGATGGACTCCCCGGCCTTCGACAGCGCGTCCTCGAGCCCCGGCATCGCCTCGCGCAGCGCACGAATCCTGCGTTTGCGCTCGAGCGCGCCCTGCTCCGCGCCGGAGGCCGCGCCCACGGTCGTGCGCCCGTCCGGGAGCACGGTCACCCCCTGCGGCGTCACGTACGTGAACGCGGGCGCCTCCGCGTGCGCCTCCACGGCCTCGCGGACGTCGTCCACGAGCCTCACGTCCCCCAGCAGGGCGTCCACCAGGGCGCGCGCGCCGTCCCTCACCGTGAGCGCCTCCGCTACGCCCCTGCCCGGGACACCTGAAGCGTCCGCCGTCCCGGGTGCCGCGTCGAGCGACACGATCGTGGCCGCGCCCTTCGCGCTCTTGCCAAGGGCCTCCTCCACAAGGCCCACCACGCCGTCGGCGTCGCGCGCCACGAGCGCGGAGAGGTCCTCGCCCAAGAGCGACTCCACGACGCCCTCCAGCTCGGCCGGCGCCTCGAACAGGTCCGCCACACGGCACTCGATCGCGTCCGGCCGCGCCTTCGCGAGCGCCGCGACAAGGGCGCTCGCGTTCTGAGTCTGGCGGTCCACGGCCTCCAGAGCGGACAGCGTCGCCTTCGAGGAGGACAGCCTCCCCCGCGCGTCGCCCTCGGCGGAGCGCGCCCTCGACACCGCCTCCTTGCACTCGCGGATGCGCCGAGAAACGCCTTCCTCCCGCTCGCGGGCCTCTGCCAGCGCGGCCTCCGTCCTATCCCGTTCCGCGCGCCTGCTCTCGAGCGCCTCCGTCGCCGTCTGGGCGCCGTCCTCGATCTGCTTCAGGCGGCTCTGGAACATCTGGTCCTCGACCTCGGCGTTCGAGATCTGGTCGCGCAGCTTCGCGAACGCGAGCGTCTCGGCGTCCGCCGTGCGCTGCGACGCACGCACGTCTCCCGTGAGCTGCGCCACGCGCTTGCCCAGCTGTCGCCGGCGCTCCGCCGCCTCGCGTGCCGCGGGCCCAAGCTCGCTCACGCGCTTCTGCAGGTCGTCCGCCTCCACGCGTGCGTCCGAGTACTCGCCCTCCACGCGCTCGTGCTCCTCGGCCACCTCGCGCGACTGTCGCTCCATGGCAGACAGGTTCATGCGCATCTCGGAGAGGCGCTCCACCATGTTCTTGCCCTTTTCCTCCAGAAGGCGCATGTCGGAGTCCATGCGTCCCAACAGGTCCTGCATGCGGCGGCGCTGCTCGCCCAGGTCCCCCACGAAGATGCCCTTCTGCTCGAGGAGGGACTGGTACTTCTCGAGGTCTCGGTTCTTCTCGTCCAGGCGGTACTGCGCCAGCTCGATTGCGGCGTCCGCCTCCTTGCCGCGCGCGGCGAGCGTGCCGTAGCGGTCCTGCAACCGCCGCAGGTCGTCCACAAGAAGCGTCGTCTCGAGCTCCTGCAGCTGCCTCGTGACGTCGCGGTGGTGGCGCGCCTTGTCCACCTGGCGCTCCAGCGGGCGCAGCTGGCGGTTGATCTCGCGCTCGATGTCCTTCGCGCGCGTCAGGTTGTCCTGCATCGCCTTCAGCTTGCGCTCCGAGCGCTCCTTGCGGCGGCGGTGCTTCGATATGCCGGCGGCCTCCTCCACCAGCTCGCGGCGCTCCTCGGGGCGGCTCGCCAGGATGGAGTCCAGCTTGCCCTGGCTGATGATGGAGTGGGTGTCCTTGCCGAGGCCGGAGTCGTGCAGGATGTCCGTGATGTCGCGCAGCCGCGACGGCGCGCCGTTGATGAGGTACTCGGACTCCCCGGAGCGGTACATCCTGCGCGTGATCGCGATCTCCGAGAAGTCGATCGGCAGCGTGTGGTCGGTGTTGTCCAGCACGATCGTCACCTCGGCCAGGCCGACGGCCTGCCTGCCGGACGACCCCGAGAAGATCACGTCCTCCATCGCCTGGCCGCGCAGCATCTTCGCGCTCTGCTCGCCCAGTACCCACAGGATCGAGTCCGATATGTTCGACTTGCCGCTGCCGTTAGGCCCGACCACGACCGTGAGGCCGGGGTCGAACACCAGCTGCGTCTTGTCCGCGAAGGACTTGAATCCCTTGAGCGTGAGCGACTTCAGATACACGTCGTGCTTGGCCTTTCCGGGCCGCGGTCCGCGGCGCCTACTCCCCTGCCTGCTGGTAGCCCATGCGTTCGAGCGCGTCGAGCGCCGCCGCGGACTCTGACTCCTTCTTCGAGCAGCCCGTGCCGCGGCCCACGCGCTTGCCGTCCACAAGCACGACGGAGGTGAACGTCGGCTTGTGCGCCGGGCCCTCCTCGCCCTCGAGCTTGTACTCCGGGGCGCAGCGCATGTCGCGCTGCGTCACCTCCTGCAGGCGCGACTTCGGCGATATCGGCCTCTCGGCCAGCTTCGGCGAGATGTACGGCGACAGCGTGCGCCGCACGAAGTCGTGCGTCGCCTCGTAGCCGGCGTCCAGGTACAGCGCGCCCACGATGGACTCGTACACATTCTCGAGCGCGGAGTGCATGCCGCGCGCGCCGGTGCCCTTCTCGGACTCGCCGAACACGATGACGTCACCCACGCCCAGGCTGCCGGCGACCTCCGAGAGCGTCTTTCCGCTCACGAGCGAGATCTTCATCCGCGTGAGCCCGCCCTCGTCCAGGGCCGGGAACGCCTCGAACAGGTCCGTCGCCACCATGGCGCCCAGGATCGAGTCCCCGAGGAACTCGAGCCGCTCGTAGGAGGCGCTCACGGGCTGCCCCTCCACGGCCGAGGGGTGGGTGATTGCAGAAGTTATGAGCGTCCTGTCCTTGAACTCGTGGCAGCAGATCTTCTCCGCCGCCGCGACTCTCTGATGCATCTTCAAGCGCCGCTCCCTAGAGCTGGGCCTGCACGAGGCCGACCGTCTGGCCGATCGTGTCCACCGACTTTATGTCGCCGCCGTCGAGGGCGTCCTCCAGCGAGATGCCGAACTCCTCCTCCAGCGCGACCATGATCTCGAGCTGGTCAAACGAATCGGCGCCCAGGTCCTTCAGCGTCGTCGCCTCGGTGAGCGACGCGTCGTCCGCCAGGCCCAGCGAGTCCTTGACGCAGGCGATGACCTTCTCGGTAATCTCGGCGCGTTCCATGTTCGCTCCTTACGTTGCAAAATTCCATATGCGAGAAAAGCCTGTGGGGCCAATTGTACCCCGCTCGGCAACCCTACTGGTCCTCGGCCACCGCGCGTGCGATTTTGTCCACAAGCTCGCCGCGCACGGCCGCGGCGCAGGCCAGCGTGCCGTGCTTCACGGCGTCCACGGACGTCGCCCCGTGCCCTATGAACACCGGGGCCTTCACGCCCAGGAGCGCCGCGCCGCCGTACTCGTCGCCGGAGAGCCCGGCCGCGACCCTCTTGAGCGAGGGCTTCAGCAGGCCCGCGCCCAAGAGCGCGCGCTTCGACTCCTGCGTCGCACGCTTCACCTCGGCCAGGATGTACTTCGCCGTGCCCTCGATGGTCTTCACGGCGATGTTGCCCGCGAACCCGTCCGTCACGATCACGTCGAAGCGACCGGTCAGGATGTCCGTGCCCTCGCAGTTGCCCGCGAACCACGTGTCGCCGCCCGCCTTTGCGAGCGCCTCGTGCTCAGCCACGACGGCCTCGGAGCCCTTCGTGTCCTCGGAGCCGTTGGAGAGCAGGGCCACCTTCGGGTCCTCCACCCCAAGCGTGATCCTCGAGTACGCGCGCCCCATGTGCGCAAACTGCACCAGCATCTCCGGGCGCACGTCCGCGTTCGCCCCCATGTCCAGGAACACGGAGTGCCTGCCGTCCAGCCCCGGCACCGGGCATGCGATGGCCGGGCGCTTGATACCGCGGATCCTGCCCACGCCAAACGTGGCGGCCGCGAAGATGGCGCCCGTGGAGCCGGCCGAGAAGAACCCGTCCGCCTCGCCCGCGTGCACCGAGGCAAGCCCGCGCACGATGCTCGAGTCCTTCTTGGCGCGGACGGCCTCGGTGGGGTGCTCGCCCATCTCGATCGTCTGCGTCGTCACGAGCGCCCTCGCGCGCTCGTGCTTCGCGCAGAACGGCACGACGACGTCCTCGTTTCCCGCGACGAGCACGCCGAGCTCGCCGTCGGCCTCGAGCGCGGCCGCCACTCCCCCAAGCACGACCTCGGGCTCGCGGTCGCCGCCCATGGCGTCGATGCAGATAGTTGTCATGTGTCCTCCTCGCGGTCCTGCGGCTGCGCATTCCCTGCATACGAAAGGAGACCGACCCCCAGAAGGGACCGGCCTCCTAGGCCTCGTCTTTCAACGCGACTACTCGGTGACAACGACCTCGCGGTCCTTGTAGTAGCCACACTTGGGGCACACGTGGTGCGGAAGCTTAGGTGCGCCACACTGCGGGCAAACGGAGCGTGCCGGAGCGGCGAGCTTGCTGTTGGCCGAACGACGAGTGTGCGTGGCGCCGCGGCCCTTTTTCTGCTTGGGTACTGCCATCTTGAACCTCTCTTAGACTCACTTATTGTCAGGCGCTTACACCTGAGCGGTCTTCCGTAAAACACACGAGAAGAGACTATACCACGACGAGGGCAATTGGTCGACGGAACAGCAATTCTTCACGTCAAAAAAACTTCTACGACACGCCCTTGCCACACGCCGGCCCAACGCATCGCCGGCCGGGCGTCTCGCGCCGGGCCGAGAAGCACCCTACTCGCCGTCGCCCAGGTCCAGGTTCCTGAGCGCCGCGAACGGGCTCGCGTCCAGCCTGTCCTGCTCGCGCTCCGCCTCGACCTTCGCCGCGTGCCCGCAGTCGACCTCGTTGAGGTTCGCGCCGCACACGGGGCACAGGCCCTTGCAGTCCTCGCGGCACAGCACCACGAACGGCGTCTCCATCAACAGGGCCGAGCTGAGCGCGTCCGTGAGGTCTATCGTGCTGTCATCCCCCACCAGGGCGAAGTCGACGTCGTCGTCCTCGTCGTCTGCCATGGGCTCCGCGGGTGCCTTGAACAGGTAGTACTCGTCCACCTCGCCCGCGACGTCGAACTCCGCCTTGCCCAGGCAGCGGTCGCACGTACCCTCCACGTGCGCCTTCAGCATGCCGGTGGCGAGTATGCCCTCGCCGGCGTTCGTGAGCACGAGGTCGTAGTCGATGCCGTCGGGCAGCACGAAGTCGTGACCGCCGAGGGAGTAGCCCTTCTCGTCCATATGGCCCGACACCGGCATGGTGTCGCCGGGGTTCGCGAGGCGGGTGTCCAGAATCTGCTTGATCTCTTGCATGGCGCCTACCAGGGGACGTTGTTGGTCTGGTTGCGGGGGCCGGAGTTCTCGTCCAGCGTCTGGCGCACGCGCGAGACGGAGCCGGTGAGCGACTTCAGGTTGTCCTCCAGGTGCGCGAGCACGGTGTCCGCGTACTCTTCCGCGTTGTAGCGGGTGTCGCGTTCGTACTGCGCGGCCTTGTCGCGGATGTCGTCGGCCTGCTGCTGGGCAAGGCGCACGACCTCCTGGTCGCCCGCGAGGATCATGGCCTGCTGCTGGGCGTCCGCGATGATGGCGTCAGCCTGCTGCTGGGCGCGCTCGAGGGTCTCGGCCTCCTCCTTGACGATGCGCCGGGCATCCGCGAACTCCTGGGGGAAGACGCGACGAATCTCATCCAGGATCTCGTAGATGTCCTGGGCGTCCACGATCTTCTTCTGTCCGCCGCCGGTGAACGGGGTCTTGCCCTCGCTCACGATCTGCTCGAGCTCGCCAACCAGGCTCTCTATTTCCTCACCCGGTTGCATACGGGTCTCCTTTCGATTCGCCGCCACCTCGCGTTGCACGTGCGTTTGCCGAGGTTGCATCGACTTATAGTACCAGATTACCCGCAATGGGCGAAACCGGCGGCACTTTTGCCGCCGTCACGCAAATTATTCGCGGCGGGCACCTCGTTCCCCTCGCCCGCGGTAGTGCTCCTCCAGGCGGCGCTCGACCACGGACGGCACCAGGAACGACACGTCCGTCCCCAGCGACGCGAGCTCCCTCACGATGGAGGAGGACACGTAGCCGTACATGGGGTTCGACATGACGAACACGGACTCGATGTCAGGCGCCATGTTGCTGTTGAGGTCTGCCTGCTGCAGCTCGTACTCGAAGTCCGTCATGGCGCGCAGGCCCTTCACCACGCCGCCGGCGCCGACCTCCTTGCAGAAGCTCACGAGCAGGCCCGAGAACGGCCGCACCTCGACGCCGTCCGCAAGGCCCTCCTCCGCGAGCGCGGCGAGCAGCATGTCCACGCGCTCGTCGAGCGAGAACGTGGGGCCGGTGCCGTTCTTCCCCACGGAGGCCGCGACGCCCACGGTCACGTGCGGGAACAGCCGCCGCGCGCGCCCGATCACGTCCAGGTGCCCAAACGTCACCGGGTCGAAGGTGCCCGGCACCACCACGCGGTCGATCCTGGAATCACTCATGTCCGTCCCCCATCCTCAGAAGCTGCACGGTGGTGATGCCGTGGCTCTTCTCCTTTATGACGCTCGCGCCCGCCGGGCGGATCCCCGGCTCCCTGGACGCGTGCTCGTACAGCACGACGGTGCCGCCGGCGAGCATGCCGCCCGCCCGCAGGGCTTCCACCAGGCGCCCCACCTCGCGCGAGCCTACGTCGTACGGCGGGTCGAGCACCACGAGCGAGAAGGGCGCCCCCGCGACGTGCCCCCGCTCGGCCAGCCTGAACACGTCGCCCTGCAGCACGCGCGCAGACGCGCCCGCGCCCAGGGCCCGCGCGTTGCGGCGGATGCGCGCGACGGCCCCGCGGTCCCTGTCCACGAACGTGCAGCCCGCGGCGCCGCGCGACAGGAGCTCGAAGCCGATGGCGCCCGAGCCGCCGAACGCGTCCAGCACGCTCACGCCGCCCAGGTCGAGCCCGAACGCCGAGAGCACCATGGACGCCATCGACTCGCGCGTCCGGTCCGTCGTGGGACGCGTCACGTCCCGCCCGTCCGGCGCCTCGATCGGCCGCCCCCTCCACATGCCGCCAACTATCCTCATGCGTGCAGAACCTCCTCGAAGTACGCGCCAAAGCGGTCGCGCAGCTCAATCGCAAGCGGTCGGTGGACGTCCTCGGCAAGGGTTGGGTCATGCGAGAAGATCCCGAGCGCGTCCTCGCGGGCCCAGCCCATGAGCTCCTCGTCCTGCGCGAGGTCGACCACCTTGAGCGAGGGGCCGCCGTGCTGGCGGTACCCCAGCGCCTCGCCCTCGTGGCGAAGCTTCAGGTCGAGCTCCGCGAGCTCGAACCCGTCCGACGTCCGCTCCAGCGCCGCGAGCCGCGTGCGGGCGGGCGTGCCCTTCTTCGCGGCGCACTCCAGGAAGACGTGACCCTCCCAGTCGCCGCGGCCCACGCGGCCGCGCAGCTGGTGCAGGGTCGCGAGTCCGAAGCGGTCCGCGTCGTACACCAGCATGACCGTGGCGTTCGGCACGTCGACGCCCACCTCGATAACCGTGGTCGACACGAGCACGTCCACGTCCCCGCGGCGGAACGCCTCCATCGCCTCGTCCTTCTGGGCGGCGCCCATCCTGCCCGTGAGCAGCCCCACGCGAAGTCCCCTCAGCGTTCGCCGCGACAGCTCCTCGTACGCCGCCTCGGCGGAGTGGATCCTCGTAGCCGCGGAGCGCGAGGCCTCCGGGACGTCGTCCAGCTCGGAGCCGTCGTCCTTCTCGTCTATGAGCGGGCACACCACGTAGGCCTGGTGGCCCTCCTCGCACGCCTCGCGGATCGCCCCGTACGCGAGGTCGGCGCTCTCCGGCGGGATGCACGTGGTCACGACGCCCGCGCCCGTCTTCGGACGGTGCCGGATGCGCGAGCACTCCATGTCGCCGTACGCCGTGAGAGCGAGCGTCCTGGGGATGGGCGTCGCCGTCATCGCCAGCAGGTCCGCCCCGGCGCCCTTGCTCCTGAGCGCCGCGCGCTGGCTGACGCCGAAGCGGTGCTGCTCGTCTATCACCACGAGGGTAAGCCGGCGGAACTCGAGGTCGTCCGATATGATGGCCGTCGTGCCGAACACGACGCACACCTCGCCGGACGCGAGCCCCGCCGCGGCCTCCGCGCGCGCGTCCGCGTCCGTCGAGCCCGTGACGAGCCGCCACGTGACGCCGGCCTCGTCCAGAAGCGGCCCGATCTTGTGGGCGTACTGGGCCGCGAGCACGGACGTGGGCGCCATGACGGCCGCCTGCGTGCCGGAGTCCGCCACCGCGGCCATGGCCACGGCCGCGACGGCCGTCTTGCCCGTGCCCACGTCCCCCAGGAGCAGGCGGTTCATCACGTGGTCGGACGCCATGTCGCGCAGGATGTCGTCCGCGGCGGCGCGCTGCTCCCGCGTGAGGTCGAACGGCATCGCGGCAAGGAGCGCCCGCATGTGGGGCCCGTCCACGCTGTGCGAGAAGGGCGTGACGCCACGAAGCTCGAGCCTCTGCCTCGCGAGGAGCGCCAGCTGCAGGCACAGCAGCTCGTCGTAGGCAAGCCGGCGGCGCGCCTCCTCCTTCGACTCCATCGTCAGTGGGAAGTGTATCTGCCGCAGGGCGCGGGCAAGCGACATGAGGCTTCGCTCGGCGCGCACCTCGGCCGGCAGGAAGTCCGCGACGTCGCCCACGTCCGCAAGCGCGGCGGACACGATCCTTCTCATCCACGCGGCCGAGACGCCCTCGCCCACCGGGTGCACCGGCAGGATGCGCGCGTAGTCACCCACCTGCCCCTTCGAGCCCACGACCTCGTAGAACGGGGCCTTCATCTGCTTGAAGCCGTACGAGAAAGTCACCTTGCCGGAAAGCGCGACCACGTCGCCCTGGCTCAGCTGCTCCGCTATCCACGGCTGCCTGAAGAACGTCGCCTCGATCACGCCCGTGTCGTCCAGCAGGTACACCTCGACCACCTGCATCCTCGGGCGGGGGCGCTTCAGCGTCACCTTGTCCACGGTCGCGACGACGGTCGCCTCCTGGCCCACGTCGGCGTGGGCGATGTCCGTCACGTGCGTGAAGTCCAGGTAGCGGTGGGGGATGTGGAGGAGAAGGTCGCGCACGCGCCTGATGCCGAGCCGCTCAACAGCAGAGCGCCTCGCACCCGAGACATAGCGGAGGCGCGAGACGTCGTCTGTCATGGAGCAGGTGCGCGAGAGCCTCTCGCCCACACCCGCCGTTGTCGGTACGCTGCCCACCTAGGCCAGCTCTTTCCTACTCGATCGAGAACACGACCGGGTACAGGGGCTGCTCGCCGCGGTGCGAGTCGATCTCGAGGTCGGGCTGGGCCTCCTCGATGGCGTCGAGCAGGCTCTGGAACGCGTCGTCGTCCAGGTCCTCGCCCGCGAGGATCGTGAGGGTGTCGCCCTCCTCTTCCTCCTGCATGCGGTTGATGAGGTCCACGGTGACCTTCTGGACGTCGTTGCCGACGACCTCGATGGCGCCGCCCTCGATGCCCATGACGTCGCCGTCGTGGATCGGCGTGCCGTCGGCGGCCTGGGAGTCGCGCACGGCCGTGGTGACCTCGCCGTCGCGAACCTCGGCGATGGCGTCGTTCATGTCCTCGACGTTTGCGTCGAGCTCGCCGTCGGGGTCTGCCACGAACATCGCGGCGAACGCCTGAAGCACGCTCTTCGTGGGTACGACGGCCGCGTTCACGCCCTCGACGGCCGCGACCGCCGCCTCGGAGGCCATGCGGATGTTGCCGTTGTCCGGAAGGACGATCACGTTGTCCGCGTTGCACTTCTCGATAGCGCCCAGGATGTCGGCGGTGGAGGGGTTCATGGTCTGGCCGCCGAACACGATGACGTCGACGCCGAGAGACTTCAGGATGTCCGCCTGGCCGGAACCCGCCGCGACCGCGACGAAGCCCATGTGCTTCCGCGGCTCGTCCGCCTTCGCGGCCTGCTTGTCCTCGCGGATGGACTCCGTGCGCTCCTGCGCCTCGAGGTCCATGTTGTGGACGAAGACGTTGTAGATCTGGCCGCGGTGCAGCATGTGGCGAAGCACGCGGTCCGGCCTGTTGGTGTGCACGTGGATCTTGTAGTCGGGGTTCGAGCCCACGAGCAGCTCGCAGTCGCCCATGGACGCGAGGTACTTGAGGTTGGCGTCCTCGTCGAAGTCCGGGCTGTCCGCGTGGAACAGGAACTCGGTGCAGTAGCGGTACTGCGAGCCCGCCCAGTCGTCGTTGATCTCGATGTCGACGACGTTGGCGACCTGGGCCTTCGCGTCCGAGGAGTCCACGGTGGTCTTGAAGTCGCTCACCTCACCGGCCTTGCCCTCGTACGCGTTCACGAACGCCTCGATGAACGTCGCGAGGCCGAAGGCCCCGGAGTCCACCACGCCGTTCTCCTTCAGCACGGGCAGCAGGTCGGGCGTGCGCGCCACGGACTCGTACGCCTCCACCACGATGGCGTCCAGCGTCTCCTGCGGCGTGGCCTTGCCCTTCTCCATCTGGTCGGCCTTGGCCGAGACGTCCTTCAGCACGGTGAGGATCGTGCCCTCGACGGGCTTGCGGACGGCCTTGAACGCGACCTTCACGCCGTTGCGAAGCGCCGCCGCGATGTCTGCCGTCGTGGCCTGGGCGCCCTTCGCGTTCACGAGGCCCTCCGCGACGCCGCGCAGGATCTGGCTCGTGATGACGCCGGAGTTGCCGCGGGCGCCCATGAGCGAGCCGTGCGTGATGGCCTTGGCGATGTCCGCCATCGAGGCGTCCTTGGGCAGCGACTCGATCTCGCCCACGACGGTGCCGAGCGTGAGCGACATGTTCGTGCCGGTGTCGCCGTCGGGGACGGGGAAGACGTTGAGCTTGTTAATCTCTTCCGCCTTGTCGGCGACGACCTTGGCGGCAACGGGGAAGCAGTTGCGAACGACGTTGGCAATCATAGTCTGGAAACCTCTAATTCCTCTTCTGGTTGTGCGTGCGCCACCGCTAGGCGCGGGTACGCATGCCCTCGATGTGGACGCGTACCTCGACGTCGTCGAGCTCCGCAATCTTCTTCAGGATGAACTTGACGGAGCTCACGAGGTTGTCCGAGACGGAGCTCATGTTTATGCCCTGCTCCACCACCACGTGTAGGTCGATCACGACCCTACCGTCCTCGCTGGAGACGCCGATGCCCCTGCGCAGGCGATACGTGGGGAGGATGCGCGCGACGCCCTCCTGCTGGTCGGTCACGGCCATTCCGACGACGCCATAGCACTCTAGCGCCGCATACCCGGCAAGGTCTGCGATGCAGTCGTTGGACACCTTGAGGGCCCCCGGAACGACGTTTGCCATGTTGAATCTCCTCTCGAACACCGCACGTACTCGGTAAGAGCATGAGTCTCGCATTATAATACCGCAGTTGGCACTTGGCGCCACGTGCCTAATTCCCACGCATACTGCATGAGCCACCAAGCGGCATGCGAGGCGGCCCGCCGACGCGATGCCTGGGGGCTTCGCTACAAAACCACCACAACACCGCGGGGTTTCAACTTGCACAAACGTGGCGCTGTGCTATATTAACACGGCACTTGAGAAATTACAGGCGCACTGCGCCGCTCGTTGGAGGTCGTAATAATGTCGAAGGTTTGTGATATCTGCGGTAAGCACGCCGTTGCTGGTCGCTCTATTAGCCACTCCCACCGCACCGTCATCCGCAAGTTTAAGCCCAACATCCAGCGCGTCACCGTCTTCGAGGACGGCAAGCCCGTCAAGAAGAACGTGTGCACCCGCTGCCTCAAGAAGGGCAACGTCGCGCGTTCCGCGCAGCAGGCGTAAGTGCAGCCACACAGAGCGTAGCTTCTGGGGACCTCCGCGGAGGTCCCCTTTTTTGTGCACGTGCGGCGACGGCGGACCGCACGGGCCCGCAGCTACAACGTGCCGCGGTGCCCTCAGCTAGCGCAGCAGGAACGCCGCGAGCCTTCCCGCCTCGCACTCCACGACGGCCTCGTCTGACGCGACCACGTTCGAGATGCCCTCGTCGCCCAGGAGCGGCAGGCGCTTGCGGTCGAGCTCCCACTTGAGGCCCCTCTCGCTTGCGACCGTACCCTCCGCGACGGCGACGGCCGAGAAGATCCTGCCCACGGAGCCCGCGGGCAGCTGCCAGCGGGGGCGCCCCTTAGGGGCGAGCACGCGACACGTGAACGCGTCCTCCACGAGCTCCGGCGAGGCGTCCGCCGCGTGCGCGAGCTGGCCCACCACGGCAAGCGCGTGGTCGGGGCGACCGCCGGTGGCGCAGGTGAGCGTGAGCTCCAGCCGCGCGGACCTGCGGGCGGCCTCATGCCGGGCGCAGTCTATGGCCAGCGAGAGGTCCGTCGCGTACTTCTCGCTTGGAAAGCGGATGTCGCGCCGGGCGGAGGAGCGCGCCCACCGGGCGGCATCGTCTGTGGCGGAGTCCGCGTCGCCGCAGAACACGTCCGGCTCGACGCCGGCTGCCATCAGGACGTTCGCGCCGGCGTCTGCAGCCACCACGTAGTCCGCCCGCGCGGCGAGACGCCGTACGAGGTCCGCGGAACTGGGCTCGGGCGAGCCGGCGACCACGAGCGCACGCAGCACGCCGGAAGACGCCGGCGCGGGCGAGGCGGGCGCGAAGTCGCCGAGGAGCGCGACGGAGAGCTCGGGGTAGCCGTGCGCGAACACGTCGCAGGAGTCGCGGCACTCCGCCTCGTCGCGGTCGCCGTGCGGGCTGAACAGGCACACGGTGCGCAGGCCCACCTTGCGCGCGCCGCGGGTGCTGAACGGCGCGTCCTCGAAGACCCACGTGTCGCCCGCGGGCGTGCCCAGCACCCGCAGCGCCTCCTCCCACGCGTCCGGGTACTCCTTGCTGCGGAGCCTGCCGCCGCACGAGATGACGTCCTCGAAGTAGTCGGCGATGCCCTGCGCCTCCAACGCGACCTTGAGCTCCGGGCGCGACGTGGCCGAAACGACCACCATGGGTATGCCCGCGGCGCGAAGCTCGTCCAGGAAGGCGCGGCAGCCGGGCAGCATCCTCACGTCGTGCGCGTAGCCGCGCCGCACGCCCGAAAGGAGCTCCGCGGCAAGCTCCTCTCCCGTAGCGTCTGGTATGTAGCGCTCGTGCAGGTAGGCGCACATCTCGTGCAGCGGGAGCGGCTCGCTCTCCAAGAACACCGCCTCGGGGTCCGCGACGCCGTGGCGCCTCAGCAGGCCGACCGTCTCGCGGTGCCACATGGGCATGGAGTCCACGAGCGTTCCGTCGCAGTCGAAGATGGCGGCAGAGAAGGGCATGTCTCCTCCTAGGGAAGTTATGGTATATAGCAGAATACGTGACGAATGCCATCGTAGCGCAGAACTTCGTGCTAGATTCTTGCGACGTTGGGTAAGAACGGATGCGGCCGATACAGGCAGCAATTTGTTTTATGTAGGCTTTTCCGGAGGGCAAGATGGCTGTTTACGACTACAAGTGCAAGGCGTGCGGAACCGAGTTCGAGGTCGAGCACCCGATGAGCGAGCATCCCGAGGTGAACTGCCCCAAGTGCGGAAGCGAGGCCAGTCGCGTCTTCGTGCCGTCCGGCATCGTCTTCTCTGGGTCGGGCTTCTACAACACGGACCAGAAGGGCAAGAAGTAGCCCGGGCTTTCGTCAGGCCTGTGAGAAGGGGTCTCCCTCGCGGGAGGCCCCTTCTTCATGCGTCTCGAGCCCATGCCATGCGGCGCCTACCGCACCCGGCGCATGAGCGCGAGGAAGTGCCCGTCGCAGTCCAGGCCAAGCGCGCGGCCGCCCTCAGTGCGCAGGAAGCCGTCCCGTCCCGTCATGGCACGCAGGATGCGCGACGCCTCCGGGCCGAGCAAGGTTGCGCACGGGGCCTCGGTCACGGGAAGCGGTGCAAACCCGCGGCCCGCATCGCTTGCAAGGAACGCACGCACGACGTCCTCGTCCTCTGCCGCGAGGTCCGAGCAGGTGGAGTACGCGAGCGTGCCGCCCGCGGCGACGCGCGCGGACGCGGCCGAGAGCATCCGCAGCTGCAGCGCCGGCAGCGTGGCCGAACCACCGTACACGGACCCCTGCCCGAGCGACCACGCGACCTCTGGGTGGCGACGCATCGTGCCGGTGCCGGAGCACGGCGCGTCCACGAACACCTGGCCAAACGTCCGGCGCAGCTCTGGCGGCACGTCCGGTGCGTCCAGCCGCGTGGCGTCAAGCGTCAGGCATGTCGCGCGGCCGCCGAGCCCGCCCGTGCGCACGCGCTCCCGCGCGAGGCGCGACTTGAACGCGACGGAGTCCACGCAGGCGAGAAGGACGCTTCCTCCCAGCCGCCGGTTTGCCCCCGCAAGCAGCAGCGTCTTCGTCGCGCGACCCTGGCCCACCTCGAGCATGGCGTCCACGTCCGCGGCAGGCGCCGCGAGCCACGACACCATCTGCGCCGCGGGGTCCGCCGGCAGCACGGCCGTCCGCTCCACGAGCCCGGACGCCGCGAGCCCCGCCTGCGCGCCCAGGGCGATGCAGCCTGGCCACGGCAGCCTTGACGGGTGTAGTCCCGCGTCCGTGAGCAGCGCGAGCGCCTGGTCCTCGGCGTTGAGGTTCAGGTTCGCCGCGACCGCGGGCGCCGGCGGCTCCATCGCGTCGAGCGCAAGTGCGCACGCGCCGGTGCCGAGCGACGCCAGAAGCTCCCGCGCAAGCCACTCCGGAAGCGCACCCACGAGCGCGACGTCCGCGACCGACGGCGCGCCGCCCGCGTCGCGCGCCGCCCACAGACGACCGCGCGCGGCCTCCATGGCCGGAACGTCCCCTTCCGCGATGCGGCGCAGCACCGCGTTTGCGAGCCCGCGCGCGCGACTCGACGCCACGGCCGCGAGCTCCACGCCCTGGCTCACGGCCACCTGCGTGGGCGTGCCCAGGTACAGCAGCTCGAACGCGGACAGCCTGAGCGCGTCGCGCACGCGCGGCTCAAGATGGGCGTGCGTCAGGTGCGCGTTAACCACGGCGTCGCACAGGCCGCTGGCGCGCTGCATGCCCAGCACCAGCCGCGTCGCGAGCGCACGGTCACGCGCCTCCAGGCCGTCCATCACGTCGGACGTCCGCAGCACCTCGCGTGCGCGGGCGTCCCTCTGGCGGCACTCGGCGCTCAGCCTGAGCGCCGCCCTGCGCGCGGGGGCAAGCCGCGCCATGGCTACACGTGCTCCCAGACAAGCTGGCTCTGGTGCAGGCCGGCCGCCCATGCGGAGGCCTCCATCTCGCGCTTGCCGTCAGGCTTCACGCGCAGAAGCTCGATGGCGCCATCGGCACAGCCCGCGATCACGCGCCCGTGCCGCACGAGGACCTCGCCCTGGGCGACGCCTTCCTCAACAACGCGCGCGGCAAGCACGCGCACGCCCTTGCCGGCCACGGCCATGCGTGCCGGCGCCGCGTCGAGCGACGTCTGCACGCGGCGGCGGTTGTCCAGCGCGGTCGCGGCGGGGTCAAGCAGCATCTCGGCCTTCTCGACCTTCCTCGCGTACGTGACCTTCGACTCGTCCTGCTCGACCCACTCGGCCGTGCCGTCCTCCATCTGGCGCAGCGCGACGAGCAGCTCCCTTGCGCCGAGCTCCGCAAGCTCCCCCATCACCTGGGGGCAGCTCTTCTCGCCCACCTCGACGTCCGCCTGACGGCAGTACGCCCCGGCGTCCAGGTCGTGCACCACGCGCATGATGGAAACGCCGGCGCGCGCGTCGCCGCTCAGGATGGCGCGCTGGATGGGCGCGGCGCCACGCCAGCGCGGAAGGCTCGAGGCGTGCACGTTCACGCAGCCCAGCGGCGCCGCCGTCAGCACGGCGTCCGGCAGGATGCAGCCAAACGCGGCCACCACGATCACGTCCGGCTCCGCCGCGCGGATCGCGTCCATAACTTCGTCCGTGATGCGCTTGGCCTCGAGCACGTCGATGCCCAGCTCCGTCGCGGCGGCCTTCACCGCGGAGGGCTCCAGCCTCCTGCCGCGTCCGCGCACGGCGTCCGGCCTCGTCAGCACGAGCCTCACGTCGTGCGCGCCCGCGAGCGCACGGAGCGAGGGTACCGCGAACTCGGGAGTCCCCATGAATACTATGCGCATGTCCTTCTCCCCCTTCGCGACGGCTAGTTTGCGGCGGTGTCCCCGGGGCGGGCACCCTCTGCGAGCGCCTCCTCGTAGTCGCGCAGCGCCGCGATGCGCGCGCCGGCGGACAGGTGGTCGACCATGGTCATGCCGTGCAGGTGGTCGATCTCGTGCTGCAGGCAGACGGCAAGCAGGTTGTCTCGCGCCTCGTACTGCATGAGGTCGCCGTCGAGGTTGCGCGCCTGCACCACCACGTGGCTCGGGCGCCTGACCTCGACCGTGATGCCGGGAAACGACAGGCAGCCCTCGCCGTAGGCGCGCTCCGGGCCGTCCGCGGCCACGATCTTGGGGTTGACGAGGACGTACGGGTTCTTCTTCGTGCCCTCGCCCGCGTAGTCCACGTCGATCACGACGAGCTGCACGAGCTCGCCCACCTGCGGCGCGGCAAGGCCGCAGCCGTCGGCGGCGTACATGTCCCTCAGCATGCGCTTCGCGAGCCTCTTTACGCCGTCGTCGATCTTCTCGATGGGGGCGCACTCGGTCTTCAGCCTGTCGTCGGGCGACAGGACGATGTCGTCAATTGCACTCATGGTGCCTCCTTCGTGTGCGGGCCCGCCGGGGCCCAGTGTTAGCCCAGTTAGCGTACCCCATGCGGCGCCGTAGTTTCATGCGGGGCGCCTCCTCTATCGATAACCCACGCCGGCGCCTGTCCCCACGCCGGCGCGTCACATCATGTCGTACGCGTCCACGTCCACGGCGACGCTCACCCCGCGCGGCGGCGCGGCGGAGCGCACGCACGCGTCCAGAAGCGGCCCCGGCTCCGAGTCCACGGGCGACTTCACGAGCAGGTGGCGCCTCACGCGGTCCTTTACCTTCGCCTTGAGGCAGTCCGTGGGGCCGAGCACCTCCCAGCCGGCGGCCTCGCCCACGCGCTCGCGCACGCGGTGGGCAACGTCGTCCAGCGTGCGGCGCACGTCCGCCTCGCGCCGGCCCCAGCACACCACGTTCGAGAGGCGCGAGAACGGCGGGTAGCAGCCGTCGCGGCGCTCCTCGAGCTCCTGCTCCACAAACAGCGCGCGGTCGTGCTTCTGCACCGCGCGGATGGCGGGGTGCGTGGCCCAATACGTCTGCACTATGACCTGGCCGGGCTCCGTCCCCCTGCCGGCGCGACCCGCCACCTGCTCAAGCAGGTCGTACGTGCGCTCCGCCGCGCGGAAGTCCGGAAGCTTCAGCGTCGTGTCCGCGTTCACCACGCCCACGAGCGTGACCTCCGGGAAGTCCAGCCCCTTCGCGATCATCTGCGTGCCCACGAGCACCGCGCACTCCGCCGCGTCGAACTCCTCCAGCAGGCGCTGGTGGTCACCCTTGCCGCGCGTGGTGTCCGCGTCCATGCGGATGACCCGTACGTCCTTGGGCAGAAGCATCGCAAGCTCGTCCTCCACGCGCTGCGTGCCCACGCCAAACGCCGCCAGGTAGCGGCTGCCGCAGTTGGGGCAGCGCGTGGACGGATCAGGGTATGCCCGCTGCGGCCACGACCTGCCGCACGTGTGGCACACCAGCGAGTGCGTGCGCTCGTGGTACGTGAGCGCGCAGGAGCAGTGCGGGCACTCCGGCACGGCACCGCACTCGCGGCACATGAGGAAGTTCGCAAAGCCCCTGCGGTTCAGCATGAGCACGGCCTTCTGGCGCTTGGCGGCCACGTCCCGCAGGGCCTCGGCCAGGGGGGCCGAGAATATCGAGCGGTTCCCGCCCGAGAACTGCTCCGTCATGTCCACCACGCGCACGGCCGGCAGCCGCGCCGCCCCGGGCCGCTCCGGCATGCTCACGCGCGTCCAGCTGACGCCGCCCCACGCGCCCTCGCGGCAGCGCTCCAGCGCCTCGAGCGAGGGCGTGGCGGACCCCAGCACAAGGGCGCAGCCGCGCTCCGCCGCCATGCGCGCCGCGACCTCGCGCGCGTGGTAGCGCGGTGCGGATTCCTGCTTGTACGTCCACTCGTGCTCCTCGTCAATAATGATGACGCCCACGTCGCGAAGCGGCGCGAACAGCGCGGAGCGCGCGCCCACCACCACGTGGGCGCGTCCCTGGCGCACCATGTCCCACTGGTCGAAGCGCTCGCCGGCCGAGAGCCTGGAGTGCAGGATCGCGACGTCGTCCCCAAAGCGCGAGCGGAAGCGCCCGACGGTCTGGGCCGTGAGCGATATCTCCGGCACCAGCACGAGCGCCCCCTTGCCCGCGGTGCGCACGCGCTCGATGGCATCCAGGTACACCTCCGTCTTGCCGGAGCCCGTGACGCCGTCCACCACCACGACATCGCCGCGGCCGACGTCGCACGCGCGGGCGATGGCCGCGAGGGCGACGTGCTGGCCCTGCGTCAGGTGCTCCGGCCTCGCGGCGACGGCGCTCCTGAGCGTGGTGGAGTCCCCTCCGCGCACGCGCCGGCGCTCCGTCACGGCGACGACGCCCCTCCGCGCGAGTGCCGCGACGGCCGAGGCGCTGCCCGGCAGCGTCGCCGCGAGCTCCGCCATGCGCATCGGGCCGGATTCGAGCGCCTGGAGCACAGCGCGCTGGCGCACCGCGTTCGCGCGCGGGCTGAACGAGCCGCCCTTCTCCGCCAGGCTCACCCAGCGCTCGTCCACGGGGCCGCTCTTCTGGCACACCAGCTCCCACGGGTCGTCCGCGGACGCGCGGCGGACCCTCACGGTCTGGCCCGGCGCCAAAAACGGACGGATGGCCTCGCACGGCGGGCAGGCGTACTCGCGTGCCATCCAGAAGGCGACGCGGGCCGAAACCTGGTCAAACGCGCTGGGCGCCAGCACGCGCGACACCGGCAGCACTCGGGAGGCGTCCAGGCCCTCGGGCGGCAGCTCGGACGTCGCCACCACGTAGCCCACGGCCTCGCGATGCGAGAAGGGCACGAGCACGGTGGCCCCCACCGCGCACTCCTGCACGAGCTCCCGCGGGACCCCGTAGTCGAACGCGCCGTCGAGTGCGCGAGCGGCTATGTCCAGGACGACGCTCGCGTACACTCAGGCGACCTCGTTTCTGACCATGAACGCGTACGCGTTCTGGAAGAACACCTTGTCGGCCTGCCCCTGCCCAAGGCGCTCGCACACTTTCTGGTAGAAGCCCTGGAGCTTGTCCACGCCGCGCAGCCAGTCCGGCACGGACGCGCCGTCGAAGTCGCCGCCCAGGCAGACGCAGTCCTCGCCCCCCAGGTCCAGGAAGTGCTCGAAGTGGGCCATGAGCTCGTCGAACGTGACGTCCGTCCCCGTGGTGCGCTTCGTTATGAACTCCGTGCAGTAGCTGACGCCCACGACGCCGCCGCTGTCGAGCACCGCCTTGAACTGGTCGTCCGTCACGTTGCGGTCCACGTCGCACACGGCCCTGGACGCGCAGTGCGATATGAGGAACGGCCGCCTGCGGCACCTCGCGAGGTCGTCGAACGACTCCGCCGAGAGGTGCGCCGCGTCCACGGCGATCCCGGCGTCCTCCAGGCGCGCGACTGCCCTTTTCCCCAGCTCCGTGAGGCCGTTGTGCGTGGAGCGGCCGCCGCCCAGGGCGTTGTCGCCGTTCCACGTGAGGCCGGCCATCCTGACGCCGTCCTCGCGCATCGTGTCAACCACGTCGAGCGACCCCTCGAGCGCGGAGCACGACTCCACGGTGAGCACGGCGGCCACCTTGCCGGCCCTCAGCACGTCCGGTATCCTGCGCGCGTCCGTCACCTGCTCCACGCGGTCCGCGTGCTGCCGCATCTGCTGCCTGAAGTACGCGACGGCCGCGGTGTAGAAGCCCAGCGGGTCCGTGACCCACTTCCTATCGGGCACCCATACGGAAAAGCCCTGGGCGTACGCCAGGCCCTGCGCGCGTTCGAGGTCGACCTCGCCGTCGCTCTTCGCGAGGTCGCCGTGGCGCGCGATGGCCGGCCACGACCTGTACGGCTCCCAGTCGTGCATGCCAAGCACGTCCACCGTGTCGCAGTGCAGGTCGAACGCCTTCGTGCGGCCAAGGTCGCCCACGGCGTCCACATGCGTCGCCTTCGCGCGCGCGATGGGGTCCGCGGTGCGCTCGCGCACGGTAACCCCGGAGGCGGCGTCCGCCGATGACGAGCCCGCGTCCTTCTCGCCCGCGCCGCACGCGCCGAGCGCGAGGGCGGAGCCCAGCGCGCACGCCCCCCGAAAAAGCGACCTCCTCGTTATGGCCACGGACCCTCCTGTCACCGACGTCTTTCCAAACGATTCTACCTCACGCGCTGGACACCAAGGACGCGGTGCCGGAGCAGGCGACCTCTCGCCGCCGAGAAGGACCCCCTCCGCACGCGACGCATCGCCTGCGAAGGGGGTCCTGTCTTGCCGATGTCCTGTGGTCGCGCTTCGGGCGCCGCCGCGTCGCGGTGTGGCCGGTGCTACTTTGCCATGGCCGCGACCGCGCTCTTGAGCTCGCCCACGCGGTCCGTGCTCTCCCACGTGAAGTCCGGGTCCTCGCGGCCGAAGTGGCCGTACGCCGCCGTCTTCTGGTAGATGGGGCGACGCAGCCTGAGGTCGCGGATGATGGCGCCGGGGCGCAGGTCGAAGACCTTCTGGACCGCCGCCTCGATCACGGAGTCGTCGACCGAGCCGGTGCCGAAGGTGTCAACGGAGATGGAGACGGGCTGCGGCACGCCGATGGCGTAGGCCAGCTCGATCTCGCAGCGGTGCGCGAGGCCGGCCGCGACGACGTTCTTCGCGACCCAGCGCGCGGCGTACGCGGCGGAGCGGTCGACCTTGGTGGGGTCCTTGCCGCTGAAGGCGCCGCCGCCGTGACGGCCCATGCCGCCGTATGTGTCGACGATGATCTTGCGGCCGGTGAGGCCGGTGTCGCCCATGGGGCCGCCCACGACGAAGCGGCCGGTGGGGTTGACGTAGATGGTGGCGGCCCTCCAGGAGATGCCGACCTCATCGAGGACCGGGCGGATGACGTGCTCGATCATGTCCTCGCGGATCTGGGAGAGCTTGACATCGGCCGCGTGCTGCGTCGAAACGACGATGGCCGTGACCTCGACGGGCCTGTCGTCCTCGTAGCGCACGGTCACCTGGGTCTTGCCGTCCGGGCGCAGGTAGGTCAGGGACCCGTTCTTGCGGACCTCGGCCAGGCGCTCGGAGAGCCTCTGCGCAAGGTAGATGGGCATCGGCATGAGGACGTCCGTCTCGTCGGACGCGTAGCCAAACATCATTCCCTGGTCGCCGGCGCCGATCTTGTCGATCTCGTCGTTGTCGTTCGAGCGTGCGAACGTGCCGTCGACGCCCTGCGCGATGTCGGGGGACTGGCCGTGGATCAGGTTCATGACGCCGCAGGTCTCGGCGTCGAAGCCGTACTTCGCGCGCGTGTAGCCGATCTTCGAGACCGTGTCGCGCACAATCTTCTGGACGTCCACGTACGCCTCGGTGCGGACCTCGCCCATAACGACGACGGTACCCGTGGTCGTGAACGTCTCGATGGCGCAGCGCACGTTGTCGACGTTTGCCGGCGTGCCGTCCGCGTCCACGTAGCCCTGCTCCTGCAGCTTCGTCTCCTTCGCGAAGATGGCGTCCACGATGGCGTCCGAGATCTGGTCGCACATCTTGTCCGGGTGTCCCTCGGTGACGGACTCCGAGGTGAAGAGGTAGTTCTTGTGTGCCATGTCATACTCCTTGTGCCTGCGCCGCCGGACGACCTCCTCCGCCCGCGGCCGAGCCTCGCCCCAAGGGGCTCCGCTCATATATATGTGCCCCAAGCGAACGCGCGCTTCTGTCACGCGGCCCGCGGAAAGCCTATCCCTTAGCGACGTCCCCCTCTGGCTGGCCGCCGTCTTGCCGCAGCCCCAGCGGTGCGACGCCGTACGCGAGCAGCTCCATGAGAGAGCGGCTCGTCGCCTCCGACCCCTGCATGACGCCGGACGCGGACGCGACCGTCGCCCCGACGAGGCCGCCGCACAGGCACACGGCCGCGAGGCTCGTGTCGATGTCCTGCCGGACGAAGCCCTCGCCCTTGCCCCGCTCGAGCAGCTCGCCGATGATGCGCACGATGCGCGACAGCTGGCCGCTCACCGCCGAGAAGAGCTCACTGCCCATGCCGGAAAGCTCCACCGTGAGCGCGAGCACGAGCGGGCTCTTCGTCCTCATGCGGCGGAACAGCTCCGAGAACAGGCCCTCGAGCGCCTCGTGGGCGGAAGCCGCCTGCGAGGCGGCCTCCTCGATCACGGAGACGAGCTCGTCCCCCGCCGCCTCGAACACGGCCTCGACGAGCTCGTCCTTGTCCGAGAAGTAATAGTACAGCGCGCCCTTCGACATATGGCACCTGGCGGAGACCTCGCTCATCTGGAAGTCGGTGTTGCCGCGCTCCATCATGAGCTCGGACGCGGCGGTCATGATCCTCTCGCGCGTGGCGCGGCTCTTGCGTGTCTTCGAGACCGACTTGATGCGCTGCTTGCGGCGCTCCATCTGCTCGCCGAGGGCGCTTTGCGCAGCGCTCTTGGCTGCACGCACGCCGTCCGCAATCTCAGCCGCTGTCTTTTCGTTCACAAGTCCCATGACGCATCTCCCGAAACGTTCAGATCAGACGTCATCATAGCATCACGAGTGTAGATTTTTGACACGAGTTCAAAAATCGGTAGCGGGCATCTGGGCGCTGTCCTATCCTTCATTATGGAATTGCTGTGCGACGTTTGCGAACGCGTCTGTCCGGCGCGGCCGCACGCGAAACGCACGCTCACGAGACAGCTACGCAAGCCAAGGAGTCTCACGTGAAGACAGCCCTCAGTATCTTCTGGCGCGACATAAGGCGCATACTCAGGAACCCCGTCGCCCTCGTCATCACGCTCGGGGTCTGCATCATCCCGTCCCTGTACGCATGGTTCAACATCCTCGCGAACTGGGACCCGTACAAGAACACGAGCGACATCCAGATTGCCATCGTCAACCAGGACGAGGGCGCGACCGTAGGCGACATGGGCCACATATCGGCCGGCGACATGGTCGTGGAGAAGCTCCACGACAACAAGCAGCTCGGCTGGCGCTTCGTTAGGAGGTCGAAGGCCATGGGGGGCGTCCGCGCTGGCGACTACTACGCAGCCATCGTCATCCCCAAGGACTTCACGTCGACCCTCGCGGGAGTCATCGACGGCAAGACCGCGAAGGCACACATCAAGTACTACGTGAACGAGAAGGAGAACGCCGTCGCCCCGAAGGTGACGGACACCGGCGCCTCCACCATCGAGAGCCAGATCAACAACACGTTCGCCGGAACGGTCGCGGGCGTCATATCCGACAAGCTCGGCGCGGCGGCGGGCAAGGCCCTCGACGGGGCGTCGGGCGCCGGCTCCAGCCTCCAAGCGGACATCCAGGCCGTGCGCGGCTCCCTGGACGACCTCTCCGGCGGCATCGACGACGCCGGGCGCTCCATAGACGACGCACGCAAGACCGTCGCCTCGGCGAAGGATACCATCGCGAGCCTCGGTGGCACCACGAGGGGCATCTCCCAGAAGCTCGGTACGGCGTCGGCGGACCTCAAGGGCGCCCGCGCGGACGCGGCCGACCTCAGGAGCCGCCTCGGAAGCTCGCTCACCTCCGGCACGCTCGCCCTCACGAACATGTCCACGAAGGCCAACCACGACGTCGGCAGGCTCGCCGGCGACGTGGGCCGGGCGCAGGGCAGGCTCGACGACGCCATCGCCCGGCTCGAGGCCGCGCTCACCCAGACGCAGGACATGAGGGCGAAGCTCGAGTACAGCCGCAACACCATCGTCAGCATCAAGGGACTCTCCGGAGACTCCCTCACCGCCCAGACCGAGGTGACCAGAAGCCTCGAGACCGAGATCCAGTACCTCATCGGCATGAGCGACCAGATGAAGGCGAGACTCGACGCCCTGAAGTCGCTCTCGGACGACGTGAAGAGCGGCGCCGCGAGCGTGGGCAACCTCTCCTCCGCCGTGAACAACTCCATCCGGACGAGCGCCTCGGCCCTGTCCGACGTGCAGGGAGACCTCTCCGAGACCACGATCCCCGCCGTGGACGGCGCGCTGGACGACTTCTCGCAGGCCGTCTCGGGCGTGAGCTCCGTCGTCGCGGGGATCTCGCCCGCGCTCGAGCAGGTGAGCGCAACCCTCGACCAGCTCGACCAGGTGCTCGCCCAGGCGAAGCCGGCGCTCTCCTCCACGCGCGACTCCGTCTCGAAGGCGGCGGACACGCTCTCCGGCCTCGAGTCCGACGTGGCGGCGCTTCAGACCACGCAGGCGTACAAGGACCTCACGAGCGTATCCGGCATCAACCCCGACGTGCTGAAGAACTACTTCACCTCCCCCGTCGAGCTGTCCGAGCAGGCCATCTATCCCGTCCGCAACTACGGCTCCGGCGTCACGCCGTTCTACACGGACCTCGCGCTCTGGGTCGGCGGCTTCGTGCTCGTAGCCATCTACAAGCGCGAGGTGGACGACGAGGGCATCGGCGAGTTCAAGCCGTGGCAGGGCTACGTGGGGCGCGCCCTGCTCTTCTCGCTTCTGGGAGAAGTGCAGGCGATCATCTGCTGCGTCGGCGACCTGGCCCTTGGCATCCAGTGCCTGAACCCCGTCGCGTTCGTGGTCGCTGGCATGGTCGAGTCGTTCGTCTACGTCAACATCGTGTTCTCGCTCTCGACGGCGTTCAAGCACATCGGCATGGCGCTCGGCGTCATCCTCGTCATCCTGCAGATCCCGGGGTCCTCGGGCACCTACCCCATCGAGATGATGCCGGGCTTCTTCCGGGCGCTCGAGCCGCTCCTGCCGTTCACGTACGGCAACAACGCCATGCGCGAGGCCATCGCCGGCTTCTACGGCAACTACTACGGCACCAACATCGCCGTCCTTCTCCTTGCGTACATGCCCATCGCCCTTATCGTGGGCCTTGGCGCCAGGCGCCACCTCCTCAACATCAACGCGCTGTTCGACAAGCGCCTGCGCGAGACCGACATGATGGTGAGCGAGCGCTACAACATGGACGAGGCCCACTTCAAGCTCACGACCATCATCAAGGCCCTCACGAACTCCTCCGAGTACCGCCGCACGTTCGAGGCACGCGCCGCGCACTTCGAGCTCATGTACCCCGTGCTCGTGCGCCGCGGCTTCCTCGCGCTCATGGTCATCCCCGTGGCCCTGAACGTCCTCATGTTCGTCCTGCCGTTCAAGATGGTGCTCATGACGCTGTGGATACTTTCCATGATCTTCATCTGCACGTTCCTGATCGTCACGGAGTACTTCCACTACCGCGTGAGCCAGAAGACGCACCTGTCCGACATGAGCGAGGACGAGCTGTACGACCTCCTGGGCGACAAGCTCAAGCAGGAGTTCTTCGCGTTCGCGCCCATCGAGACCATGCTCATCGAGAAGGACGCGGCCACGTCGGCCGCCGGCGCCACGGAGACCGGGCGCGCGCGGCGCATCGGTAAGATCGGCGCGCGCATAGGCAGGCTCAGGACGGAGTTCGACCAGATCCGCGCGGAGCGCCACGGGGCCGCCGCGACGCCGCAGGCCACGGACACTCAGGCGCCCTCCGCGGACGGCGGCCAGACGCCCGCGGGCGAGAAGGACGGGGCCGCCGCGGTCGACGGAGGGTCCACGAGGCTCATCCTCAACGTCACGGCCCTCACCGGCACCGGCGAGCGGACCAAGCGCATCAGCCGCGGGGACGACGTCGCGGAAGGCGACGCCGCGGACGAGCAGCAAAGCACGGACGAGGCCGAGTCCCACGCCACAGGCGAAAACGAGACCGAGGGCGCCCCGACCGAGGGGGACGCCCGGGACCAGAAAGGTGGTGACGCGAAGTGAGCAAGCTCTTCTCGCTCATAAGGCGTGACTTCCGTCACGTCATCAACAACGTCATCGCCCTCGTGGTCTGCGTGGGCATGATCGTGATCCCGTGCTTCTACGCATGGTTCAACATCTACTCCGCGTGGGACCCGTACGGCAACACCGGCGAGCTGAAGGTGGCGCTCGCGAACGCGGACGAGGGCTACAAGACGAAGCTCATGCACGCGAACATCAACATCGGCGAACGCATGGTGAGCGACCTGCAGGGCTCCGACAAGGTCGACTACGTGGTCACCACGAAGGACAAGGCGCTGGAGGGCGCGCGCTCGGGCGAGTACTACGCCGCCATCGTGTTCCCCAAGGACTTCAGCAAGGACATGATGACCGTGCTTTCCAAGAGCGTGCGCCACGCGAAGGTGGTCTACGCCGTGAACGAGAAGAAGAACGCCATCGGCACCATCGTGACCGGCAAGGTGTCGACCGCGGTGCAGAACTCCATCGACCAGAGCTTCGACCAGTCGCTCACGGAGGTGCTCGCCGGCGTGCTTTCAGACCTCTCGGGCACGTTGACGGACGAGGAGACGCTTAACCTCGTGACGCGGCTGGACTCCATCCTGGGCGACGGCGCCCAGGAGCTGCGCGGCGTCGCCGCGAACGTCGACAGCTACCAGGCGCTCGTGGCGTCCACGGGGTCCCTGCTCCAGAACTCCGACGCCATGCTCTCCTCCGCCGCGAAGAGCGGCGACGGCGCGGGCGACCTCATGCGCACGACGTCTGCCGGCGTGCGCAAGCTCGACGGCGCCATCGACGGGGCGACGACGTCCGTAAACGACGCGCTCCAGAAGAGCGCGTCCACGTTCGACGACGTGAAGAGCGCGATCGACGCCGCGTACGCCACGGCAGGCGGCTCCACGCAGAAGCTGCGCGGCGCCCTTGCGGACGTGAAGGCCGAGGTGGACGCCCGCCGCGCGAACCTGCGAGACTTCCAGTCAAAGCTGAACGGTACGGACACCATAGCGACCAAGTGGCAGCAGAGCCTGGGCGAGGACGGCGACCCCGTGACCGTCCAGCGCGTGAGCGAGCTGAAGCTTACGATCGACGGGCTGAACGACCGCGTCACGAAGGCCATACAGGACCTGGACGACCTCTCGAACGGAATCCAGTCCACGATCGACGACATCGACCGCTCGAAGGGCGACGCGGACTCGTCCAAGGCGGAGCTCGAGGCGCTCGCGGATCGCGCGAAGGGCAGCGTATCGGGCGTACAGGCCACCTACGAGCAGGGACTCAGGGGCTCGCTCGGCAGGCTCGCGGACGCCATCGACGGCGCCGCGAGCGACGCGGACGCGCTCGTGGGCAAGTTCTCCTCCACGATGGCGGACGTGAGCGACACGACGTCCGGCATGCTGAGGGGCCTCTCCAAGATCGAGGGCGACCTCGGAGCCACGTCCAAGAAGCTGCGCGACGGCGCGGACAAGCTCGACTCGATGCGCGGGACCGTGAAGGCCGCCATCGACTCCGGCGACATGCAGACCATCCGCAAGATCCTCTCCGCCGGCCCCACGAGCCTCGCGGAGTTCGTGTCCTCCCCCGTCCAGACGGACCGCGTGGCAGTCTACCCCGTCGCTAACAACGGCTCCGCGATGGCGCCGTTCTACACCACGCTCGCCATCTGGGTCGGCGGCGTCGTGCTGTGCGCACTCGTGCGGTGCAACCCGTCCGAGGCCGCCATGCGCGAGACGGGCGCGAAGCCGCGCCACGCCTACTTCGGCAGGCTGACGTTCTTCCTGATAATCGGCTTCATGCAGTCGTCGCTCGTCCTTCTCGGCGACCTGTTCTTCATCCGCATCCAGTGCCTGCACCCATGGCTGTTCCTGCTGTGCGGGTGGTTCGCGTCGCTCGTGTTCATCAACATCATCTTCTCGCTCACGGCCGCGTTCGGCGACGTGGGCAAGGCCGTCGCCGTGCTTCTCATGGTCATCCAGGTCGCGGGCTCCGGCGGCACGTTCCCGCCGCAGATGCTGCCGAAGGCGTTCCAGGCCGTCTACCCGTTCCTGCCGTTCGTCCACGCCGAGAAGGCCATGCGCTGCGCCATCGCCGGCCTGTACGGCGCGGACTTCTGGCTCGCGATGGGCAGGCTCGCGCTGTTCCTGGCGCCGTCGCTCCTGCTGGGGCTGCTGCTGCGCAAGCCCGTCGTCCGCCTGAACCACTGGATAGAGGAGAAGATCGAGAGCACGAAGCTGATGTAGGCCCGCGCGTGCGCGCGCAGGCGCGGCCGCGAGCGGCTATACTGGTTCGGACTGTACAGAGCACCCAACACGAAAGGTCACGCAATCGTGAGTTCCACCGAAGCACGTCCCGTACGCGTGCGCTTTGCGCCCTCGCCCACCGGCAAGCTGCACGTGGGCGGCGCCCGCACCGCCATCTACAACTGGGCCTTCGCCCGCGCCAACCACGGCACGTTCATCCTGAGGATCGACGACACCGACCCCACCCGCTCCACGGAGGAGAACACGCAGGTCATCCTGCGCGCCATGAAGTGGCTCGGCCTCGACTGGGACGAGGGCCCCGAGGTGGGCGGCGACTTTGGCCCCTACTGGCAGACGGAGCGCCTGGACATCTATCGCAAGGCGGCCGAGCGCCTCGTGGCCGACGGCAGGGCGTACTACTGCTTCTGCACGCCAGAGAAGCTCGCGGCTGACAAGAAGGCCGCCCAGGAGCGCCACGACCCGTTCCAGGGCTACCAGCGCACGTGCCGCGACATCGACCCCGCCGAGGCCCAGCGCCGCGTGGACGCCGGCGAGCCGCACACCATCCGCATCAAGGTGCCGCTGGACCGCGGCGACGTGGTGGTGCACGACGCCGTCCACGGCGACGTCACGTTCGAGGCGAACACGCTGGACGACTTCATCATCTTCCGCTCCGACGGCACCCCCACCTACAACTTCGCGACCGTGGTGGACGACTCCATGATGGGCATCACCCACGTCATCCGCGGCGACGACCACCTGTCCAACACCCCGCGCCAGATCATGGTGTACGAGGCCCTGGGCGCCCCGACCCCCACGTTCGCGCACATCTCCATGATCCTGGGCCCGGACGGCAAGAAGCTCAGCAAGCGCCACGGCGCCACGTCCGTGGAGGAGTACCGCGACGCCGGCTACGACTCCGACGCCTTCGTCAACTACCTGGCCCTCCTGGGCTGGGCACTCGACGGCGACACCACGATCGTGCCGCGCGACGTGCTTGCCAAGAGCTTCTCGCTCGACCACGTGTCGAAGAACCCCGCCACGTTCGACCTCAAGAAGCTCGACTGGATCAACGGCCAGTACCTGCAGGCCATGTCGGACTCCGAGTTCGCGCGCACGCAGCTCGTGCCGCAGCTCGTCGCCGCCGGCCTGGAGCAGGGCGACGCGGACGGCGCCTATGCCGCCCGGCCCGCGTGGTTCGACCTTCTCGCCAGCGTCCTGAAGCCGCGCACCACGCTCGCGCCTCAGGTGGTCGAGAAGAGCCGCTTCCTCTATTGGGGCGAGGACGTGCAGTTCGACGAGAAGAGCGTCAGCAAGAACCTCGCCAAGGACGGCGCGCGCGGCTACCTCGAGGCCGCCCGCGACGCGCTCTCGACGCTGGACGCAAGCGGCTGGAACGCCGCGACAATCGACGCCGCGCTCGAGCCGCTGCCCGACGCCCTGGGCACGAACAAGCGCAAGTTCTACGGCGCCGTGCGCGTGGCGGAGTGCGGCAACCAGGTATCTCCCCCGCTGGGAGAGTCGCTCGAGCTCCTGGGCTGCGACGTCGCGCTCGCCCGCCTCGAGAAGGCGCTGCCGCTCGCGAAGTAGGGGCCGCAAGGCTTGTAACACGCTCGAAATAATGAGACACTAGCACGCGGTACACGCGTCAGGCCGTCGGCGCCAAGCGCCGGCGGCCTTCTTCTGTCGGAGGTCCCTGCCATGATGACGACGTCAGCATTCGAGATCCTCGGCCCCATCATGGTGGGACCCTCCTCCTCGCACACCGCGGGCGCGCTCAGGATAGCGCTCGTCGCGCGCTCGCTTGGGCCCTCGCCGCTCGCCCGCGTCACGTTCACGCTGTACAACTCGTTCTCGCGGACGTACCGCGGCCACGGCACGGACCGGGCGCTCGTGGCCGGGATCATGGGCCTCGCGCCGGACGACGTGCGCGTGCGCGACTCGTTCGACCTCGCGCGCGAGCGGGGCCTCGACTTCGAGTTCGTGCCGTCCGACGCGGGCGCGGGGCTCCACCCCAACACCGTGACCATATCCATGGAGGGTGCGGACGGCACCCGCATGTCCGTGACGGGAGAGTCCCTGGGCGGCGGTCGCGTGCGCATCAGCTCTATCGACGGCATCGCCGTGGAGATCACGGGCGACTACCCCACGCTCTTCGTGGCGCACCAGGACCGGCCGGGCGTCCTCGCGGCGCTCACGAGCGGCCTTTCCGCCGGCGGCGTGAACATTGCGACCATGCGCACGTTCCGCGAGCGCCAAGGCGGGCGCGCCTACACCGTGTTCGAGGTGGACGGCGGCCTTGACCAGGCGCTCCTGGAGTACCTGCGCCGCGCCCCCAACATCACGCTCGCGAACATCGTGAACGTGCCCGGCGCCGCGCAGGTTTCGCCGGACGCGACGCTCGCCCTCGGCTTCGACACCGGCGCGCAGCTCCTCTCGCTCGCAGAGCGAGAGGGCGCCACCATCGGCGAGGTCATGCGCCGTAGGCAGCTCGAGCTCTTCCCCACCCAGGACGCGGACGCGCTCATGGCGCACGTGCTCCAGGTCATGCGAGAAGAGACGACGACCCCGATCGAGAGGCCCCTGCCATCGCTCGGCGGGCTCCTTGGCGGACAGGCGAAGGCCGTCCACGACGCCGCGCCAAGGCTTGCCGCGGCGCTCATGGGAGAGACGCTCACGAGGGCCTGCGCCTACGCCATGGCCGTGCTCGAACGCTCCGCGACCATGGGCGTCATCGTCGCGGCGCCCACGGCGGGTTCGGCCGGCGTCATCCCCGGCGCGGTGCTCGCCGTGGCGGAGTCCGTGGGCGCCAGCGACGACCAGGTGGCGCGTGCCCTGTGGAACGCATGCGCCATCGGCTCGATCGTGGCCAGGAACGCCTCCGTCGCCGGTGCGGAGGGCGGCTGCCAGGCGGAGGTGGGGACGGCCGCGGCCATGGCCGCCTCGGCAGTCGCGGAGCTCTTGGGCGCAGGTCCCAAGGCCTGCCTCTCTGCCGCGTCTACCGCCATCGCGAACCTGCTGGGGCTCGTGTGCGACCCCGTGCGGGGGCTCGTGGAGTACCCGTGCCAGGACAGGAACGTCATAGGCGTGGCGGACGCCGTGAGCGCCGCGCAGCTCGCGCTCTCCGGCGTGCTCGATCCGCTGCCGTTCGACGAGGTCGTCGCCGCCATGAAGTCAGTCGGGGACTCTCTGCCGTCCGCGCTGCGCGAGACGGCGCTCGGCGGCCTTGCCGCCGCCCCGTCCGCGTGCAGCGCCTGCCGCGCGGGGTGCGGAAAGGCCGCCGGCGAGTAGGCCCCTCCGCGACTAGGCGCCCGCGGCGCCTACTCCGCCTCCACGGCGTCCAGCAGCAGGTTGCAGGCATCCTCGATGCAGCCGTCGCACGAGCGCAGCACGGGCCCTCCCGTCATGCCCTTCAGCTCTGGGCAGCGCGTTGCGCCGTTCTTCTCCCTGAAAGCCGCAACGACGGGTCTCGTCCTCGCATACGTGCGCGCCTTCGTCTTGGGGTTCGCCGTGCCGCCGCTCGTGCGCAGGCCGAGTATGGCGACGGCGCCAGAGAGCGCGCCGCACGTCTCCGTGAAGCCGCCCATGCCGCCGCCGAAGCCCTCCGCCACGCGAAACAGCGTGTCCTCGTCCAGGTCGGTCAGGTCGCCCAGGGCGCAGGCCACGCTCTGGGCGCAGTTGTAGCCGGAGTGGTGAAGCTCGAGCGCGCGGTCTATGTAGCGCTGCCGAGCCCTCTTGTCGAACGTCTCTGCCATGGCATTCCTCCGTTGCGTGTTCGCGGGTGTGCTTCTCGCCTATTCTAGCGCCTGGGTTGCGCGGCCGGGGCAGGTTCCCTTCTATCGCGTCCCACCTCGCGGGCCGCCAGGCCCCGGCCGCCAACCTGGCGTGCCTGCAAAAAAAGTCCCCACCGACCGAAGCCGATGGGGACCCTTGTTCACGTGGTGTCGGAGGCGGGACTTGAACCCGCACGACCTTTTAGTCAGTCACTAGCACCTCAAGCTAGCGCGTCTGCCAATTCCGCCACTCCGACGTGAGTTCGTGCGGGGAACATACTAGCACTCTTGCCGCATGGCAGGGGCGGAAAATGTCTGCTTCCCGACACGTTTTGCGCCAACGTCACCAAGCCCCCACAAGTGCCGGCGGAGCTCCGTCCTGCCGCGGCCGGCGGGGCCCATGCGTCCCGCGCCCCTAGAAGCCGGCCTCGTGGATCTTCTCGACCGCCTCGCGAAGGCGCTCGGGCGGCATGACGAGCGCCATGCGCACGAAGCCCTCGCCGGCAGGTCCGAAGCTCGCGCCCGGGGTCACGATGACGCCGGACTTCTCCATGAGCTCGAGCACGAAGTCGACGGAGTCCATGCGTCCGCCGGGGATGCGCGCCCACACGAACATGGAGCCGTGGGCGTTCGGGCGCTCCCACCCGATCTGCTCGAGCGCGTCGCACAGCGCGTCGCGGCGCTCCTGGTAGGCCATGCGCTGGCGCTCGACGCCGTCGAGCGGGCCCGTGAGCGCCGCGATGGCGACGTCCTGCTCCGGGAAGAACATGCCGTAGTCGAGCTGGCCGTGGAGCTTCTGCGCGGCGGCGACGATGTCCGGGCGCCCGACGAGGAAGCTGAGCCTGACGCCGGTGACGTCGAACGACTTCGAGAGCGAGAGGAACTCAACGCCCACGTCCAGCGCGCCCTCGTACGCGAGGAACGAGCCGCCGGGCCCCTTCGTGTCGAACACGATGTCGCTGTAGGCGTTGTCGTGGATGATCACGATGTCGTGCGCCTTCGCGAAGTCGATGATCTGGCGGTAGACCTCGGGCGTGCCCACGGAGCCCACGGGGTTGGCGGGCAGCGACACCACCATGTAGCGCGCCGCGTCCGCGACGTCGTCGGGGATGCCCTTCACGTACGGCAGGAAGTCGTGCTCGGCCGAGAGCGGGTAGAACGCGAGCTTTGCGCCCGCGAGCAGGCTCGCCGTGCGGAACAGCGGGTAGCACGGGTCCGGCACCAGCACGGTGTCACCCGGGTCCACGAGGGCCTGGCACACGAACCCCATGCCCTCCTGCGTGCCGTGGCAGCTCATGACCATGTCGGGCGTGATGCCGTCCACCCCGTAGCGGCGGCGGTAGTAGTCGCACACGGCCTTGTCGAGCTCGTCGCGGTCGTGCAGGGAGTACTTCCAGTTATCGGGGTTGGCGGCGCTCTTGACCATCGCGTCTATCAGGCGCTGGTCAGGCGCGAAGTCCGGCGTGCCGACGGAAAGGTCGTACACCTCGCGTCCCTTGGCCTCGAGCTCGCGGCGGCGCAGGTTGAGCGCCGCGAACACCTCGTTCCCAAACAGGTCAAGCCTCTTGGAGAGCCTCATCCGTACCTTCCTTCCAGAAACGCGCGTACCAGTGCAGAAAACTATTGCATAAATTGTACGGCTACGGAAAGGGGGCGTCGCCGTGGCCGGCCAAACGCCACCACGATGGAAACAAACGGCGCCACGACGCGGACGCACGCGCGTTGGCGGGCCTTCTCGCCCGGGCGCGCGGCACGGTGATCGGGACAGAGGCGCCCGGTCTACAGCGCCTGGGCCAGAAGCGTCACCGCGAGCACGGAGGCGCAGCACGCGCCCGAGACCACAAACGGCCCGGCGCCCCGCCATGCGAGGACGATGCCCACGAGAAGGGCGACGGCGCCGGCCGCGGGCACGCCCGTGGCGCCCAGGATCGCCGGGAACGTCATGACCGCGAGCGTGACGTACGGCACGTAGTACAGGAAGGAGCGCAGGAAGCGGTTCGTGACCCTGCGCCTGATGAGCGTTGCGGGAAGCGCGCGCGTAGCGAACGTGACGCCCGCCATGACGGCGACGTAGCCCCAGCCCATGGAGCCCATGCTACGCCTCCCCCGCTTCCGCGTCCCCCTCCGCGTGCGGGAACAGCACGGCCGCCGCACAGGAGATGGCCAGCGTGAGCACGATGGTGCGCACGCCCTCGCCCACGGCCGAGAGGAGCGGGGCGACCGAGGCCGCGAGGCTCGCCGCGAAGCTCACGGCAACCACGCCCGCGACCACGCGGTTCTGGCGCGTCGGCGGGACGATGACCGCAAGGAACATGCCAAACAGCGACACGGAGAGCGCCTGGACCACGAGCTTGGGCAGGACGCCTCCCACGAGCATGCCCACGGCCGTGCCGCCGGCCCAGCCCACGAGCGGCAGCGCCATGAGGCCGAGCGCACGGGCGGGGCGGACGTCGCCCCTGTGCGCCACGTTGACGGCGAAGATCTCGTCCGTGTTGTCGAACGCGATGAGCGCGCGCATCCACAGGGGCGTGTCCGGGCTGAAGCGCTGCGACAGAACGCAGCCCATGAGCAGGTAGCGGGCGTTTGCGATGAGCATCATGACCGCGAGCTCCAGGTAGCTGGCGTTTGCCGCGACCATGGTGAAGCCGGCGTACTCGCCGGCGGACGCGTTGCACAAAAGGCTCGTGACTACGCCCTGCGACAGCGAGAGTCCGCTCATCTTCGCGGCGATGCCGAGCGAGAACGACACCGCGAAGTAGCCGAGCGCGATGGGGACGCCCTCCGCGAGACCCTCGCGAAACAGGCCGAGGCCCTTCTCGCCCAGGCGCGCGGCACGGGGCGGCGCAAGCTCGCCCGCGAGCCCCGACGTATGCATGTCTGCAGTCTGTGTTCCAATAACCGCCGTTGCCACGGTTGCTCCCCACTCCATTGTTTTGCTGTGCTTATGTAATAACATCGCCATGTGGATTAGTGAAACGAATGTATTTTATTGTTGCATTAGCGTTCCTTATGTTGAGGGTTGGGGGCATGTCATGAGGATTTCCGCTACAAGGTGTTCTGCTGCGTGGTCGACGCCGGCAGCTTCACGAAGGCGGCGCGCGAGCTTGGCTACACGCAGAGCGCCGTGAGCCAGACCGTGCGCGCGCTCGAGGCGGAGCTGGGCTCGAGCCTGCTGGAGCGCGGGCACGGCTCCGTGAGCCTCACAGGCGACGGGCGCACGTTCATGCCGGCCATCCGCGCGGTGGCGCACGCGGAGGACGAGCTGGAGCGCCGGCGCCGTGAGGTGGCGGGGCTCCAGGACGCCACGATCCGCGTGGGCACGTTCTCGAGCGTGAGCCGCCGCATACTGCCACCGCTGATGCACCGCTTCGAGGAGCTTCACCCGGACGTGCGCTTCGTGCTGCGGCAGGGCGAGTACACCAGCATCGCGCAGTGGGTCGCGCAGGACCGCGTGGACCTTGGCTTCATAAACGGCGACGGCTCCGGTCTGCCGTGCCGCACCGTCGCGACGGACACGATGCTCGCCGTGCTGCCGGAGGGCCACCCACTTGCCGCGTCGCGCGAGGTGAGCCTGGAGCAGCTGGCACGCGAGCCGCTCATCCTTTTGGACGAGGGCCAGACGAGCGTGGCGCTCACGGCGTTCGAGCGCGCCGGCACCCGGCCGCGCATACGCTACGAGGTGACGGACGACTACTCCATCCTCGCGATGGTGCGCGAGGGGATTGGCGTGTCGATCCTGTACAGCACGATGCTCGAGGGCTACGCCACCGGCGTGGAGGTTCGGCCCATCCGCGAGCGTCCCGTGCGCAACATCGCGCTCGCGTGGGCGTCGTGGGAGACGCTACCCGTGGCGTCGCGCCGCTTTGCGGAGTTCATCCTGGACAACACCGGCCAGCCGCCGCGGGCGTAGCGCCGGGCGAGAAGGGCCGCGCCCACGCCCGAAGCCGGCACGTCCGCGACGGGGACCGCCGCTAGCGGCCTGCGCAACCGCGGCAGCTGGGGCAGGCCGCTAGCCCGCCGAGCGCCGTCTCGCGAAGCTCCGCCGGAAGCGCGGCGCCCACGCGACGCATGGCCTCCACCACCTCGTCGAACGGTGCGGACGGCCTCACGCCGGCCAGCGCCATGCGCGCGGACGCGAGCGCGTTTTCCGCGGCGGCGGCGTTGCGCTTCTGGCACGGGTCCTCCACGAGGCCGCCCACGGGGTCGCACACCATGCCCAGGAGGTTTCCCATCGCGATGGACGCCGCGTCAAGGCACGTCCGGGCTCCCCCGCCGAGAAGCTGCGTCGCCGCGGCGGCGGCCATGGCGCTCGCCGTGCCCACCTCCGCCTGGCAGCCTCCCTCCGCGCCCGCGACGGTCGCGTTGCGGCTCACCACGAAGCCCACGGCCGCGGCGCACGCAAGGGCGTCCCTCAGCCGCGCGTCCCCGTACCTCTCGGCCTCGTCCAGGGCCAGGACCACGCCGGGCACCACGCCCGACGACCCTGCCGTCGGCGCGGCGACGATGCGCCCCATGGACGCGTTCGTCTCGAGCACGGCCATCGCAAACAGCGCGGCGCGCGCGTCCACGCCGCCCGCGAGCGCGCCGCCCCGGCCGGCCAGCCGCGCAAGCGCGCGCGACTCGCCGCCTATGAGCCCGCCCATCGTGCGAACGTCGCCCCCAAGCGGGCCGCGCACGGAATCCCGCATCACGCGCAGCGCGTCGTCCAGGTAGCGCTCGGCAGCCGCGAGCGGGCGGCCGTGCATCGCCTCGCACACCTCCTCGCGCCGCATGAACGCCTGTCCAAGCGTCAGGCCCCTCTCGTCCGCGTACGCAAGCAGCCCCGCCGCGTCCTCGAAGTCCACCTCCGGAAGCGCGCGCTCAGCCTCGCCCGCATCCATGGACGGCGCACCCAGGCCCTCCTGCCCGCGCGGGCTGCTCAGGCCGTCCGCCGGCACGAAGCGCATGCGCAGCACGTCCGGGCTCGCGAGTATCGCCCGCCGCACGTCCGGCGGCACGGGGCCGTCCACCTCGAGCACGTTGAACGCCTCGCCGCCGCGTCGCGAGCGGTACATCCACACGGAGCCTATGTTCACCCCGCCGGCGCCCAGCGTGCTCGCGATGTGGCCCAGCACGCCTGGCACGTCGCGCTCGTACAGGATGAGGGCGTTGTACTCCCCCGTTATCTGCACGCCGTGGCCGTCGATCATGGTCAGCCGCGCCGCGCCGCCGCCCACGGACTCCCCGCGCGCCACGATCTCGTCGCCGTTCGCGTCCCGCACGCGCACGTCCACCGTGTTGGGGTGCGACACCCTCGTCTTGGGGTCGACGGCGATGCCAAAGCGAAGGCCGCGCTCGCGCGCGATCTGCAGCGAGTCGCGAATCCTCAGGTCGTCCGTGTGCATGCCCAGCATGCCCGCCACAAGCGCGCGGTCCGTGCCGTGCCCGCGGTACGTTCGCGCAAACGAGCCGTACAGCGTGAACTCCGCCTCCACGGGCGGGGCGTCCAGCAGCTGGCGCGCCATCTGCGCAATGCGCAGCGCCCCCGCGGTGTGAGACGACGACGGCCCCACCATGATCGGTCCCAGCACGTCCCTCAGGCCAAAGCTCCTCATGGCACTCCTCCTTCGCCTTCGCCAGCGTACGGCCGCCATGTTTCGCGCCGGTAAGCCAACGGAAACGCCCGCGGGTCGGCCGCGTGCGCCACCGCGCGCCGCGGGCGAGAAGGACGCGCCCTCCCGGCCCGCGCACGCAAGAAGGCGCCGCCCCATGCCGGGACGGCGCCTCGCTCGTGCCATTGCGTGCCGCGGGCGCTGGGCCCGCCGGCGTGCTAGTCCTCGCGGTGACGTGCTCCGCCGCGGTCGTCGCGCCCGCGGTAGCCGCCACGCCCCCCGCCACGACGGTCGTCGCGCCCGCGGTAGCCGCCATGGTCCCCGCGCCTGTCGTCGCGGCCGCCTCGGTAGCCGCCGCGGTCGTCGCGGGACCCACGGAAGCCCCCACGGTCGGAAGACCTGCGATCGTCTCGCCCGCCGCGGTAGCCGCCACGCTCCCCGCGCCTGTCGTCGCGCCCGCCGCGGAACCCTCCGCGGCCTTCCCGGGCGTCGCGGTCGGAAGGCCTGCCCTCGTGCCGCTTCGCGGCCTTGCGGGCCTCCTCGCGCTCCTTCCAGTCCGCGCCCAGCTCGCCGGTGAGCGACGCCTCGATGCGCCCGAGGTAGCCTAGGAGCGCGTCCGCCTCCTCGTCCGTGAAGCCGTCGAGTGCCACGTCGGGAAGCCCGGCCTTCGCGGGTGCGTCCTCGCGGCCCTTCTCGGTCAGCGCGACAGACTTCGAGCCGTCCTCGGCCACCCTCACCTCGACGAGGCCAGACTCACCCATCGCCTCGAGCGTCGCGCCCATGGCCGAGCCGTCGAAGCCCAGCACGATCGCCATCTCCTGCGTGGGGATGCCGTCCTTCAGGCGCAGCAGCGCGACGACGCGGGCGACGTTGGGGTCCGCCGCGGCCTCCTCGTCCCTGCGTATGCGACGCGCCACGCCAACCATGTGGTTGAGCAGGCCGATCTTCTCGATAATCTCTTCCCTTGCCGCCATGCATGCACTCCGGTCTCTTGTGTTGGCGCCGACCCTTGCCGGCGCCCCTTCGCACGCTGGCCGCCGCACCGGCGACGGCCCGATCGCGCTCTTAAACAACGGTATCGATTATTCCAGACGGCGCGGCGCCGCCCCGCCGCGTTTCCCAACGGCGCAATTAACCCATCTGCCGCGCACAGGACGCCCACAGCCACCTGGGCGCGTGCGGCCACGACGCGGCCGCTACTTTGCCGGGGAGTCCTTCTCGCCCTGCGCGGAGGGCGCGGCCGCCTGCGACGGCTGCGCCGGCTTCTTCCTCATGGGCACGCGGATGCCTCCGGGAACGGCGACGGGGCCGTGCTTTGCCGTGGTCGATCCCGCTGCGCGCGCGGCGGGGGCGCCCTTTGCCTTCTGCCTCAGCATGGAGCCGGAGATTGTCGCCGTGCCACTTGCGCGAGAGGAGCGCGGCCCCCTGGCGTGCAGCCGCGCCCTCGCCTTCTGGACGCGCGTGTAGATGCTGGGGCCTCCGTTGGACCGCAGGCCCAGGAGCGGGGCCGCCAGAAGCGTGGGCCCGAAGAACGTGACGATGCGCCAGATGAGGAAGCCCGCGCTGGCCGAGCGACCGAACATGTGGCCGTAGAACATGAGGAAGCCGCCCTCGGCGCCGCCGGTGCCGCCCGGCAGGGGCACGGCGGAGGACACCATCTGCACCATGGAGCCGGCGGCCAGGCACTCGAGGAAGTCCGCATGGATGCCAAACGCCCTGAGCACGAACCAGGGGATCATGTAGAGGCTGCCCAGCTGCGCCATTGTGACCAAAAGGGTCAGCGCCATGGACGGCAGGTCGCTCGCGGCGTTCTTGAACGCGTTCGCGAACTCCATCACCTGCACGTTCACCATGTCGTCCCAGTGCTTGGGATCCTTGAGCCAGTTGTGCCTCGTCGCGAGGCGGATGGCCCAGTTGCCCACGCGCATGACGAAGCGGGGACACAGGCAGATGACGAAGATGCCCGCGAGCTCGAGGAAGTGCACCGTGAACACCACGATGTTGAGGAAGAAGAGGTCGCCGTACGTCTGGAAGAAGTACTCCGCCTTCGCCACGAGCATGATCGCGGCGAACAGCACGACGCCGAGCTGGAACGCGATGAAGCGCGTGAACTGCGTGGCGCTGGCCTCGCCCACGTCGAGCCCGGAGCGCGTCATGCGATAGATCTGCGAGGGGACCGACCCCGCCATCATCGGCGTGAGGTTGCCGAAGAACACGCCCGACGCCTCGACGCTCATGAGGTCGCGCACGCCGAGCGGCGAGTCGTGGTCGAGGTAGACCGCGATGCCGTACGCGAGCACCCCGAACACGTAGTACATGCCGAAGCACAGGCACGCCCTCAGGACCCACGAGCCGTCCACGGAGCCGAGCGCGTCCAGGAACTGGCCCATCTGTCCCGAGAAGACGAGGTAGATCACGTACACGCCGACGACGGCCACCAGGAATAGCGCGCCTTTGCGGGCGCTGTTCTTGTTGTCCTCGTTGTCGGACGCCGAACCGGCGCCGCCCGAGACGTGCGGCGCCGACACCTTGAGCGGGACCTTCGGCTTTGCCCGGTTGGTGTTCTTCTCTTCCGCCATGGCCCTCCAAGGTCCGTCGACGCGTCGCGAGACAGAGCGGCCTCACGCCTCTAACCAGAGTCTTACAGATGATACCCAGAAAGGAAGCTGCAAAGACGCTGCCCGGCACGAACATCCAGACACCACGTTGGCGCCGCGGCACCGTCGCCCCGCAACGGCGCCGCCGCTCCATAGCAAAGCAGGCCGAGCGCTTTGCCCGGCCTGCGAGAGTCCTTGGTAGCCCCGACCAGATTCGAACTGGTGATCTCCGCCTTGAGAGGGCGGCGTCCTAAACCGCTAGACGACGGGGCCATAAAAGAGAATGGCTGGGATGGCAGGAATCGAACCTACACTGACGGAACCAGAATCCGTTGTCCTACCGTTAGACGACATCCCAATCGGTTTCTCTGTGCGCCTCAGCGCGAGAAAGTAATATACGCGCCTTCGGCCCCTTCCGCAAGCGAAACTCCCAAATGCATGGTGCTCCACAATTTCTACTCTTATCGTTCGGTCTGTGTTCGACGGACGCCCATGGGCCGCGCGCGGACACGGGCACCGTCCTTCTCACCCGCTGGCGCGCAGGGCGGCGCAGCGGCGCGCGGGGCGCCTACGCCCGAAGGCTGCGCAGCAGCGCGTTGCGGTCGTTCGGGAGCTCGCCGTTCACCACGCACAGCAGCAGCTCGCGCAAGATCATGCCGACGCCGGGGCCCGGCCTTATGCCCGTCGCCTCCATGACGTCGCGCCCGCTCACGGCGAGGTCTGTCATGCGGAACGCCTCGCCGTCCGCGATCACGCGCCTGAGCAGCGCGGAGATCTTGTCAAGCTCCACTACGTAGCCCGCCACGCGGTCCACCTTGGACACCGCGTCCGCGCGCTTCAGGTCGAGCAGCGCGAACGTGAGCGACTCCGCGCGCCCCGGGCACGCGTTCTCGAACTTCAGCAGCGTGCGGCGGACGGAGCGGCGCGTGGGCTTCACGTAGTGGTCGTGCAGCCGCACGAGCGTGCGCGTGGGCACGACGAGCTCGCCGGGCAGCGCCAGGCGGCGCATGATCTTCTCGCACATGGGGGCGCCCACCTTGGGGTGGCCGAAGAAGTGCCCCCGGCCGGCGGCGTCCTGGGTGAAGGTCACGGGCTTCGCCACGTCGTGGAGAAGGGCCGCCCACCTGAGCGCCGGCGAGGCCATGCCCCCGGCGAACTCCTCGACCGCCATGCAGACGCGCGCCGTGTGCTCGAGCACGTCGTAGGCGTGGTACGGGCTGTGCTGGTCGAAGCCGTCCATGGCCGCGAGCTCCGGTATGGCCTCGCCCAGGACCTCCGCCTCGTTCATGAGGGCCCATCCCATGCGCCCCGTGCGCACGATGCCGTCCAGCTCCTGCCCTATGCGCTCGCTCGCGATGTCCTCCAGGCCGTCCGCGCACTCGACCAGCGCCCGCTGCGTCCCGGGCTCTATGTCGAAGCCCAGGCGGCACGCGAAGCGCACCGCCCTCAGCACGCGCAGCGCGTCCTCCTCGAAGCGGCGACGCGGGTCGCCCACGGCACGAATGAGGCCGCGCCCCAGGTCGCCGCGGCCGTCGAACGGGTCCAGGATCCCGCGTCTTGGGTGGTAGGCGATGGCGTTCACGGTAAAGTCCCTGCGCGCCAGGTCAAGGCGGATGTCGTCCACAAAGCGCACCTCGTCCGGGTGGCGGTGGTCCGTGTAGTCACCCTCCACGCGGTACGTGGTCACCTCCACGGGCTCGCCCTCGACCACGGCGGTTATCGTGCCGTGGGCGACCCCCGTCCTATGGACCGCGTACCCGCGGGACGCCAGGATCTTCTCGGCATCCTGCCAGCACGCCGACGTCGTGACGTCCACGTCGTGCGAGGGGGCGTCCAGCAGGGCGTCACGCACCCATCCGCCCACGGCCCACGCCTCGAATCCCGCGCCCTCGAGCGCCCGGATCACCTTGCGCCCAAACTCCGGAAGCTCATAGGCAACGTCTTCGAAACATCGGGACATGGCGGACCTCTCTGCGGCTGTGCTGGGGCAACTACATGCAAGTATAGCGACATGACGGCGCCACGGCGCGCGTGCCTGGCAGCGTGGTGCTATTCTCGTATGGTCAAAATCAATTCTCTAGCTATGTGAGGAGACCCATGAGCAGGGATTCACTCAGCGTCGACACCGAGTGGGCGAAGGAGCGCAACGCCGCCTTTGGCAAGGAGCGCGCCAACCGCGTCGCCAGGAACGCCGTCACGTCCGCAGACGTGATGGCCGCCGCGCGCGACACCACTAAGATGCGCACGTACAGCGACACGTTTGGCGTGACCGTCCCCAAGACCGCCGAGGTGACGAACCAGCGCCAGAGCGGCCGCTGCTGGTTCTTCAGCGCCATGAACGCGCTGCGCCACGACACCATGACCTTCCTCGACGTGGACACGATCGAGTTCAGCCAGGCGTTCGGCATGTTCTACGACAAGCTCGAGAAGGCCAACTCCACGCTCGAGTACGTCATCCGGACCGCGGACCTGCCGGACGACGCGCGCGAGGTCTGCTACGTGCTCGACTACGGCATGGGCGACGGCGGCTACTACTCGTTCGCGATGAACGTCGTGCGCAAGTGGGGCATCGTCCCGAAGTACGCCATGCCCGAGACCGCGTGCTCCAGAAACTCCAGCCAGATGAACGCCCAGCTCGAGCGCCTGGTGCACAAGCACGCCTTCACGCTGCGCCGCATGCACGCGGACGGCGCCTCAGAGGCAGAGCTGCGCGCCGCGAAGCAGGACATGCTCGCGGACGTGCACCAGCTGCTCGCGACGTGCCTGGGCGAGCCGCCCGTCACGTTCGACTTCGTGATGAAGGTCGGTAAGGGCTGCAAGGCGGACGCGGCGAAGCTCTCCCCCATCGAGCCCGCCCCGAAGCCCGCCTCCGACGACGCCCAGGGCGAGAAGGACGACTCCCGCGCCTCGCAGGTCATCCGCGACCTCGGCATCACGCCGCTCCAGTTCGCCGAGCGCTACGTGCCCGTCGACCCCGAGGACTACGTCGCCCTCGTCTCCATGCCCGGCGAGTCGCGCCCGTACGGCCACGCGTACCACCTCACGCTCACGGACTCCGTCCAGGGCGGCACGCCCATCCGCGTGCTGAACGTGGAGCCGCAGGTGCTTGAGCAGGCGGCCATCGCGAGCCTGAAGGCCGGCGTCCCGTGCGCCATGTCGTGCGACGTCATGCAGGAGTTCCCGCGCAGCATCGAGGACTTCAAGTACGTGCTGTCCCTCGACGGCGAGGACCTGAACGGCCTGTTCGGCGTCGACCTCTCCATGACCCGCGCCGACATGATCGACGCGCGCGAGACCAGCCTCACCCACGCCATGTGCTTCCAGGGCGTCGAGCTGGACGCCGACGGCCGGCCCAAGGCGTGGCGCATCGAGAACAGCTGGGGCAAGGACCAGGGCAAGGACGGCTACCTGGTCATGAGCGCCGACTGGTTCCGCCTGTACGGCGGCGAGGTCGACGTTCGCCGCGAGTTCGTGCCCGCGGACGTCCTGAGGCTGTGGGACGAGACGCCCGTGGAGGACGTCGCCCCGTGGAGCAACATCTGCCACGCGCTCGGCACGAGGGACTAGCGCCCCGCGCGCATGCGGGCGCCAATCCGCCAATCCAACAAGCAGGCATCCGCGCGGCTGTCCCCCGGGGCGGCCGCGCCCACAAGGAGGCATCATGACTAGCTCAAGCGTTTGCGACGCCGCGGGCGAGAAGGGCGCGCCCTCCCCGGCCGAGGCTGCCATCCAAAACGTGATATTCGATATGGGCGGCGTGCTCATGCGCTTTAGCGGCATTGAGTTCGCCCGGGAGTTCACCTCGTGCGAAGAGGATGCCCAAGCCCTTGACGCCGCGCTCTTCTCGCATCCGTCCTGGGCGCTCCTGGACGCCGGCGCGATCGACGAGGACACGATGGAGCGCGTGTCGCGCGAGCTTCTGCCGGAGCGCCTGCACGGCGCGCTCAACGAGTGCCTGCATGGCTGGTGGCGCCACCGCACCGTCGTCGCGGGCACAAACGAGCTGGTGACGCGCCTGCACGATGCCGGCTACGGCTGCTACCTGCTCTCGAACGCCGGAACGAGCTTCATGGCGTTCAAGGACTCGATCCCCGCGTTCTCGCACATGGATGGCTGGCTCGTGTCCTCGTTCGTACGCCTCATGAAGCCGGACCCGCGCATCTACCGGATGCTTGCGGGAGAGTACGGCCTCGACCCTGCGCGCTGCCTCTTCGTGGACGACAACGCGGACAACGTGCGCGGCGCGCGTGCGGCCGGCATGCACGCCCACCTCTTCACGGACGCGGACGCGCTCGAGCGGGACCTCCTCGCGCGCGGGCTCCTGTTCTAGCGCGTCTACCGCGCGCCCGTCGCGCCCGCGGGCCACGTTCGCGGCCGCTAGAACTCCGCGAACGTGGGCTCGCCCACGCGGCACAGGTCTTCGCCGTTGGCGAGCTCCAGCATCGCGGACGTGAAGGCGACCTCGTCACCCGTCACGAAAACGCAGTTCATCTGCACGTCCTCCGCAAACACCGTGTCACGCACCTTGCCCCGGCAGTCTGCGACGAGCCGCTCCACCCGCCCGTACGCGGAGTATGGGATGACGCACGTCACTTTCGTGACCATGGTCATCGTCGCAATCCGTCCCGCCTCGCGCGCGGCCGCGACCGCGGCCTGCGCCGCGGCGGTGTACGCACGCACCAGGCCACCCGGTCCCAGCAGCGTCCCGCCAAAGTAGCGCGTGGTCACGCAGCACACGTCCTCGAGGCCGGCGCCGCGCAGCACCTCGAGCGTCGGCATGCCGGACGTGCGCTGAGGCTCGCCGTCGTCCGAGCACCGCTCGCGCCCGTCGCTCAGGATCCACGCCGACACGTTGTGCCTGGCGTCGTGGTGCCGAGCCCGCACCTCCTGGATGAAGCGCTCCGCCTCCGCCTCGCTCTCCACGTGCCTCAGCTGCGCGATGAAGCGGCTCCTGCGGTCCTCGAACTCGCCCGTGGCCTCCGAACCCGCCTCCATGGTCTGATAGCTTCGCTGCATGAGGTGCTCCTAGTATTCGATAGCGATCGCAAGGTCCCCCGCGTCCAACATGCCCGGCACCACCGGCGTCACCGCGGCGAGGTCCTCCGTGTTCGTGACGACGACCACCACGTGGGAGTCAAGCCCGCTCTTGCGTATCAGTCCCGGGTCAAACGACATGAGCGCCTGGCCGGCGCGCACGCGGTCCCCCTTGCGCACGAAGTACGTAAAGCCGCTGCCCCGCAGCGACACCGTGTCCACGCCAATGTGAACCAATACGTCCGCGCCCTTCTCGTCCGTGACGCCTATGGCGTGACGCGTTCCCGCGGTCACCATCACCACGCCGTCCACGGGCGAGAAGACCGTGTCGCCGTCAGGCTCGATCGCTATGCCCGCCCCAAGGCCTCCGGTCGCAAACACGGGGTCCGGCACCTCCGAGAGCGGCACCGCCCTTCCTCCCACGGGCGCAAGCACCTGTCCGGGCGCCGCGTCCACCTCCAGGTCCGCCGGAACCTCGACGCGCGGTCCCAGCACCCTCTGCAACAATCCCATCCGCACTCCGTCAATCGCCCCCGCCGCGCATGCCGCGGGAGCCTATTCCCAATCGTGTCATATACGAAAACATTGTACCGATTTGCCCCCGCGGCATGGTCGTCTGGTACAATCGCGAGAGCGAAGTGGGCCAGACGATCGCGGGGCGCGCAAGCGTCATGAGGAAAGTCCGGGCTCCACAGGGCAGGAGGCAGGCTAACGGCCTGGCGGGGTGACCCGACGGAAAGCGCCGCAGAAAAGAAGACTCCCGCTGCTCGCGAAAGCGAGTGAGAGAAAAGCTGAAACGGTAGTGTAAGAGACTACCAGCGTCGTAGCGATACGGCGGCTTGGCAAGCCCCCTCCGGAGCAATCGCAAATAGGAGCGCCATGGTGTGGCCCGCACTGCGCTCGGGTTGCGAGCTAGAGGGCGTCGGCAACGGCGTCAGTAGATAAATGATCGTCCACGACAGAACCCGGCTCATCGGCCCACTTCGCTACTACCTTTTTTGAAGTACACGCGTACAGTCCCAACAGGCATTATTCAAAATCGAAGTGCAGGAAAAGCGGCTATTTCAACGATTAGGGACACAGTTGGGACAGGGCGATAGTTAAACTGCTTATAATCGAGCAGTCCCTTCCGCAAGGCCGTCCGGGGAAGCGGGCGCGACCCCACTCCCCCGGACGCCATCGCATTGCCCCAGGCGACGGACCTGCGGGCCTATTCTGACTCTGCCGGCGCCAGCTGCTGCACGGTCGCCTTGAACTGGTCGATCAGCTGCTGCTTCATCTGGTCGTTGTAACCCGGAACCTGCTTCCCGTACACGTCCAGGTACGCTCCGTACACGTCCATCGCCTTGTCGCTGTAGACCTTGTAGAGCTTCTTGTAGTTCTTCTCGTAGGTCTTGTAGGAGTCTCCGTTCTTCTCCCTCAGCTCGGCCATCTTCTTGCCGCCGTCCGTCATGATCTTCGCGAGCGTCTTAACCTGGTCGTTTGCGACCTCAGCCAGCCTCTTGACGTCGGTGCTTCCCTCGGCCTGCTTCTTGAACTCCTCCACCGCCTTCGGTGCGGCCTCCTCGATCTGCTTCGAGTACTCGTCATAGATCGAATCGTAGGTCTCGTCCGCCTTCTTCTGAACGGCTGCCGCCGCCGAGGACGAGACGTCGTCCTTGGCGCCAGACCCAGCGGACCCGCATCCCGTAAGCAGGGCGGACGAGAAGAGCACGGCGCTCACCGCCGCGACCGCAACGCTTGACCTCGAGCAAAGCTTCATGCCAATCACCCCTCTGGGTTCGGAAGCGTCCCTTGTTCGCAGGATACCGCTCCATACCGGCGTGCCTGCGACTTGTTCGCGAACGGCGCGTCGGATCGATAATCGCGCTGGCGACCGGCTCGGGCGCGGCCGCGTCACCACGCCCGCCAAACTTGACACGAACACATGTACCTGTCTGTGCTAGAATCTTGCCACACTATCTAGAACATTCGTTCGCGATTGGATTTTTGCCATGGACACCCTCACGAAGCTCGGCATACTGGCGGAGGCGGCGCGATTCGATGCCGCATGCACGTCATCGGGGGTCACTCGGGGGCCGAAGGACGGAAAGGTGGGCCTGGCGAGCGGCGCCGGCCTCTGCCACACGTTCTCGCGCGACGGGCGCTGCATCACGCTCCTCAAGGTGCTCATGAGCAACGCCTGCAGCTACGACTGCGCGTACTGCGTAAATCGCTGCGGGGCTTCCTGCACGCGTGCGACGTTCGAGCCTCGCGAGCTGGCGGAGCTCACGGTCGACTTCTATAAGCGCAACTATATCGAGGGCCTCTTCCTCAGCTCCGGCGTCTTGGGAACGCCGGACGCCACCACGGAGCGGATGATCGAGTGCCTCCGCGTCCTGAGGGAGGACCTCCGCTTCAACGGGTACGTCCACGCAAAGGTCATTCCCGGCACCTCCCCCGAGCTTCTGGACAGGCTTGGGCACCTCGCGGACCGCATGAGTGCCAACCTCGAGCTACCAAGCTCGAGATCCCTCGCCGAGCTCTGCCCCAACAAGGACGCCGGAAGCATCACCAAGTCCATGGCGCAAATCAGCGCGGCCCGCCAAGGAGAGGCGATGCGGCTTCTCGAGTCGGGCCACGGCACGACTCGGGCGGCACTTGCGCGTCGAAAGTCAGGCGGCGTTGCCCAACGGGCGCGCTCGTGCACCAACATGGGGCTTCGCCTGAACTCCAACTCGATGACGCTGCGCCCACCTGACCCCGTCGGCTCAGGCAGGAGGAAGTTTGCGCCGGCCGGTCAATCTACGCAGCTAATAATCGGCGCATCGCCCGAAAGCGACCACCACATCCTTCAACTGTCCAAGTCCCTATACCAGAAGTTCGACCTCAGGAGGATCTTCTTCTCCGCCTACGTGCCCGTCGTGGAGGACGACAGGCTGCCTGACTCGGCCACCCCCGTGCCCCTCAGGCGGGAGCATAGGCTCTACCAGGCAGATTGGCTCATGAGATACTACGGGTTCGACGCAGACGAGCTGACCACCCCAGACGCGCCGTGGCTCGACCTCGATCTCGACCCAAAGCTCGCCTGGGCACTCGCCCATCAGGAACGCTTTCCCATGGAGGTGAATTCCGCAAGTCTCGAGGAGCTTCTTCGCGTGCCCGGCATCGGCCCCATGGGCGCAAGGCGCATCGTCGCGGCCAGGCGGCGCAAGCGGCTTGGCTTCGATGACCTAAGGACGCTCAACGTCACCCTCAAACGCGCGCGCCATTTCATATGCTGCAGTGGGATGCGGGACCATCAGGCCCCTCTCGACGAGGAGCTCATTAGGAAGGAGGTGGCGAGAAGTGCTCGCGATGGAAAGTACAACAGGACCCGTCGCCCCGCAGAGGGGCAGCTGTCGCTCTTCTAGGGTCGGGCCAGACGTCCCGCAAGGAACTCGCGATGCCGTCGCGGACATATCTCGTCTCGTCTCCGAGGGGCTGCGGGTCGTCATTCCCTGCAGACATGGCCTCGAGGGGATTCTGGCAGGGGTCGGGATGACGTACCTCGCCCACGCCCCGGCGAGCATGGTTCGCCTCGCGTACTCAGAGGACATCCAACCCGCCCTAGACGAGCGCGTGGCGAGGGTGCCCGAAACGGAATCCGAGCCCCTCCTCGCGCTTTCGAGACGCGTGTACAGAGGCTTCGAACGCCACGTCAGCATGGGCTGCCCCCTGAAGAGGGGCGAGGAGTGCCCCGCACACTGCAAGGGCTCCTGTGCCTCGAGGCTCGCCCTTGCGGCCGCAAACGACGACCAGGATGCGCCAGAGGCCATACACAGGTACGTACGGCTCGGCTTCAGCGAAGGACCCCGCATACGATCGATGCTCTCCGACAAGACCGTCGCGGAGCTCGACAGACTCGCACGCTACGCCCTTTCGGAATGCGAGCACACGCGACAGTTCGTTCGCTTTTCCCGTCTTTCCGACGGAACGTACTTCTCGACGTTTTGCCCCAAGGCAGATACGATCCCCCTCACGTGCGACTACTTCGCAGCGCGCATGCGAGGCGAGCGCTTCTGCCTGCTCGACCCCGTGCACCACGTCATCGCGATGCATGAGGACGGAGACCGTCGCTGTGCCGTCACTCGCCTGGACGACCGCCTGACGAGCGAGCTGTCCGAGCATGCCAGCGACCTCGCGGACGGAGAGACGTACGTGCATGCGATGTGGAAGCGCTTCTACGACTCCGTGGGCCTCGATGGAAGGGATGCCTCGCAGCGCGGATACGACCTTCGGACAAGCTGGATGCCCAAGCGCTTTTGGGGAGGGCTTACCGAGCTCGACCCCACGCTCGGATCGGCGATGCCATCGAAATCTCTGAGCCCCTCTGGTTCGTGAGCCCGCCTTCCAGTCAACAGAAAGGCGGGACGCCCCTGGGGACGTCCCGCCATAAGGTCGCAATTGTTACCCGTGTGCCAGAGACCTAGAGACTAGTCGAGGTCGCTGAAGTCATTCGCGGCAGGTGCGGGAGCATAGGTCGTTGCCTCTGCGTCCGCCACGGGCGCGGCGGGAATCACGGGAGTGGGCGCGACGACGGAGTCGGTGTGCGTGGTGCCCTTGGAGCCGTTCGGAACGCTCAGCGTCTGCTGCGGGAACACGGAGTCCGCATCGTCCATGAAGTGCTGGAGGAGCTTCTTGTACTCCGCGCGGAAGTCCTCGCGGGACTGCTTCAGGCGGTCGATCTCGTCGAGCTCGTTCTGCTTCTCCGCAAGGGCCTGGCGGATGACCTCGCGGGCCTTCTGGTCGGCCTCGTTGCGGATGTTCTCCGCGTTGGTGCGGGCGTCGGCAACCAGCTTGTCAGCGCTCTGCTGGGCGACGATGAGCACCTGGGAGATCTGGCGCTCGGAGGCGGTGAACTCGGACTGGGGCACGGGAGCGGGCGCGGGCTCGACGGGAGCGGCCATGGTGGTCTGCTCCTTCAGCTGGGCGACCTGCGCCTGGGCGGCGGCAAGCTGCTGCTCGGAAGTGGTCAGACGACCCTTCAGGTCCGCGATCTTCTGGAGCATGGCGTCGACCTCGGAGGCAACCTGGTCCAGGAAGACGTCGACCTCGTCAGTCTTGTAGCCCTCCTCGTGCTTTCCTGCCTGGGAGAAGGTCATGTTCTCGATGTCTGCTGGGGTGATAGCCATCTTAGTTCCCTTTCAACCGTGTGCATGCTACGTCAGCAGTGCGGGTTTCCGCCTACCTCAGTATATCCCGACTCTTACAAAACTAAACGTTGGACGAGCTGAAGAACCAATATCGCGATAAAGGGCGACCAGTCCAGGCCCGCGATGGGCGGAATGAAACGCCTGAACAGATTCACGAAGGGGTCAACAAGCGTGGAGAGCGCGCCGTATACGTCCACCACGAACCTGTTTCCGCTACTTACGAACCACGAGAGCAGCACCTGGACGAATATCAGCATCTCGTAGAAGTTGAGCAGCCTGTAGACTACGTAACCTATCTGCAAGTGTGAACCTCCTCACTAGCCTTTCGCGAGCTCGCGCGTCCGCTCCAGCGCCGCGTCCGCGGCTTCGTAGACGGCGTGCGAGAGCTGGGACTCCATGGCCCTGAGGCCCGCCGCCGTCGTGCCTCCCGGAGAGGTGACCCTCTCCATGTAGACGCGCGGATGCTCCCCGGACTCGAGGAGCTGCGTGCAGACGCCGCGCATGGTCGAGAGGACCATCTCGCGGCAGTCGCTCGCGGGAAGCCCGTTCTCGATGCCCGCCCTCGTGAGAAGGTCCACGAAGAGCGCCACGTACGCGGGTCCGCAGCTCACGACCGCGCCCTCGGCGTCCAGCTGGTCCTCGCGCATGACCTTCGCCGTCCCAAGAGCGCCGAAGACCTGGAGCGCGACGTCCACGTCCTCGGCGGTCGCCCTGCCACCGGGACACACCGCCGTGGCGCCGGAAAGAACCTGCACGGGAAGGTTCGGCATCACGCGGACGACCCTCGACACGGGCAGCAGTTCCTCGAGCGTGGCGAGAGGAACGCCCGCCGCGATGGAGATGACCTCCCTGTCCACAAGCTTGTCCGCAATCCCCTCCACGACCGCGGACAGGACCTGCGGCTTCACGGCAAGCACCACGACGTCGGGATCTGCCGCGAGCATCGTGGCGGCATCACCAAACGTCTGGATGCCCTTCTCGCCCAGAAGGGCGAGCTTTTCCGGCGATGGGTCGCATGCCATCACGTGAGAGGCCTCCGCGGCGCCGGACACGACCAGTCCGGCGGCGATCGCGCCGCCCATGGATCCGGCGCCGACGACCGCGACCGTTGAGCTGAGCTTACCCACTGTCCCTACCTCTCTATGGTTCCGTCCTGCACGAGCTTGTTGATGTCGGAATCGGAGAGCTCGATGCCCTGCGGGGTGATCACAAAGACGCGGTCGCCGAGCTCGTCCACCTGGCCGCCGATGCCGCACGACAGGCCGAGGCAGAAGTCGAGGATGCGCTTCGCGGTCTCGATGTTGGTGTTCTTGAACACCAGGACGACGGGCTGGTTGGTGCGAACGCGTCGCACGACCATCTGCACGTCGTCGTACGAGACGGGCTTCAGCACGTACGGCGGCAGCTGACCGGAGGTTGCGGGGCGCGGGATGGGCTTCAGCCCGATGTCAGCGGGAGTGTGGCCGCCCGTCGAGTTGCCGAGGACGCCCTCGTGCACGGGCGGGTGCGCCGGCGTCTGCGGGATGGCCTGCGTCTCTTCCGAGTAGCTGCCGTAGCCCGGCTGGGGACGCTGGGCGTACTGCGGGTTCGGGTTCTGTGTGCGCGCCGGGCGCTGGTACTCGTCGCGGTAGCCGCCGCCGTACGAGGGGGTGGGAGCGGGCGTCGGTCCGCCCGCGCCGTTGCTGCCGACGGGCCTTCCGGAGCGCGTGTAGACGGACACGCTCTCCGCCTCGGGACGCCTCGTGTTGCCCAGGAGACCGGCTCCCTGGGACTGCGGCTCCTCGCGCTCCGGTGCGTCGTCGTAGTCGTCGTAGTAGTCGTCGTCGTAGTAGTCGTCGTTCGACCCAGTTAGCTTGTCCCTAAGCGTATCGAGGAAACCCATGTCGTCCTCGCCTTCCCGGACCGTGCCTGGCACCGTCCGAAGTCATCTGTCCGTCCGTCGAGACCTCCGGCGGGCGAATCCGTTCCTACCTAAGGTCGTAGTCTGGACTGAAGAGCGTCCTGCCCAGCCTCACGATCGTCGACCCCTCTTCGATGGCGACCTGGAAGTCGTCGCTCATGCCCGCCGACAGCGTCGCCAGGCTCCTGCCGGAACGCGCTGAAAGCTCGTCGCGGAGCTCACGCAGCCCGCCGAACGTCCTTCTCGCCGCGTCGGCGTCGTGCGCGGGGGCCATGGTCATGAGCCCCTTCACGCGAATCCCCGGAAGCTCCAGCAGGCCGTCGAGCGCCTGCGTCACCTCCGCGGGCGCAAAGCCCGACTTCGACTCCTCCCCCGAGACGTTCACCTCGAGCAGGACGTCCGAGACGATGCCGTGCGCGACGGAGCGCTTCGAGACCTCCTCGGCCAGGTGCACGGATGAGATGGAGTGGATGAGCCCGACGCGCCCGATGACGTGGTTGATCTTGTTTGTCTGGAGGTTGCCGATCATGTCGAAGCGCACGCCGGACATCTCCGGGTGCTCGCGAAGTCCCTCGAGCTTGCGCGTCAGCTCCTGCGGGCGGTTCTCCGCGAACGCACGCCACCCGGCCCGCCATGCCAGCGCCACCTCGTCGACGCCGACGGTCTTGGAGACCCCCAGGATCGTCACGTCGTCCGTGGTCCTGCCGGCACGCCTGCACGCGTCGGCGACCCTCTGCAGAATCTGCTCCCTGCGTTCCCTCAGAAAGTCGAGGTACCTTGACCTCTCCTCCTCAGTCACGCGACCACTTCCTTACGCTCGCTCGTTCCAACATGTCAATCGCACAGACAGGCGATGGCACCATGGCGCCCGCATCTGCCGTCCTCGGCCCTGTACGAGAAGAACCTTCCCACGTTGCCCACGGTGGAGAGCCCGCAGTCGAGGACGTTTCGCTCGTCGACGCCCGCGTCCGCGAGTGCGACCCCTATCGCGCGCGCGAGGTCGAGGTGTCGCTCGGACGCCCGGACGGACGGACCGAACTCCCCCACGAAGCGGTCGAGCAGCTCCTGGGAGACCTCGTAGTCCTCCCCCGTCACGTGGGGCCCGATGTAGGCGCTCACGTCCGCGACCTCGCAGGCGCACTCCGCCGCGAGCGTGCGCGCCGCCTTCGCGGCGATCCTCGCGATGGTCCCGCGCCAGCCGGAGTGCGCGACGGCGAAGCCGCCGGGTGCCACGAGGACTACGGGCACGCAGTCCGCAAAGCACAGGAGCACGGGCACGTGCCGCGCGGTGCACACGACGGCGTCCGCCCCCGCCCTCGCCTCGGCAACTGCCGCGGCGATGGCCGCGGCGTCGCAGGAGCTCACCACCACGACGTGGTCGCCGTGGACCTGCCTGGGGTTCACCAGGTTCGCGGCCCACCTTTGCGCCCCTGCGGCCTTCAGCGCGAGCATGCGGTTCTTCTCGACCGCCGTCGCGTCGTCACCGCAGGCGTCGCCGAGGTTGAGCGAGGAATACTGCCCGGCAGAGAAACCGCCGGTACGCTCGGTGAATGCGAGCGTGACCCCGTGAGGACGGCTCGCGTCCTCCAACAGGGTCACGCCCAGCCTCGTGTGTCGCGTAAGCTCCACTGCGCACGCCCCTCGGTCGCTAGATGCGGCTGTGCTTCAGGAACTCTGGGACGTCGAACTCCTTGTTGATGTCGTTCGACTTCGGCGCGGGGGCCTGGCGCGGAGCCGGCGCGGGGGCCGCGGCGGAACGGCTCGCGGAGCTGCGGCCGGCACCGCGGGAGCCGCCCCTCGAGGACGCGCGGTCGTTCGTGAACGTCGGCAGCGGCGCCTGCACGTTGGAGTCGTTGAAGCCCGTCGCGATGATCGTGACGCGGACCTGGTCGCCGAGGCTCTCGTCCACGACGGTACCGAAGATGATGTTCGCCTCGGGGTCGACGTTCTGCGCGACGAGCTCCGCGGCGTCGTTGATCTCCTGGATGCCGAGGTCCTTGTTGCCGGCGATGGAGAGAAGGACGCGCGTGGCGCCCTCGATGCCAACCTCGAGCAGCGGGCTCGAGATTGCCTCCGCGGCGGCGTCTGCCGCCCGGGTGTCGCCGGACGCGACGCCTACGCCCATCATGGCGGTGCCGGCGCCCCTCATGATGGTGCAGACGTCAGCGAAGTCGAGGTTGATGAGGCCCGGGACCGTGATGAGGTCCGTGATGCCCTGGGTGCCCTGGCACAGGACGTCGTCCGCCATGCGGAACGCCTCGAGGAAGGAGGTCTTCTTCTCGGAGAGGTCGAGCAGGCGGTCGTTCGGGATCACGATGAGCGCGTCGACGGCCTCGGACAGCGTCTGGATGCCCTGCTGCGCCTTGTTCGCACGGGGACGGCCCTCGAACGTGAACGGCTTCGTGACGACGCCGACGGTCAGGGCGCCGATGTCGTTCTTCGCGATGTCCGCGACGACGGGAGCCGCGCCGGTGCCGGTGCCGCCGCCCTCGCCCGCCGTGATGAACACCATGTCCGCACCCGCGAGCGCCTGCTTGATGTCGTCGTGGGAGTCCTCGGCCGCCTCTGCGCCGACCTCGGGGTTGGCACCTGCGCCCAGGCCCCTGGTGATGTCCCCGCCGATGTGGACCTTGATGTCCGCGTCGGATATGGCGAGCGCCTGCGCGTCGGTGTTGACCGCGACGAACTCGACGCCGCGGATGCCCTCCTCGATCATGCGGTTCACGGCGTTGGTACCGCCGCCGCCTACGCCAACGACCTTGATGACTGCAAGGTAGTTGCTGGGGATGTCGTTGTCCATCATGGTTCCTCCTCGCTTGGCGACGGTCTTGGGGACGTCGTCCTCTTCCCTGTTGGATGCCGCCCCGTCAATCTCGATGGTGACCTTAGCGGTACCGCCCTTTACGTTCTTGTTCCCGTGCTGCTTCATTTCTGTTCACGTCTCTTGCCCGATGGTGCCTTGAAAATCGGAAAAGATGCCCCGCGACTGACCAGCCAAAACCCTAAACCTAAGGTAGAGCCATATGCCTATCACAAAGCGCGATATATTTGCACAAAGTCGCGCCTTCCGTCAACAATTATGTTCAAGATATGGATTGACCAGCTAGGAGCCATATTCCTAACGACCCCCATCTGTCAAGTAGCTCTTTAGGGTTTTGCGGAGGCGCACCCGCCGGGCACGTCTGGTCGAGGGTTTTCTCCACGCGCGCCCTTCCGTCCAGCCCTACGCGCCACCCTGCGTTCCGTCCTGGCCGGACGCGCTCGTGCCCGAGCCCCCGTCGTCGGACGCGCTCTTGTCCTGCGCCGCGCCCTTCTCCGTGACGCCGCTCCCCTGCCCCACGTCGTCCGAGTCCACAAGGCGATAGGCCGGGCGCGTCGGGACGCGCACGTTCACGTACGTGAGCTTGCCCTGGTACTTCTCCAGGATCTGCGCGAGCACGGCCTCCTTGGACGAGATGCTCGTCGCCGAACCCAGAGAGACCTGCACGCCGCTCTTGAGCGTGCACCCTATGCTATCCACGCTGCCCGCCGAGAAGGACACGATCTGGGAGCTAATCTTCTCGCCAAACTGCTCGCGGTACGACGCCACGCCGTCCAGCACCTCCGAGTTGACGGCCGACCCCGCGACGGGCGTGATGCTTGCCGGCACGTCCGTGATGAGCATGACGCCCGCCTTCTGCGCGGCGGCGAGCGCGAGGTCGTCGATGGAGTCGCTCTCCCCCACCTTTATGGAGGCGGGCTCTATCCACACGTTGCCCTCGCCCAGGTACCAGACCACGTCGCCCGCGCTCATGACCACGAGCGCGCTCACCTTGCGCTCCGTCACGACGATTCTCACGGTGTCCGGGTACTTGCGCTCGTACGTGACGGACCCCACCCACGGGTTCTTCTTGAGGTTGCGGGTGACCTTGTCCTCGTCGAGGTTCAGCAGGGTCGACCCCTTCGGGACCTTGGCGAGCTTCGCGATGCTCGCGCGGCTGATGTGCTTCGTGGCCGTGGTCTCTACCCTCGTGATGGTGAACGCCGGCGTGTACGAGAGCACCAGGTAGCCCACGAGCGCCACGAGCAGTAGCGCCGCCACGACGATCCCCGCGACGATGCCGCGCCGCACGACGACGTCGGACCCGGGACGGTTCGCCCCGGACTTGCGCTGCGGGACCTCGCCCGAGGGGGACGCGTAGAGCTTCGCCTTGGGGCGAGAAGGACCGGCCGCCTTTGGTGCCGGCGCCACGCGGGGCGAGGGCTGGCTGCGTCGCGGCCGCGCTTGCCCCGCGGCAGGACGAGACGCCCCCATGGGGGCGCTCCGCTTCGTGGGCTTCCTGCCGTCGGCCATGGCCTCTCCCTACGCGCCGAATCCCAGGCACTTGACCTCCGGGACGAGGTCGATGCCATACTTGTCGAGTACGGTGTCGTGCACGCGGCTCATGACGGCGATCACGTCGGCCGCACGGGCGCCGCCGTCGTTCACGATGAAGTTTGCGTGCATGTCGGACACGCACGCCCCTCCGACGGAGTAGCCCTTGAGACCGCACGAGTCGATGAGCTGGCCCACGGAGCGCGACCCGGGGTTCCTGAACACGGACCCGCACGACGGCTTGCCAAGCGGCTGGCGGAGCCTCCTGCGGGCGACGAGGGACTCCATCCTCTCCGCGATGGACGCCTTCTCGTCGGGAACGAGGGAGAACGTCGCCTCGAGAATGATCTCGCTCGTCGGGATGTTGGTGTAGCGATAGCCCCACTCGATGTCAGAGCCCGCATAGCGATGGAGCCCCTCGCCCGGACGCAGCGCCACGACGTCCTTCACGCGCGCGCCGATCCACTCGTGCCGGGTGCCCGCGTCCATCGAGACGGCGCCGCCGACGGTGCCGGGGATGCCCACGAGGCACTCGAGCCCGGAGAGCGAGTGCGAGAGCGTCTCGCTCACCAGGCGCGCGATCGTCGCGCCAGCGCCGGCCGTGACCTCGCTCCCGTCGAAGGATATGCGCGAGAACTCGCGACCGAGCACGATGACGCAGCCGTCGTAGCCGCGGTCCGCGGCCAGGATGTTGGAGCCCTTGCCGAGCACGACCCAGTCCACGTCCTCGCGGCCGAGAATCTCGATCGTCTTCAGCAGCGCCGGGTACGAGTTCACCTTGACGAAGAGCGCCGCCGGCCCCCCGATGCGGTACGTCGTGTGGTGGGACAGCCTCTCGTCCCTCGTGACGTCCGCGTCGTAGGCGCCGGACAGCGCCATGTATGCGTTGAAGATGCTCACCTAGGCCTCTGCATCCTGGTCCTGCTCCATCTTCGCCTTGATGAAGGAGGGTCCGATGGAGGTGACGTCGCCCGCTCCCTGGGTGATGAGGAGGTCGCCGGGGCGGCAGACCTCGACGAGGTGGCTCACGACGTCCCTGCGGCTGGGGATGTACGTCACGTCGGACACGTGGCCCTTCTCGAGCACCTTGTTCGAGACGGTCTTGCCGGTCACGCCCGGGATGGGGGTCTCGCCGGCGGAGAACACGTCCGTCACCATGAGGACGTCGGCGTCGTCGAACGCGGTGCCGAACATGTCGGCAAGCGCCTGGGTGCGCGAGTAGCGGTGCGGCTGGAACACGCAGACGATGCGGTCGAACCGCAGGTCCTTCGCGGCGGCGAGCGTGGCCTTGATCTCCGTGGGGTGGTGGCCGTAGTCGTCCACGACGGTGATGCCGTCCACGTCGCCCACGTGAGTGAAGCGACGGTGAGCGCCCTTGAAGCCGGAGAGCGCGACGGCCGCGTCCTCTACGTCCATCCCGAGGACGTCAGCGACCGCGATGGCGGCCGTGGCGTTCGCCATGTTGTGGCGGCCGGGGTTCGCCATGATCTCGACCTTCACGACCTCGCCGGACGGGACCCTGACGCCGAAGTGCGACGCGAGCTTGTGGTGCTCGCCGGGGTCGGGCAGGCAGACGTAGTCGTTCTTCTCGTCGAAGCCGTACGTCACGACCCTGCGGCCCGTGGACTTCGCGAGCTCGACGTAGTGCTCGACGTCGCCGTTGATGATCACGGTGCCGGCGTCGCCCACGAGGTTCATGAACTTGCAGAACGTCTTCTCGATGTTCTCGAGCGTTCCGTAGTGATCCAGGTGGTCCGCCTCGATGTTCGTGATCACGACGACGTCAGGGTCGAGGTAGAGGAACGAGCCGTCGGACTCGTCCGCCTCGCACACGAAGTATCCGCCCTTGCCGTTGCGGCCGTTCGTACCGTACTCCTCGACGATGCCGCCGATGAGGAACGACGGGTCCTTGCCGAGGTGGTCGAGCATGGTGGCGACCATGGAGGACGTGGTGGTCTTGCCGTGCGTGCCCGCGACGGCGACCGTGGTCGCGTCGACGGAGAGGTACGAGAGCATCTTCGCCCTGGGCCACACGGGGATGCCGAGCTCGCGGGCGCGGATCACCTCGGGGTTGGTCTCCGGGATGGCGGAGGAGGTGACGACGACCTCGGGCGCGACCTCGTCGATGGTGGAGGCGCGGTGCCCAACGTGGACGGAGATGCCCGCCTTTTCGAGCTCGCGGACGTAGCGGGACTCCTTGAGGTCGGAGCCGGTGACCTTGCAGCCACGCTCGTGCAGGACGAGGGCGATGCCGCTCATGCCGGCGCCGCCGATGCCGATGAAGTGTGCGCTGCTGACGCGCTGGATGTCGTTAGCCATCAGAAACCTCTCTTAGACATGAAGAAACGGCCCACGGCACGTGGGCCTAACCATACTCTAGCGCAATATGGGTTGCCGCGGCGCTACGCCTTGAGCGCCGCGGCACTTTCCACTTGGTCGGCGAGCGCGAGGGCCGCCTTGTCCTGGGCCAGGCCCCGGGCGGCGTCGCGCATTGCCTGGCGACGGGCCGGGTCGTCGACGAGGCCCAGGAGGTCGTCCTCGAACTCCGGCGTGTCGATCTTCTCGTCCGGAAGGAGCACCGCGGCGCCCGCGTCCACGAGGTAGCGGGCGTTGGTGGTCTGGTGGTCCGCCGTCGCGAAGGGGTACGGCACGAGCACGCTCGGCACGGCGAGCGCCGCGATCTCTGCCACGGAGGACGCGCCGGCACGGGAGAGCACGAGGTCGGCGGCCGCGAGGGCCTCGCCCATGCGGTCGATGTAGGGCATGACGCGCCAGCGCGCGGACTCTTCCTGTGTGAGGGCGAGCTCCTGCACGACGGAGTCGTACTCGCCCTTGCCCGTGGAGTGGATGACGTAGAGGTCCCTGCGCGAGAGGAGCTTGGACTTCAGGGCCGCGACCCCCTGGTTGAGGTGGCGCGCGCCGAGGCTGCCGCCGAAGACGAGGAGCATCGTCGCGTCCTCGGGGATGCCGAGGTCGCGGCGGCCCTGTGCGCGGTCGGCGCGGATGACGCTCTGCCTGACGGGGTTGCCCGTGACTACGATCTGGGTGTCGGGCCCGACCTTGCCCCTGAACGCGTCGATGGCGACGGGGAGCGACACGCACACCGTCTTCACCTTCGCGGCGGACGTCTTGTTGGCAAGACCCGGCACGGAGTTCTGCTCGTGGATGACGCACGGAATGCCCTGCGCGTGGCACCAGTTTATGAGCGGGAGCTCTATGTAGGCGCCAAAGCCCACGGCGACGTCCGGTCGCTCCGAGCCGAAGTGGCGGCCGATCGTCTTCTGCGCGACACGCATGCGCCACAGCGCCGATACGAGCGTCCAGGGGCGCGAGCGGTCGAATCCCGTGACGTCGATGGGATTGAACGGGAAGCCCGCCTGCGGTACGAGCGTGGACTCCAGCTTCTTGGGCTGGCCGAAGAACTCCACCTGATGCCCGCGCGCGGCGAGCTCCTCTGCCAGCGCGAGCGCCGGGTTGATGTGGCCCGCGGTTCCGCCGGCGGCGATCGCCACCCTCAAGCTATCTGCCACGCCTGTCCCTCCTTCTGTCCCTGGTCGGGTCGTCGTAGCCCCTCACCTCGGGACCGTGGTTTCTGGTCCTCAGCCGGTCGCTCGCGCTCGGCCCGAGGTCGATGCGCGTCCTGCCCTGCCTGTCGGAAGTGACTCTAGCACCATTCACCCTGGCGCGCATCTCTCGCTCGCGCCTGAGCTGCTCCGGGCTCGTGGCTGAGCCCCCCGTGCACCCGGCCCCGCTCTCGCGCCCGCCGCCGAGCACCGTGAACCTGCCGCGCGCCGGCTGGGCGGCCGCCGGCGTCCCGGTGAGCGGCACGCTCGTTCCGCGCGCGCTCCTGGGGGTGGGCTCGCCCACGAACGACTCCTGCCTGGGCGCGGACGTCACGCTCCACTCGCTCCTGCGGTCGTCGTACTCCGTCTGGGGCAGCTTGCTCTGAAGCGAGACGGACATGACGACGCCCGCGAGCATGAGGCTACTCATGATGGAGGAGCCGCCGTACGAGACGAACGGGATCGGCTTTCCGGAAAGCGGGAACATGCACAGCACGCCGGTCACGTTGAGCAGCATCTGCGCGACGATGATGAACGTGCACCCCACGACGGCGAGCTGGCCCGCGAGGTCCGGGGCATAGCGCGCGATCTTGAGGCCGGCCCACAGCAGCACGACGAACGCCGCGACCATGCCGAGCGTGCCCACGAGCCCCAGCTCCTCGCCCACGACCGCGAAGATGAAGTCGTTGTACGCCATGGGCAGGTAGCTGTACTTCTGCTTCGACATGCCGATCCCCACGCCGAAGACGCCGCCGGAGCCGAACGCGTACAGCCCCTGGATGAGCTGGTAGCCCTTGTTGTACGGGTCGGACCACGGGTTGAGCATGATCTGGATGCGGGCGCGCGAGTACGGCTGCGCGTACGAGATGAGGGCGAGCGTCGCGATGCCAAGGACGAGGATGCCGACGCACAGCTTGCCGGGCGCGCCGCCGAAGTACAGCATGATGACGAGCGTCACGGCCACGACCGTGACGGTGCCCTTGTCGGGCTGCATGAAGATGAGGCCGAGGGGCAGCATGACGCCAAGCAGGAAAAACGTCAGCAGCTCGCGCGAGCTGTACGTCGTCCCCTCGTAGTACTCGCTGATGAGGTTTGCCGCCACGAGGATGAGCGTGATCTTGGCAAACTCGGACGGCTGCAGGTTCACGGGGCCCACCTGGATCCAGCGCGTGGCGCCGTAGGCGTCCGACCCCGCGAACGGCGTGAGCACCAGCAGCAGGAGGAGCAGCGTGACGGCCCACTCCACCACCAAGAGCTTTCGCACCCACAGGTGGTAGTCGAAGCGAGCGATCACGAACGCGAGCACGATGCCCACCGCGCCAAAGAGCAGCTGGCGCTGCAGGTAGAACGCGGGGTTGTAGTCGGCGTCCGCCGACGAGAGCGCCGTGATGGACGACGACGAGTAGATCATCGTGAGCCCGAAGAGCGCAAGGAACGCGACGGCGCCCAGAAAGAGCAGGCGCGGCGCCATGAAGCGCGCGGGGACCCCTAAGATGTAGCGATCGGCGAACGCGCCGTGGCCGGACTCGGCCGTTCTTCTCGCCGTTGTCTGGCCTGCCGACTCCACACGCTGCATACGCTAGCTCTCTCTTTTCTTCCCCAGGTCACTTACCATCCGCTTGAACGCGCGGCCGCGCTCCGCCATGTTGGCGAACTCGTCGAAGGACGAGCACGCGGGCGAGAGGAGCACCACGTCACCCGACGCGGCCTCGGACACGGCGGCGTCGAACGCCTCGCGCAGGTGCGGCGCGCGCACGACCCTCGTGGCACCGCCGCCCGCCGCGAGCGCGTCCTCGAGCGCGGAGGCGATGCGCTCGCCCGCCGCCCCGAAGCACACGGCCGCCTTGCAGTCGCGCGCGACGTCCGCCGCAAGCGGTGCGAGGTCCGTCCCCTTGTCGTGGCCGCCGAGCAGGAGCACGATGCGGCCCTGGGGAAACGCCGTGAGCGCCTTCTGCACGGAGTCGGTGTTCGTGGCCTTGGAGTCGTTCACGAAGCGCACGCCCGCGACCTCGCCGCACGGCTCGATGCGGTGCTCGAGGGCGTGGAACGCGCGCACGCCGCGCGCTACGCCCTCCGGGCCGACGCCGAGCTCGAGCGCGAGCGCGGATGCCGCGAGCACGTTCTGCAGGTTGTGGTCGCCCGCGATGGGCACCTCGGACGTCGCCATGAGGTCGTGCTCCACGCCGTCCAGCCGGACGACGAGACTCCCGTCGCGAACGAACGCGGCACACGGCGCCTGCGGCTCCGCATGGACGTTGAGGTGGCACACGCGCAGCCCCCGCGCCTCCAGGCGCGAGACGACGGCGCGGCACCACGAGTCCTCCTCGCTCACGATCGCGAGGTCGCCTGCGTCGAGGTTTTGGAAGATCTTCTCCTTCGCCGCGGCGTACGCCTCGATCGAGCCGTGCCACTCGACGTGGTCGGGCGTGACGTTGAGCAGGCACGCGACGCGCGGGTGCAGAAGGCGCGTGCACGCGAGCTGGAAGCTGGAGAGCTCCGCCACGAACCACTCGTCCGGCGTGCGCGCGGCGACCTCGCCGGTGCAGAGGTTGCCGATGTTGCCGACGGCGACGGCGGAAAGGCCGCCCTCGTGCAAGAGCGCCGTCGAAAGCGTGGTCGTGGTGGTCTTGCCGTTGGTGCCGGTGATGGCGACCCACTTGTACGGGCTCTCGCGCCACGCGAACTCCGGCTCGCCGATGATCTCGCGGGAGTGCTCGCGCGCGGACGAGAAGAACGGCGAGAACTCGGATATGCCGGGAGACGACACCGTGAGGTCGTAGGCGCCCTCGACCTCCTCCGTGCCGACGACGACGCGCACGCCGAGCGCCTCGAGCTCACGCGTGGCGTCGCCCTCGACCGAGCTCGCGCCGCCGTACAGCGTGACGGAGGACACGCGCCCCCGAGCCTGCTCGCACAGGTAGCGCGCCACCTCGCGGCCGGTCTTGCCGAGCCCGAGGACGCACACGTCGCCCAGCCTGTTTTCGATTTCCCGAGCCATGTTGGCCTCCCTAGCGAAGCTGGAAGTAGAGCGCGAATCCGAGGACGGCGAACGCCGCCGAGACGATCCAGAAGCGGATGACGACCTTCGTCTCGCTCCAGCCCTTCTTCTCGAAGTGATGGTGGATGGGCGCCATGAGGAACACCCTCTTGCCCGTCGTCTTGAAGCTGACGACCTGGATGATGACGCTGAGCGCCTCCACGATGAACAGTCCGCCCATCACGAGCGAGCAGATCTCGGTCTTCGTGAGGACCGCGAGCGACGCGAACGCGGCGCCGAGGGCGAGAGAGCCCGTGTCGCCCATGAAGATGGACGCGGGGTAGCAGTTGTACCACAGGAATCCCACGAGCGCCCCGGATATGGCCGCGGCGAAGATGGCGAGGTTCCTCTCGCCGTAGCTGAACGCGACCATGCCCATGATGAGCATGACGACGAGCGTGCAGCCGCCGGCGAGGCCGTCGAGGCCGTCCGTGAGGTTCACGGCGTTCGAAAGGCCGGCCATCAGCAGGAACACGAAGAACATGTACAGCCACGGCAGCCTGACGACCGTGGCGCCCACCTTGACCGTGGTCGCAAGGACGCCGAGGTCGAGCGCGGCGCCGCCCGGGAACGCCACCTGGGGCGACACGCCGCAGAAGTTCACCGCGAGCACGCAGAACGCGACGGAGATCGCTATGAGGCCGACCATCTTCTGCGAGGGGGTGAGGCCGAGCGAGCGCTTGTGCGCGACGCTCTCGATGTCGTCCAGGAGTCCGAGCGATCCGGTGAGGTAGGTCGCGAGCACCGCGAGGACGAGGTCCATGGTCCAGTGCGCCTGGACCGCGCACGTGATGAGGACCGCCGCCAGGATCACGACGCCGCCCATGGTGGGCGTGCCCTGCTTGACGAGGTGCCTCTGGGGCCCGTCCGCCCTGACCTGCTGGCCTATGCCCTCGTGACGCATGAGCCTGATGAAGAGCGGCATGAGCACGAGCACGATGGCCGCGGCGATCACGGCCGCGAGGAAGATCTGGTACGTGGGGTAGCTCGGGTTTCCAAACATCAGGCCAACACTCCCTTGACGAACTGGTCGAGGCCGGCCGACCTCGAGCCCTTTGCTAGTACGAGGTCATCGGGGCCCAGCACCGCGCCGATGGTCGCGACGGCGGACTCCACGTCCGGGAACAGCTCGAGCCTGTCCTCCGAGAAGCCCATGGTGAGCGCGGCCTCGCGCATCTGCCGGGCGTCGTCCGTCCCCACGAGCACCAGGAGGTCGATCGGCTTCGCGGCGGCGTACGCGCCGATGTAGCCATGCAGGCGCGCGGACTCGCTGCCGAGCTCGCCCACCTCGCCCAGGACGGCGACCCTCCTGCCGGCGCACTCCATGGAGCACAGCACGTCGAGCGCCGCGGCGATGGAGCTGGGGCTCGCGTTGTACGAGTCGTCGATCATGCTGGGCTTGCCCGCGGTGCGGATGACCTCGAGCCTCATGCCGGTGCGCGGCATGTGCTCCATCGCGTCGGCCGAGGCGTCGCGGTCCACGCCCAAGCGGTCGCAGACGGCCATCGCGAGCAGGAAGTCCTGCACGACGGCCCTTCCGGGGACGTCCAGCGTCACTTCCCTCGACCATCCGTCGGCAAAGCCGAGCGAGAAGGACGGGCGCCCCTCCCCGTCAAGGCGAACGCCGGAGGCGCGGACGTCGTCCTTCTCGCCCGTGCCCACGTAGACGCACGCGACGCCGGCGGGCGCGGCGTACTCGCGCTCGATGAGGGGCGCGTAGTCGTTGTCGGACGTCATGGCGAGCATGGGGCTCACGCCGGACTGCGGCTCGGCGGTCGGGCGCATGCCGGAAACGATCTCCGCCTTCGCGCGGGCGATGTTCTCGCGCGAGCCCAGAAGCCCGATGTGGCTCGTGCCGACGTTCGTGATGAGCGACACGGTGGGGAGCGCGGCGGCCGCGAGCCTCGTGAGCTCGCCCTTGTGGTTCATGCCCATCTCGCACACCAGCACCTCGTCCGCGCTGTCGGCGGAAAGGATGGTGAGGGGAAGCCCGATGAGGTTGTTGAAGTTGCCGGCGGTTGCGTGCACGCGGTAGCGCGTGGCGAGCGACGCCCTCAGCATGTCCTTCGTGGTGGTCTTGCCGACCGAGCCCGTGACGCCCACGACGACCCACTGCGGGTTCATGCGCCTCCAGGCCCCGGCCAGGCGCAGCATGAACTCCTCCGGGTCGTCGTCCTTGGCCCTCAGCACGGAGCAGCCGCGCTCGCGCGCGAGGGCGAGCAGCTCCTCGTCGGGCTCGCGCGTCATCACGACGGCGGCGGCGCCCGCCTCCACCGCGGCGGGGGCGAACCTGTTGCCGTCGACCCGCTCGCCCGCGAAGCACACGAAGCACATGCCGGCACCCACTGCGCGGGAGTCGGTTTGGACGCCCTCGACGACGCCGTCGGGAACCTCGAGCGCCACGTCCGCGCCGGTCGCGCGAACCATGTCGGAAACGGAGATCTTCACCATCGAACCACCTGTCACCTTCCCCGGCGCGGCTAGCCCGCGTCAGGCGTCACGCCCATGTCGGATAGGGCCTCACTCATGATTGTAGAGAAGAGCGGCGCCGCGGAGGACGTGGCCAGATACGGGGTGCCGTTCAGGCCAACGTACACGAGCACCTTCGGATCGCTCGCGTTCGCGAACCCTATGAGCGAGCTCACGTACTTGAACGCCACGTACTTGCCCGAATCGTCCGCCTGCTCGCCCGTGCCGGTCTTGCCCGCCACGTCGTAGCCCTTGACCTGCGCCGCCTGCGCCGTGCCGTCCTTCACGACCGTGCGCATCATGTCCGTCACCTCGTCCGCCGTCTTCTTGGACACGGAGCGGCCCTCGGTCTTCCACGCGACCTTCTTGCCGCCCCTGCTCACCAGGAAGTGCGGCGTCACGATCTTGCCGTCGTTCGCGATGGACCCGATGGCCTTCACCATCTGGTCCAGCGGTATGGCGAGGGACTGGCCAAACGACATGGAGCCCAGGCTGGCACCGTCGTACTGGTTCAGCTGCTTGACGATGCCCTTCACCTCGCCCGGGTAGTCGATGCCGGTCTTCGAGCCGATCTTGAACTTCGCGATGCCGTTCGCGAACTTCTCCTCGCCTATCACGTCCTGCGCCACGAGCGCCATGCCGGCGTTCGAGGAGCGCCTCAGAATCTCCCTCAGCGACATGTTCATGGTCGCCGTGCGACCGTCGTCGTCACCCACGAGGTCGTCGCCCACCCTGATCTTGCCCGGAACCGAGAACGTCGAGCTCGGCGTGACGAGCCCGTTGTCGATGCCGATGGCCGCGGTCAGCACCTTGAAGATGGAGCCCGGCTCGTAGGAGGACGAGACCGGCTTCAGGTTCAGCGCGCCCTCCTTTATCTGCGAGGTGTCCGTGATGTTGAAGAGCGGGGTCGAGCACGCGGCGATGATCTCGCCGGACTTGGGGTCGGTCACCATGGCCGATCCGGAGTCCGCCTTGTAGTCCTTCACGCCCTGGACGATGGTGTCCTCCGCGATCTTCTGGACGTCTATGTCGAGCGAGATGACGATGTCCTTGCCGTTTCGGGCCTTCTTCACGACCTGGGAGTTGCCGCCGGCTATGGGCGTGCCTCCCGAGCCGGTCTCTACCATCATCTTCCCGTCCGTGCCCTCGAGCACGTCGTTGTAGTACAGCTCCAGGCCGCTCAGGCCGTTGCCGTCCGTGCCGACGATGCCGAGCACCTGCCCGCCCGTGGCGCCGTAGGGATAGACGCGCTTCACGTCGTCCAGGTAGTAGATGCCGCGGATCTTCTTCTTTTCGAGCCTCTTCTGCACGCTCTTGGCAACGTCGTCGTCCACCTGCCGCTTGATGTAGGTGAACGAGTTGTCGCCCATCAGCTTGTCGACGTAGTCCGTGTCCTCGCCGCCCAGCTCGTCCGCGAGCACGGACGCGGCCTCGGCGGGGTCGTTCACCTCCTGCGGGTTGCAGTAGATGGTCTTGCAGTCCTCGCTCGTGGCCAGGACGTTCCCGTTGCGGTCGTAAATGGTGCCGCGCTTCGCGTGGATGGTTATCTCGTTCGTGCGCTGCGCCGTCGCCTTCGCGGACAGGTACTTCGCGTCCACCACCTGGAGGTAGATGAGCCTTCCCACCACAAGGAGCAGTATGGCGCCCAGGACGACGGACACTATCCTCACCATCTGGTCGTACGAGCTGTGCTGCGGGGCGCGTCCGCCGCGCACGGGGACGCCGCGACGCGAACGGGGAGCCTCGTCGTACGAGGCTCCCTTCACGTCGTACCGGCCTCTGCGGCCGTCTCTATTTCCATTCTGGTATCTCACGGATATGCAGTTTACGCCACGGAGGGCGAAAGCTAGCGCACATCCGAGGACTGCGCATCTTTTGCAGATGCCTGCTGCGCGTCGTCGGACGTCGCCTTCGCGGATGCGTCGTCGCCCTTGGCGGAGGCGTCCATCGACTCGGTGTCGGTCGACGGGACCATGCCGTAGTTCTGCGTCGCGATGGCGTTGATGCGCGAGCTGCTGCTGAGCACGGAGCGCTCGATCTTGAGGTCGCTGTTTGCGGACGCGGACGTCGAGATCTTCTCCTCCAGGGCGTTTGCCTGGGTGAGGTTGGAGACCGTGGCCGCGGTGAGCGCGACGCGGCAGATGCCGATGGCCGCGAACGCCAGCGCGCATGCTACGAAGAGCTTGAAGCGGGTCCAGAACGCGGCCGACACGCCGCTCCTGACGCGGGCGTCCAGGCCACCGCCGCGAACGACCTCGAACGGCGCGTGGCGCTCTACCTCGCGAGGCCGCTCGTATGCGTTTCCGTAGTAGCTGTATGCCTCGGAGCCCATCATGCCCATTTCCGTCCCCTTAGATGACCAAGGCCACCGCTCGCGGTGGCACTTGGCTGTTGTGCGTTGGTAGTTCGTTTAAGCTGCGTTCTGGTGCGAAATGCTTCGTTTGTGGTGCTATGGCAAACGGCCGGGGCCGTATGCGTCTATCTCATGCGCCGTCGCCGGTGGTGTCCAGACGGACGGCCACCCTCATGAGCGCGCTGCGAGCGCGGGGGTTCCGGTTCACCTCCCCCTCGCTTGCGACGAGGGGCTTCTTCGTGCTGACCCTGACTATCGGCACGTGCCCGCACACGCACACCGGAAGGTCCGGCGGGCATATGCAGCCCTGCGACATCTCCGCGAAGACGTGCTTCACGATTCTGTCCTCGAGCGAGTGGTACGAGATCACGCAGATCCTGCCGCCCGGGTTCGCCCACCTGATGGCGGCGCGAAGCCCCTGGTCCAGCACGTCGAGCTCGTGGTTCACCTCGATGCGCAGCGCCTGGAACGTCTTGCGGGCGGGATGCCCCCCGTGTCGGCGTCCCGCGGCGGGGATGCCGGCCTTGATGACGTCGACCAGCTGGAGCGTCGTCTCGATGGGCTCGCTCCTGCGCCTCAGGACGATCTGGCGGGCGATCCTGGACGCGTACTTCTCGTCCCCATAGACGCGGAAGATCCAGGCGAGGTCGGCTTCGTTGTAGGTGTTGATGACCTCTGCTGCGGTTAGGGTGTTGTTACCCGGATCCATGCGCATGTCAAGCGGGGCGTCCTCGTGGTACGAGAAGCCCCTCTCGGGGATGTCGAGCTGCGGGGAGGAGACTCCGATGTCGAACAGGAAGCAGTCGACGCCGGGCACCTCCGCCTTGACCAGGAGCTCGTCCAGGGAGCCGAAGTTCCCCTTCAGGAAGCGGTGCTCCGCCCCGGGGACCTCGTCCCCAAAGCGCCGCGCCGCGGCCTCGAGCGCCATGTCGTCCTGGTCGATCCCGATGGAGAGACCGCCGGGCTGGATGCGCCTGGCAAGCTCCACCGAGTGTCCGGCCCCTCCCAGGGTGCAGTCGCATACGACCTCGCCCGGCTTGGGGTCGAGCTGGGACAGGACCTCGTCCAGCATGACGGGAATGTGCCGATATTCACGTGTCAAGAGGTCCACCCCCTAGTCGTACATCAGGCTGTCGAGCTCGTCGATGCTCTCGTCGAGCTCCGCGATGGTCTTGTCGTAGTCCTCGGCGTCCCAGATCTCGAAGTGGTCCGTGTTGCCGACGACCGCCACCTCGCGCTTGATGTCGCACGAGGTCAGGGCCTCCGCTCCGAGCTTCCCCAGTGCCAGGCGCCCCGCGGAGTCCAGCTCGAGCGTCATCGTCTTCGCGTTCAGCAGAAAGCGCAGGCGCTCGTCCTTCTTGCTGCGAGGGTTGTAGCCGTTGGGAAAGTAGCTCTCGACCCATGCCTGGTGACCCTCGGGAGTGAATCCAAGGATCTTGCCCCCGATGGGAATGAGGCAGACCTTCTCCCCAAACTCCTTGCGAAACGGTGCTGGAAGGGTAATGCGCTGCTTGGCATCCAGGTTGTGCTTGTAGGTGCCAGTCAGGTACATTCGCCCTCCCCTCTTGTTCCGCCGGGGCGTCCCCCTCGAAGGCGTGACAACTACTATAGCCCAAATGCCCCACCCCGCAACACTCGTCGACACCTTAAAACACCTGAGGTCAAAAATCGGGTCCGGGCGGCAATCTGACGGCCTTCGGCCTCCCCCACATGTTGTGAGAACGGTCGTTCTGCAACACAAACGCCGAGGATGCGACTCCCCGGCGCTTTTTGCGGAATGTGATGGAATTGTGTTTTGGTGCCCTGACCTGCGCAAACGGGCGAGAAGAACGCGTTTTCCCAGTTGGGGGCGCATGCGGCGCGACCCCGGCGGACGCCCGCGACCCCGCGAGCTGGTGGGGTGCCGTCCCACTGTGGGTGGGAGGCGTGGTGGGAGGCCGTCCCACCATAGGTGGGAGGCCGTCCCACAAGATGTGGTGCCAGGCACGGCGGCACGCTCTTCTCGCCTTGGTGGGAGGCCGTCCCACAGCGCGCCGCCGGCGCGGTCCCTACGAGCCCATGCGGGCGCGCGGGTGGGCCTCCAGGTAGACCATGCGCACGTGCGTCAGGTCGATGTGGGTGTAGAGCTGCGTCGTCGAGATGCTCGCGTGCCCCAGGAGCTCCTGCACGGTCCTGAGGTCCATGCCGCCCTCCAGCATGTGCGTGGCGTAGGTGTGTCGCAGGGTGTGGGGGTGCAGGCCCTCGATCCCCACGAGCCTGCCGTAGCGCTCCACCATGCGATGCACGGCCTGGCGCGTGATGCGGGTGCCGCGCTCGCTCAGGAACACGGCGTCACCCGCCGCGCCGGAGGCCGAAAGGACGCCGCGCCACCTCTCCAGGTACGTGGCGAGCGCGCGCTCCGCCGTGCCCAGGAGCGGCACGAGGCGCTCCTTCGAGCCCTTGCCCATCACGCGCAGGACCTCCTCGTCCAGCATGACGTCGCGCACGTCGAGCCCGCACAGCTCTGACACGCGCAGGCCGCAGCCGTACAGCACCTCCAGCATCGCCTTGTCGCGATGGAACGCCGCCTGCGGGCGCGCGTCCAGACGTCCGCTTCTCAGCACGCGCGGCCTGGGCTCAAGCTCCGGGCGGAACGGCTCGTCCATGAGCGCGAACGCCTGCTCGTGCGTCAGCACCTCCGGCAGGCGCTCCGGGCGCCTGGGCAGCGGCAGGTTCGCGCTCGGGTGGTTGCGCGTGATCTGCTCGCCCACCATGAACTTGTGGAAGCCCTTGATGGCCGAGGCCGCCCTCTGGACGGAGGACGCGGCGAGGCCCGCATCGGTCAGCCCAGCCAGGTGGGCCTCGATGTCGGACCTCGTCACGTCCTCGGGGGACGCGATGCCGCGCTCCCCCAGAAATGCTATGTACCTCTTCAGGTCCCTGCCGTACGACTGGACGGTGTTCGCCGAGCTGCCCCGCTCCACGGCGAGGTAGCCCAGGTAGTCGTCAAGCGCGTCGGCAAGGTCCAACGGTTCCTCCCCGCTAGTCCACGGAGGACGTCACGTCGTGACGGTCGATCCCCTCGTGGGACGCGATGGAGGCGCGCACGAACTCGCGGAACAGGGGCGCCGGCTTCGTCGGGCGGCTCTTGAACTCCGGGTGGGCCTGGCTCGCGACGAACCACGGATGCACGGACTCAGGCAGCTCCACCATCTCGACCAGGCGGTCGTCCGGCGACAGGCCCGAGATTACGAGGCCCGCGTCCTGCAGCTGCTGGCGGAACGCGTTGTTCACCTCGTAGCGGTGACGGTGGCGCTCGTACACGAGCTCGTCGCCGTACGCCTCGTACGCGAGCGAGCCACGCGCGACCTTGCACGGGTAGGCGCCCAGGCGCATGGTGCCGCCCTTGTCCGTCACGTCCTCCTGGTCCGGCATGAGGGCGATCACGGGGTACGGGGAGTCCGGCGCGAACTCGGCGGAGTTTGCGCCCGGCATGCCGGCGACGTTGCGCGCGAACTCGCTCACGGCAACCTGCAGGCCCAGGCAGATGCCCAGGTACGGGATCTTGTGCTCGCGGGCGTACTGCGCCGCGAGAATCTTGCCCTCCACGCCGCGCTGGCCAAAGCCGCCAGGCACGAGGATGCCGTCGTAGCCGGCAAGGGTCGCGTCCACGTTCTCCTCGGTCAGCTCGCCGCCGGCGATGAGGTCGATCTTGAGCTTGTGGCCAAAGTGGACGCCGGAGTGGTGCAGCGCCTCGATGACGGAGAGGTAGGCGTCCGGGAGCTCGGTGTACTTGCCCACGACGCAGATCCTCGTGGTGTCCTCGAGCTTGTTGCACGCGTGCATGCGCGAGGTGAACGTGTCCCACTCGGTCATGTCGCCGTCGCGGACCTCGAGGCCCAGCTTCTCGAGGGCCTTCACGTCGAAGCCCTGCGCGGAGAGGTGGCGCGGCACGTCGTAGATGGACGGACAGTCGGAGTTCTCGAACACGCAGTCCTCGTCCACGTCGCAGAAGTGGGCGATCTTGGCGCGAATGGGCGCCTCGACCTCGTGGTCAGAGCGGCACACGATGAAGTCGGGCTGCAGGCCCAGCGAGCGCATCTCCTTCACGGAGTGCTGCGTCGGCTTCGTCTTCACCTCGTGGGCCGCGGCGATGTACGGCACGAGGCTCACGTGGATCACCAGCGTGTTGCCCGCGCCCTTCTCCTTGCGGAACTCGCGGATGGCCTCGACGAACGGCTGCCCCTCGATGTCGCCGATGGTGCCGCCGAGCTCCGTGATCACGATGTCGGCGCCGGTCTGCTCCTCGATGCGCAGGAAGCGCTCCTTGATGGCGTTCGTGACGTGCGGGATGACCTGCACGGTGCCGCCCAGGAAGTCCCCGGCACGCTCGCGGCTGATGAGCGACTGGTAGATGGCGCCGGTGGTGAAGTTGGAGCCGCGCGTGAGGTTCTCGTCGATGAAGCGCTCGTAGTGGCCCAGGTCGAGGTCGGTCTCCTTGCCGTCCTCGGTCACGAAGACCTCGCCGTGCTGGAACGGGCTCATCGTGCCCGGGTCGACGTTCAGGTAGGGGTCGGCCTTCTGCATCATGACCTTGTAGCCACGCGCCTTGAGTAGCCTGCCGAGGGACGCGGCCGTGATGCCCTTTCCTAGTGAGGACACGACGCCGCCGGTTACGAAGATGTGCTTGGTCATGCTCAGACCTTCCCGTAAAAGTTTTCCTCTTTACGGGATTTCATCTTACAGCGAGTTCGTTACCGCTGGGGCTGCGTTCGTTACAAATTCATGAACCCACGCAACCCCCACGTGCGCGAGGCCACCCGCATGGGAGCCTTCGCCCCCCGGCGCGCCGGGCGAGAAGGGCTACGCCCCCTGGCCGCGGACCTCCTCGGCCTCGGCGAGCATCTGCCGCGCGTGGTCGAGCGACGCCTCGCTCTGGTCGCCGGAGAGCATGCGCGCGACCTCGCGCACGCGGTCCTCGCCCTCCACCTGGGACAGCGTCGTCCTCGGCACGTCCGTGCCCACCTTCGTCACCACGTAGTGGGCGTCCGCCATCACGGCGACCTGCGCCAGGTGCGTCACCACGATCACCTGGTGCGTCCGCGCGAGCCTCGCGAGCACCTGAGCCAGCGCCACTGCGGTGGCCCCGCCCACGCCGGCGTCCACCTCGTCGAACACGAGGGTCTCCGTCGAGTCCGCGTTGCCGAGCACCACCTTGCATGCCAGCATCACGCGGGATATCTCGCCGCCGGAGGCGATCTTGCGCAGCGGGCGCGCCGTGAGCCCCGCCGCCGGGCGGTACATGAGCTCCACCTTGCTCGGCCCCTGCGAGGACCACTGCGCGCGCGGGAGCCTCTCGCTTGCGACCTCGAGCTCGGCCGTGCCCATCTCCAGGAACGCCATCTGCTCCGTCACGGCCGCGGCCAGCCCGGGCGCGGCCTTCGCGCGCACCTGGTCCAGGGCGTCGGCCGCGGCGGCAAGGTCCTTCTCGGCCGCGTCGAGCGCCTCCTGGGCGCGCGCCACGCGCTCTCCCCCGTCGCGAGCGGCCTCGACCAGCTCGGCCGCCTTCTCGCGGCGCTCGAGCACGTCCTCCATGCGCGGCCCGTACGAGCGCAGCAGCCCCTGCAGCTGCGCCATGCGCTCCTGCAGGCGGTCGAGCGCCTCCGGGTCGAAGTCCACGCCGTCCTGGTACTCGCGCAGGCCGGCGGACACGTCCTCGATGTCGATGAGCGAGCTCTCGAGCGTGTCCGCAAAGCTCCCCAGCGCGGGGTCGAACCTCGCGGCGTCTCGCAGGGTCCCCACTATTTCGGACAGCGCGTCCTCCACGCCGCCGTCCCCCACGATGCCCTCGCGTGCCTCGCCCGCCGCGCGCAGCAGCGCCTCGGCATGCTCCGCCTTCGGCAGCGTCTCCTCAAGCTCCTCGTACTCGCCGGCCTTCGGCGCCACCTCGTCAATCTTGCGCAGGACGAAGGCGGCCTCCTCCACGCGGTCGTCCTCGGCACGGCTCATCTCGCGCACGCGCTCCAGCTCGTCCGCGGCGTCCCGCGCGGCGCGCAGCGCACGCTGGTAGCGGTCCAGGGCGTCCGCGGCCGCGTCGCCGGCCCATGCGTCCAGAAGGTCCACGTGGGTCGCCACCTGCAGCAGCCTCTGGTGCTCGTGCTGGCCACAGATGTCGATCGTCGCGCCCACGCCGCCCGCGAGCTCGCGCACGGACGCCATGCGGCCGTCCACCTCCACGCGACCTCGCCCCGTGGACTCCACCCTGCGACGCACCACGGTCCCGTCGGGGTCCCCGCCGCGCACGAACAGGCGGCCCTCCACCTCGAGCCCGTCGGCCCCCTCGCGTATGGCCCCGGCGTCCGCGCGCTCCCCCATCAGCAGCTTGAGGGAGGACAGCAGCGCCGACTTGCCCGTGCCGGTCTCGCCGGTGAGCACGGTCAACCCCGCGGCGGGCCTGATGGTCGCGTCCTCTATGAGCGCGACGTTCCTTACGCGAAGCTCGTCGATCATGTGCTAGTCCTTGTCCCTTCCGTAGAACACGCGCGAGACCGACTGGTAGAAGCTCTTCGAGCTGCGGTCCAGCAGGATGAGGTCGCCCGGGCCGCGGCGCACCGTCGCCCTCACGGGGCGCGCGCCCTCGGCCACGATCGGCTGGCCGTCCGCGAAGAACAGCCTCTCCGGGTCGCGCTCCGGGTTAATCTTCAGCTCGACCACGTCGGTGGACGACGTCAGGAACGCCCGCGCCAGGATCGTGTGCGGCGCCACCGGCACGCACACCATGCCCTTGAACTCCGGCGTCACGATCGGGCCGCCCGCGGCGAGCGCGTATCCCGTCGAGCCCGTCGCCGTCGCCACCACGAACCCGTCCCCGCGCAGTGTGTCCACGTGGTGCCCAGAGACCGCCACGTCGAACACGATCATGTCGCCCCGCACCCCGTGCGTGAGCGAGAGGTCGTTCAGCGCGAAGCGCCGCTTCGAGAAGATCACGCCGTCCGGTGCCTTGAAGTCAACCGATATGTCCAAGGTCGCCCTGTGCGACGCGTGCATGCGATGCTCGAGCGCGTCGCCCACCGTCTCTATCACGTCGTCGGGGCCGGCGCAGGTCAAAAAGCCCAGGTGCCCGTACGATATGCCAACGAGGGGGATCTCGGAGTATCCCACGATCTTCGCGGCGCGCAGGAGCGTTCCGTCGCCGCCAAACGATACGGCCAGCCCCACGCCCGTCGTGTCGACCACCTTGTCTGGATACAGCTTCTTGTCGTGCGCCCACTGGACCTCGACGCCCTGCCCGTCAAGCCACTCCGCAAGCGAGCGAGCGCCCGCCACGGCATCCTTGCGAGCATAGTTCGGAATCAGAAGGACCTTCACCGACACCACTTCCAAGCCTTGCGGTCAGACACGTCTAGCAAAAAGTGTAGCACCCGCGCGCGAAACGTCTAACGTCGCGCAGACGCGCTAGCCCACGCGGGCGACCGCGCCGTCGCTCACAACGGCCTCGAGGTCCAAGCCGCAGGTCAGATGCCCCGTTGCGGTGCGGCCAAGCAGCAGGAACTCCCTGTTTCCCTTGTGGCCCCTGATGGGGCTCGGACACGCCGCGACGGGCCTGAGCCCCTCCTCGCAGAACGCTTGCGCCACGTCCGAGAGCGCCCTCAGGTGCACGGTGGGATCGCTCACGATGCCGCCGTCCCCCACCTCGTCTCGCTCCGCCTCGAACTGCGGCTTCACGAGCGTGAGGAACGCGGAGTCCTCCTCGCGCAGCATCTCGACGACGGCAGGCAGCACCGTCCGGACGGACGTGAACGAGACGTCGCACACCGCAAGGTCGATGCCGTGCCGGTTCTCGTCGTCCGGCAGGTCCACCATGTTCGTCCGCTCGCGCAGCGTCACGCGCGGGTCCGTGCGCAGGCCCCAGTCGAACTGGGCATACCCCACGTCCACGGCAAGGACGGACGCCGCGCCGCGCTTCAGCAGGCAGTCCGTGAACCCCCCGGTGGAACAGCCCACGTCCAGGCACGCCATCCCCCTCGGGTCGACCCCAAACGCGTCGAGCGCGCGCTCCAGCTTCAGCCCGCCCCTGCCCACGTAGGGAATCCGCCCCCTCACGTGCAGCTCTATCCCCGGCCTCACCTGCTCGCCCGGGAACTCTATCCTGCGGTCCGACGTGCTGACGTCGCCCGCGAGCACGGCGCGCATCGCCTCGTCCCTGGACGAGAAGAGCCCCTGCTCCACGAGCTCTGCGTCGAGCCTCCGCCTGCGGGCCACCTACGCGCCCTCGCCCTGCTGGCCGTCGGCGCCTTGCTCCTGCGCGCCCTCGTCCTTCTCGCCCTGCCCGGCTTCCTTGTCGTTGGCCTCGGCGCGAAGCTTCGCCTCCTCCTCGGGGGTGAAGTTCGTCCTGTCAACCATGTCGACCGCCTTCGAGCCCAGCGCTATGGCCTCGTCGAACAGGTCGAGCGAGCGCTCGAGCGAGGTCTCCTTGTCGCGGACCTGGCTCACGATCTCGTCCAGCCTGTCGGTTATCTGGTCGAACGTCTTGTACGGGGCGGTGTCGGGCTTCGCCATCGCTACTCCTCGCCAAGCCCCTCGTCGGCAGCGTCGCCGGCGTCAGCGGCCTCGCCGTCGGCGTCGTCGGGCTCGTCCTCGGCGTCCTGCTCGGCGGCGCGCTCCGCCTCAAGCCTCTTCGCCTCGGTCAGGACGTCCTCGCCCTTGTCCATCTTTGAGGCGACGCGCCCGAGCACGCCGTTGATGAACTTGGGCGACTCGTCGGAGCCGAACGACTTCGCAAGCTCCACGGACTCGTCGATCGTGACGGCGATGGCCACCTCGTCCACCTCGAGCATCTCGTACAGCGCAAGGCGCAGGAGGTTGCGGTCCACAGACGGCATCCTCGAGACGCTCCAGTTGGAGGACGTCGCGGATATCACGGCGTCCAGCTCGTGGCGCATGTCGTCGGCACCGCGGGCGAGCATCTCGCCAAACGGGTCGAGGGGGCCTTGCGACAGGGCGTAGTCGCCCTCGAGCACCTCGTACACGGTGCGGTCGGTCGCCTCCGCCTGGAACAGAAGCTGCAGGGCCTGGGCGCGGGCGAGAGTGCGCCCGCCAAAGTGATGATGCTTGTTCGACACGGTAGTGGTTACTCCTTGGGAAAAACGAGGCTGTCGATGCACACGTCCACGGCGCCCACCTCGACGCCGATCTGCTCGCTGATCGCCTCCGCGACGGCGTCGCGCACGGCTGCGGCGAGCTTGGTGAACGGGTATCCATAGAAGACCGCCAGGTGCACGGTCACCCTCAGGCTGCCGTCCACGACCTCGGACTCGACCGCCGCCTCCGGAGCGACGCTGCGGCTGGTGAAGACGGACACGAGGCTCGACGCGATGTCGTTGCCGCCCACGCGGGCGACGCCCTCGACCTTCTCGCACGCGGTGGTGACAATGGTCGAGACGACTCCCCTCGAGATGCCGATTCCGGCGACATAGAGCTCAGATTCGCTCATTTCCCATCCTTTCGCAGGTGCCGTGAGTGCCGGCACGATACACGACGTCCTTGCACAAGTATAGCCGCAACGGCCTGGGCGGGCGCGCGTTCGCATGCGGTAAAAAAGGCCCGCGACGCGCCTGTGCGCTGCCGCGGGCCAACGATCCGTCTGTGCGGGGCTAGACGCGCTGGACGAACTTGCCGTCGCGCGTGTCGACCTTGATGCGCTCGCCCTGGTTCAGGTACATGGGAACCTGGATGACGGCACCGGTCTCGATGGTGGCGGGCTTGGTGCCGCCCTGAACGGTGTCGCCCTTGAAGCCGGGGTCGGTCTCGGTGATCTCGACTTCGATGAAGGTGGGCGGCTCCACCGCATACAGCACGTCGTTCGCGTACTGCAGCAGGCAGATGTCGTTCTCCTTCAGGAACTTGTCGTTGTCGCCGATGAGCTCGGCGTCGACGGGGATCTGCTCGAAGGTCTCGGTGTCCATGAACCAGTACGCGTTGCCGTCGTTGTAGAGGTACTGCATCTCGCGGGTGCGCATGTTCACGCTCTCGAACTTGGCAGACTGCTGGAAGTTCTCCTCGTTCACGCGGCCGGTGCGGATATCGCGGTACTTGGTGCGGACGTAGGTGTTGCCCTTGCCCGGCTTGACGTGCTGCGCCTCGAGAATAACGCAGTCCTTGCCCTTGATGTTGACGCCCAGACCAACCTTGAGGTCGGTAATGCCCAGAGTTGCCACTGTTGCCTACTTTCTACGAACATATGCGCCCGCCATGCGGACGCAGGAATCACAACGGTACCCAACTATACCGCACGATTCGTCCCTGCGCACGCATGGCGTCGCACTCCATAGAGACAACAGCTGCACCTGCGCGACCTCCCACGGCGACCGTACGTAGTCCTTGGTGCCGCGCTGCCGCGTGTGCTCCCCCGCGCAGTCCGCCGAGAGGGGCGTCGCGCGCCTCCGCGCCTACTTTCCCCGCTTGAATACCCCTCCGATCACGGACGGGATGCTCTTGATGCCCATCTTCGCGACCTGGAGGGCGTTCGGGGACCTGAGGAGCCTGTCCGCAGGGACGTGCTCGCGCACGGCGCGGAGCGTCGCCCTGTTGTCTCGGGTCGAGAACGTGAAGTGCCCGGCCTCCTTTGTGAAGATGGCGAAGCGTACGATGTTCCTCTTGCCGATGACCTCGGCCGAGACGTAGTCGACCTCCTCCCAGGGAATCTGGACGAAGTCCTCCTTGTTCTTCTCGTTGTAGAACTCGAAGGCCTTGTCGCCCACCATCACGTCGCCGTAGGTAGTGAAGCCTTGCAGGAACGTCGCCCTCGCCGTGTACTCGACGTTATTGTTCATGGATATAGCCATAGAATCAGACCCTTCGTGGCGGGAGGCGTCGCCTCCCCGGGCTACGGAAGAGGCCGCACCCCCGTGTGGCCAGCTGAGAACAGCTTAGGGGATGCGGCCCGAAGAGCAAAGTCTGCTTGCGACTGATCGCGAAGGAAACCCTTAGAGCAGGCCGATGACGCGGCCGAGGATGCCGACTGCGAACAGGCACAGGATGATGACGATCGGGGAGACCTTCTTCTTCAGGAGCTTGCAGATGAGCAGGGTCAGACCGACGGCAACAAGGCCCGGGATGAGCGAGTCGAGGTTCTGCTGCAGCGTGGTGACCTTGGTCGGGGAGAGAGACAGGCCCTGGTTAAAGTACTGGTCGAACGCGGACTGGATGCCCTTGTAGCCAGCGGGGAGCTTGTCCCAGTGGATGTAGGCCTTGGGGTCGAGCGCGACGTTGGAGACCACCGGCGTGAAGCTGATGGAGACCCAGCGCTGGACCAGGGCACCGATGATGAACATGCCGAGGATGGAAGCGCCCTCGGTGACCCTGCCGAGCAGGCCGCCGGAGAGGTCCTTGGAGATGTCGGTGCCGACCTTGTAGCCGAACTCCTGCGAGTACCACAGGAAGGCGAGACGGATGACGTTCCACGCGATGAAGAACAGGAGCGGGCCGACGATGCTGCCGCCGAGCGCGAGGGACGCACCGAGCGCGCCGAGAATCGGGCGAACCGTGAACCAGAACACAGGGTCGCCGACGCCTGCCAGAGGACCCATCATTCCGACCTTAACGCCCTGGATGGCCTGGTCGTCGATAGGTGCGCCGTTGGCGCGCTCCTCCTCCATTGCGAGGGTGACGCCGATGACGGGGGCCGAGACGTACGGGTGGGTGTTGTAGAACTCCAGGTGACGCTTCAGGGCCTCGATCTGGTCTTCCTTCTTGGGATAGAGCTTCTTGATGGCCGGGATCATTGCGTAGCACCAGCCACCGTTCTGCATACGCTCGTAGTTCCAGGAGCCCTGCAGGTACTGGTGACGGTTGCAGACCGCGCGACGGTCGGCTACGGAGAGGCGGACCTCGCCGGGCTTGGCCTCAGTGTTCTTGATGTCTTCTGCCATTGTGTTCACTCCCCTTCCTACTCGTAGTCGTCCAGGATGTCACCCAGCGGGTCGCCAGACCCACCCGCGGCGCCGGCGCCCTGCTTAGCGAGCTCCTTGAGGCCGAGGTAGATGATGGCGAAGCAACCGCCGACGAGACCGAGGGCGATGAGCGTGAGTTCCTTCAGGGTAGCCATAACGAAGCCGAGGACGAAGAACGGCCAGGTCTCCTTGGTGGCCATCATGTTGATGACCATGGCGTAGCCGACGGAGGCGACCATGCCGCCGCCGACCGTCATGCCGCCGGAGAGCCATGCGGGCATGGCCTCGAGGACGGAGGTGACCGCCTGGGCGGGGATGAAGCAGAGGGCCGCCGCCGGGATGGCGATACGGGCGCCCTGCATGCAGATGGCGCCGATCTGGAGACGGTCGATGGCCGCGAAGTCGGCCTTCTCGGCAGCCGCGTCCATCGCGTGAACGATGGGGATGGCGAGCGTACGGCAGATCATGGTCAGGAACAGGCCTGCGACGGACAGGGCGGTTGCAGCACCGATTGCGGTGTTGATGGCCGCGGTGACGTTGGCGGTGCCGCCGTTGAGGGCGAGCATCAGGATGATGCCGGACGCAACGGACGCGAGTGCCGCGTCAGGGGCGACGGCTGCACCGATGTTAGCCCAGCCAAGGGCCATGAGCTGAAGGCTGCCGCCGAGGATGATGCCCTCGGTGGGGTGCCCGCACACGATGCCGATAAGGGTGCAGGCAACAATCGGCTGGTGGAACTCCCACTCGTCCAGGATGCCTTCCATGCCTGCCAGGAACGCCACGACGATGACAAGCACGATCGAAATAGGATTCATGAACTTCCTCCTTCTTCCTATCGAGGCCGTTAGGCCATGTTCTTCTCTTTGAGAAGAGCCCAGATGTCATCGACCTTGTCGCTCGGAACCTTCTGTACGGTGAAGTGCGTTCCGTTGTCACGGATCTTCTTCAGGCACTCCACGTCGGCCGCGTCACAGGCGATGGCCTGGTTGATGACGGTCTTGCCGGCAGAGCCTGCCATGGAGCCGATGCCAACCTCTGGGAACTTCACGCCCTGCTCCTCAGCCTCAAGCAGGTCCTGCGGGGTCTCGAACAGGACCATGGCCTTGGTCGCGCCGAAGCGGGGGTCCTTGTCGACCTGGACGAGCTTGCTGATGGGAATCACGTGGACGTGCACTCCTGGAGGCGCAGCCTGCGTAATCATGCTCTTGCGCAGCTCGTCGTGGGCGACGCCGTCCGAGACCACGAGGATGCGGTCCGGCTGGACCTGCTTCGTCCAGGCGGTCGCCACCTGGCCGTGCAGCAGACGGGTGTCGATGCGCACGTAGGCGTACTTGATGTGGCCATCGCCCAGCACGGTTCCCTCGGGAATCGCACCGGCCGTAACCGGGGCAGCCGCAGCAGCTGCGGGAGCCTCTGTGGCCGGCTGCAGCTCCTCCGGCTTCACCTTGACGCCGTCGCGCGCCTCGGTGAAAATCTCCTGCATCACAGCGACTGCGGTGTCGGCGCCCATGCGGGAGCCGTACGCAGAGACGAGCATCGGCAGATTCAGGCCGGTAATGGCGACCCAATCGTCGTGCCCCTCCTCGCTGATGAGACGGGAGACCTGGTTGAAGGGAGTACCTCCCCACAGGTCGACCAGGAACAAGACGTGCTCCTGGTCGTCGAAAGTGGCGATCGCGTCAAGCAGCTTCTGGTGCATGTCGTCAGGGCCCATGTCAGGCGTCAGGACCACGGCCGCAACGTTTTCCTGCGGACCGAAGATCATGCTGCCCGATTCCATGATGCCCTCGGCGAACTTGCCGTGGCTGGCTAGGACAATACTGACCATCCAACTTCCTCCTTTTCGTCCATCCTGCTTCCTACAGAACCGATGCGAACGCGTGCAAGGCTTCACGTCTTCCTTACCATTTGTACACGATAGCTCCACATCGCTGACAAGTATACACCTTGTGAACTGAAAACGCTTCCAGAAAAGGAAATTCTGGGTCACATTTTTTGCAACGTTTTTTGAAGAACGGTGTCTGCGATTGCCCGCCCGCTTATAAAAGGAGCCCGTCCGGCGACATCGTCGCCGGACGGGCCGTCTGCCCCCCCTGATAATCGCGGGCAGATACGTGAGAAGGACGCGTCCTAGCAGTCGATGACCCTCAGGTCATGCGAGGAGCGCCCGAACGGCTTGTAGCCGTCCTCCGTGATGACGCCGGTGTCCTCCACGCGGATGCCGAACTTGCCGGGCAGGTAGATGCCGGGCTCGTCGGTCACGACGGAGCCGAGGGGGCACGGCTTGTCGTAGCCGCGGCTGAAGTTCGGGCGCTCGTGAATCTGCAGGCCGACGCCGTGGCCGAGGCCGTGCTTGAAGTAGTCACCGTAGCCCGCGTCGCTGATGACCTTGACGGCGAGGTCTTGGATCTCCTTGCCGCGGATGCCGGGCTTGATCGCGGCGGCGCACGTCTCGTTCGCGAGCCGCACGATGTCGTACACCTTCCTCTGCTCCTCGCTCGGCTCGCCGAGGACGACGGTCCTCGTCATGTCCGCGTGGTAGTCGTGGTAGCCGGCGCCGTAGTCCATCACGATCATGTCGCCCTTCTGGACCTTGCGCTCCCCCGGCTGCGCGTGCGGGTTCGCGCCGTTCGGGCCGGACGCGATGATGCTGTCGAACGAGATGGCGTCCGCGCCGTGGGTCAGCATGTACGTCTCGAGCTCGACCCTGATCTGCTGCTCGGTCAAGCCCGGCTTGATGTACTCGCAGATGTGGTCGTAGGCGTCGTCCGTGATCTCCTGCGCGCGGCGAAGGAGCGCGAGCTCCTCCTCGTCCTTCACGACGCGGAGCCTCTCCGCGATGTCGTCGTGCATGCGGGGGTTCAGGCAGTCGACGGACGCCTTGTTGCACTCGTTGCGGAACGCGTCGAAGAACGCGAGGTCCATGGAGTCCTCGACGGCGACGACGCGGCTCTTCGTCTCGAGCACGCGCTGGGCGGCCCAACATGCGGGGCTCACGATGTCCATGTCCATCCTCCAGGGCGTGTCCTCGCCCAGGCGCTCGACGAACGTGTTGTAGTAGCGCGAGTCGGTGTGGAGCCACTGCCCGTCTGCCGTGACGAACGCGGTGTGCGCGACCTCGTCGTCGAACGTGCGCTCGGCGCCGGTCAGCCACCTCAGGTCGGGGTTGTTGCGAAGAATCACGGCATCGTAGCCGCGCTCCGCCATCATCTCTCGAAGACGCGCGACGCGTCCAGCGCATGCCTTGGCATCTGCCATGGGTAAGCCTCTTTCTCTTGTTGGCCCTCAATCCGCGCACGAGGTCCTTCTCGCCTGCGCGCCCTACCGATGCTACTCCTTGGCGGGGGCGTGGGCGTCGCACCAGGCGGAAATGTTGTCCATCAACACGTCGTCCTCCACGACCGTCATCCGCAGGCGGCCGATGCCGTGGGGCAGGCACAGGTGGAAGCGGTTGGAGCGCGCGAAGCGGTCGCGCTTCATGGCGTCCGCGAGCGCCTTGGGGTCGACGTCGCCCGCGAACTCGCCGAGGTCGAACGTGTCGAGTAGCTCGTCCTGCATGATGACGTCGTCCACGTCCATGAGCTCGAGGCTGCACGCGAGCCTCGCGGAGAAGCGCATGCCCTCCGCCAGGAGCGTCGACGCGGGGACGCATGCCCCGACGACGGCCTCGAGGGAGCGCGCGAACGTCTGGCCGTAGGCGAGCGAGTTCCTGATCGAGATAGACGTGGACGAGACGAGATGGCCCCGGGACTTGAGGGCGTCGACCGCGGCGGCGATCACGTCCGCGGGGTCGCCCGCCATCACGGCGTCAGCCTTGTTCCACAGTGCCTCGAACGCGTCCTCGTTCTCCGCGACGGCGGAGGCGACCATGAGGGCGCGCCCGAGCCTCGACGTCTCCGCGTCCGCGGCGAGCTCCATGACGCCCGGGTCGCACAGCAGGTACTTCACGTAGGTCGAGACGCCCGCGATGCGCGTGACGCCCGCGACGTCCAGGTCGCGCGGGGTCGTGGCGACCTCGACCATGCCGTCCAGGTCGCGCACCACGCACGCGAGGGGCACGCGCCCGCACCACATGGCCGTCGCGTGCGCGAGCATGGACAGCGTGTCGACGTCGCCGACGCCTAGCACCAGGTCGTCGCAGGTGACGCCCGCATTCGCGAACCCCTCGAGCGCGCGCGTGACCTCGCCCATCGTGCGCGCGGCGGGACCCGCCGGCGCCTCCATGCGGACGACCTCGAAGCCGCCGTCCGTCAGCTGGCGGCGGATGCGCTCCTCGAGCTCGGCGTCAGTCCCCTCGCCCACGACGTAGACGCACAGGCGCGGCCTCCCGACGTTGCTCGCAAGGATCTTCCCCATCGTCTCCACGACGTCCGTGCCGTAGCGCACGTCGCACGAGCCACCCGGGGCGGAGACCCAGTGGCGCGCGACGTCCTCGTATCTATCGGTCATAGCAGGCCCTTCTCCCATAGCAGCTGACCGGCCTCTGACGTCACCTGCTCAAACGACTTGTTCCTGATGTCGATCCTCAGGTCGGCCTCCCGCTCGTACAGGGGGCGCCGTACGCGGTACAGCCGGCGGGCGCAGTCCTCGTCCTTAAAGTCCGGCCTGATCTCCGGATGCTGGATCTGCCTGAGGGAGTCCTCCACGTCCCCGTCCAGGAAGACGACGGTCCCCATGGCGTGCATGAGCTCGCAGCTGCGCGCGCCCTCCACGATGCCGCCGCCGCAGCTCACGAGCAGCGACTTCCTCTGGGCGAGCCCCTCGAGCGCCTGCGCCTCGAGGTCGCGGAAGCGCGCCTCGCCGGCGTCGCGGAAGATCTGGCACACCGTCTTTCCGGCCATGCGCTCGACCATGCGGTCCGTGTCCACGAAGTCCCGGTTGAAGAGCGTGCCGAGGTTGCGCGCGAGCGTGGACTTGCCAGCCCCAAGGAAGCCGACGAAGAATATGTGGTCGCAGCCCTCGTGGACCACGTAGCCGTTTTCCGAGTGTTTCATGCAGAGTTCCAACGCGCGAATCGATTTGACACATCGATTCTAGCATCTTGCGCGTGCGCCTCGGTGCGAGGGAAGGCCTAGTCCTTCGGCCTGAACGGGTCCTCGTGGAGCACGAGCCGCTCCCCCACGCGGAACAGGTGGGTGTACCACATGTCGCTGCGCGACAGCGGGCGCACGAGTATGGTGCGCACGCCGGCCAGGTTGCCGGCGGCGAGGTCCGTGAACACCTGGTCGCCCACGAGCACCGCCTGCTCGGCCGGGACGCCCGCGCGCGCGAGCGCCGCCCACACGGCGAACGGGGCCGGCTTCATGGCGTGGTGCACGCAGTCCATGCCCAGGCGCGCGGCGGACGCCTCGACGTCGCGACCGTGGAAGTTGTTCGATATCATGCACAGCGCCATGCCGGCATCGCGCGCGCTTCTCGCCCAGGCGCAGATCCTCTGCGGGGGCTCCCACGTATCGCGCGGGAAGCAGGTGTTGTCGCGGTCCAGCAGCACACAGCGAGTCCCCCACGAGCGCAGAAGCTCGAGGGGGATCTTGTCGACGCTGTCGAACTCGCGGTCTGGCCTTAGGATGGACATACTAGCCCGCCTGATCTGCCTTGGCCTTCTCGATGGCCTTCTGGTGGTCCTCGTAGGTGGTCGAGAACGTGTGGTTGGAGTAGTCGCCCTTCTCGATGATGAGGAAGTACAGGTAGTCCGTCTTGTCGGGCGAAAGCGCCGCCTTGATGGAGGCCAGGCTCGGCGTGCAGATGGGCGTGGGCGGAAGCCCCTTGTTGAGGTAGGTGTTGTACGGGCTCTGGGTCTTGAGGTCGTCCGCGGTCACCTCGCCGCCCGTGACGTAGCTCATGGTCGCGTCGCTCTGCAGCGGCATGCCGGCCTTCAGACGATTGTAGAACACGCTCGCGACCTTGCCGCGGTCGTCCTCGCTTATGGCCTCGCGCTCGATGATGGACGCGAGCTTGATGATGTCGTAGTCGGACATCGTCACGCCGTACTGACTCTTGATCGTGGCCTCGGCGCTCGCGAAGTCAAGCGACGCCGCCGCGGACTGGTACTTGTCGAGCATCGCGGTGATCACGGTGTCGGCGGTCACGTCCTTCTCGCTGCCGAAGTCGTACTTCGTGGGGAACAGGAAGCCCTCGAGGGAGTCGTTCTGCGCGTTGGCGAGAAAGGCGTATCGCGCGGAGTAGTTCGACGCCTTTGCCTGCGCCAGGAAGTCCTTGTCAGGAATGCCGAGCGACTCGCTCACGACCTTTGCGGTCTTCTTCACGGTGAGTCCCTCCGCGACGGTCACGGTGCCCTTGCTCGAGTTGGGGCCCATGACGAGCCTGCTCACCACCTCGGCCACGTCGCCTCCAGTCACGAAGACGTACGTGCCGCTCTTGAGCTTGGAGTCGGCCTCCTGGCGCTTCACCTCGGTCGCGAACGCCTCCTTGTCGGAAATCACGCCCGCGTCGTACAGCTTCTGCGCGATGACGGACCCACCGGAGCCCTCAGGGATGTTCACGGTGACGGTCTTGCCGGCCTCGACGGTCTTGTCGGACTGGGCCCCGCCCAGTAGGCGCGGGACCACGACGAGGCCGATGGCGGCCACGACGGCGACCGCAGCGAGCACGAACGGCAGGAACCTCAGCCTGCCGCGCCTGCCCTGCGGCTCGGGCCGCCTGTGGCTGTGGCCGGAGCGTGCGCGCTGCGTCGTGCGCGCCGTGCGCGAGGACATGTGGCCGGAGCCGTTCGCGGACTGCATCCGCATGGCGCCGGTGCGCGATATGGGCTGGCGCCCGCCTGGGGCGGTAGCCTGGCGCGCGGCCGGCCTCCCGCCCTGCGCAGGCCTCTTTGCGTCGCGCCTTGCCTGCGGGCGCGCGGCGGCGCGCGTGCCCTGCCCGCCCTTGCGGGGGCCTTGCGCCGCGCGGGTACCGTCGGCGTTCCCACGCGCGAAGTGGGCGCCCCTCCTGCCGGAGCCTTCGGACATCTGCGCTACCCCCTCTGGGCGTCAAGCCACGTCTGGAGGAAGAGCGACGCCGCGACCATGTCCACACGGCCGCGCATGCTCTTCTCGTTGTATCCCTCTTCCCTCAGGATACGCTTGGCCTCCTGCGATGACAGCCGCTCGTCCTCGAACTCCAGAGGAAGCCCGCAGGCCTCGGCAATCTGCCGCGCCTGCGCCATGACGCGCTCGGCCTGCGGGCCGTCCTCGCCGGAAAGCGTCTTCGGCCTGCCGCACACCAGCACGTCAGGCTCGTAGTCCTCCAGCACGTAGCGGAAGCTCCGGGCGCCGCCCAGAACCTCCGCCGCGGGCAGGACCTTCACGGGAACGGCGATGGTGCCGGATGCATCGCTTGCCGCGATGCCAATCCGGACCTCGCCGATGTCAAGCGCGAGCGCCCTCACTTGCGGCCCTACGCGCCGAGAAGCTTCTTGGCGGCGTCGAGCGCGGCGTCGATTCCCGCCGCGTCCTTGCCGCCGGCCTGTGCCATGTTCGGCCTGCCGCCGCCCTTGCCGCCAACGAGGCCGGAGATCTGCTTGACCACGTCACCGGCCGAGAAGCCCGCGGACACGGCGCCGTCGGTCGCCGCGGCCAGAAGGCCCACCTTGCCGTCGGCCTCGGACGCGAGCACGCAGGCGCAGTCGGACCCGATCTTGTCGCGAACGGTGTCCCAGACGTTCCTGAGCTCCTTGCCGGAGATGCCGCTCAGGTGCGCGACGACGAGCTTGTACGCGCCCATGTCGACCGCGGAGCCCACGGCGTCCGCGACCTGGTTGGAGGAGCCGCCCACGAGCGCGGCCTTCAGCTTCTTCTCGGCCTCGGCCTTCTCGTCCTTAAGCTGCTCCACGCGCGCCATCACGTCCGCGGGGCGGCACTTCAGGGCGGCCGCGACCTCATCCATCTCGGCCAGGCGCTCGTCCACGTACTCGAGGGCGCCCGCGGAGGTCACGGCCTCGATTCGGCGCGCGTTCGAGCCGACGGAGCTCTCGCTCACGATCTTGAAGAAGCCGAGCTCGGCCGTGTTGCGGGCGTGCGTGCCTCCGCAGAGCTCGCGCGAGAAGGGCTTGTCCTCGGTCCCAACGGACACCACGCGCACGACGTCTCCGTACTTCTCGCCAAACAGCGCGACCGCGCCGGCGGCCTTGGCCTCCTCGATGCCCATCACGTTGGTGACGATTGGCTTCGCCGCGAAGATCTGGGCGTTGACCTCGCCCTCGATGCGGGCGAGGTCGTCGGTCGTCACGGCCTCGAAGTGCGTGAAGTCGAAGCGCAGCCTGTCCGGCGCCACGAGGGAGCCCGCCTGGTTGACGTGCTCGCCCAGGACCTCCTTCAGCGCGGCATCCAGAAGGTGCGTCGCGGTGTGGTTGCGGCGAATGAGCTCGCGACGGCCGTGGTCGACGGAGGTGCTCACCGTGGCGCCCACGCTGACCTCGCCCTCCTCGACCTCGCACTCGTGGGAGGTGAAGCCGCCCTCGCGGTGCTTCGTGTCCTCGACCCTCAGCTCGAGGCCGTCCGCGAAGATCCTGCCGGTGTCGCCGATCTGGCCGCCCATCTCGCCGTAGAACGAGGTGCGGTCGAGCACGACCTCGACCTTCTCGCCCTTCTTGGCGGAGGACACCTCCTCGCCGTCCCTCACGAGGGCGACGACGGTGCAGCCGTCCAGGTCATCGTGGTCGTAGCCGTCGAAGACGGTCTCGTCGAGCCTGTCGGAGAGTGCGGCCCACACGTTGTTGGCCTTGCCCCACGCGTCACGGTTCGCCGTGGCGCGCGCACGCTCCTTCTGGGCGTCCATCGCGCGGTCGAACGCGTCCATGTCCACGTCGTGGCCGGCGGTCTCGGAGATCTCGCGCGTGAGGTCGATGGGGAATCCGTAGGTGTCGTGCAGCTTGAACGCGACCTCGCCGGAAAGCACGTCGCCCTCGCCCAGCTTGTCGAGCTCCGCCTGGAGCATGGACTCGCCGGCGTTCAGCGTGGTGCCGAAGCGCTCCTCCTCCGCAGAGATGATGCCGTCCACGAGGGCCTTGTTCTGCACGAGCTCGTTGTAGTGCTCGCCCATGATGCGCTCGACCTCATGCGCGTACTCGGTCAGGAACGCGCCCTGGATGCCGAGCAGGCGTCCGTGGTAGACGGCGCGGCGCAGCAGACGGCGAAGCACGTAGCCGCGGCCCTCGTTCGAGGGCAGGATGCCGTCAGCGATCATGAACGTCACGGCGCGGGAGTGGTCGGCGAGGATGCGGAGGCTCTTGTCGCAGGGGTTCGTGGAACTCGCGCCATACCTCTTGCCAGAGAGCCTCTCGCCGAGCTCGATGAGCGAGCTCATGACGTCGCCCTCGTAGTTGGAGCCCTTGTGCTGCATGATGGCGGCCATGCGCTCCAGGCCCATGCCGGTGTCGATGTTGCGGTGCGGGAGGTCCGGCATGGAGCCGTCCCCCTGACGGTCGTACTGCGTGAAGACGAGGTTCCAGAACTCAAGGTAGCGGTCGCCGTCGTCGCCGGGCTTCTCGCCCTCGAACTCCGGGCCCTGGTCGAAGTAGATCTCGGAGCACGGGCCGCACGGGCCGGTCGGTCCCGCCGCCCAGAAGTTGTCCTCCTCGCCCAGGCGCGAGATGTGGTCGTACTCGACGCCCTGCGCGTGCCAAAGCTCGATGGCCTCGTCGTCGTCCTCGAAGACCGTCATGTACAGGCGGTCCTTCGGGAGCCCCAGGTGCTCGGGGCTCGTGATGAACTCCCACGCCCACGCGATCGCGTCGGCCTTCGTGTAGCCGCCGAAGCTGAAGTTACCCAGCATCTCGAAGAACGAGAGGTGGCGCGCGTCGCCAATGTTGTCGATGTCGTTCGTGCGCAGGCACTTCTGGCAGGAGGTCGCGCCGATCTCCTTCATGGTCTTCGTGCCCTGGTAGTACTCCTTGAACTGGTTCATGCCGGCGTTCGCAAGGAGGAGCGACGGGTCCTCGGGGATGAGGGAGGAGGACGGGTAGAGCTTGCAGCCCTTGCCCTCGAAGAACTTGAGGAAGTCCTCGCGGATTTCCGCGGTAGTCATGTTCTTATAGTCAGCAGTGCTCATGGTTCTCCTTGTTGACGGCCTCGCGGCATGGCGAGACCTCGTTGGCAGTTTTCCGCTAGCGCATAATACTACGATTCGATGGAGACGTTGCGGACGCCAATCCCCATCTACTTGTGCAAATCCTTATCATGCCCAGACTCTTGGTCGCGCGTCCGGCCGCCCCGACGCGCCCGCGCCCGCTCGACGGCGTCCGAGAGCGCGTCCGCGAGGACGTGCGCATGCGCCTTCGGCGGCTCGTCCGCCACGGGCGCCTCGGTCTGGGCGCCGTCCACCAGCCGCGACCCCATGAAGAACCGGTCGTCGTCCAAGGCGTCGAACGCGGGCTCCACACCGCCGTGGGCGTCGTGGAACGGCGTCCCCTGGAACAGCGCCCCGTCGTAGGACACGAGCTGCCTTCCGCTGCGGCTCTCGAAGTAGTACACGAACACGCTCTTGATGGCCGCGGTCAGCGGCACGGCAAGGAGCATGCCGAGCACTCCCCCGAGGCTGTTCCCGATGAAGAGGCCGACGAGCGAGAGTGCGGGGTGGATCTTCACGGCAGACCTCATCACCAGGGGTGACACGACGTTGTCCGTCAAGTTCTGGATCACGACGGACCCCAAGAGCGCCACGATGGCGAGCATCGGGCTCTCGAACAGCGCCAGCAGCACGGCGAACGCGACGGCGACCCACTCGCCGATGACGGGGACGAAGTGCAGCACACCCACCAGGATCGCGGCGAGCCCCGCATACGGATGCCCCACAAGCGCGAGGAACACCCACGAGAGCAGCCCGTCGAACACGGACGTGATGACGGTGCCGCGCATGTAGCCGCCCATGGAGCGGCTCATGACGGCGAGAAGGACCGAGAGCCCGCGCTCGTGGCGCGGCCCGGCGATCGTGATGAACTCCCGCGCGATGACGGGATAGTCCTTCGCGAACCAGTACGCGAGAACGAGCCCGAGGCACAGCGTCGCGAAGCCGTTCACGAACGACACGGCACTGCTCATGAGGCCCGACGAGAGCCTCTCGGCCAGCTCGGAGGACGTCTTGATGCCGATGCCCGAAATCGCGTTCACGGCCTGGTTCACGCTTTGCTGCACGTCGGCGTTTTCCGCGTTGCCGTAGCGCCGCCAGAAGCCGTCGACGGAGGTCCTGACCTTGATCACGTACGTCGGGACCTTGCGCAGCACCTCGGCGAGCTGCTCCACGAACGGGGGCATGAGCAGCAGGAGCACGCCCACGATCACCGCGACGAGCACGAGCAGCGCCACGAGCGCCCCGATGGTGCGTTTCACACCGTGGTCCTCGAGGAAGTTCGTGAGCGGGCTGCACACGAAGCCCATCACGACGCCGGCGAGCAGGAGCTCCACCGCGGGCCAGATAAAGCCCATGGCCCAGACGCAGATGCCGAACACGACGGCGACGCCGATGAACGCCCACGCCCGTATGCCGAGGCTCCTGAAGATTCCCAGGGCGTCCCTCTGGCCCGCGCCCGTGTCCCTCTCGTCCAAAACGTTCCCTCGCAACGCGTCCTCCATGCACGGCGCCCGCTAGCGCATAAGGCCCTCGGGGTCGATCTTCTCCTGGACCTTCTTCAGCGTGCGCCTCAGCAGCCTCGACACCTGCACCTGCGAGATGCCGAGTCTCTTCGCGATCTCGACCTGCGTGAGGCCGTCGATGAAGCGCATGCGGATGATCTCCTGCTCGCGGGGCGAGAAGTCCTTGATCGTGTCCTCGATGACCATGCGGTCGTCCGAGGCGGCGAGGTCCTCATCCTCAGTCGCGTAGTGGTCGATCACGGACGGCGCGTCATCGTCGTCGCCCTGGCCCGTGCCCTCCAGCGGCACGGAGCTGTACGCGCTCGAGGACTCCATGGCCTCGAGCACCTCGTCGACGGACGTTCCGAGCTCCTTCGCGATCTCCTCGACGGACGGCGAGCGCTGCAGCTCCTTCGTGAGCTCGTCCGTCACCTGGTTCACCTTGGATGACAGCTCCTGCAGGCGACGCGGCACGCGCACGGACCAGCCCTTGTCGCGGAAGTGACGCTTGATCTCGCCCATGATGGTGGGCGTGGCGAACGTCGTGAACTCGAGCCCGCGCGACAGGTCGAAGCGGTCGATGGCCTTGATGAGGCCGATCGTGCCCACCTGCACGAGGTCGTCGAGGGGCTCGCCCCTGTTCTTGAACTTGGAGGCCAGGAAGCGCACGAGGTTGAAGTGGCTCATGATGAGCTGCTCGCGGGCCTCCTCGTCCCCCTCCTCCTTGTAGCGCCTGAACAGCTCCCTCGTGCGGTCCTTGTCCCACGCGAGCTTGCCCTTCGGCATCCTGGACGAGATGCGCCTGCGCGGCGCGACCTCCGTCCCACGCTCGCTGCTACTGGGCATCGGTCCCGCCAATCCCCTTCCCGAGGACGAGCTCGCCGGCGTCCGTGACCTCGCAGCTGTCGCACACGGCGTCCAGCAGGAGCTCGACGAGGGAGAGGTCCTCGCCGTCCCGCGACTGCTCCGGCTCCTGGTCGCCAAGCGAGAAGGACATGGACACGCCGTCCGCGGCGATGGCGAAGCTCACGTCGCACGTCGCCGGCCGCGTGGCGCAGCTGTAGACGAAGCCCTCCTCCGCGGCCATGCGCAGGTCCTCGACCTCGTCCACGTTCATGTCGCACAGCACGGCGAGGTTCGCCGCCGTCATGCGGACCACCCTCGCGAACTCCGGCTCCGCCGGCACGCTCAGGCGGACGCTCTTCTCCTCTGTCATGCTCTCCCCTACTCGGACGCGTTCGCGTCGCGCTCGTCCTTTTCGTCCTTTTCGTCCGTCGCCTTCGCAGCGGCCCCTCCGACCTCGCCGTACGTGACGTAGCCGGTGCCGCCGTGGGACTGCTCCTCCGGGGCCGTCTCAGGCGCGGGCGGCTCGTCGGCCTTGGGCGCCTCGATGGCGGCCGCGCCGTCGCCCCTCTTCAGGTGGTGGGCGCCTGGCGCCTGCGGCACGCCGGTGATCTTGGACACGATCCCGCTCGCCGCGTCTGCGGCGGCGTTCGTCACCTGGTTCACGACGTCGGTCACGCCGGCCGCCGTCCCGGAGACCGTCGAGACGTCGCCCAGGATACCGTTCACCTTGCGCAGGCCCTCGTTCGCCTCGTCCAGCGCGACCGAGGCCTTCGCCACGATGGGGTCCACCTGCTTCAGGCTGGGCTGGAGGTCGTCCATGGCGCCGTCCAGCTTCGCGATCACGGGCTGGACCTGCTCTATGGTCTCGTTCGCCGCACGCGTGACGTCGTCCACGGCGCCGCGTGCGCGGCGTATGGTGAGCGCAAGCTCCACGACCGCCCAGATGCCCGCGACGACCAGCACGATGAGCAGGATGCTCAGGGGTGACATCTCCATTGCCTTGCCCTTCTCCCTAGCCCACGGGACCCGTCCGGCGGACCCCCATGGTACGTGTTACGTAACGCATTCTACCCATTCGCGCTGTGTTTTCCACCGTCCGTTCCCCCGGCGTCCTCCAGGTCCTGGCGGTCGCGGGCGGAGGCCTCGAGGCGCCAGGACTCCCACCCGCGCGGGCTTGGATGGAAAAACGCGCCGCGCTCGAGGCCGTCCGGCAGGTAGCGCTGAGGCACCCAGCCGAGCGGGTAGTCGTGCGGGTACAGGTACGTTCCGTAGTCCTCGGACCCGGGCCGGTGGCGGTCGCGCAGGTAGCTGGGCACGTCGCGGCGCGGGCCGTTTCGCACCTCGGCCAGGGCGGCGTCGATGCCGGCCTCCGCGGCGTTCGACTTGGGCGCGAGCGCCACGTAGAGCGCGGCCTGCGCCAGGTTGATGCGGCACTCCGGGTAGCCGATGACCTCCGCGGACCGAAACGCGGCCTCCGCGACCAGAAGCGCCTGCGGGTCCGCGTTGCCCACGTCCTCCGACGCCTGGATCATGATCCTGCGCGCTATGAACTTGGGGTCCTCGCCCGCGTCGATCATGCGCGCGAGCCAGTAGAGCGTGGCGTCCGGGTCGCTGCCGCGCATGGACTTGATGAACGCCGAGATGACGTCGTAGTGCATGTCGCCGGCCTTGTCGTACGGCTGGCCGTGGCGCGGGTTCGCCTCGAGTACGTGCCTCGCGCCTATGGTGACGGGGTGCTCCGCGCTCGCGGCGGTTGGGTCGCCGGCGGGAAGCGCCATCTGGCTCGCGAGCTCGAGCGACGTGAGCGCGGCGCGGGCGTCGCCGCCCGCCATGGTCACGATCTCGCGCATGGCGTCGTCCTCCAGCTCGAACGCGCCCGCGAGCCCCTGGGCGTCCGTCAGCGCGCGGCGAACGACCTTCTCGATGGACGCGTCGTCCAGGTGCTCGAGCTCCACCACGCGCGAGCGGCTGATGAGCGCGGAGTTCACCTCGAAGTACGGGTTCTCCGTCGTGGCGCCCACCAGCACGACCACCCTGTCCTCCACCGCGTGCAGCAGGGCGTCCTGCTGCGTGCGGTTGAAGCGGTGGATCTCGTCCACGAAGAGTATGGTGCGCCGACCGCCGGTGAGCAGGCGCTGCTCCGCGGCGTCGATCTCGCGGCGGAGGTCCTTCACCGTGCCCGTGATGGCGGACACCTCGACGAACTCCGCGTGCGTCGTGTTCGCGATGATGCGCGCGAGCGTGGTCTTGCCCGTGCCGGCCGGCCCGTACAGGATGACGGAGGACAGCGTGTCGTGCTCGATGGCACGGCGCAGCCAAGAGTCTGGCCCCACGGCCTGCTCCTGGCCCACGTACTCCCCAAGCGTGCGTGGGCGCATGCGGGCGGCGAGCGGCGCGTTCTGCCGGCGCACCCTGCGCTCCGACTGAGAGAACAGCGTGTCCATGGCCGCCCCTACGCCCTGACGCCGTCGAAGTAGCTGCGGCTGGGGAAGATCTCGCGCGCCTTGGGGAACAGCGCCTCGCACGTGGCGACGAAGTAGTCGTCCGTCATGGCGCTGATGAAGTCGACGACGCACTGGTCCGGGTCCGCCTCCCAGTCGTAGCGGCGCCCGTAGAAGGACAGCCTGCGACCGAGCGGCAGGATGTGGTGGGCGAAGATCGCGGCGGACTCGTCCCCGGCCTCGAGCGCGTTCAGCTCGTGCTCGTACAGTGCCGAGAAGAGCTCGCGTACCGGGCCCGCGAAGTCGCCGTTGACCTCGGCGGAGCCATAGATCCTCTGGTAGTTCTCGCGCTTGGCGCGCGAGAGCTCCGCGAAGCCCTCCTCGCTCATGGCGATGTACGGCTTGCCGATGCTGTTCTCCACCACGTCCGTCACGAACGCGGAGAGCGCCCACGCGTTGTAGGCGCCGCCGAGCCCGTCCTCGAAGTCCTTCTCGCCCACGAGGCCGGCTCGGATGGCGTCCTGGCGGTCCTTCCCCACGTAGGCGATGATGTCAGATATGCGCATGACGCAGCCCTCGAGCGTCATGGGGCGCAGGCGGGCGATGGTCGCGTCGCCGGACTCCCAGCAGCCGTCGACCACGCGGTCGAACGTGTCGAAGTCGTTCAGGCCGCTCGTCTCGAAGCGCTGGCGCTCGAACTCGCCGTTGTGGCAGATGACGCCGTCGAGCGTCTGGAGCGAGACGTTGCGGCCCTCCAGCACGTCGAGCACGCGCACGCTCTGCACGTTGTGGCGGAACCACCTGCCCGTGCGCTCGTGGAAGACGTCGTGCAGGAAGCGCTCGCCCGCGTGGCCGAACGGCGTGTGGCCGAGGTCGTGCCCGAGCGAGATGGCCTCGATGAGGTCGAGGTTGAGCCCGAGCGCGCGGCCGATGTCGCGCGCGACGCGGCTGACGAGCTGCTCGTGGAGGCCGCGGCGGGTGAGGTCGTCGTTCTGGCGGAACGAGAACACCTGCGTCTTGCCGTTGAGGCGGTTGTACGCGGGCGTGTGCACGATCTTCTCCGCGTCGCGCACGAAGGCCGGGCGCACGCAGGTGTCGAGGTCGCGCTGGGTGACGTCGCGCCTGATGACGGCCGAGTTCTTGCAGGCGAACGGGCTGAGCCCGCCTGCGGCCGCAAGCGCGCGGACCTGGTCTGCCACCTGTGCCGAGACCTGCATGGGCATGTCCGGCGCCATGCGGTTGGCCCTTGCGTCTGGCGTTTCCTGTGTTGGCATGGGGTACCTCTCATGTTCTATGGCTCCGGATACCCTACCCCAAACGGTGGACGAGAATGCGCGCCATGCGCCATATGTGGCGTTACCGTGCATCCTGGGGCTCGCTGTCGCGCGACTGCGCCAGGAAGCACGCCTCCGTCGCGGGAAGCACCGTGAGGCCGAGCCTGCGCTGCAGCCGCACGGACGCCACGTTGTCCGGCCACACCTCGCACCACGGCGTCTGGCCGCGGTCGAGCACCTGGCAGATCTTCGCGGACTCGAGCGCGAGGGCCCAGCCGTGGCGGCGGAAGTCCTCGAACACCTCGAGCATGCCCATGGAGCCCTCGGTCTGCTCGCCCACGAAGCCCACGAGCTCGTCGCCCGCGAACGCGCCGAGCACGTCGCCCGCGCGCAGGAGCTCGAGCGTCTGCGCGTCCGTCTGGTACTCCGGGTGCGACATCCGCTGGCGCACGGCCGAAAGGTCGGCCTCGCCAAGCGGGCGCACGGGATGGGCCGCGTCTGGCCTGGGGCGCGCCTTCTTGCGGTAGATGGCCAGGTGCACGGGTTCCTTTGCGGGAAGGCCGAGCCAGCGGCCGAGGTCGTCGGCAAGCGAGGGCTCCAGGCAGAGCGTGACGGCGTCGCGCATGAGCGCGCACGCGACGTCCCTGGCAAGCTCCGGGTCCGTGGCCCACACGACCTGCATGCCGCCGGGCTCGCGGAGCGCCACGCAGCCGGGCCGTGCGCAGATGACGGTGCCGATGCCGCGGCGCAGGCACTCTGCCAGCGGAAACGTCCGGCGCGGCGCCTTTGCCAGCAGCGCCTTTGCCCGCGCGCGCAGCTCCTGCTGCGGCGTGGACGCCCGCTCCATCACGAGGCCGAGCCTGCGCGCGACCTGCCGCGACCCCGCGGGGCCAGGGTGCTCGAAGCCGTCTGCCATGAGGGCGGCGTCGTGGTCTAGCAAGCCGGCGCCGTCCACCACGCGCATGCCGCCGAAGCGCGACGCCTGCGCGCGGATGAGCCGCGGCACGACCTCGAAGCAGCTCATGCGGTGTGACGGCCACGCGTCCTCGTCGTGCCACAGCGGCGTCGCCACCCACGTGGGCACGTCCTCCCAAAGCCGCGCCACCTGCTCCAGAAACGAGCGCACGTCCCGCGTGACCAGGCGCTCGCGACACGGCTCGTAGCGGTAGTTCGCGCCGAGCGCCACGACGATGACCGCCGGGCCTATGGTGGGCGCAAGGCCGTACAGGGTGCCCGGCTGGAACACCTGGCCGCCCACGCCCTGGTTCACGACGTCGAGCCCAAGCTCGGCCGCAAGCAGCGTGGGCCACGCGAGCGCAGGGTCGTCCACCACGAAGCCCTGCGCGATGGAATCGCCCAGCACCAAGAGGTCGCGGCGCTTCTTAACCGGCTCGACGAAGCTCCCGTTGCCCACGACGGAGCGCAGCGTGCAGCCGCGCAGGCACGGCAGCCACACGCGCACGTGGTGCGTGTCGCCCATGCCGGGCAGCTGCATGATGCCCTCCGCCGGCGCGGCAGAGGGGTCGTCCAGCGTGAACGTCACCTGGGCGTCGCCGGGCGCGGGCACGTGCACGCCAAGCGGGCGGCCGTCCACCTCGCAGGAGAGGCCGTCGTGCATGCGCGCCTCCCCGCGCGCGTCCACGTACCTCAGGACCTCACGCGTGCCCACGGGCTCGCCGTCAAGGCGCACCTCCACCGCGACCTCGGACGAGTCCGTCGTGAACTCCAGGCATACGCCGGCGGTCGCGCGGCCCATCTGCCGGTAGAGGCCGGGATGCCATGCCTGGCAGCTGCCCATGGCGCGCATCTGGTCGGCCGAGAAGCGCCACGGGCGTATCCAGCCCTCGGGCTCGGGCTCGTGGCGCACGGCCCCATGCAGAAGGTCGGCGGCGTCCGCGCGCACGAGCGCGAAGCCCGGCACCTCTCCCCTTGTCATGTCGCTCAGCCTCATCCACCAGCTCCGTCTTGTCTTGCCGCGAGGGCGCACCGCGCGCCTGCGCCCCTATTCTTGCAGATACCTTTTCACGACGCCATACGCCTCCACGAGCCTCGGCAGGCTCCAGCTGGCGTTCGCCGGGCTCGTGGACGGAAGCCTCGTGGCGGGAATGCCCAGCTCGGGCTCTATGTAGCGACGGTACAGCCTGTGCGAGGCCGCGCCGGTGCAGAAGATCGCCCGTATGGGCGCGTGGTCCAGCACGCGGGCGCGCAGGTCGTTTGGGACGGCGTCGCGTATCGATGCGTCGCTCGCGCCCACGATGGTGCAGCTCCTGAGCACGTCGTCCAGGGCGAAGTGGTGGAGAAGCGCGAGGGCGCGGCACTCCTCGCGGCACGTGGGCGGCTCTTCTCCGCAGATCGCGGCCATCACGCGCCAGAAGCGGTTCTGCGGGTTGCCGTAGTGGTAGCCCACCTCGCGCGACTTCGGGCTCGGCATCGTGCCGAGCATCAGCACGCGGCTGTGCGCGTCGAACACCGGCTCCAGCGGGGAGTCCACGTGCGTCGCGGGCCCCTTGGGCGCCGCCACGCGCTACTCCCCCTCGCGCACGGGCTCGTACGTCTGCTGGCCGTCGTCCAGCCTGAGCATCAGCAGGTTGCCGAAGCCTGCGCCGCCCGCCGCGCCGCAGTCGATGTCCCAGCGGTCCGCGACGCCGCCGGTCTGGGCGCTCGCGCCCACCATCACCATGCGGCAGAGGCCGTTCTCGTCAAGCGGCAGGCGGTCCGGCAGGTCGGCCATGCCCTGCAGGTACGGCGTGGGCGTGTGGCCCGCGATCACGATGGGCCCGCGCCCGTCCGAATCCAGGAGGCCCGTTGGCTGGCCCCAGAACTCCTCGCGAATCCACACCAGGTCCTCGGGGCGCTGCGCCTCGAGCATCGCGCGCAGGTCGTCGTCGCTCCACCCCATCGCGTACGCGCCGTCGTCCGCGACCTGGGTCGCCTCGTCCTTCTCGTCCGCGCGCTCGAACGGCACGCCCGGCCGGATGCCTGCGTGCACCATCGCGTACGGGCGACCGGACACGAACGCGTACGCGTACAGCGGCAGGTTCGCCACCCAGTCCAGAAGCTCCACGCGCTCGCCCTCCGGCAGGGCGGAAAGGCCGTCCATCGTGGTGCCGGCGCCGTTCATCTCCCAGTTCACCTGGTTCATGCCCTCGTCCGGAGCCTCCAGGTACGTGAGCATCAGGTCCTCGTGGTTGCCCATCAGCACGGTCGAGCCCGGCAGTTCGCGGCAGATGCGCAGCGCCCCCACGGGATCCGGCCCGCGGTCGATCATGTCGCCCAGCATGAATATGCGATCGTCGTCCGCCGGCGAGACGCGCTCCAACAGCCGCTCGAGCGTCGCCCTGTGTCCATGCACGTCCGAAAACGCATACGTCGCCATGCGTGCCCCCAAAGTCAGCCGCGGCCACCTGCCCATGCCAGCCGCCGCCAGGATCTCGTGCCCAGTAATTACAGAGTCTAGCGCCTTGCGCGCCCGCGCGCACGCCGGCGCGCCTCGTGCAGCTTCCACGGCGCCGTCGAGCCCACGTCCACGTAGCGCCCGCGCTCGCGCGGCGGCTGCGACTCGCTCAGGCGGATCTGCCGCACGAGCTCGGCCATCGTCGCATCGAAGCTCGCCTTGCGCAGCCGGCACTCCCACACCACCAGCACGGTCCAGCCGTCGCTCACCAGGATGCGCGCGTCGCGCTCGTCGCGGCTCACGTTGCGCTCGAACTTCGCCGACCAGAACGCCACGTTCGACTTCGGCAGCGGCAGCGAGCAGTGCGGGCAGCGATGCCAGAAGCACCCATTCACGAAGATGGCGACCCTACGGCCCGGAAAGCAGATGTCCGGCCTGCCCGCCGCCTTCTTCCAGTGCAGCCTGTAGCCAGAGAGCCCCGCCTTGCGCAGGGCCTTTCTCACCTTGAGCTCCGGCTTCGTGTTCTTGCTCTTGTTTGCCTGCATCACGTGATGCGTGGCCTCGCTCACCATGCGACCGCTATGCCTCCGGCTCCGGCGCGGACGGTCCCACGGGGTCGTCGGGGTCCGCGTGCTGGCCGCTGAAGTTGAGGTTGCGCGTCAGCTCCTCCGCCTCGCGCTCGTCGAACCCGGGCGAGAAGAACGCGTCCTCCGCCCCCGCGACCTCTGCCAGCGCCGCGTCGTAGCGCTCCCAGAAGCCGTCCGTCGACACGCTTCCGTCGAACGGGTTCTTCCACGCGCGGTGCGCGCGGTTGTCGAAGTCCGACGTGCGCTCCGCGCGGTCGCGGTGGGCCATCGCGCTGTACAGCGAGTAGCGCTTGTGCCCCAGCCTGCGCTCCAGCGGCGCCAGCACCCGCGTCTTGCCCTGGCCCGGCGCGTAGAACAGGCGCTGCATGAGCCTGAACGACTTAACGGCGTGCGTGTAGCAGTCCTGGTCGAGCGTGCGGCTGTACGTCCAGAGGTTCATGTAGAAGTACAGCTTGTCGATCACGGCCAGCGTGGCGTCGTCCGCGCGCAGCACCTCGCGGTACGGCTTGAACGTGCGGACGGTCAGGCCGGTCTTCGCGTACAGCACCATCTCGTCCAGGTCGCGCTCGATCTCCGCGTGCACCTCGTCGCCGTCGGACCTGTCAAGGCCGCTCACGCCCGCATCGCACAGCGCGTACTGGTATGCGTACACCAGCGGGTGCATGGACCGGTCCAGCAGGTAGTGGCACAGGAAGCCCGCCGCGTACGCGTCGCCCACCGGGCGCTCGTCGCGGGTGAGCATGGTCAGCGCGTCGCGCAGGGCGCTCAGGAGCCTGGCCGGCTTCGCGTGGTGCATGAGCCCGCCCACGCGGTTCTCTCTTCCCACAAGCGGGTCCGCCACGAGATAGAACAGCGGGTCGGGACCCTGGTTTCCCAACAGGAAGGCCTGACGCTGCTGTTGCGTGACAAACCCCCGGCTCGGCGAGACGTCGTCATAGGCATCCCTGCCAAAGAAGTCATGCGTCAAAATTGCAGGCATCCGTCATCTCCTTATGGAACGGGGCTCGCACCGTGCTCGCCCCATGCGGCCTAGTGGATAAGTATCGCAGATGCGCCGCTCCCCCACCTTGAAAAACGCAACATCGCGACGCCTCGCACGCACCACGCACACAGCGCGCACACCTTTGTGCCCGGCGACGCCGTCCGGACGCGCGCCGCAGACGCGCCACGACGTTCGTGCCCCATGCGCCGCCTGACGTACCGCTTACGGCAGCCTTTCGAAAACATTTCATAAGTTCTTCTAGAATTGCCTCGTCTATGCAAGGGGCCGGGTCCACAGAAAGGATCGCCAACATGGCAAAGCAGAAGTTCTCAAGGGCCGAGAAGAGCTGGATTATGTACGACGTGGGCAACTCCGCCCTCGTCCTTCTGGCCACGAGCATCATCCCCATCTACTTCAAGTCGCTCGCGGACGGGCCGGCCCTCGTGGCGTGGAGCTACGGCGAGACCGTCGCCTCGCTCGTGATCGCGCTGCTCATGCCGATTCTCGGCAGCATCGCGGACATGCAGGGCATGAAGAAGAAGTTCGTCGTGGGAACCGTCGGCACCGGCGTCGTCGCCACGGTAGCGATGGGCTTTCCGACCGGCGCGATGGCGTTTCTCGTCATCTACGTGATCTCGTCCATCATGCTGAACACGTCCATCGTGTTCTACGACGCGCTCTTGGTGGACGCCACGACGGACGAGCGCATGGACGAGGTGTCGAGCCAGGGCTACGCCTGGGGCTACATCGGCAGCTGCGTGCCGTTCGTAGCGTGCCTCGCCATCGTCCTTGCCAGGCCGTTTGGAATGAGCTTCCAGAACGCCATGCAGGTCGCCTTCGTGATCACGGCCGCGTGGTGGGTGGCGTTCACCATCCCCATGCTGAGGGACGTCGAGCAGACGCACTACAAGCCGCGCGAGGACCACGCGATCTCGAAGGCGTTCCACGGCATCGGCGCCACGCTCAGGAAGATCTGGGCCGACAAGACCCTGCGCTACTTCATCATCGCGTACTTCTTCTACATCGACGGCGTCCACACCATCATCAAGCTCTCGACCAGCTACGGCTCCGACCTGGGCATCGACGGCACCCAGCTTGTCCTCGCCCTTCTCGTCACGCAGTTCGTGGCCTTCCCGTCCGCCATCGCGTACGGCAAGCTCGGCCGCAAGTTCGGCACGAAGACCATGCTGCTCGTGGGCATAGCGGGCTACACGTTCATCACGCTGTTCGCGGCGTTCTTCCTCAGGAGCGCCATCGAGTTCTGGTTCCTGGCCATCATGGTCGGCCTGTTCCAGGGCGGCATCCAGGCGCTGAGCCGCTCCGAGTTCGGCAAGCTCTGCCCGAAGGAGCACGCGAACGAGTACTTTGGCTTCTTCGACATCTTTGGCAAGTACGCGGCCATCATGGGCACGTTCATCGTCGGCACGATGACGGCGCTCACCGGCTCCGGCTCGCTCGGCGTGTTCTCGATCGTCATCCTCTTCGTGATTGGCTTCATCATGATGCGCAAGGTCCCGGATCGCCCCGCCACGCAAGGCGAGGAGTAGCGCGTACTACCGCGGCAGCGCATCCTCGGGAATCTCGAGCGCCCCGCCAGACCTCGCGATCGCCTCCATGACCTTCGCCACGGAGTCGTCCGCGGCGTCGCCAATGTGGTAGCGTGCCGCGCTCCGCGCGACCATGCTCGCGTTCGAGACCGCAAACGCATGCGCGACCTCCCCCATCAGCGCCACGTCGTTCTCCGAGTCGCCAAAGAACGCGACCTCGTCGCGGGTGATGCCCAGACGCTCCAGCAGCGGCGCGAGCGCGGTGGCCTTGTTCCACCCACGCGGCAGCACGTCGAAGAACTGCGGGGACGGCCGCACGAAGTCGAACTCCGGAAAGCGCCCGCGCAGCTCGTTGCGGATGGCCCCCATGGGCTCGGCGCTCTCTCCCATGTACGCAAACCCCGCCGTCACGATCTTCGCGTCGGGCACCCGGCCAAGCCTCCTTCCCTCGGAGACCGTAAGCCCCGTCCTTCGCCCATACGCCTCCACGTCGCGCTCCGTCGTGCCGGAAAGTATGACGTCCGCGGACGGACGACCGCCCTTCTCGCCCGTCGGCACATACACCACAAGCGCAAAGTCCGGGTTGTCCAGGCAGTACGCCTCCAGCCGCTTCAGCGCGGGCAGGTCGAGCGGGCGCTCCAGCACAAGCTCGCCGTCCACGTACACCTGCTTGCCGTTCGCAAGGATGCCCGTGGCAAAGCAGCTCTCGTCACCGCCAAAGAACGGGTACAGGTCGACCGCCTCGCGCCCGGTCGCGGGGCCAAACTGGATGCCCGCGTCCCGTAGCTCGTGAATCGCCCTCACCGACCGCCGTGAAACGCGGTCGCGCCCAAACGGCTTCAGGGTCCCGTCCATGTCGCAAAGCACAAGCCTGATCATGTCAATCCATTCCACGCGTCGTCGCCGCATCCGTCGGCGCAAAGGCCGCGGCCTTGCCAAACGTCACCGCCCGGCAAGTCGATGGTAGCAACGCGCGCGGGCGCGCGGCGCAAGTTCACGCGGATAGCATCCGCAGGCAGCGCAAAAAGCACGATTGACCCACGTCCCCCAAGTGCTACTTTCAAAGGCGGCACAGGCGATCGGGAGGGGCGGCACCCATGCGTGACACAGGCGCTCACACGGCAGGCGCGCAGCAGGACTCACACGTCCAGGCGCTGCTCGAGGCCGCCCGCGCCGCCATCTGCGCACAGCCTCCGCGCGGGCAAGAGGCGCTGGCCGCCGTCCGTGCGCTCGCGCCTTTCGCAGAGGCCGTCTCCGCGACGGAGGCCGTCGACCTGCTCGAACGCGCATCGGCGTTTGGCCAGGTCGACGTGGTCGACGCCGTGTGGGATGCGTTCGACGGCGACTTCGCCTACACCGGCTGGGCACTCGCTCTCGCGCTGCGCTGCGCCTGCGAGGACGCCGCGCGCGACCTTCTCGCCCGCGGCGTCGACCTTCTGGGAGACTTCCGCAAGCCGCGCAGGCTGCGCGCTCTCATGCCGCACGAGGGCACGTTCACGCGTTTCGACCTCACGCGCGAAAGCCCGACGCTCTTCCTCAACAACATGGACCACACCGTCTCGACGGAGGTGTTCGAGCCGTTCACCGGCGTGGAGCAGCTCGCAGGCGTGCCGTACGCGAGCAAGACCAGCGTGGCGGACGCGTGCGCGTGCGTCCTTCGCCTCGCGCAGGACGGGCTGTTCGACGCGACGGTGTTCGACGACCTGTTCCGCGCCGCCGTCGTCAGGGCGTGGCACGCGCTGCGCCACCCCACGAGCCGCGACCCCAAGACGGCCGAGGCCTGCTTCGACCTCGGTCGCCGCATGCTCGCCCTCCACCGCGAGCGCGGTATGGGAGACGCGAACGTCGAGCTCGTGCTCGGCAACCTCGTCGTGCCGCGCGCGGACCGCTCCGTCGTCGGCTTCGTCTGCAAGAACGCGCCGGACGTCTTCCTCGGCCGCATGATGGCCCTCGACTGGCTGCGCGCGGACGTCGACCTCCTGCGCGCCATGGTCCCGCTGCTCAGCCCCGGCACCCCCGCGCAGAACGCGGAGCTCCTGCGCATCATGGCGGGCGCCGGCCACATGCAAGAGGTCCAGACCGTGGCCGCATGGCCCCACGCGCTCGATTCGGCAAGCGCCGACGCCGCGATCCAGGCCGCGTCCGCCGCCGGCCACGCGGAGGCCGCGACGTGGCTCCTGGCCCGCAAGCAGGGCGTGCCCGCGCACGCCGCCACGGGCGAGAAGGACGCGCGCACCGCGCCCGCGGCCGCCATCGATGCCACGACCGCCGCCTTGCCGCACCGCGCCTGCGTCCCCGCCGCGCCCGCGGCGCCCGCCAGCGCAAGCGCTCCGGACTCCCCCACCTCCCCCGCGCCCGACGCCGCAGACGTCCGCCACGCCGAGCGCGAGGAGCTCGCCAGCCGCGTCGTCGACCTCGCGCGTGGGCTCATCGTCGCGGAGAACCCGTTTCTCGCCTCGTCGTTTGCCCTGCTAGACCTCGAGCCCGCGCACGGTGGCGCCGCGTTTTCCACAGACGGGCGCACCGTGAGCTTCGACGTCGACCACGCGCTCGCCGCGTTCACCGCCACGCGCGAGGCCCCGACCCATGACCTCATGCACGCGCTGGTCCACTGCCTCATGCTCCACCCCTTCGTCGGTGCGACCGTCGACCGCGCCGCCTGGGACCTTGCGGCGGACATCGTGGCCGAGGCCCTCGCCGCGGAGGTCGTCGGCCCGCGCGACGACGACCGCGGCCGTCACACAGAGGCCGCGCTCGACCTCATCGAGTCCACGCTCGGCGCGCGCGTCACCACGGAGCGCCTGTACCACGCCCTGCGCCGCGGTGCGTTCCAGAACGCGCGCGCGGACTGGCAGCGCCTCTTTTTCGTGGACGACCACGCGCCGTGGTACCCCGAGGAGTCCCCGCAGCGCCCCACACGTCCCGGCGCGGCCGAGAAGGACGCGGACGCCTCGGGCGAGGGCACCGGCCAGCGGTCTTCTCAGGCGGGCCCGCAGGCCGGAGACTCCCCCAAAGCCGCAGACGGCGATTCCGGCCAGGTCACCGAGCCGACAGAGCCGCAGTTCGCGGACGCCGACGATGCCGACCCCAACGACCGCGCGCCGCAGCCGGCGGGCTCCGACTACCGCGACGGCATGTCCGACGGCGCGGACGGCCCAGCCGCCAGCGTGGACGGCCCCCGGCAGGCCATGGCCCCCGCCGACGCCGACGACGCGGACCACGTGCCCCCGCGCGGCCCTCAGGCATCGGGCCCGCGGCAGGAAGACGCCCAACGTCCCGCGCGCCCCTCCGCGCAGGACGCGAGCTCCTCTCGTCCAGACCGCCGCCAGACGGAGGAGGCATGGCGCCGCGAGGCGAAGTCCATCCGCGTCAACCTTCAGACGCTCTCGCGCAAGAGGGGCTCCAAGCTGGGGCGTTTCGTGGGCGAGCTCGAGGTCAGCACGCACGAGCAGGTCGACTACCGCGACTTCCTGCGGCAGTTCGCCGTGCAGAGCGAGGAGATGCGCCTTTCCGACGACGAGTTCGACTACGTGTTCTACACGTACGGGCTGTCGCTGTACGGCGACATGCCGCTCATCGAGCCGCTGGAGTACCGCGACGAGAAGCGCATCCGCGACTTCGTGATCGTGATCGACACGTCGAGCTCCGTCACGCAGGACGTGGTGCAGCAGTTCGTGAACACCACGTTCGACGTGCTCACGAGCGAGTCCAGCTTCTTCCAGAAGGTAAACGTCCACATCATCCAGGCCGACCAGCGCGTCCAGAGCGACACGAAGATCACGTCGCTCGCGGAGCTCGACCGCTGGCGGCGCAACATCAAGCTGTTCGGCTTCGGCGGCACGGACTTTCGCCCCGCGTTCACGTACGTGAACGAGCTCCTTGCCGACGGCGAGTTCGACGACCTGTCCGGACTCATCTACTTCACGGACGGCTGGGGCATCTACCCCGACCGCATGCCACCGTACAAGACGACGTTCGTGTTCTACGACGAGGACCACCGGCCAGAGCTCGTGCCCGCGTGGGCCCTGCAGATCACGCTGCACCCGGGCGAGTTCGAGTCCATGTCCGTGTACTAGCGCCGCGCGCCGGCGCCGCCGGCCCGGACGCCTCGGCCCGGCCTCGGCCCCGCAGTCCCCCTGACCCGCGCCATCCTCCCCCAAACAACAAATCGCGATTTGTTGTTTGGGCCGTTTGTGCCTCTAGCTGGGAAAACGTGATTTTGGGGCTTACAACAAATCGCGATTTGTTGTTTCGCGGCCGCCCCGGTGCCCCGCCGCCCCGCAACAGCGGCCGCCCCGGTGCCCCGCCACCGCGCCATGCGTTACCATCGACGTAGCCAACCCAAGGGAGCGCGCATGAACATCCAGCAGGCAACCAGGCAGATCGAGGGCGCGGTCCGCGCGTACCTCAGCAAGGACGAGCACGGCATCTACCGCATTCCCACGCAGATGCAGCGCCCCATCATCATGATGGGTCCCCCAGGCATCGGCAAGACGGCCATCGTCAGCCAGATCGCGGACCGCCTCGGCGTCAACTTCGTCAGCTACTCCATCACGCACCACACGCGCCAGAGCGCGCTCGGCCTGCCGTATATCGCCCAGAGCGAGTACGGCGGCCGCACGTACAAGGTCAGCCGCTACACCATGAGCGAGATCATCGCCGCCGCGTACGACGCGGTCGAGAAGAGCGGCATCCCGGAGGGCATCCTCTTCTTGGACGAGGTCAACTGCGCGTCCGAGACCCTCATGCCCGCGATGCTGCAGTTCCTGCAGTACAAGACGTTCGGCCAGCACCGCCTGCCCGCGGGCTGGGTCATCGTCACGGCCGGAAACCCGCCGGAGCACAACCGCGCCGCGCGCGAGTTCGACCCCGCCATGATGGACCGCCTGAAGCGCATCGACGTCGAGCCCGACCTCGACGTGTGGATGGACTACGCCGTCAGCCACGGCGTGCACCCCGCCATCACCACCTACCTCGCCAACAAGCCAAAGAGCTTCTACCGCGTGCGCGCGGGCGTCAACGGCGCGCGCATGGTCACGGCACGCGGCTGGGAGGACCTCTCACGCATGATCGTCGCGTACCGCCACGAGGGCCTGGCCGTCGACCAGGACCTCGTGGCCCAGTACCTGCAAGATCGTGAGGTCTCGGAGGACTTCGGCCTCTACCTCGAGCTCTTCAGCAAGTACGAGGACGACTACAAGGTGGACCAGATCCTCGAGGGCGCCGCGGGCGAGAAGATCCTGGCCCGTGCCTCCGGCGCGCCCTTCGACGAGCGCATCGCCCTGGTGAACCTCCTTCTGGACGCGCTGCTCCAGCGCGTCCACGACGCCCAGGCGCGCGGGGGCGCGCTCGAGCGGGCCGGCCGCGAGGTGGACGGTGCCGCGGACGAGCTCATCGGCCCCCAGACGGCCGCCCAGGCCGCGGCGGAGCGCATCTGCGCGAAGGCGGCCCAGGCCGCTTCGGACGCGCGCGCCAAGGGCACGGCGGACACGTCGCGCCAGCTCGTGCTCGCGGAGTGCGCGGAGGCCCTGGACGACGTGAGGGCGGAGGTCGGCCGCTGGGCCCTGGGCACGGCCGCCGGCGCCCCCGCCACGGCGCTCGACGCCGCGCGCTCCGTGCTCGCCGCGCGCCGCCGCGCCCTCGACGCCGACCTCGCGGGGGCCTCGTCCCAGCTCGACCACGCGCTCGACTTCCTGGACGCCGCGTTCGGCGCGGACGCGCAGGAGACCGTCGTGTTCGCGACGCACCTCGCCGTCGACCCGGCGTTCATGGCGTTCGCGTCCGCGCACGCGTCCACCAAGCTCGCGGAGCACGGCCGCGCGCTCATGTTCCACGAGCGCGGGCTCGACCTCCTGAAGCAGGCAGACAGGCTCGAGCGCGGCTAGGCCAGGCGCCAGCGCCGCCGCACCCCGCGTCAGTCCACGCTCTTCAGCGACTCCACCATGTCCACCGCGTCGAGCCTGCGCCGCATCAGCAGAAGGATCGCCAGCGTGAACGCCATGGTCAGCGCAAACGCGAGCACAAAGCTCAGCGGGTGTATCTCGCGGCCAAACATCACGTAGTCCACCTCGGCCGTCGTGATCACGAAGCCCTCGAGCCACGTGCCCAGCGCCATGCCCGCGGCGTCGCCCAGAAGCGACAGCAGCACGATCTCGCGGAAGACGTACGCGTGCACCTCGCGCCGCGTGAACCCCAGCACCTTGAGGCTCGCGATCTCGCGCACGCGCTCGGACACGTTGATGTTCGTCAGGTTGTACAGCACGATGAACGCAAGCGCTCCCGCGCTCACGATGAGCACCACCACGACCATGTTCACCACGGAGAGCATGTGGCGGTACGTCTCGATCGTCTCGCTCGAAAACGCCACAGTCGCGACGCCGTCCATGTCGTGCAGCTCGTCCGCCAGGCGCTTCTGCGCGGACGTCCCTCCGCGCACGTCCGCGAGCACGGTCGAGAAGGACGGGTCCCCCTCCTCCACGCGGCGCCAGGCGCTGCGGCCCACGTACACGACGTTGCCCACGTAGTTCTCGACGATGCCGTCGACCGTGAGCTCCACGCCCCCGCCCTTCGCGTTGCCGGCGTCGTCCTGGCCAAACAGCACGATCCTCTGTCCCGCGCGGATGCCGTACAGGCTCGCGAGCTTCTCCGTCACCAGCACGCTGTCGTCGCCAAACGCCACGGCCTCGCCCGTCTCGCGGTCGCGCATGCCCACGCAGCGCGAAAGCCCGGCGGCCGAGCGCGGCACCATGACGCTCACGCGCGTCTTCTCCGTGGCGGAGGCGGAGCCGCCCTTCCCGCGCGTCAGCATCGTGCGGCGCTCCACGCGCTCCACCCGGCGCGCGCCCGCGTCCCGAAGGCGCGCCGCCACGGCGTCCACGTCCTTCTCGGCGGCGTCCGCGTCCATGCCCACGGTGGTGTCGTAGCGGATTATGGGGCCGAACTGCCGGTCGATGATGTCCCATATGGAGTCGTGCAGGCCAAAGCCCACCAGCAGCAGCGCGGAGCAGCCGGCGATGCCCACCACCGTCATGAGCAGGCGGCGCTTGTAGCGGAACAGGTTCCTGAACGTGACCTTCCACGAGAAGGACAGCCGCCGCCACAGCGGGCCCACGCGCTCCAGGAGGATGCGCCTGCCCGCCTTGGGCGCGCGCGGCAGCATGAGGGCGGCCGGCGTCTCGCGCAGGGTGGACGCCACCGCGATCCACGTGGCCGCAAGCGTCACGCCCACGCCGAGGCCGCCGGACGAAAGCGCGATGCCGCTGCTCACGGGAAGCGGCAGGCCCAGGCTCGGCACCGCGTAGATGATGCCGTACGCGCCCGTCACGATGAGCGGCAGCGCCTGCGAGAGCACCGCTATGCCCAGGACGGCGCCCGCGCCGGCCGCGAGCAGCGCGTACGCAAGGTACATCGCCGCGATGCGGGCGCGGCCGTAGCCCAGCGCCTTGTGCGTGCCGATCTTCTGGCGGTCGTCCTCGACCATGCGGGCCATCGTCGTGAGCGCCACCAGGGCCGCGACCAAGAAGAACATGGCAGGAAACACCGCGGCTATGTGGTCCATGCGCTCCGTGTCAGCCTGGTAGGTGGCCGCGCCCTCGCTCTGCGTGCGGTCGAGCACGTAGACCTCCGGCCCCTGCATGGCGTCCACCTTGGCCTGGGCCTCGTCTATCTGGCGCTGCGCCGCGGCCAGGCCATCCTGCGCCTGCGCCGCCGCGGCAGGGGCGATCTCTGCGGGGACGACCGCGTCGGGGGTGGCCGCGGCCTGGCGCTGCGCCTCCAGCTCCCGCGCCTTCGCGTCCACCTGCGCCCGCGCGTCAGCCTTTAGGCCCTGGAAGCGCTCCCTCGCCGCCGCGACGGCGGTGCGGCGCACGCGCCCTGCCACGGCGTCCACGCGGCGCTCGTACGCGGAAGAGCCGCTCTCAAGCCCGCGCGCGCCCTCCACGGCAAGGTACGCCGCCGTGTACGGCACGTCCTTGGAAAACGTGGCGTCCGTCACGTACACGTACTGCCCTATGGTGCCGTCGCCCAGGGTCGTCGTGCCAAACGAGCCGGTGTACGGGTAGTCAGGCGAGCTCACGGTGCCCACGACGGTGAGCGTGCGCCGCACGAGCACGGAGTCCACGTCGCCTGCGGAGGACGTCACGCGCACGACGTCGCCCACCCTCAGCGGCGACGTCGTCGAGTCCGCGGAGGCGACGCACTCCCCCGCCGCCCTCGGCCAGCGGCCGCTTGCCAGGCGCGCGCGGTTGAGGTAGTCGCCTTTCGACGACTTGACGGCAAAGGGCCCGCTCGCGCGGCTCGCGCGCGCCGCGTCGGCGTCCACGGACGAGACGCGCACGGCCACGCTCTTGCCGGCCGCCTCGGCCATCACGTCCACCGTGCGCGCGGGCATGGCCGCCTCCACGCCGTCCACCTTGCGCAGGCGCGCCACGGCCGCGTCGTCGAGCCCCTGCGAGGACACCACCCTGAGGTCCCACAGCGCACAGCCGTCGTACCAGCGGTCCGCGGCAATGCGCATGTCCGGCCCGCACATCCGCAGGCCCGCATAGAAGCCGCAGCCCAGGGCCACGATGCCCAGTATCGCCAGGAAGCGCCCGAGCGAACCGCGCACGCCGCGGGCGATCTCCAACATGTATGCGGAGCGTCCCATGGCGGCCTACCACTCCACCGTCTGGGCGTCCGCGGGATGCGCGTTGGTCTCGACGGAGGCGGCACGCCCTTCTCGCACGTGGATGACGCGGTCTGCTATCTGCGTGAACGCGAGGTTGTGCGTCACGATGACCACGGTGCGGCCCGTGTCGCGGCACGTGTCCTGCAGAAGCCCCAGGACCTGCTTGCCCGTGCGGTAGTCGAGGGCGCCCGTAGGCTCGTCGCACAAGAGCAGCTTCGGGTTCTTCGCGAGGGCGCGCGCGATGGCGACGCGCTGCTGCTCGCCGCCGGAGAGCTGCGCGGGGAAGTTGTCCGCGCGCTCCGCGAGCCCCACCTGCGCAAGCACGTCCGCCGCCGGCAGCGGGTCGCGGCAGATCTGGCTCGCCAGCTCCACGTTCTCCAGCGCGGTGAGGTTCTGGACCAGGTTGTAGAACTGGAACACGAAGCCCACGTCGTGGCGGCGGTACCGCGTCAGCTCGCGTTCGCCCATCGCGCTCACGAGGCGCCCGTCCAGACGGATGGTGCCGGACGTGCATGAGTCCATGCCGCCCAGCAGGTTGAGCACCGTGGTCTTGCCGGCGCCCGACGGCCCGACGATGACGGCAAGCTCCCCGCGCTCGATGGAGAAGTCCATGCCGTCAAGCGCGCGGACCTCCACCTCGCCGGTGCGATAGATCTTGCGGACGTCCTCGAACTCCACAAACGACATGCGAAGCACCCCTGCTCACCATTCTGTCACGGCGAGAGGGGCGTTTCAAGCCGCCTGCGGCAGACGGACGTGGTGCGCTAGCGCCGGGCCTGGCGCGCTCCCGCGCGGCCGGCCGCGGCGGCCCTGCGGGCGTCGCGGCGCTGCGAGAGCCCCATGTAGAACAGGGCGACGCCCACGAGCAGCCCCACGGAGAGCACCATCATGCCCGCGATCGAGGGGAAGGTGTCGGAAAGGTACACCACGAAGCTCGCCGCGACGACGGCCGCACCCGCAAGCAGCGGCACGGCGGCGTGCCCCTTCGCGGGCTCGAGGGGAGCCTCCGCCCCCAGCTCCGCGCGAAGCCCGCCGTCCGAGCCGTCCGCGCGCATGAATGCGGGCTCTTCTCCCCACTGCGCGGCCTGGGCCACGTCGTCCAGCAGCGCCGCGACGCCGCCCTCGTGCACGCCCGGCACCAGCGTGCGCGCGCACGAGCGCGCCGCCTGCGACGAGTCGCGGGTGGCGACGGACCTTGGCACGGCCGAGAGGAGCTCCGCGTCCGCGCTGGCGCCGCCCAGCACCAGCACCTCGCCCGGTGCCACGCCGAGCCGGCGCATGAGCGCGCGGGCGCCCTCGAGCCGCGACGCCGTGCGCTCGCCGAGCGGCATCCCGTCCGCGACGACGCGCGCGCCGTCCCGGAGCACGGCGTTCTGCAGGCAGGACTCGTCGCCGCGCAGCAGCGTGAGCGCCTGGGTGCGGTCGCGCGCCGTCATGGGGGCGAGCAGGATCCCCGCGTGCAGGACCTTGTGCAGGTGCTCGAGCACGGCCTGGTCAAGCGGCCTGCCGTCGCGGGTCCCCAGGGCGCGGTCCATGTCCACGAGTACGAGTCTGATCAAGCCGAAGTCCCTCCCCTTGTGCGTGCGCGGCGGCGCCGCCCGTCGTCGCTTGTTATGCCCCGTGCGTAAGACATCTTCCACCAAAAGCGGCCCGCGGCCGCCCATCTGCAGAAAAGCGGCATTAACGTGGCGGTGGCGTGAACGCGCCTACGCGCGCGGCGCCGGGACGCCTACCCTGCGTCCTCGATCGCCGCGACGGAATCGAACGGGATCTTCTCGCCCACCACGCACAGGAGGGCGTCCGCCACCAGCACCCGGCTGACGCAGCCCACGGTCCTGACGTAGCGGCCGTCCACGTAGTGAGTCACGGCCACCAGCTGGCCGGGCGCGAGCGCGCGGATCTGGCGGGACAGCCGCTCGCGCTGCTCGTCGGAAAGGTCCACTCGCGGCACGTTCAGCAGCTCCTCCTCGCGCTCCCGCAGCATCTGGCGGTAGCCCGGCAGCGGGTCGAACGGTATGAAGATCTTCGCGCGCTCGCTCATGGGCATGTGCGGGCGGCGCACCACGTGCCCGTCCGGGACGGGTGCCCTGCTAGCCACTGCGGTGACCCCCTATCTGCCCGTTGCGCTCGCGCTGGGTGGCCTCGGGCAGAAGGTCCATGCCCTTCAGGAGCGCGTTCTTGCCGAACTTGCGCTTGACCTCGCTTATGGCCTGCTGGCGGCGGCGCTCGCGCTCGAGCTGGGTGCCGTCCCGAAACAGCCCCATCTGCTCGCCGGTGCCCTCCGGCGTCACGCCCGTGAGCGTCATCGTCAGGCGGTGTATGGGGCGGCCGTGGTCCGCCACCTGCTCAAACAGCGCGGTCGCGGCGCGCATCACCTCCGTGCGCGAGCTCGTGGGCACGGCGAGGCGGGCGCTTCCGCCCTCGGCGAACTCGCCCCAGCGCACGCGCGCGCCGTGCTCCCCCGCGCGGCCGTCCGCCCCGTCCGCCGCCGCCTGCCGGCGGAGCTCGTCCTTCTCGCCCGCGGAGAGGCGGTACCCCACGGCGATGCTCACGCCCCGCGCCACCAGGCCCTTCTCGACCAGCTGCAGCGCAAGGTCGTCCGCCATCTCCTTCGCCACCAGAAGGCCGCCCGCGAAGTCCTTGTCCTGGCCCAGCACCTGCCCGGACGAGAGCGACTTGTCCTTTGACCGGTACGCCTTGATGTCCGCGATGGTCACGGGCTCGCGGCCCCACGCGTGATCTATCAGGATCTCGGCGTCCACGCCGAACGTGCGGTACAGCGGCTCCTGCGGGTGCACGGCGAGCTGGCCCATCGTGTGGATGCCAAGCTCGGCCAGGCGGCGCGCCGTGCCGGGGCCCACGCGCCAGAAGTCCGTTATGGGGCGGTGCGTCCACAGCGTGTCGCGGTACGTCTGCTCGTCCAGCACGCCAAAGAAGTCCGGGCTGTGCTTCGCCGTGATGTCGAGCGCCACCTTCGCCAGGTACATGTTCGTGCCCAGGCCGCACGTCGCGGGGATGCCCGTGGTGTGCACCACGTCCCGGCGTATGCGCTCGCCCAGCTCGCGCGCAGAGCACCCGTACAGGTCAAGGTAGCCGGTCACGTCCAGGAACGCCTCGTCGATGGAGTACACGTGCATGTCCTCCGGCGCCACGTAGCGCAGGTAGACGGAGTAGATGTCCGCCGAGCGCTCCATGTACAGGTGCATGCGCGGCGGCGCGATGATGAAGTCCAGCCCCTCCGGCACCTCGAACAGCCGGCAGCGGTTGCGCACGCCCTGCGCCTTGAGCGAGGGCGACACGGCCAGGCATATGGTCTTCTTGGTGCGCGACGCGTCCGCCACCACCAGGTCCGTCGTCATGGGGTCGAGCCCGCGCTCCACGCACTCGACGGAGGCATAGAAGCTCTTAAGGTCGATCACCAGGTACTGGCGTGGGCGAGAAGGACGCGGCGGCGCGGCGGCGCCGGCGTCGTGCGCAGCCACGCTAGCCCTGGTAGACGATCTTGCGCTTCACGTCCTCGACGGCGTCGTCGCCCAGGAAGTGGCGCACGAGCTCGAGGCCCAGCTCCACGGCCGTGCCCAGCCCCTTGCTCGTCATGAGGTTGCCGTCCGTGACGACGGCGTCCTGGAGCACCCGCGCCCCATGCTCGGCAAGCACGTGCTGGAAGTTGGGGTTGCTCGTGGCGTCCCTGTCCTCGAGCAGGCCGAGCTCCGCCAGGATGGACGGCGCCGCGCAGATGGCGGCGACCGCGCGGCCGGACGTGGCGAACGCGCGCACCGCGTCGCACAGCGGCTCGCACGCGCGCAGGTTCTTCGTGCCGGGCATGCCTCCGGGAAGCACCAGCATGTCGTACGCGTCGAAGTCGAAGTCGTCGTCCGCGATGGTGCGGTCGCACACGACCGTGACCTCGTGGCTGGACGTGACGGCGAGGCTGTCCGTTATGGACACCTTGTCGCACGGGACGCTCGCCCTGTACAGAAGGTCCGTGAGCACGAGCGCCTCGCACTCCTCGAGGCCGTTTGCGAAGAAGACCGCCACGCGCTTCTCGGTCTGTCCCTCGAACATGACTTCCTCCAGATTCCGGGCCCAAGGCGCGGGCCCCGCGGCACGACGGCCGCCTCGGCTGACGCATACGAGCATACCGCAAGCGCCGGACGCGAATGCGCCCGGCGCTTGCGGCGGCGCTACTCGCTCCGGAGCGACTCCACCGGGTCGTTCCGACTCGCCTTCGTGGACGGGATGAGCCCGCCCAAGAACGTGAGCAGCACGCTGACGCCAATGAGCGCAAGCGCGCTTTCCCACGGTAGCATCATGATGTCGGGAATGCCCTTCCACGCGAGCACCGCGTGGTTCACGGGAACCTGCGCCACGAGCACCACCGCGATGGCAAGCACGCCCGCGATGAGGCCCTCGATCACGGTCTCGGCGTTGAAGACGTTCGCGACGTTCAGCTTCGAGGCGCCCATGGCGCGCAGGACGCCGATCTCCTTCTTGCGCTCGAGCACCGAGATGTAGGTGATGATGCCGATCATGATGGAGCTCACCACGAGCGAGATGGACACGAACGCGATGAGCACCGTCGAGATCATGTTCACGATGTCCGTGACGGAGCTCATGAGCGAGCCCGCGACGTCGGAGTACTGGATCTTCTGGCCGTCCTGCCCCTTGGCGGCCTTCGAGCGGTTGTACTCGTCTATCACCTTGAGCAGCGACTCCTTGGCCGCGAAGTCCTTAGGGTAGATGCTCACGGACTCCGGGCTCGACGCGTCCGCGAAGCCGAGCTTCCGCATGTTCGAGTCGTACGTGAGCTTGTCCGCGCTCGCGTAGTTGTCAAGGAGCGAGCGCAGGTCGTCTGCCGTCATGTTCAGGTGGATGGCGTTCGCGAACGCCTCCGGGTCGACGGAGAAGCCGTTCTGCAGCGCGCCGGAGAGCGCGGCCATCCTGCCGGCGACCTGCTGCGACACGGCGGCGGAGAGCTGCGTGCCCAGGCTTTGGGTCGCAGCGCTCACCTGGGCGGACATCTGGCTCGCGAGCTGCGTCGCCATGACCTGCGCCGCCTGCTGCACCAGGGCGTCGACCTGGCCCCTGACGTAATCGCCCACGTAGCCCATGTACTGCTGGTACAGCGCGCTCACACTTGCGAACGCGTCGTCCCCGAGGTCCGCCTTCAGCTGCGAAAGCACGGCCTGGGCCTCTGGCGTCTGGGAGTACGCGTCCCACGAGGAGTCCGCGCCCTCGCCCACGCCCTGCCGCCAGGCGAGGTAACCCGTGACGAGCGCGGTCGAGGCCTTGTCGACCGCCTGGCTCTGATCTTCGGTCAGCGTGAGCCCGTTCTTCTCGGCATACGCCGAGAAGGGCTCGACCCCCCTCAGGATGCCCTGCACGGTGTCCGCGCTCAGCACGTTGTCCAAGGCGGACGTGTCGAGGGTCATGGCCGAGGGGTCGAAGCCCGCCTGGTCGAGCGAGATGCCCGAAAGGTCGAGCGCCGAGGAGTCGAGCCCGCCGGCCGCCGCGCTCACGGCGGAGGTGTCGATGGTGAACGCGCGCTTGAGCGCGTCCTGGTCCACGGTGAACATCTTGCGCATGTCGAAGCTGGTCTGCGACTGCCGCAGCTCCTCAAACGTCTTTCCCGTGAACACGTCCACGTCGCGCCTGGCCTGCTGCTCGCGCACGATCTGCGAGCTGGCGGCGCGGCGCATGAGCTCCTGCGTGAGCGCCGGCGTGTACGCGACGCCCTCCTTCACGAGGCCGGACTGCGCGTCGCCCTTTGGCCTGATGACGCCCACGATCTTGAGCTTGATGCCGTCACGCACCTGCTGCCTCATGTACGCCTCGTCCCCGGACATGTCCGTCCAGGTGCCCTGGGCGTCGTTTCTCTGATAGAGGTTCGCGGACGGCACCACGGAAAACGTCATGCCCAGCGCATCGTCGTACGTGAAGTCGCGGCGGTCCTTGCGCGAGACCTCCACCTTCTGGCCGCCGAGCGCCGCATCCGTCATCTTCTGCATGCTCTGGAGGTCGTAGAACCCTATGCCATACAGCGTGTAGTCGCTCACCTCGCCCTTTCGGTTCAGCACGAGCACGGCCTCGTCCGCCGCCTTCGGCCACGTCCCCCTCACGAGGCTCATGTTGCTGCGCAGGAGGCGCTCGTCGCTCACGAGCTGCGCGAACGTGCCGGAGGAGGAGCTTCCGCCCGTGAGAGCCGACCCCATGACGCCGCCCTGCAGCGTGGCGGCGACGCTGGAGGGGTTCAGCCGCGTGACGCCCTTCGACGTGTCGGCCATGTATATCTGCGGCGTCACGTCGTAGTCGTACTCCACGGCGTTCGCGTAGCGCCCGACCTTCTTGCGGTGCGCGTCCAGGTACGTCTTGAACGAGCCGAGGTCGTTGCTCTTGACCTGCGCGAACATGTCCGTGACAATGGCACGCTGCGGGATGTCGTCGCTGCCCTTCGCGCGCTTCGCTCCAGAGCGCGCGCCCGTGGTGCCGCCGAGGCTAGAGTCGCCCATGCCGTAGCCCATGAGCTTCGAGAAGTCGAAGCTGCTCTTCGTGATGGTGAGCGGGTAGCTGCTGAGCGCGCCCTCCTCCGTCCGCGCGATGTAGTGGTTCACGCCGTTGGAGAGCGCCAGGATCGCCGCGATGCCGATGATGCCGATCGACCCGGCGAACGCGGTCATGAACGTGCGGCCCTTCTTCGTCATGAGGTTGTTGAACGAAAGCGAGAGCGCCGTGAGGAAGCCCATCGACGCCCGGCCGCCCTTGTCCTTCTCGCCCGTGCGCCCCGCGGGAAGCGGCGCCTGGGCGGCGTCGCCCGCGGGCGAGAGGGACGCGGCCACGGGCTCGTCGGCGCGGATCGGGTCGCTGTCGTCCACGATGCGGCCGTCGCGCACGCGGACGATGCGCGTGGCGTAGCGCTCCGCGAGCTCCGGGTTGTGCGTGACCATGACCACGAGGCGGTCGCGCGCGACGTCGCGCAGGATGTTCATCACCTGGATGCCGGTGTCGGTGTCGAGGGCGCCCGTCGGCTCGTCCGCGAGCACGATGTCCGGGTCGTTCACGAGGGCGCGCGCGATGGCGACGCGCTGCATCTGCCCGCCGGAGAGCTGCGCCGGGCGCTTGTGCACGTGGTCGGCGAGACCGACGGCCGCCAGGGCCTCCGTCGCGCGGCGCCGGCGCTCGGCGCGGCCCACCCCCGCGAGCGCGAGCGCGAGCTCCACGTTGGAGAGCACGCTCTGGTGCGGGATGAGGTTGTAGCTCTGGAAGACGAAGCCCACGCGGTGGTTGCGGTACGTATCCCAGTCCTTGGACGAGTAGTCCCTCGTCGAGACGCCGTTGATCACGATCTCGCCGGAGTCCGCGCGGTCGAGGCCGCCCAGGATGTTGAGCATGGTCGTCTTTCCGGAGCCCGAGGGCCCCAGGATCGCGACGAACTCGCTGTCGCGAAACGCCACGGACACGTCGTCCAGGGCGACCTGCGTGAAGTCGTCCGTCCTGTATGCCTTGCGGATGTGCTTGAGCTGGAGCATGCGATTCCCTTCAGGAAGTTGTCAGGGGCTAGCATACCCGCGCCCACGCCCGACGGCTTCCGCGGAGCCGCGCGGCGCCGCAAGGCTCCACCCCGCGCACACAGCCCCAAGGTACGGGTCGCGGCGGGCGCGGCTACACGCGCTCCGCCATGTCCAGCACGAGGCGCTCCGTCCCCTCCCAGCCGATGCACGCGTCCGTTATCGACTTTCCGTACACGCCGCCGCCAACGGGCTGGTTGCCGTCCACCAGGTACGACTCCACCATGAAGCCGCGGAAGATGCTCGCGATGTCGGGCGAGCGGCGCACGGAGTCCAGCACCTCGTTCACGATGCGCGGCTGCTCCAGCGGGCGCTTGCCGGAGTTGTCGTGGTTGCAGTCGATCACGACGGCCGGGTTCTCGTACTTGCCGTGCGTGTAGGCGATGGCGAGGCGCTCCAGGTACTCGTAGTGGTAGTTGGGGTAGTTGATGCCGTCGAGCCCCACGTAGCCGCGCAGCAGCGCGTGCGCGAGGGAGTTGCCCGTCGTGTGGACCTCCCAGTTGCGGAAGATGAAGTCCTGGGGCGCCTGCGCCGCGTAGATGGAGTTGAGCATGACGGAGGTGGAGCCGCCCGTGGGGTTCTTCATGCCCACCGGCACGGGGATGCCGCCGGCCACCAGGCGGTGCTCCTGGTTCTCGACGGAGCGCGCGCCCACGGCGACGTAGCTCAGCACGTCCACCAGATACTGGTAGTTGGAGGGATAGAGCATCTCGTCCGCCGTGAACATGCCCGTCTCCTCAACCACGCGCAGGTGCATGCGGCGGATGGCCCTCACGCCCTCCAGGAGGTCGGGCGCGCCCTCCGGGTCGGGGTTGTGCAGCAGCCCCTTGTAGCCCGTGCCGTTCGTGCGCGGCTTGTTCGTGTACACGCGCGGGATCATCAGGATCTTGTCCGCGACGCGCTCCTGCAGCGCCGCGAGGCGCGTGACGTAGTCGAGCACGGAGTCCTCGCGATCGGCCGAGCACGGCCCTATTATGAGCAGGACCCTCTTGTCCTCGCCGCGAATGATGGCGGCGACCTGGGCGTCGAACGCCTCCTTGCGCCTGGCCATCTCCAGCGAGAGCGGCATGGCCTCGCGGATCTCCATGGGAATGGGAAGACGGCGCTTGAATTGCATAGACATGTTCTTCTCCTCCTGGGAGCGTAGATGATGAGCGATGCGACTGAGCGATGCGACGCGGCGCAGTCTGCGCATTCTCGCACGGGATGCTTTCGTGCGCTTGTCGGCAAGGTTAACATTTGGAGCCTTTTTTCGCGCGCGGGCTGGGCGGGCCCATGACGGGTACCATACAAGGGTCATGACACACGCGACCCGATGGAGGCACACATGCCCTGCACCACCCTGCTCATCGGCAAGAGGGCGAGCTACGACGGCTCGACCATAATCGCACGCAACGAGGACTCCCCCGGCGGCGTGTTCACCCCGAAGAAGTTCGTCGTCGTCAAGCCCGAGGACCAGCCGCGCCACTACCGCTCCGTGCTGAGCCATGTAGAGATCGAGCTTCCCGACGACCCCATGCGCTACACCTCCGTGCCCGACGCCACCCCGAAGGACGGCATCTGGGCGGAGGCCGGCGTGAACACGGCGAACGTCGCCATGAGCGCGACGGAGACCCTCACGTCCAACGAGCGCGTGCTCGGCGCGGACCCGCTCGTCGAGCTCGTGAAGGCGAAGGGCACCCCCGGCGAGGACGGCTACGAGCCCGAGGTCGCGGGCGGCATCGGCGAGGAGGACATGGTCACCATCGTCCTGCCCTACGCCCGCTCCGCGCGCGAGGGCGTGGAGCTCCTGGGCTCCTTCCTGGAGCGCTACGGCACGTACGAGATGAACGGCATCGCGTTTTCCGACGCGGACGAGATCTGGTGGATGGAGACCGTCGGCGGCCACCACTGGATCGCGAAGCGCGTGCCGGACGACTGCTACGTCACCATGCCCAACCAGCTCGGCATCGACGACTTCGACCTTACGGACGCGCTGGGCGAGAAGGTCGACCACATGTGCTCCGCGGACCTCGCGGAGTGGATGGACGCCAACCACCTCGACCTCTCGCTCGACGTGGTCGAGCTCGTGGACGGCGACGACGGGCAGGTGGACGACCCCTGGCCCGACGCCGACCACCGCTTCTTCAACCCGCGCGACGCCTTCGGCAGCCACAGCGATTCGGACCACGTGTACAACACGCCGCGCGCCTGGGCCATGCACCGCTTCCTGAACCCGGGCCTTGGCTGGGACGACCCCAACGCGGGCTGGAACCCGGAGGACGACGATATCCCCTGGTGCATGACGCCGCAGCGCAAGCTCACGATCGAGGACGTGAAGTACGCGCTGTCGCTGCACTACCAGGGCACGCCGTACGACCCGTACGGCGACCGCGGCAATGCGTCCACGCGCGGCGCGTACCGCCCCATCGGCATCAACCGCAACGGCCAGCTCGCCGTCATCCAGATCCGCCCGTACGCGCCGGAGTCCTGCCGCGCGATCCAGTGGATGGCCTACGGCAGCAACGCGTTCAACGCGCTCGTGCCGTTCTTCGCGAACGTGGACGCCACGCCCGAGTACCTGGCGAACACGACCCCGCACGTCACGACGGAGAGCTTCTACTGGGCAAACCGCATCATCGCGGCCATGGCCGACGCGCACTTCAACAGCTGCTCGCGCCACATCGAGCACTACAACGAGGCCGTCACGTCCAAGGGCCACGCCCTCGTCGCCCAGTACGACCGCAAGGTCGCCGAGGGCGGCGGCGCGCCCCTCGCCTACCGCGAGGCGACGCCCGTCCTCGAGGAGGCGAACGCCAGGATCGCGGACATGCTGCGCGAGCAGACGGACAAGACCCTGGACGACGTCCTTCTCACCGCGAGCCTCGGCATGAGAAACGCGTTCGCCCTGAGCGACCACTAGCGGCGCCTGCGCCTTCGCGCAAGGCGCCCGGACACGCCATCACCAGGCGCCGGCCACTGCCCCGGGGCGCGGCCGGCGCCCCTCGACCATTCGGGAGCATCGTGAGCAACACCGCACACACACCAGGGGCCGCGGGCGCCCCGGACGAGCGCGAGCTCGCCTACCGGGCGCTCGTGCGCGCCACGCGCGGCCTCGGACTTCCCCAGGAGTTCGCCTACGTCATATCCGGCGAGCTCAAGTCCGCCAAGGCCATGCGCCAGATGACCGCGTACCTCATGAGCGCCCGTCCCGGCAGCGTCGAGGAGGTCGTCGACGAGATGCTCGCCATCGTCCAGAGCAGAAACACCTGGATCGAGCACCAGATGAGGGAGCAGAGCAACGCCCGCATCACCGCATGGTACAACCGACCGGACCGCCCGCGCGAGGACTTCGACGACCCGGAGGACATCCTGTGACGCCGCCACGCGACGTCGCCACGCAACCAAGGGAGAAGAACATGGCATCTCGGGACGCAGCGGCGCTCGGAAGGGCGCCACGCCAGTACGGCACGGGCGAGGAGATCGCGAACGCCGTGAGCCACGGCGTCGGCGCCCTCCTCTCGATAGCGGCGCTCGTTCTTCTCGTCGTCCGCGCGGCCATGTCGGGCGCAGGCGCCGCCCACGTGGTCCCCGCCGTCCTCATGGGCGTCTCGCTCGTGCTCGAGTTCCTGTTCTCGACCCTGTACCACGCGCTTCGCCCCAGGGCGGCGAAGGCCGTGTTCAGGGTCCTGGACCACAGCGCCATCTATCTGCTCATCGCCGGCAGCTACGCGCCGTTCGCGTTCATCACCCTCGCGGGCGAGGGCGGCTTCCAGCTCGGCGTCGCCGTCTGGGTCATAGCGGCGGTCGGCATCGTTGCGGAGTGCTTCCTGCGCGAGCGCCAGCCGAAGTGGGTCTCCGCCCTCGTGTACCTCGCCATGGGATGGCTCGTCATCTTCCACGTGGCGGACATCGTGCGCCTGCTTCCGCCCGCCGCGTTCGCCCTCCTCCTCGCGGGCGGCCTCTGCTACACAGTCGGCTGCGTGTTCTACGTGATCAAGAGGGTGCCGTACTTCCACTTCGTGTGGCACCTCTTCGTGCTCGCGGGCGCCATCTGCATCACGCTCTCCGCACTGCTGTTCGTCGTGTAGCGGCGCCGCCAGGGATCCAGGTTTCCGCCTGCAAAGACGCAAAGTCGGGGCCGGCAACAAGTCGCTACTTGTTGCCGGCCCCGACTGTCTCGCCAGATTCTCGCGTCCGGCTATGCCAGCTTGATGCCCATAAGCCAGCCCCAGCGCGGGGTGACCGTCGTGCCGTAGTAGCTGATCCACTCGTTCACGTTGATGGTCCTGATGTAGCCCACGTTGTCCATCATCACGCCACCGCCCACGTAGATGCCTATGTGGCCGTAGATCCTGCCTGCGGCCGTGTGCGCGTGCGACGACACGGCCACGATCATGCCGGGCTTCAGGTCGCCGCGGTTCGAGCTCGTGCACCACGCGTTGTACATGTCGCACGCGTTGCCGCTCGCGTATCCGTAGCCCGCGTTGCTGAACACCTGCGAGACCCACATGGCGCACAGGCCCAGTCCCGGAGAGGGCGTCGTGTGGCACGCGCTCACCACGGCCTGCTGCGACCCCGTCGTCGCGCCGCCGCTAGAGATCGCTCCCGTCACGTTCGCGGCGCCCGCGCCGGAGCGCGAGGAGTTCCTCGCGGCGGCAGCCGCCGCGGCCTTCTTCGCCGCGGCCGCCTGCTCCGCCTTCTCCTTCGCCATCGCGGCCAGCTCGGAGTCGCGCTGGTCCATCAGCTTCTTCTGCTGGTCGGAAAGCCCGGCGAGCACGCTCTGCGTCTCCGCCTGCTTCGACTCCATCTCCTTCAGCTGCTTCTGCTGGGTCGCGGAGAGGCTCTCCAGCTGCGCCTTCTGCTCCTGCAGCGTGTCGCGCTGGCTCACGAGCTCCGCCTTCAGGTCCTTGACCTCCTGGATCATCCTGCTGTCGGACTCGCTGATCTTGTCCATGTAGTACACGTTGGACTCGAGCTCCTCGAAGGACGCGGACGAGAAGAGCACGTCCAGGAAGCCGGCCGACCCCGCCTGGTAGCTCTCGGAAACGCGCTTTGCCAGGCGCTTCTTCTTCTCGGAGAGCTCGTCCTCCTTCTCGCTGATGTCCTTCTCGACGTCGGTGATCTTCCCCTGCGTCTGCTCGATCTGGTCGAGGGTGTCGGACTGCCTCTTCGAGAGCTTCTCGTACTCGGCGGCGATGTCGTCAAGCTCGCCCTGCACCTTCGCGAGCTGCTTCTTCGTCTCCTCGATCTGTGCGTTCGTCGAGTCGACGTCCTTCTGGCCCACGGCAAGGGCGACGCGTGGCAGCACGGTGGCAAGACCGGCACCCGCAAATATCCTCAGCGCGTCCCTGCGAGAGATGTTGTTGAGTTCCAAGGGGTCCCCTGTTCGTTTGATCTGCATTCGGGCTCTAAACCCACACGTGAGATAGGATACTACCCTCCCAGCCCCTCCACCTCGTCCCTCTCCGCAAGTTTCACATCAGCCCAAAGCGCCGGCATCCCCCACACATGCATAAACGCCCCCACGAAGATGCAGCGCCCATCGCGCCGCAGACCCGATTCCGGCCGCTCGTGGACTCGTGTCCCCAGTTCGCAGAAACCAATTCGTAATCTTATTGAAATATTTTCCTTACAAATATAGACTGCCGCCCGGTGCCCGACAGCACGCCGGCATGGCGGTCGCGGCACGAAAGCACCCGTCCAAACGCTACGCCGCGGCAGCCGGCCGCCTGCGGAAAGAAGGGAGTCGCCCCGCCATGAGCGACCAGAACCACGGCCAGGAGGCCGCGCCAGACCCCAACCTACCGAACTCCCCCGCGGACGCCGGGGACAGGGCCCGGGGCAAGAGGAAGCACCAGATGATTTCCTCGTACACCATCCTCCTCATCATCACCGTCGTCATCGGCGTCGCCACCATGCTCATCGCGCGCGTCACGCCCGAGGTCACGGCGGTCAAGGTGTCGGACATCATCTCCAGCCCCGTAAAGGGCGTGCTCGACGGCATCGAGATCTCGCTCTTCCTCCTCATCTTCGGCGGCTGCATGGGCATCGTGAACAAGGTGGGCGCCATCGAGACCGGCATCCGCGCGCTCGTGCGGCGCCTCGAGGGCCGCGAGCTCGTCCTCGTTCCCGTCATCATGGCCATCTTCGCCGTCCTCGGCTCCGCGTACGGATTCTGCGAGGAGACCATCCCGTTCTACGCCCTGCTCGGCTCCGTCATGTACCTCGCGGGATACGACACCATGGTCTCTTCCGCCACCGTCCTCTTCGGCGCCGGCGTCGGCTGCCTCGGCTCCACCGTCAACCCGTTCGCCAACGGCGTCGCCATCGCGAGCCTTCACGACAGGGGAATCGAGTGCAACCAGGTAACGATCATCGCCCTCGGCGCGCTCCTCTGCGTGATGGCGTACTGCGTCTCCCTGTTCTTCATCCTGCGCTACGCCCGCCGCGTGCAGCGCAACAAGGGCTCCTCCATCCTCTCGCTCCAGGAGCGCGCGGCCTGCGACGAGACCTTCGGCGGCAAGGACAGCTCCCAGGTCCTCACGGCCGAGAACTCCACCCTCACCGGCACCCAGAAGGTCACGCTCGTCCTCTTCGCCCTCACGTTCGTCGTGATGATCGCCGGCTTCGTCCCCTGGGGCGACTTCGGCGTCAACGTGTTCGACGCGGGCGCGTCCTCGCACGACCAGACCCAGCAGCTCGACGCAGATGCCATCAGGGACGACTGGAACGACACGAGCGCCGACAAGTACGGCACCATGACCTCCATCTCCAAGGACGCCAGGGCCACGGCCACCTCCACCGTCGAGGACTCGCAAAGCTGGACGGGCTGGCTCACCGGCGCCTCCATCGGCGACTGGTACTTCAACGAGGCCAGCACCTGGTTCTTCGTGATGGCCATCGTCATCGCCCTCGTCGCGCGCCTGTCCGAGACCGACACCGTCGACGCGTTCATCGGCGGCGCGGGAGAGATGGTCGGCGTGGCGCTCGTCGTCGGACTCTCGCGCGCCATCGAGCTCCTCATGAACATGTCGGGCCTGGACCAGCTCATCCTCACGTCCGCGTCCCACAGCCTGCAGGGGCTTTCCGCCATGGTCTTCACGCCGCTTTGCTACCTCGTCTACCTGGGGCTCTCCATCATCATCACCTCGACGTCCGCGCTCGCGTCCGTCTCCATGCCCATCATGGGGCCGCTCGCCCAGGTGCTGCACTTCTCGCCCGACGTCGTCGTGATGATCTTCGTCGCGGCAAACGGCCTCGCGAACCTGTTCTCGCCCACCGCCATCTTCCTGCCCGGCCTCATGCTCGCGCACGTGGGATACGGCACGTACCTCCGCTGGGCGTGGAAGCCCATCGTCGTGATCGGCGTGCTCTCCGTCGCGATCCTCACGGCCGCGATGATGATCTTGTAGCGGCCCGCGGCGCCGGCTGCTAGACCGCGCCCAGAAGCGCGCCGGCGCCGCCCTCTCCCAGCACGAGCGCCACCCAGCACGATGCCGCCAGCGCCGGGCCCCACGGAAACGCGTCCTCACGCGTCCCGCGGGGCCCGCCTCGCGTCTGTGCGCCACGTCGACGGGCGCGCCGCGTCCACACAAGCCCAAACGCCAGCCCCAGCACGCTCGCAAGCGCGAGCATCAGCGCCATCTGCGCGGGCCCCAGATACAGCGCCGCCACCGCGGCGAGCTTCACGTCCCCGCCGCCAACGCAGCCCGGCCCCAGCGCGCGGGCCGCCGCAAGCGAGAAGAGCATGGCCGCCACCAGCACACCCGCCGCACAAAGCACCCGCGCCGCGATCCAGAGCGCCGCCTCCGCAGGGACGGCCCCACCGGCTGTCCCCTCCCACGCCATGCATGCCACCCGCGTGGCGGCGGCCACGGCAAGCACGCCGTTCGGGATCCTCATCTGCACCAGGTCGAACGCGGAGAGCGCCACGAGGCAGCCGCACAGTGTCATCGTCCCCACGGCCTCTGGCGCCCCGGCGCGGCGTGCGACGCCGCACATGCCCGGCGCGCCGCCGCCCGCAAGCACCCATGCCTGCGCCCCCAGCGCAAGGCCCCCCGCAAGCGCCATGCCCACGCGCAGCGCGCGGCCCGGGCGCGCACGGCCCGCGTCCGCGCCGCGCCGGCGCCCGTCCCACGCGGCGCCAAGCGCGCACGCCCCCGCAAGCGCGCCGGCCGCCGCACCCGCAAGCGCCCACGCCCCGCACGCGCCCAGTCCCAAACGCACCATCGGCTCCCCCTCCCCCGAGTGCACCGATTCTACGCGCCCGGGCGCGTCGTGCGGACCACGCAAAACGGTTAAATTCCCGCTACGCGCGCCCGAGCGCAAGACAGGCGCGATACAATCGCACAAACCGCGTCGCAGCCGCAGCTAGACGCAAGAAACAGGGGGATGGGGATGGATTTGGAACAGCCAGAGGACCGTCAGCAGGACCTTGCGCGCAAGCTCGACGACCTCCGCGCGTACCTGCGCGAGCTCGGCAGCGTCGCCGTCGCGTACTCCGGCGGGATCGACTCGACGTTCCTCGCGACGGTCGCGCACGACGTGCTCGGCGACCGCATGCTCGCGCTCACGGCTCACATCCGCGGCATGGGCCAGGCGGACTTCCTCGAGGCGCAGGGGCTCTGCCGCACGCGCGGCATCCCGCACGCGGCAATCGACTTCGACGAGCTCAAGGTGCCCGGCTTCGCGGACAACCACCCCAACCGCTGCTACACGTGCAAGCACGCGCTCTTCTCGGAGCTCAAGCTCGTCGCGGCGGCCCACGACCTGCGCTTCGTGGCAGAGGGCTCCAACGAGGACGACCTCGGCGACTACCGGCCGGGGCTGCGCGCCCTCGGCAAGCTCGGCATAAAGAGCCCGCTGCGCCACGCCCACCTCGCCAAGGCGGAGATCCGCGAGCTCTCGCGCCAGATGGGCCTCCCCACCTGGGACAAGCCCAGCGCCGCATGCCTGTCCTCCCGCTTCGCGTACGGCGAGAAGATCACCGCCCAGAAGCTGGAGCGCACGGCCAAGGCGGAGGCGTTTCTCCACTCCCTGGGCTTCGGCCAGCTCCGCGTGCGCGTGCACGGCGCGGACGGCCAGCTCGCGCGAATCGAGGTGCCCGCGGCGGACATCGTGCGCCTTTGTGCGGACCCCATGCGCGCCCAGGTCGCCGCGCGCCTGCGCGAGCTGGGCTTCCTGTACGTCAGCTGCGACCTCGCGGGCTTTCGCTCCGGCTCCATGAACGAGGCCCTCGGCGCGCCGGATGCCGGGACGGCAGGGGCCTAGCGGCCCTCACGCCAAGCGGCCCTCACGCCTCGCGCAGCCACAGCAGGCGCGCCTGCCCCGCTGCCAGCCTTCCCGTCGGGAAGTCGATCGCGGCGACGGTGCCCTTGCCGAACGGCACGTCCTCGCCGCACAGGCGCTCCACCATGTTCCGCATGAACGGCACGTGCCCCACGGCGACCACCGTGCCGCCGTCCACGCACGAAAGCTCGCTCAGGAAGCCGTCCTCGTCCTGCTCGTACAGGCAATCGTGCGACACGATGTCCATGGGGTCCACGCCCAGCGCGTCCGCCGCCACCTCGGCCGTGCGCTCCGCGCGCGCCGCCGGGCTCGACCACAGCTCCAGCTCGCCCACGGGCTCGAGCGTCGCGAATATGCGCGGATAGGCCTCCTCCAGCGCCGCCACGCCGTCCGGCGTCAGCTCGCGGGCAAGGTCGCCCTCGGGTCCCTTCGGCTCCGCCTTGCCATGCCTCACCAGCACCAACAGGTCGACCATGGTTTTCCCTCGCTCTCGTCGTGCCGGAAGCCCCGGCGCCGCCACGTGCCGCGGCGGCTACTTGTTCTCTATCTTTCCCACGTTCTTGATGAGGATGGACACGAAGCCCTCCGAATCCGTCGTGAACTCGATGTAGTTCGAGTCCGCGGCGTACTGCGAGGGAAACGTGATCTCTATGCCGGTGTCGGTCTTTATCTTGTGGTTCTTCGCCAGCCGGTTCGCGACGCCGCGCTTCACGGGCACCTCCTCCGGCAGCTCCTTCTCGCGCGTCACGCGCTCGTAGCGCTCCTGGAGCTCCGGCTCGTCCTCGAACACGCGCCGGCCCACCTCCTCGGGGGCAAACGTCTCGTCCACCTCCGCGCTCGACTGCACCACGGCCTTCGCGTGGGCCACGGCCTCCGTCACGTTCACGCCGGCCTCCTCGGCCACGTCCGCCACGATCTTCTCGACCGCCTCCACCACCTCGCGGCTCGAGGCCTGCACGGAGCACTGCAGCAGCCCCTCCGGGATGATCTGACGCTCCTGCGTGCCCACGGTGCGCACCTTGTCGTGGAAGTCGATTGAGAAGTCGCCCAGGTCAACCAGCACGTAGCTGTCCACCTTCTGCGTGGGGCTCGGCAGCGTGGAGTCCTGCCGCAGGATCTGGTTCAGCGGCGCGCCCGTCGCGTCCGCGCCCAGGTCGTGGACGAACGCCTGCTTCCTGGGCAGCAGCACCGCCGCGAAGTAGCGCCGGCTCAGGTCCTCGACGTCCGCCTGCTCGGCCGCATCGGCAAACGCCTGCGCCACCTCACCGTCGCCGGCCGCGTCCGCCCGGGCCTTCATGTCCTGCGTGTCCGTGAAGTCGCACACCAAGAGGTCGCACTCCTCCAGGTCGTCGCAGCGCCTAAGCTCCTCCCACAGGTACTGCGCCACCTGCTGCGAGATCTCCGTGAAGCCGATCTGCCCCTGCGCGTAGCCGTGCAGCGCGTCCGCGAACCCACTCTCCGCAGAGAACTCGCCATGCCTGTTCTCCGCGCTCGAGCTGATCTTGCGCATGTGGCGCTGCACGTACGACTTCACGGCGCGCGTATCCAGGTCGAGCTCGCACTGCGAGAAGGACGTGCTGCCCGACTCGAAGTCGAAGGCGTGCAGGATGGCGTGGGCTATGTGCATCATGTTCTATCACCGTCTGGGTAGTGTCAGGGCCTGCCGCTTCGCGCGGCTTGCGTGCCGAGACAGCATACCACCGCGGGCGAGAAGGACGCGGCGACGGTGGTCGCGACCTGCCGGCACGGGTGGCGGCGACTTTGGTCCCAGCGACGCCTGTAGCCGCAGCGCGCGGCTACAGGCGTCTGCCGTACAGGTAGATCACGCCTGCGTTCGTGTCCCCGTACACGCCGCGCTTCTCCTGGATGAGCTTAAGGCCCGCGCGCTCAGAGAACTGGCAGTCCGAGTTCTTCGTGAGCATCGTGAAGAACCCACGGGCTCCGTGCTCGCAGAAGCGCATGACCGCCTCTTCCAGCATGGCAGACCCGATGCCCTGGCCGCGCGCAGAGGGATCCACGACGCAGAGGTTGAGCTCCGCGTCGGCGTTGCTGTACCCGCGGGAAATGAACACGTCAGCCGTGGTGTACATGCGCAGGCGGCTGAACAGCAGCTCCTCCACGGACGGGCCGCCGATCTTCGCTCGCTTGCGCGCTGGCACCATGAGCTCCTTGAAGCGCTGGTCCCAGTGCTCGTTCACGATGATGGCACCGTCCTTCGTGAAGCCTCCGAAGCAGGCACCGACGACCTTGATGCCCTGCTGCGCCACAAACGAGAACTGCGATCGCTTGAGCGAGCCCGCCGTCAGCACCCTTCCGAACGTTATGCGGTCGTACACGCCCTCGACGTCAGACGCCCACGTGCGCGCGCAGACCTTTGCGACCGCTTCGAAATCCTCCTCGGCAAACGGCCGATAGGTGATCTCGGGCCTCTCGTTCGTATCGATATCCATAGCCTCGCAGCTTCTCTCATGTCATCTATTGCATGGAAAATTCGTCCTGCAGAGTGGAACCGAACTTCCCTAACATATTGACGCATATTAATCCAGAGCGGTACGACTAACTGCTCAAGCGGTACGAACTTTCCCGCAGGCAGAATGGCCCCACAAAGGTTGATAGGTTACCATCAACCGCCAGCTCTATCAATGTTCTAATGACTGCCCATGTGGTGAACAGATAGCTGAATCCATGCGCTCGCCCTCGGGTTGGCAAGGGGGGCTTCGGCAACTCGACCAGGGCGAGCGTCCGCGTTCGTGGCACATGGTCACACACCCGCGGCCAGTTTACGGACCTATGCAAACTCAGGGCTCGTGTGTGCGGGGGCGCGGGAGCGCGGATACGAACCCGGCCCCAGTTTGCGGGATCCTGCAAGGTCGCCCCTGGTGTGTGCAGGGGCGCCAGCGCCTCGGGTACGCACCGTGTGTGAGTTCGCACGACTCCGCAAGGTCGGCCCGGGTGTGTGCGGCGGCGCTCGGGTTGCGGGCACGCACCCACCCCGAACCCGCGACGTTCCATGCGCGCGGGAGCGGGCGCGGTGTACGGCACCCACGGGAGCCACCCGCACGCAAAAGGAGGACGGCCTTGCGGCCGTCCTCCCGAGGGGTAACTACTCTTGCTGGTACTTTGGACTCTCCCCCTTGGCTCGAGCACGCCCCGCTGGGCAATGCCTTCGTGCTAGGGAACCTGCGGTGACTCGCAACGCCTCATCGGGTGGCGTTCTGGTCTCTTTCGCGAACGACCGGTTCTGCCGTCTGTCTCTGTTAGGACTGTGCGAATCCGATCCGCTGACGTTGGCCGATGGTGCCGGCCGCTAGGCTAAGACGGGACGCGCGATGCCGTTCGCGAAGGACCCGGTAAAACACTCTTCACTGTTCACTGGCATCACCTCCTCGTCCGGCCGCCGATAGGTTTCCGCGCGGCTTTTTCTTCTCACTGCAAGTATTACCCAACCGCGGGGAAATGTATACGGATAGATGGTCCTTTGCGCAAACGGCATAAGTTCGCCCGCAAGCGGCAAGATTGCGCGCCCACGCGAGCGCCGGTGCCCACAAGCGCCCGGCACGGTCCCCCCGCAATGTGCTTCATGCGCCCATGGTGTAGGCTAGGGACGGCCACATCACACTCGGCGCACCAGGCGCACCCCAAGACTAAGGACGCACCCATGCAGACGGGCTTTGACAACCAGAAGTACATCGACACGCAGGCGGCACGCATCCGCGAGCGCATCGCGCAGTTCGGCGGCAAGCTCTACCTGGAGTTCGGCGGCAAGCTGTTCGACGACTACCACGCAAGCCGCGTTCTCCCCGGCTTCGAGCCGGACTCGAAGGCGCGCATGCTCAGGCAGCTGGCAGACGATGCGGAGGTCGTGTTCGCCCTGAACGCGAACGACATCGAGCAGGGCAAGCGCCGGGGCGACATTGGCATCAGCTACGGTGACGACGTCCTGCGCCTGATGGACGTGTTCCGCGGCATGGGCCTCGCCATCGGCGGCGTCGTGATCACGCGCTACTCCGGACAGCCCAAGGCGGAGGCCTACCAGGCGCGACTTGAGCAGATGGGCGTCGCGGTGTACCGCCACTACTCCATCGCGGGCTACCCCACGAACGTGAACCTCATCGTTTCCGGCGACGGCTTCGGCAAGAACGAGTACGTCAAGACCACCAAGCCCCTCGTGGTCGTCACGGCGCCCGGGCCCGGCTCCGGCAAGCTCGCCGTGTGCCTCTCGCAGCTGTACAACGAGCACGAGCGCGGCGTCGACGCCGGCTACGCCAAGTTCGAGACGTTCCCCGTGTGGAACCTGCCCCTGAAGCACCCCGTGAACGTGGCGTACGAGGCCGCGACCGCGGACCTGGACGACAGCAACATCATCGACCCGTACCACCTGGACGCCTACGGCAAGGTGACCGTCAACTACAACCGCGACGTCGAGACCTTCCCCGTGCTCAAGGCGATCATGGAGAAGATCATGGGCAAGAGCCCGTACCTCTCCCCCACCGACATGGGCGTCAACATGGTGGGCAACTGCATCTGCGACGACGACGTGTGCCAGGAGGCGGCGCGAAACGAGATCGTACGCCGCTACTTCTGGGAGGCCGAGCGCCTGGAGCGCACGGGCCAGGGCGAGGCGGAGCTCGCGCGCATCGCCCTTCTCATGAAGGAGGTCGGCGTGGACGAGAATTACAACCCCGCGCACGCGGCGGCGCTCGTGAAGGAGGAGGTCACCGGGCTCCCCGCCGGCGCGATGGTGCTGCCCGACGGCTCCGTCATCACCGGCAAGACGTCCCGGCTGCTGGGCGCGGCGTCCTCGCTTCTGCTGAACGCGCTCAAGCGCGTGGCCGGCGTGCCGGACGAGGTCTCCGTCGTCTCGGACGAGGCCCTGGCACCCATCGGCCGCCTGAAGACCGAGCACTTGCACAGCCGGAACCACCGCCTGCACTCGGACGAGACGCTCATAGCGCTTTCCATCAGCTCCGCGACGAACCCGCTGGCAGAGCAGGTAATCGCGGCCACGAGCGCGCTCAAGGGCTGCACGGCGTACTTCTCGGTCATCATCTCGCGCACCGACGAGTCCGTGTACAAGAAGCTTGGCATCAACGTGTGCTGCGAGCCCAAGTTCGAGCGCGGCACCTACTACCACGGCTAGGCGCCCTGCACCACGACGACGCAGGTGCGACGCGGCAGTCATACCGCCCGCCCTCAGGCGAGAAGAGCCCGGGTCCCACGCGCAACGTCACGCGGGACCCGGGCCTCTCTTTGGCCTGGGGCTGGGGCAAGCCCGGCCCTGGCCCCAGGCTAGACTTGGGCGAGGCTAGTCCTGGCTCTTCTCGCCTGCGTCGCCCTTCTGCTTGCGGCTGCGCACCAGGAGGTACGCGACGCCCGCGACGACGAGCACTCCCAAGACGACGGCCGCGGGGCTCACGCCCTGCCGCGCGCCGGACGCGGCGAAGTCGCCGTCAAGCTGCTTTGAGTAGACAGCCGCCGTGAGGTAGCGGTAGTCGTCCTGCTGGTGCGCCTTGTTGGTGAGCGTGTTCGCGAAGAGCGCGATGCTGCGCCCGTCCCTCTGGTAGTCGACGGCCTGGATCTTGCCCTGGTACTCCTTTATGTAGTCGCTAGGCATGAAGCCTTCCACCAGGGGTTCGTCCGTGGTTTTGACCAGGACCTTCGAGCCCTTGGGCGCCTTCTTGATGTAGCCGCCGCCGTAGCCGTACATGAGGTAGTCGCCCTCGTTTTTGTACGTCGCGGTGATGATGTCGTCCTTCGGGAACTCGACGGTGCCAAGGGCGTCGTAGCCCAGCCAGTCGCCGTCGCTCGGCGTGAACGACATGTTGCCCGCGAGCTTGTAGTCCTTCACGAACTGCAGCGCGTCGGCCGTGTAGGCAACGTACGGCGTGCCGGACTTCACCTTCGCGGCCACGGCCTTCGCGTTCACCGGGTACTGGCTGCCCACGATGATGGTCGCCTCGTCCAGGTCGTCCGTGAGCTCGAAGTCCATCTGCTTCGCGAGCGCGAAGTCGTCCCAGTTGCCGTTGGTGTTCGCGCGGTTCTCGTAGTCGGCCATGCCGACCTTGTTGCCCGCCGCGTCCTTCTGGAACTTCTCGTACGCCTTTGGCACGTACGCCTTGATCGTGCCGCTGATGCGTTGCGCCTTGGGCGCGGACTTCACCTTCTTCACGTCCAGCACGTGGTCCCATGCGGCACCCTCGAGGTCGGCCGCGGCCACCACGTAGTCGCCCTCGTCCTTGCCCTCGCTTACGAGCCCGACGGCCTTGCCGTCCTCAAGCAGGTCGTTCACGGCCCTCACGGCGTCGAGGCCGTTGTTGTCGATCACGGCGTACTCGCCCTTGCCCTCGACGTCGCTCTTCTGCTTGGGCGCCTTCCTCACGTCCCTCAGCACGTCTGCCCCAAACGCCCCGGCGGTGCGGACGGTGTCCATGTCGAACCCACGGAACTCCGAGAAGTTCGTGACGGGCTCGCTGTAGAGCGAGTACTGGGTCCAGTCGTCGATCACGAGGTTGGGGTACAGGGCGCAGTTGGCCATGTTGCGCTTCGCCTGGTGCATGTCCACCACCATGGTGCCGGCCGGGTACGTCTTGTCGCCCACCTTAACGTCCTTGGTGGTCTCCCTCACCTGGACGCCGTTGCGGATGAGGAAGTCGACGGTCTCCGCCGCCGCGGAGCGGTTTTTCTGCTGGCCCGCGTCCATGGGGATGACGTAGTACTCCGGGAAGAAGTTGCCGTTCGTCCTGCCGAAGCTGTCCTTGGCGTCACGGGGGCGGAACGTGTCGGCCTCCGCGCCCTTCTCGTCCCTCTGGTTCACGTAGTACGGGCGGATGGAGTCCGCGTCTATGTTCTGGACGCCGCGGCGGAAGCGCTCGAGCTGGTTGTTGAACATGCGGTCCTTGTTCTGGACGACGAAGTCCGCGTTGCCAACGAAGCCATAGCGCAGCGCCTCCACGGCGTCGGCCGTGCCGTACGGCGCCTCGACCGTGTACGCGTTCGTGCCGTGCATCATGGCGTACTGCGGCGTGTAGCTGGTGGACATGTCGTCGAACGGCGCCTCCCAGAAGCGCGTGCCGTCATCCTGCAGCTTGAGGTAGTCGCGCATGGGCATCTGCGCGGAGTTGATGGTGGGGTTGTTTGCGATGGCGGTGCCCATGAACGCCTCGCCCTGCGCGAGCGCCGTGTCGATGAACAGGTCGTACTCGTTGTTGGGGTCGTGCGTGGGCGAGCAGGGCTCCACCTGGAACTGCTGGTAGTAGCCGTGGACCTCGTGGAGCGATATCGGGTCCCACTGCGTGATGAGCCCGCTCATGGCCTGGGTCTCGGGCTGGGTCTGGTACGTGTTGTCGCGGTTGAGGTCGAAGCCGTTGCCGTTGGTGCGGACGTTCACGGCGCGGGCGTCCACGTTCTCGCTCGGGACGAGGATGTAGAACACGTCGTCCAGCGACTTCGCCGGGTCGAACGTCCTCGTGTCGGAGTCGTAGTACCTTGCGAACTCCTCCTCGCTCAGGTCGGAGGACGCGTTGTCCGTTTCGGGGCCGTCGTAGTTGGTGCCGTGTCCCTTGCCGCCGTCACCACGGATGTAGCCGATGCCCGTGACGTCGTCCTTCACCAGGTCGCTCCACACGGTGCGGTCGTGGTCCATCTCGGTCTTGAGCTCCGCCTTGCCCTCGCCGGTGAGGCCGGTCGCGCGGCGGTACTCGATGGGCTTGTTCGCCGCGAGGTCGCGGGCGAACTCCATCACGGCGTCGACGGCCACGATCTCGTCGGCGTGCACGTTGCTGTAGACGACGGGCACCTTGTAGTCGAGCTTCCCTGCCGCAAGGTCTGCCTGCACGGATGCCGGGTCCTTCTCCATGCGCTCCTTGAGGGCCTGGTAGTCGTCGAGGTCGGACTTCTGCTTCGCCACGAACAGCGCGCGCATGGGACGCCCCTGCGCGGACGTGCCAAACGTGCGGACCTCGGCATAGAGGCCGTTTGCCTTGGCCTGCCTCGCGAGCTCGGGCAGCTGGGCGTCGATGTCCCTCTGCGTGGCGAACGCGTCGTACGGCCTGAGGTCGACCTTCGCGGACGCGGCCTTCGTGCCGTCCACGTCGCACGCGAGGGTGTACGTTCCCACGTAGTCGTACATGGACGAGCGCACGAACTCGCGCGAGCGCACGTCGATGCCGTCGATTCCCTCGTAGAGCTCGCGGTTCTTGAACGACGCCACGACAGACGGCGTGCCGTCGACCTCCTTGGCGGTCAGCCTCACGTCATAGAAGAAGTCGCGCGACTTCAGGACTTTCTCGTCGGCGGTGTTGCCGTTTCCGCCCTCCGCGGCGCCGTCCTGGGTGGCGACGGTCTTCCAGTCGCCCAGCTTTCCGCCAAGCCACTGCTTGGGGTAGGTCTTCTTGCTGAACCGCCCCTTCGGGCGGCTGAGCGTGAGCGTGACCTTGCCGTCCCTGATGAGGGACTCGAGCTCGCCTACGCTCTTGCCCTCCACGGGCGCGGTGAGCCTGAACTCGCGGCCCTCGATCATGGAGATCATCGGCGTGGAGCTGCCGTCGTACGCGGCGTCCGTGCGCTCCAGCGTGGCCTTGCCCGTGGAACGGCTGGCAGGCTGCGACTGTGCGGACGTATCTGCCATCGCCGTCGTGGGTGCCACGGCCTGTCCCAGGCTCACGGTGAGCATGAGGCCTGCGACGATCGCGCCGCCCGCCTTGCGAATGGAAACCATGCTTCCTCCCTCTTGGATTGCGCCCATGCGAGAAGTACGGCCTATGTATGCAGCACTTCTCGCCGCTATTGACGCAACACAGGGTACTTTGCTATCTAATCTTATGTTTCTGATTTGTTTCGTTTCTAGGTAAACGTAGGTGTTTGTTCGGCACATGGCAGTCTGAAAAATGTTGATACCGCATGCATATCGTGCATGGAATATCCCATAGTCGCACGATTGGGGGACAACGGCGCCCGCATGCCGCGCAGAAGTTGTTTCCCGCTTGCGAAAATATGCGCACCCGTGACAAAAGGCTTGCGCGACTGACTGGAGGAAATCTCTGTCAGTCGCGAAACGATTAGAATAGCGGCAGTCGTTCTGCAAGGAGGAAACCGCGATGGACGAGGCAAAGTCTAGGCGCATGGAGCATGAAGCCGAGATGGGGGTTGGATATGCGAAGTCGCGACGACTCTTCGTAGCATTGCTGCCAGACGAGTCAGCACGTGACGAGCTTGTTGCCACGCAGAGGGCTCTTCTCCCCCACTTCGACCACGGTCGGCTCACGTCGCGCGAGAACCTTCACCTTACGCTGGCCTTTCTGGGAAAGCTCGATGCGAGTCATGAGGAGCGCGCACTTGCGGCAATGCGCTTTGCAGCACATGACGCACACGTCGGGAAAATCTGCCTTGAACTCGGCGACATCGGCTGTTTCGAGAAACGCCGTGGATCCATTGTCTGGCGAGGACTCCGCGGCGAGAGCGAGCCTGGCGGGGCTAGCATTGCGGAAACCCAGCCTGGCCATGAGCGGCTCTTGCTACTAAGAGGCGTGCTTGGAGCACAGCTGCTCAGGGAAGGCGTGATAGACGAGCCGCTTCATCACTTCTCCCCGCACATGACGCTGGCACGCGGCTGCCGTCTGCGCAAGGAGGAGCGCGAGGCCGGAATGGACGCGTTTCTCGCCCAGGCGAACGAGCAGCTTGCGGCACACGAGGTCGCGACCGCACGGTCCGGGGCCGCACGGATGCGCGTAGGCGCGATGTCGCTGATGTGGAGCCATCATCCGGACGGCGGCGCGCTCACGTACACGGAGGTCGCGCGCGTGAGCCTGTGACCGGGGGTGACGCGGGCCCTATGGACGGGCGCGGCTCGCGAGCCAGGCGCACGCCATGGGGGCGGCCGTCAGAAACCAGCTTGCGTAGCGGGACGGATGCGCCTGCAGGTCCGCGAGCGCCTCATCCGCATCGACCCAGGCAGTCGCCTCGACCTCATCGGGGTCGGGCGTGAGGGGACCGTCATACGACGCCACGAAGACGTGGTCGTACTCGAACTCGGTAAGGCCGTTGCCGTAGGGGCTTCGGTACACGAACGACCCCACCTCGTCGTACCCTAGGCCGGCCGCCACGGCCGCGGGCACGCCCAGCTCCTGCGTGAGCCTGCGCGGGACGGCGTCCGCAAGCGCCTCCCCCACCCGCGGATGCGAGCAGACGGAGTTGGCCAGAAGCCCGCCGGAATGGTACTTGCCCTGGGCACGACGCTGCAGCAGGAGCTGAAGCGTGTCGCCGCTCCCCCGATACAGGAAGAGCGAGAACGCCCTGTGCAGGCGCGCCTTCTGGTGGCACGCGAGCTTTCCCATGCTGCCCTGGGGACGGTCCATGAGGTCGACCAGGATCAGCTGGTCTTCCTGGTGCTGGGACAGCATGTCTGCCAGGCTTGCCATGCGCTGCTACCCCCTACGCGAAGCCCAGCAGGACGCCGACCACGTGCACCAGAAGCGCCACGAGGTAGGCGATGCCGCACTGGAACACCACGATGCCCAGCGCCCAGCGGCCGCCAAGCTCGTGCCTGATGGCCGCGATAGCCGCGACGCACGGGGTGTACAGCAGGCAGAACACCAGGAGCGACACGACGGAGAGCGGCGTGAGCGTGGCGAGCAGCTGCGCCGTGGAGCCAAACAGGACGGAAAGCGTCGCGACCACGATCTCCTTTGCCATGAAGCCCGCGATCAGCGCCGTGGTGATGCGCCAGTCGCCAAAGCCCAGGGGCGAGAAGACCGGGGAGATCCAGGCCGCGATGGCCGCCAGGATCGAATCGCGCGCGTCCTTGGCGACCGCGAGGGTCGGCGTGAAGTACTGCAGGAACCACACGACGACGGCGGCCGCGAACACCACGGTGAACGCCCGGTGCAGGAAGTCCTTGGTCTTCTCCCACATGAGCATGAGCACGGACTTCGCGCTGGGAAGGCGATAGTTGGGAAGCTCCATCACAAACGGGACGGCCTCGGCGCGGTCGACGGTCTTGTGCGTGACGAGCGCCACGAGCACGCCGACGACGATGCCCGTGAGGTACAGGCAGAGCATCACGAGGCCGCCCTTGCCCGGGAAGAACGCCGCGCTGAAGTAGCCGTAGATCGTGAGCTTGGTGGTGCAGCTCATGAACGGCGTGAGCGCGATGGTGAGCTTGCGGTCGCGCTCGGACGGCAGCGTGCGGGCGGACATGACGGCGGGCACCGTGCAGCCGAAGCCCACGAGCATGGGCACGATGGAGCGGCCGGACAGGCCGATCTTGCGCAGCAGCTTGTCCATGAAGAACGCGACGCGCGCCATGTATCCCGTGTCCTCCAGAAGCGACAGGAAGAAGAACATGGTCACGATGATCGGCGCGATGGGCAGCACCGTGCCGACGGCGTTGAAGATGCCGCCGATCACGAGGGAGTGCAGCACTGGGTTCACGCCGGCCGCCGTGAGGCCCGCGTCCGTCGCGGCCGCAAGCGCGTCGACGCCCGCCGCGACGAGGTTCTGCAGCGCGAGCCCGATGACGTTGAACGTGAGGAAGAACACGGCGCCCATGATGAGCACGAACATGGGGATGGCCGTGTACTTGCCGGTCAGGACGCGGTCGATCCTGCGGCTGCGCTCCTGCTCGCGCGAGGCATGCGGCTTCACGACCGCGGCGGACACGACCTTCTCGATGAACGAGAAGCGCATGTCCGCGATGGCGGCGGCGCGGTCGAGGCCGCGCTCCTCCTCCATCTGGTGCACGATGTGCTCCACGGCGTCGAGCTCGTTCTTCTCTAGCGCGAGGGCCTCCGTCACGTGGGCGTCGCCCTCCACCAGCTTCGACGCGGCGAAGCGCACGGGAATGTTCGCGCGCTTCGCGTGGTCCTCTATCAGGTGCATGATGGCGTGCAGGCAGCGATGCACGGCGCCGCCGTGGTCGCTGGGGTCACAGAAGTCCTGCCGGCCGGGAAGCTCCTGGTAGCGCGCCACGTGTATGGCGTGGCTCACGAGCTCGTCCACGCCCTCGCCCTTGACGGCCGATATCGGCACCACGGGGATGCCCAGCATGTCCTCCATCAGGTTCACGTCGATCGTGCCGCCGTTGCCCTGGACCTCGTCCATCATGTTGAGCGCGAGCACCATGGGCTTGTCCAGCTCCATCAACTGCATCGTCAGGTACAGGTTGCGCTCTATGTTCGTGGCGTCCACGATGTTGATGATGGCGTTTGGCTGCTCCTCCAGAATGTACTGGCGGCTCACGAGCTCCTCCGGGCTGTACGGGGAGAGCGAGTAGATGCCCGGCAGGTCCGTCACGTCCGTGTCGGGGTGCCCCTTGATGGCGCCGCTCTTGCGGTCCACCGTGACGCCGGGGAAGTTGCCCACGTGCTGGTTCGAGCCCGTGAGCTGGTTGAACAGGGTGGTCTTGCCGCAGTTCTGGTTGCCCGCGAGCGCGAAGCGAAGCACTTCTCCCTCAGACACCGGATGCGAGTGGTCGCTCGTGCGCACGTCCACCTTGTCGGGCAGGCCGTCCTCGCCAAGGCCCGGGTGCCCAATGCTCCTGTGGCGCCCGCGCGCGGCGCCGGCCGGCACGGGGCACGCCTCCGTCGTGACGCGAATCTTGCGCGCATCCGCGATGCGCAGCGTCAGCTGGTAGCCATGGACGCTGAACTCCATGGGATCGCCCATGGGCGCGTACTTCTCGAGCGTGATCTGCGCGCCGGGTATGACGCCCATGTCCAGGAAGTGCTGGCGGAGCGCACCCTCCCCTCCCACGACGGATATGGTGACGGTCTGGCCGATCTCCACGGAGGCGAGCGTGCCCTCCTCGCGCAGGGCCTCGCCGTCCGCGCGCGTTGTCGAAGATCTGCCATCTGACATGTCGATGCCTGACATGATGTGCCTTTCGATAGTTAACTTAATCTTACAAATCATACAACATCCGGCCATGACCGCGTGAGGCGCGCAGATGATGCGCGGACATTGATGCAGGGGACGGCGCAGCCGAGAAGATCGGCACCCACGATCGAGCGTGTCAAGTACTATCGTGCGAGGTAACAGGCTCAATCCGTCAACGGCAAATTTGAAGTCCTCGCCCATAGCTCCTCCATCGAACTTCACAATAGAAACAAAATGCAACCTTAAGAGGGGTGGAGTCATGACGCAGCTAGCACGCAAGGTCGTAATCATCGGAGCCGGAAACGTGGGCAGCCACGTTGCCATGAACCTCATGGTCAGCCAGTACGCGGACGAGATCGTGTTCCTGGACATCAACGAGGACGCTGCAAACGCGCAGGTAGAAGACTTGAAGGACATGCTCACAGCCACCAGGCGCCACGTACACATCCGCGTGGGCACCTACGACGACTGCGCGGACGCGAGCTTCATCGTGATGACAGCCGGCCGCAGCCGTCGACCCGGCGAGACACGCCTCCAGATGCTCGAGAGCACGTTCTCGATCCTGGGCAGCATCGTCGACCCCATCGCGAAGTCCGGTTTCTCCGGCTTCCTCATCTGCGTGTCCAACCCCGCGGACGTCGTGGCGGAGTACTTCTATCGCAAGCTCGACCTGCCGCGCTCGAGGGTGTTCAGCACCGGGACGTCGCTCGACACCGTCCGCCTCAGGCGCCACATCGCGAGCATCGTGGACGTGGACCGCGACCAGGTCGAGGCGTTCTGCATGGGCGAGCACGGCGACTCCTCGTTCATCCCGCGCACGCACATCTCCATCGGCGGCATCGGCATCGAGGAGTACCTGCGCAGCCACCCGCAGCTCGCGGACAAGCTCGACTACGCTACGCTCACGGAGACCGTCCACACCTCCGGCGGGCGCATCGTCGCCGGCAAGGGCTCCACGGAGTTCGGCATCGGTTCCGTCGTCGCCGTGCTCATCGCGTCCATCCTCCACAACGAGCGCCTCGTGACGCCGCTCTCCGTCCACCTCGAGGGAGAGTACGGCGAGAAGGACGTGTCGGTGGGAGTGCCATGCATCCTCGGACGCAACGGCATCCAGGAGATCCTCCCGCTCGAACTCTCGCAGGACGAGAGGGACGCCATGCACTCATCCTGCAACGTCATCCGCGAGGCATTCGCGAGCATCGAGTAGCTCCGGCCCGCGGCGCGCCGCGCTCCACGCGGTGCCCCACATGAACGGTCGCACCACCCGTAGCACCGGACCAGCTGCACCACTTCCCGACAGATGTCGCACCTGTCAGAAAGTGGTACCTATTTGTACATGCGAACCTGCCACTATCTGACAGAAGCCGAACCTGTCAGATAGTGGTGGACTTTTTCGCGAAAAAGCCACTTCGGCATGCGCAAACCATCCCACTAACTGACAGAAGTCACACCTGTCAGAAAGTGAGGCCCTTTCCCACGCACGAACTCCTCACTACCTGACAGAAGTCACACCTGTCAGGTAGTGAGGCGCCTCGTCACGCGCGCGCCGCACGTCCTCCCCCGCCGCGCGCGCAAAACCCTCCCATCGTCTAGAATTCTTCCAGCTATCTGCACGGCGCCGACCGGCGGCCGCGCCCGTCCCCATCGCACCCATACACGCGAGGAGTTGCCTTGACCCAACCCACGTCCGCAAAGCACGCACGCAAGACCGATTCCTCAGCCGGCGCAACGGCCGCCAAGCCAGCCAAGAGCCGCAGGAAGGCGATCTCCCTCCTCGCCCTCGGCATCGCGACTGCCCTCGTCACGGGCCAGGTCGCGGGCACAAGCTACTATGGCTCGCACTTCGTCCCCGGCACCACCGTGAACGGCGCGGACGTGTCCAACATGACGGAGGCCGAGCTCACTCGCCAGGTCGCGACGAGCGCCACCTCCTGGAAGACGACCGTCGCCGGCCAGGGCCTCACCTTCGCCATCGGCGCCACTGACATCGACCTGGACGTCAGCCCCGCAGACTACGCCCGCGACGCGAAGGCCCAGACCGACGCCGCCTCGTGGGCGCTCGACCTCGCGCACCCCAGGCACATCACGGTGTCCAAGACCGTCGCCTACAACAGGAAGAAGCTCGACGCCCTGGTCGACGCCGCCGTCCAGGCTCACAACCAGAGCGCCACGCCGCCCAAGAACGCCTGGTGCGCCCTGAACCAGAAGACGTCCACGTTCGAGGTCACGCAGGAGGCGCTCGGCACGGCGCTCGACGCCAACGTCGTGAAGGCGCAGGTCGAGAAGGGCGTCGCGCGCCTCCACACCAAGGTCTCCCTCAAACGCGACGCGCTCCTCCGCCCGCAGCTCACGAGCAAGGACGCCGGCCTTCTGAAGGCCGTGGACACGGCGAACGCGTACGCCGGCCATGCCATCACGCTCACGAAGGACGGAAAGCCCCTCGCGAAGCTCGATAAGAAGACGGTCGCCACCTGGGTGCGCGTGGGCGACGACCTTTCCGTGGGCCTCGACCGTGACGCCATCGCCCAGTGGGCGCGCGACTCCCTCGCGAAGAAGGTCGCGAAGTCCGACGAGGAGCACGACTACGCCATCGACGCCGCCTCGCTCGCGGCGTCCGTCGCCAACGCCGCGCAGGGCGAGAAGGACGGCTCCCTCGAGGTTCCGCTCGCCGTCACCGCCACCCGTCCCGCGCAGACGCCCGGCCACGAGGGCCGCGGCCGCCACATAGACCTGAACCTCTCCACCCAGTACGCGCGCTTCTACGACAAGGACGGCTCGGTCATCTGGCGCTCGTACTTCGTGAGCGGCAATACGTCCGAGGGGCGGGCCACCCCCACGGGAACGTTCAAGGTCAACGCGAAGCGCACGAACGAGACGCTCGTCGGCGCAGACGAGGACGGCGACGGCGAGCCCGACTACAAGAGCCACGTCGCGTACTGGATGCCGTTCGTCGGCAACGCAGTGGGCCTGCACGATGCCAGCTGGCGCTCCGCCTTCGGCGGATCAATCTACTCCTATGCAGGAAGCCACGGCTGCGTGAACCTTCCCCCGCGGGCGGCGCGCGAGCTCTACGGCCTCGTCAAGGTCGGCGACACCGTCTACGTCCACTCGTAGCCGCCCGCACGCGCCACACACAGCGGGGCGGGCCCCGTCGCACCCGGCGAAGCCCGCCCCGTCCCTACAGCTCGGCCTGCGTCAGCACCCTAAAGCCGGCCTCCTCCAGCTTGAACACGGCCTTCGACGCCTCCGCCGGCACGCGGATCTTCAGGATGTCCACGGCGCGGTCGCCGGACGTGCTGAAGCAGTAGCCGTACTCCACGGGGATGTCCAGGTCGTCCAGCACGCCCAGCAGCTCCGCCAGGCCGCCGGGCCTGTTGGGCACCTCGATGGCGGCCACCTTCGTGACCATGGCGCGATAGCCCTTCTCGTCCAGATAGTCGCGGGCGCGCGGCGCGTCGTCGCACACGATGCGCACGACGCCGTACTCCGGCGTATCGGCTATGGTGAGGGCCCTCATGTCGATGCCCGCCGCCGCGATGTCGCGGCAGAGCTTCGCGAGCCTGCCCTCGGAGTTCTCCAGGAAGACGGTGAGCTGGTCAATCATTTCAGGTTCTCCCCCCTCAGGTCCACGATGCGCTTCGCCTTGCCCTCGGAGCGCGATATCGACATGGGCTCCACAAGGCGCACGCGGATGCCAACGGACAGCGCCGTCTTGAGAGCGCCCTGGATCTGGCGCTGCAACTCCTCGATGGCGCCGGTCGAGTCGATGTCGAAGTCCGGGTTAGCCTCGACCTTCAGGGTCGCGACGTCCAGGTAGTTCTTCGTGGTGAGCTCAATCTGGTACCAAGAGGATACCTGCTCGAACGTCTTCATCACGTTCTCTATCTGGCTGGGGAACACGTTTACGCCGCGAATGATGAGCATGTCGTCCGTGCGGCCCTGCAGGCGGTCGATGCGGCGGTGCGTGCAGCCGCACGGGCACTCGCCCGGCAGGATCCGCGTGATGTCGCGCGTGCGATAGCGCACGACGGGGCTCGCCTCGCGGTCGAGCGTCGTCACCACGAGCTCGCCCCACTCGCCGTCCGGCAGCACCTCGCCGGTCGCGGGGTCGATGACCTCGCAATAGAAGTGGTCCTCCGCAATGTGGAGGCCGTCCTGCTCAAGGCACTCAACGGCAAGGCCGGGGCCACCGGTCTCCGTCAGGCCGTAGATGTCCAGCACCTTGTAGTCCAGCTTGCGCTCGAGCTCGCGGCGGAAGTTGTCGCTGAACGCCTCCGCGCCGTGGATGCCCACCTTCAGGCTGAACTCCTTGGAGGGGTCGATCCCCATGGCAAGCGCCGTGTCCGCGATGTGCATGGCGTAGCTGGGCGTGCACTCCAGCACCGTGGTGCCCATCTCGCGCAGCACGCGAATCTGGCGCTCCGTGTTGCCGGCGCTAATGGGGATGACGGTCGCGCCGGAGCGAAGCGACCCGTAGTGCGCGCCCAGGCCGCCCGTGAACAGGCCGTAACCGTAGCAGATCTGGCACACGTCGTCCGCCCCCAGCCCCGCAAAGCGGAACGCGCGAGAAAAGCATTCGGCCCACGCCCTGAGGTCCGCCTCGGTATACGCCGCCACCGTGGCGACGCCCGTCGTGCCGGACGACATGTGGATCTCCTTCACGTCGCCCCTCGGCACGCCCACCATGCCGTACCGGTAGTTGTCGCGCAGGTCCTGCTTCGTAACGAACGGCGCGCGCCTGAGGTCGTCCAGGTCACGGATGGCATACGGGTCGAACCCCGCCTCGTCGAAGCTCCTGTGATAGAAGGGAATGTCCTCGTAGCAGTGGATTGCGGTCTTGCGGATGCCCTCCACCTGGGCCGACGCGATCCAATCGCGCGACATCGTGAGGACGTCTTCCTGTGTGCTCATGAACAACCCCTTGCGGCGCTTCGCGCCATCGATGCCAAGCCAACAGGAACATAGTATCTGCAACCGGTTTCCATGCCGTTACCAATGCCCGGACGCACAAATCGCCCCGCGGGCGGCAGGCGCGCGGGGCGAGAAGGACGTTCGTCTTTGGTTGTACGGGCGGTCGGAACGCACGTCCTTCTCGCTGGCGTCACGCCATGGCGGGACCGCGCGCTACGCGAGGACGAGGCCGATCACGTACGCGCAGCAGCCGCCGAGGAGAATCGTCACGGGCAGCGTCACGAACCACGCGCCGATGATCTTGCGGGCGACGCCCCAGCGCACGGAGCTGCGACGGCGGGCGGAGCCGGCGCCCATGATGGACGTGGTGATGACCTGCGTCGTGGAGACGGGCGCGCCGAGCGCGGTCATGGTCTCGATCGCGATGGCGGAGGACGTCTCGGCCACGAAGCCGATGACGGGGTTCAGCTTCGTCACGCCATCGCCCACGGTGCGCATGATGCGGCCGCCGCCGATGGAGGTGCCAAGGGCCATGGTGCACGCGCACATGATCTTGACCCACACGGGAATGCCGGCCGCGGGGTCCGCGAACCCGGCCGTCACGAGCGCCAGGGTGATGATGCCCATAGTCTTCTGCGCGTCGTTGTTGCCGTGGCTGTACGCCATGAACGCCGCGGAGAGGATCTGCATCCTGTGGAACAGCCAGTTGGCCTTCATGGGGTGCCAGTTGGCGAACAGCTCGAACACGAGCTTCATGATCACGTAGCCCAGGGCCATGCCGATGAGCGGGGACGTGAACAGCGGGATGACGACCTTGTCGAGCACGCCCTCCCACTTGACGTGGCGCACGGAGTGCGTGAACACGATCGTCGCGCCGATGAGGCTGCCGATGAGCGCGTGCGAGGACGAGCTGGGGATGGAGCGCCACCACGTGAAGAGGTCCCACAGGATGGCGCCCAGAAGCGCCGCGAGGATCACGTAGAGCTCGAGCTTGATGTCCACGATGCCCGCCGCGATGGTCATGGCGACCTTCTCGCTCATGAACGCGCCGACGAAGTTCATGGTCGCGGACATGAGGATGGCGACGCGCAGGGGAAGCGCCTTGGTGTACACCGTCGTCGCGATGGCGTTCGCGGTGTCGTGGAAGCCGTTGATGAACTCGAAGACCAAGGCGGCCCCGAGCACGCAGACGAGAAGGGCGCTAACCATTTTTCACAATGACATTCTGGATCTCGTTGGCCACGTTCTTGCAGGCGTCCAGCGTGTTCTCCATCTTGTCCAGCAGGCTCTTCCACTTGAGGATGTCCACGGTGTGGAGGTCGGAGCGGAAGATGGCCGCGAGCCCGTCGCGGTAGACGACGTCTCCCCTGTCCTCGGCGTCGTTGGCGGCCTTCGTCTCCTTCAGGAGGGACTCGTCCTTCTTGAAGTCCTGGAACTTCGCGAACGCGTGGTCGAGGTCGAGCGTCGCCTCGAGGATGAGCTTCGCCATCTCGATCGCCTCGGGGCGCATCTCGTCGATGTCGTAGAGCTTGAAGCGGGCGGAGACGTTCTCGAGCCCGTCGACGATGTCGTCCATCTTGAGCGCGAGCGCGCTGATGTCCTCGCGGTCGAACGGGGTGATGAACGAGGAGTTCAGGGTGGTGATGATCTTGCTGACCATCTCGTCTCCCCTGGTCTCGAACTCCTTGATCTCAGGGATGCGGTACGAGAGCTTGTCGTAGTTCTCGACGATCTCCAGGAAGAGCTCGGAGGCCTCGGAGGTCATCTTGCTGAACTCCTGGAACATGAGGAAGAACGCGTCTTCCTTGCGACTTACACGGCTCATGCTGTCAGTAGCCTTTCACGACGCCACGCGGCAGCGCTACGAGTACTCGCACCAACGGGCGAAACCAGATTGCAAGCTGCATGTTAGCAGAACGTAATGAAATATAACTGCCACTGACCTAAAAATGCAGCACAGGCATGCTGTGCGTGAGACTTGCGGCTGCCTTGCGCGCGGTGAGCGCAAGGTCCTAAGGCGAGGGCGCCTCAGCGCTCCGGCGCATCGACCGGCTCCGCACCCTGTTCCTGAGCTGCGGTTTCCCTCATGCGCGCACGGTCATGCGGCATCCCCGCGGGCGGCACCGGAAACTCCCCGGCACCCGGCGGCAAGCACGGGCCCTCGCGCTTCTCGCCCGGCGCCCCCATCACGAAACCGCCATGATGCGGCTGCGGGAGCGCCCTGGTGCGGCGGACGGCGCGCCACAGCGACGGAAGGTACAGCACGCAGAGGACCGCGTACAGCACGATGGAGCTCATGGCCTCCTCGCGGCCGGACGAGACGTAGTTGGTGCTGAGGCTCTCCCCGAAGAGCGCGTACGGTATGACCATGATCGAGAAGTCGTCCAGCGCGTGGAACAGGATGGCGCCCGTGAGGTTGTCGTCCTCCACGACGGCGGCGGAGAGCACGGCGCCGTAGATGCCGGTCTGCGCCACCTTGAGCGCGGCCTGGGCAAGCTCGAGCGGGCTTGCGTAGTCGAGCCCCACCCAGTCGATGTGCAGCGTCCCGAAGTAGACGGACGAGACGGCGATGCACGCCCACAGCGCGCCGCGGCTGCGCCCGAAGCGCGACAGCAGGCCGCCAAGCAGCACACCGCGCACGTAGCATTCCTCGTAGATGCCTATGCACAGGCAGAACACCACGTAGTACGCCACGTTTTGCGCCCAATGGGGCGAGAGGCGCTCGGTGCCCGACGCGTAGCCCGCCACCTGGGTGCAGGTAAGCGCAAGGCTGACGGCGAGTATGGGCCACGCGAGCCGCCAGACGTTCCGGAAGGACGCGCGCGACGGGACGAGCATACGCCGGCCGCCCAAAAGGCAGACGGCCACGGCCATGTACAGGGCGGACGAGACCTCGAGCGAGAGGTTCTCATCGAGGTGCAGCCGAGATATAAGCAGGTAGACGAGCCCCTGGAACACGGGTGCAAACGCGGCGACCACGAGGGCCGCTGCGAGCCTACTGCGCCGGCGCCGGCCGCGGGCCGCCACGCTACGCCCTCCCGGCCGAGCCGAGCTCGGCGAGCGTGGCCGCAACCCGCGCGCGTGCGCGCCTCACGTCCTCGCGGGCGTCCTCGATGCGGGACTGCACGAAGAGGTCCGTAATTGAGTTGTCGAAAACGATGTCGAACAGCTCGAGCATGTCGCTTCGCCTGAGGTCGACGCCCGTGACGCCGGAGCAGTCGCGCAGCTCGCGGGCGAACGCCTCAAGGTCGCGCTGGGCGCGCCCCACCGCCTCGGAGGCGCCGTCCAGGCGCGAGCGCTTCACGAGGCTCGTAAGGAGGCCCCCGCCCAAGATGTCGAGCAGGCCCCAGTTGCGCGCGCCGTCAAGCTGCTCCGCCGCCTCGTCCAGGCTCCGGAGGGCGCGCGTGCCCGCGGCTCGGGCCCGCTCGAGTCTTGCGTCCGATGTCATGGTGCACCTCCGAATGCGGGGCGGCGGGGCGGCGCTTCTCGCCCGGGCGCCCCGCAGATAACTGTCAGATAACTGTCTAGGTGAAGCCTACCCATAATGCGGCACAAAGACACGCGCAAGGACGCCGTTTGTTTGTGAACGAGTGCACAATCTGGTGCGCGCCGTGGCCTCGACGTGCCAAAATCTAGGGTGGTCGGGGCTGTGGGCACCCTTTGCGCGGCACCGCCGACGAATGGTAGTTGGGAGCGCCTCCCAACGAGGCTAAGGGGGAATCCATGCTGAGGATCGGACTGCTCACGAGCGGCGGCGACTGCCAGGCGCTGAACGCGACCATGCGCGCCATAGTGAAGACGGTGTATAACAACACGAAGGAGGGCGTGGAGGTCTACGGCTTCAAGGACGGCTACCAGGGGCTCATCTACGGACGCTACCGCAAGATGGACTGGGGCGACTTCAGCGGCATCCTCACGATGGGCGGCACCATCCTGGGCACGAGCCGCACGCCGTTCAAGCGCATCGACACGCCGGAGGCGGACGGGGTCCAGAAGGTCCCCGCGATGAAGAAGAACTACAAGGCCCTCAAGCTTGACTGCCTGTTCGTGCTGGGCGGCAACGGCTCCACGAAGACGGCGAACCGCCTGCGCGAGGAGGGGCTGAACGTCATCTGCCTGCCGAAGACGATCGACAACGACACGTTTGGCACGGACATCACGTTTGGCTTCACGAGCGCCATCGACGTGGCGACGCGCTGCATCGACGACATCCACACGACGGCGAGCTCGCACGGGCGCGTGTTCGTGATCGAGATCATGGGCCACAAGGTGGGCTGGATCCCCCTGTACGCCGGCGTCGCGGGCGGCGCGGACGTGATCCTCATCCCCGAGATCCCCTACAAGATGGACAACGTGGTCGATGCGATCGAGAGGCGCGAGAAGAACGGCGGCCGGTTCTCGATCATCGTGTGCGCGGAGGGGGCCATCTCGCAGGAGGAGGCCGCCATGCGCAAGAAGGACTACAAGGCGAAGGTCGCAAAGCGCGTGAAGCCGTCCGTCGCGTACGACATCGCGGAGGAGGTCGCGGGCCGCACCGGCAAGGAGGTGCGCGTGGCCGTTCCCGGGCACACCCAGCGCGGCGGCCAGCCGGACGCCCAGGACCGCATACTCGCGACGCAGTGCGGCGTCGAGGCTGCGCGCGGCTTCCTTGAGGGGAAGTTTGGCTACATGATCGCCAAGGTGGGAGGCAGGATGCGCCGCGTGCCGCTCGAGGACGTGGCGGGCAAGCTGAAGTACGTCGACCCGAAGAGCGACCTCGTGCGCGAGGCGCGCATGCTTGGCATCAGCTTCGGCGACGAGTAACGAGGGTCCCGGCGCGCCCCGCGCCGGACACGCAACCCGCAGGACCCCTTGCGCAGTGCCTTCGCCCAGGCGCGCGAGGGGTCCCCTCATGTGGACGTGGCGCGCACGGGCTCCGCAAGTTGAGAACTTTGTAAACCATCGCGCGCGACGTCCATGCATTGGGTAACATAGCGCAAATGCAATGGCGGGCAGACGCCCGCCGCACCCCGTTGGAAGGAGAAGGACATGACGTGTACGCGCTGTTGCACCGCGATCGACCGCGACGCAGCGTGTCGCCGCGATGCCCTTCTCGCCCGGCGCGCCTAGCGCGCAACTTCCAACGTAAGGAGCACAAGCATGTGCGAACTGTTTGCCCTCAATGCGGAGGGTCCCGTCAACACCAACGCCTACCTGCGCGAGTTCTTCTCGCACAGCGTGAACCACCCCCACGGCTGGGGCATTTCCTGGCGCGACGGCGACCCGTTCGACGACGCGTCCGTCACCCTCGTGCGAGAGGGCAGGCGCGCCATAGACTCGGACCTCAACTGGAAGGTCCTGGGCTCCCCCGTCGAGAAGAGCCACGTCCTCGCCCACATACGCTATGCCACGGGCACCGACATGGCCGAGCACAACTGCCACCCGTTCAGGACGGTCGACATGACCGGCAGGCAGTGGACGCTCATCCACAACGGCATCCTGTTCAACGAGGGGCTGACCTTCCCCTACGAGGGCCGCACCGAGGGCGAGACCGACAGCGAGCGCATGGCGGCGTTCCTGACGGACGTGATGGACGAGGCGTACCTGCGTGGCGCGAAGGTCACGTTCCACGTGCGCTTTGGGGCGCTCACCGGCGCCGTGACGCAGCTGGCGAACCGCAACCGCGTGAACATCATCCTGGACGACGGCGAGTACACCTACGTGCACACGAACACGTCGAAGTGCACGCTGTTCTATCGCTCGTTCACGGACGAGAAGGGCGGGCAGGCCATAGTCGTGAGCACGACGTGCCTTGGGGGCTCCGCCGAGGCGCAGGAGTGGAAGCCCGTGCCTGCGAACCGCCTGATCGCGCTTCGCGACGGCCGCCTGGTGAGGACGTCCGCGCCGCACGGGTACCGCTTCTGCGAGACGATACTGGAGCTGCAGCGCAAGATGGGCGTGCGCCCGGAGGACTACGTGGCGTAAGGCCACACGACCAGCCGCGGGGCGACGGCGACGGGGGCGCGTCCTTCTCGCCGCGCGTCCGCCTTGCCGGCACCGGAAAGGTCGGCATAGCGAACGTCGGCATAGCGAACGGGGCCTGGTCCGGAGGAATCCGAACCAGGCCCCGCGCACATGCGGTAGGTGCGTGACCTTGGGCAGCGCAGACGCTACTCGAAGAGGTTGGCGTCGCCGTCCTTGATGCCGAGGAGGGCACCGAGCGCCTCGTTCTCGTCCGCGCCGTCGCAGGTAATCTCGACCTTGGTGCCGGTGCCGAGGCCGGCGGCGAGGATCATCATGATGGACTTGGCGTTGACGGGAGCGGAGCCCTTGTCAAGGTCCTTGATGGTGACGGCGCACTGGTACTGCTTCGCGACCTGCACGAACTGGGAAGCAGGGCGAGCGTGGAGACCGGTGGGGCTGACGATGGAAACTTGCTTGGAAACCATAACGCACTCCTTTAGATTAAACAGGGGAAGGGCAAGGCGCCCTGTCCAATTGATGCCTTGCTTGATGATTATAGTAACAAAGAAAACATGTGGGATGGTCATTGGATGCCAAAATGTGTCGGTATGCGCATGCAAGCCTCCCATCGCACGGGTTAGACCTAGAATTTAGCCCTAGAATATTCTGAATCGCCACCACGGACCGGCGCGTCGCGAGGGAGCGCGCCGGCTCACCCAAGGAGAGACCCCATGGCAAAGCCGCACGACCACACCGACACGCAGTCCGCAGAGGGCGGGGCCCCGAAGGACGAGGGGCTCGAGTATCCCGGCGCGGTGCCCGTGGCGGCAGACGAGCTTGACGTGATAACCGGCAAGGACCTGGACAGGCAGCGCGCGAAGTCGCACAAAGGGAAGGGTGCCGACGCGACGGGCGCGGACTCGGAGAACCCCCTCAAGGGCGGCTTTGGCGCCATCAGGCAGGTGCGCGCCGCGGCGAAGCGCCGCGCGGAGGCCCACGACAAGGTGAAGTCGCTCAAGGCTGAGCTCGAGGAGAGCCAGAAGGTCCTGGACCACCGCACGAAGATCGAGGCGGACTACGAGAAGATCGTGGCCACCCAGAACGACGCGCTCATGGTGCAGGGTCAGGCGTCCGCACGCGCCCAGGCCGTGATGGACCAACAGTCGGCCGAGAAGGCCGAGCTCGAGGGGCGGCTCGCCCAGATGAAGACCGAGCACGAGGAGCAGCTGAGGCCGTACCGCGAGCTGATGGAGTCCACGAAGGGGCGCGCGGACGACGCCGCGAAGACGCTCGCCGACGCGAAGCGCCAGGCGAAGGCGGCGGACCAGCAGCTGGGAGAGGCGACGAAGCGGCGCGAGCAGAGCGTGGCCTCGGCAAACCGCTCCGTCGACAACTCGCAGGAGCGCCTGCGCAAGGCGGAGGGCGAGCTCGACGCGCTGAAGGCGGACTCGAACGCCTCCCCCGCCGTGGTGCAGAAGAAGCAGAGCGACATCGTGGCCGAGCGCGCGCACCTGGACGCGGCGCGCGCGGACCTCGACCGCGTCACGAACGAGTACAAGCAGCTGGTAGACGGCGCGCAGGCCAACCTTGCCGCGCAGAGGCGCGCGCTCGAGAGCGCGGAGACGGCGGCCGACGCCGCGAAGCGCGAGGCGGACGAGCACCGCGAGGAGTACGAGCGCCTGTACAACGCCGCCCTCGCGGGCGAGAAGGAGCTTTCCGACGAGATCGCGAAGCGCGACCGCGCCATCACGACCGCCGGCAAGGAGCGGCAGGACGCGGACGCGCGCCAGGCCGAGGCGAAGAAGCTGCTGGACGAGGCGACGGAGATACACGCGACGCCCGAGGTGAGCGCGGAGCTCGCGCGCACGATCGCCCAGGGTCGCAAGGAGCTCGAGGAGCGCATGAAGTCCGCCCAGAAGCTCGCCCACGAGGAGAAGCACCTGCGCGAGGCAACGAGGAAGCAGCGCTTCCTGTTCATAGGGGCCATCGTGCTGGCAGTGGTCCTCGTGGCGCTTGTGGCGACGTTCGTGATGCGGACGCTCTAGGCAGGCGCGCGGCCCGCCCTGGGCCGGCATGTTTGCGCAAGGATACGAGCCGCGGCTCCCCATCCTAGGTGACGGGGAGCCGCGGCTCTTTGCATGGTCCGGCGAGTTCGAGGCGCCGGGGTCGCGACGACGACGCTACACCATGAGCATGGCGTCGCCGAAGCTGAAGAAGCGGTACTTCTCGGCGATTGCCGCCTGATAGGCGGCCATGATCTGCTCGCGCGTGGCGAACGCGGAGACGAGCATCATGAGGGTCGAGCGCGGCACGTGGAAGTTCGTGACCATGGCGTCGACCACGTGGTAGGTGGAGCCGGGCATGAGGTAGAGGTTCGTGGTGGCGTCGCGGCGCTCGACGATGTCTCCCCTGCCGAGGGTCTTCGCGGAGTCCGGCGCGTCCTCGAAGCGGCGCGCGACGCACGGGGGCTCCCACGCGGGCGCTTCCGCGTCGAACGCGCTCTCGAGCGAGCGGACGGACGTGGTGCCGATGGCGACGACGCGATGGCCCGCGGCCTTCGTGGCGTGCACGGCGTCCACTACGTCCTGGCTCACGTGGTAGCGCTCCGTGTGCATGACGTGCTTCGTGGGGTCATCCTCCTCCACCAGGCGGAACGTGTCGATCCCGACCTCGAGCTCCACGGTCTTCCACTGCACGCCCATGCCCTCGATCCTGCGGATGAGCTCCGGCGTGAAGTGCAGGCCGGCCGTGGGGGCCGCCGCGGAGTGCTCCTCGTGCATGGCGTAGACCGTCTGGTACTTCTCCGGGTCGCCGTCGTACTGCGTGATGTAGGGAGGCAGGGGCACGTGGCCGGCCTTGTGGATGGCCTCGTCCAGCGTGAGGCCCTCGGCCGGCTCGAAGCGCACCAGGCGGCCGCCGCGGCTTTCGTCCACGTAGTCCACGACCTCGCCCGTGAGGACGACGGGCCAGCTCATGGGCGCGTGGATGCCGCCCTCGCGGTACTCGATGACGGCGCCCTGCTTCAGGCGCTTGCCGGGCTTCACCAGGCACTCCCACACGTGGCCCATCACGTCCAGGTCCTCGCGGCGCTTCAGCAGGAGCGTCTCGCTCACCCCGCCCGTGCCGCGCTTGTGCCCCATCAGGCGCGCCGGCATGACGCGCGTCTTGTTCGCGACGACGAGGTCGCCCGGCTCCAGGTAGTCCACGATGTCGTAGAAGTGCCTGTGCTCGACGGACCCGTCGTCGCGGTGCAGCACGAGCAGCCTGCACGAGTCGCGCGGCTCCGCCGGCTCCTGCGCGATGAGCTCCTCGGGAAGGTCGTAGTCAAAGTCGTCTGTGCGCATGCGTAACCCCGCATCCCTCGCGCGCGGCCTTCGGGGTCGCGCGCATCGCGTGTTCCAACAGCCGCCCATGATAGCGCGACGGACGGCCGGCCCGCGCGGCGCGCGCGAACGTTCAGCACAAAAAGCGGAGAAGGGCGGGCGCCCGCGGCGGCACCACGCCCTAGCCGGGCAGGTACTCCGGGCGGGGAGGCAGCTCGCGGCCCTCGCGCCGGGCCGCCTTCGCGGCCTTGCGCCAGTCGCGTGCCTCGTGGCGCTCGAGGGCGGCCTCCGCCGCGGAGAAGCGGCAGCCGCAGTAGTTCTGCCGGTACATGCCGAGCGCACGGGAGTCTTCCACGGACTCCGGGTAGTGCGGGCGGAAGTCGCGCCACACGGGCGCGAGGCCATGCGCAGCCGCAAGCGACACGAGCTCGTCGTGGCAGGCGTCGAACAGCTGGTACGGCGAGACGGCAAGCGTCGTCGACACGAAGCGGAAGCCCCGCTCGCGCGCCACGCGGCAGCTTTCCGCCAGTCTCACGGCATAGCACGCCCTGCACCTGCGCTCGCGGTCGAAGCCCTTGGGGGCGACGCCCCTCTCCCACGCGTCGCGGTCGTCCGCCGCGACGATCACGTCCACGCGCGCGACGTCGCGCGCCCACGCCATGAGCACCGCAAGGCGCCGGTCGTGCTCGCGGACGGGCTGGATGTTGGGGTTCGTCCAGCATATGGTGGGCTCGAAGCCCTCCTGCCTGAGGTACTTGACGGGCTCGAGCGAGCACGGACCGCAGCATGCGTGCAGAAGGAGCGGCGTGCGCGCGGACGCCGCGCCCGATGCCGCCTGAGAGTGTCCGTACATCCGCATGCCCCCCGAACTCGCCCGACGCTAGTAAGATGAGAGCATACGACAACGACGGGAGGCAGCATGGACATCAAGGTTGTGCTCGACAAGAACGGCATGGTTCCGGACCGCTACGCGAAGCACGCGGACGCCGCGCACCTGCACGCGCAGAAGCCGACGACGTCGTTTCCCTTCGAGGTGGAGGGCATACCGCAGGGCGCGCGCTCGCTTGCGCTCGCGTTCACGGACTACGACTCCATCCCCGTGTGCGGGTTCACGTGGATCCACTGGGTCGCGGCGGGGATCGACGCCTCGCTCGCGCGCGACGGGCGGCTCGCCTTCCCGGAGGACGCGTCGAACCTGGGGTCGTTTGGCATGGTGCAGGGCAAGAACTCGTCCGCGAGCAGTCTCGTGGGAAGCTCCGACCCGCTGCTGACCTGCCGCTACAACGGCCCGCAGCCGCCCGACCGGGACCACGTGTACACGCTCCGGGTGTTCGCGCTGGACGTCATGCCAGACCTTCGCGAGGGCTTCTGGGCAAACGAGCTCGTGCATGCCATGCGCGGGCACGTGATCGATCGGGCCGAGGCGAACCTGCCCGCACGGGCGTAGCGCACGGGTAAGGCGCACGCACGGAAGTGTCCGGGCGAGAAGGGCGGCCCTTCTCGCCCGGCTTTTTTAATGTGCGCTGCGACGGCGTGCGCCGCCTGCCGACGTTGGCACCGCCCCTACCTGCGGGACTTTGCGGAGCCGGCGTGACCGCCCTTGTCGGCGTCGCCCCAGCCCTCCGAGCCGCTCCTGCGGTACGGGTCGACCGGCGCCTGCGACGCACCCGTGGGACGCGGTGCGTTCTGCGCGGCCACGACCTGGTCGAACATGCTCGACGTCTGGCCGAAGTCGCTGGGCAGCACCACGGTGGAGGGCCCCTTCGCGGCGTACTGGTTCATCATGTCGATCCACTGGGTGAACTCGAACAGGCGGTTGGCCTCGCCCTCGTTCATCTCGGCGCCCTTGATGGTGTCGATGGACTCCTTGATGCCGCGGGCGATGGCGATGCGCTGGTCCGCGATGCCCTTGCCCTCGGCCGCCATGGCCTCCGCCTTTGCCTGCGCCGCGATGACCGTCTTCGCGCGGGCCGCCTCGGCGTCGTTCTTGGCGGACTCGAGGTTGTTCTTGGACGCGATGATGTGGTTCATGGACTCCTGGACCTCGCCGGGGAGCTTGATCCTGGTGATGAGCGTGGTCACGAGCACGTAGCCGTAGTCACGCATCTTGGCGGCGACGACCTCGTCGATCGCGTGGGCGATGGCGTCCTTCTCGCTGAAGACTTCGTCGAGCGTGCGCGCGGGGATCTGCGAGCGCAGGGCGTCCGCGAGGTAGTCCTGCATCTGGCCGACCGGGTCCTGCAGGGTGTAGAAGCTCTTGTACACGCCGGACTCCTGGCGGGCGTCCATGTCGTGCGAGTCGACGTGGTACTGGATGGAGACGTCGAGCTCTATCGTGACGTTGTCGCTGGTCTTGGCGTCGAACGTCATGTGCTCGTCCTCGGTCATGAGGCTGACGTCATGCGTGACGTCGATGAACGGCGCCTTGACGTGGAAGCCGGGACCCGCGAATCCGTGGAAGCGTCCCAGGCGCTCGATGATGGCCACATGCTGCTGCCGCACGACGTACCCCGTGGAGAGCACGACGGCCACGACGATGACCACCAGAACGGCGGTGCTGATGAAACCCATGTCGGTTCCTCTCACTCGTGCCGGCGACCACCGCCGGCAGGTGAGTGAGGGATACCCCAAACGAGGACTTTATATACAGCCCCGGGGGACGCGTCGCGGGCACGCCGCACGGCTTTTCTCGCCCGCGCGAAACGCAGCCGCTAGTAAAGGCCGTCGAGCGCGACCTGGTGCACGCGAACGTTGCCCGCGGCGTCGTGGGCGAGGTAGTTGACGTGCGTGAACCCGCAGTCCATGGCCGTCCGGACCGCGACGTCGAAGCAGCCGTCGAGGAGCTCCTTCTGGTGCGCGTCCGCGTTGATGAAGATCTGGCCGCCGAAGTCGTGGAGCGCGCGCAGGAGCTCGCGGCGCGGGTAGAGCTCCGCCTTTCGGCCGCGGTTGACGGCGCCGCAGTTGATCTCGAACGGGACGCCCTCCCCCACCAGGTACTCCATGGCCTCGAGCGCGGGCTTCGTGTAGCGGGGGTCGGACTCGTCCAGGAAGTGCGCCTCGTCGTTGAAGCGCGTCACCAGGTCGAAGTGGCCGACCCACGTGCACCGAAGGCGATCGTACACCCTGGCCTCGAGCTCGTAGTACGCGCGGGCGAGGGCGTAGTAGTCGTCGGCGAAGAACTCGTGGCACAGGCGGCGCACGCCTTGCACGCTGGCGTCGACGGAGAGGGGGACCTCGGAGTCGACGTCCAGGAAGTGCGTGGAGCCGATGACGTACTCCGCGCCCGGGCAGCACGCGGGGTCGTAGACGTTGTCGAGCTCCACTCCGAGGAGGATGTCTATCTTGCTCGCGTACGCGGACTGGAGGCGCCGGATCTCTGCCACGTAGGCGGGCCAGTCCATGTGGATGTCATGGTCCATGTGACCGGAGAAGCCCAGGTGCTCGAAGCCCTTGGCGATGGCCTCGAGCACGACGTCCTCCGGCGTGTCCGATCCGTCGCACATCACGGTATGGGTGTGGTAGTTGCACCTGAGCATGGAGCCTCCCTGTGGGTCGCCCTGCGGACGCCCACGCCGCGCCATGGCGCAACATGGGCCCTGCGGCCATGCTAGCAGAGTTCGTGCCCGCGCCTAGTTGGCGCAACGGATACGCACGGGCGGCAACCTTGCGGGTTCGCGCGAGCTGGGCGAGCGCATGCCCGCCCTCACCGCGCCCCTACTCCTCCGAGAGCAGCTCGATTCCCACGGGAGAGTCTCGCACGAACGCCGCGGCGGGCGTGTCCCTGATGACGCGCGCCATGCCGAGGTCGCCGGTACACCCAGCCAGGTGGAACGCGCCTCCCAAGAGCGCGAACAGCGGGACGTGCCACGCGCACCCCGCCAGCGCGAACAGCGCGGAAACCACGACGGAAGGCGCCAGCAGCACCGCCATGAAGCGCCTGCGGGGAAGAATCGCGCCGTTTGCCGAGGTATAGAGCATGAAGTCCTTGAAGCCAAAGCTCACGTGCACGTCGCTCGAGCCCAGAAGCACGAAGGCTGCGGCATGAACCAGCTCGTGCACGAGAAGTGCGACGAGGGACGCCGCCGCCAGACCCAGCACCCAGCCCAGGCTCACGGACTCCAGAACGCGCCGGCCTGACGCAAGCGACGCGAGCCACAGCACGAGGGCGACACCTGCGCCCGCGGCCAGGATCGCCCAAGACGCACGGACCATGGAGTGCTGCATGTCCGCGTCCTCCAGCACGTTGACCGTGCCGATCACGCGCATGGGCGAACGCCCCCATGGTGCGGCAGGGCCGTTCCCGTGCGATGGGCGCCCCTCTCGCGGTGGCCAGACGGGGCCGCCGACCACGAGCTTGCCCACAGGTTGAGCGCAAGCGCCGCGACAAGGAAGCACAGCGCGTACGGCAGCAGGTACAGGGGGTCGCCCAGGGCGTCGTACCACCACTCGATCGGCGTTCCGTACGCCGGGCCGCTCACGAAGCCGTAGTTCGAGCCCAAAAGCGCGTTGAACCACCTGAAGAACAGCACGTAGGCCGCCACGAATGCCAGGCTCACCCGCACGTCCCGAAGGCGGAAGCGGCCGCGGCCCTCGCGCACGGCGCACCACGAGACGGCAAATATGAGCGCGTGCTCCATGAACCCGCAGGCCACCGGCCACGTGTAGGGCGGGCACGCCAGCCAGCCGGGAATGAGCATCGCCGCCATGCCGCCCATGAGGCCCAGCGTCAGCAGCAGCTCGCGGCAGGCGTGGCCCGGGCGCATGGAGTACGCCAGGCACAGGTACTCCGCGAAGTTGCAGAAGTGCAGCGGCCACCATGCCTTCGTGAAGGTGTGCGAGAAGATCATGAGCGCGTCCTCGCTGGCCAGAAGCGACAGCATCACCACCGATGCCGCAAGGAGCACGAGCCTTGGCCAGCGTGCACGCGCGTGCGCACGCTCCACCAGGGCGACGACCCCGGCGCACGCGGCGAGCCACGCCAGGTGCGCTGGCCCAAACAGCGAGAACCCGCCAGAGCGCAGCAGGAGCGGCTGTGCCGTGAACACGCCGTACGTCATGGCTGGCCTCCCTCCCGACGGACGCCCCTCCCCAAGGCGGCCGCCCTTCTCGCCCATGCGCCGCGGGCGCGACGCGCGCCCCGCTCACTAGCATACCCACCCGCGCCGCCACGAGACCTGCGCCGCCGCGAGCCTTGTGCGATAATCGAGCAGTTACGAGTGCCGTCGCACGCGGGCGGCAACAATGCGATAGGACAGAGGTTCAACCCCATGGCAACAGAGCTCGACAGCGCGACCCAGGCCGCGCGCCCAACCTTCCCCAAGCGTGCCATCATCACGGGCGGCATGCCATACGGAAACAAGAACCTGCACTTTGGCCACATCGGCGGCGTGTTCGTTCCCGCCGACTTCTTCGCGCGCTTCCTGCGCGACCGTATCGGCGCCCAGAACGTCGTCTTCGTCAGCGGCACGGACTGCTTTGGCTCCCCCATCATGGAGGGCTACCGCAAGAAGGTCGAGGGAGAGGGCTACACGGGCACGATCGAGGACTACGTGCGCCACAACCACGACCTGCAGAAGGAGGCGCTCGACGCCTACCAGATCTCGCTCGACATCTTCGCGGGGTCCGGCCTCGAGCCCGCGAAGCCCTTCCACGCGGCGCTGTCCGACAAGCTGATCCGCCGCCTGCACGAGAGGGGCGTCCTCGTCAAGCGTACCACGCGCCAGTTCTTTGACGTGAAGGCCCAGACGTTCCTCAACGGCCGCCAGGTGCAGGGCCACTGCCCCGTGCGCGGCTGCAAGAGCGAGAAGGCGTACGCGGACGAGTGCGACCTCGGCCACCAGTTTGACCCCGAGGAGCTCATCAGCCCCGTGAGCCAGCTCACCGGCACCACGCCCGAGCTGCGTCCCGTGGACAACTGGTACTTCGACCTGCCCCGCTTCCACCAGGTCCTCGACGACCTCATGGACGATTGGGACGCGGACCCGCAGGTGCGCGCCATCGTCACGAAGACGGTGCGCGAGTCCCTCGCAGACCCGGTCATCTACATCCAGAGCAAGTTCCGCGACCAGTTCGACGCCGTGGAGTCCAAGCTTCCCCAGCACACGGTCCGCGAGGCCGAGAAGGGCCAGACGTCGTTCTCCGTAGGCTTTGCCAACTGGGAGGACCGCGACAGCGCACGCGAGGTGCTGGAGTCGTCAGGCGTCCGCTTCCGCACGGGCAAGACGCTCCTGCCGTTCCGCATCACCGGCAACATCGAGTGGGGTGTCGCCGCGCCCGACCTCGAGGGCACGCACGACCTGACGGTGTGGTGCTGGCCAGAGAGCCTGTGGGCGCCCATCAGCTTTACGCAGACCGCGCTCGACGCGGACGCGAAGCAGGGCGGTGGCCGCTACTCTACGGACGACTGGCGCGACTGGTGGTGCTCGAAGGACGCCAAGGTGTACCAGTTCATCGGCCAGGACAACATCTACTTCTACTGCGTGGTCCAGCCCGCGCTGTGGGAGGCGCTCGACTGGGGCCTGACGCAGGACATCCCCGTCGCCAACTACCACATCCTGTTCATGAACAAGAAGGCTTCCAGCTCGGGCGCGATCAAGCCGCCCATGGCCGCGGAGCTGCTGGACTACTACACCCCGGAGCAGCTGCGCGCCCACTGGCTGAGCCTTGGCCTCGACCAGAAGGCCGTGTCCTTCTCGCCAAAGCCGTTCGACACGTCCGTCAGCCACAAGGACAAGAAGACCGGCGAGGAGGTCCTGGTGAAGGACGATCCGCGCGTCGTGGACCCCGCGCTCAAGGAGAGCGCCTTCCTCACGAACATCTTCAACCGCCTTGCCCGCAGCTGCTTCTATGGCGCGGCGAACGTGTGCGACGCGCACCTGCCTTCCGTCGCGCCGCACGCCGAGGTGGTCGAAGGCTGCGTGAAGGCGACCCTCGAGTTTGAGAAGTGCGCGCACGCCTTCGACGCGCACGGCGCGCTCGCCGTGGCGGAGGACTTCTGCCGCGCCGCGAACAAGCGCTGGGGCGACGCCTCCAAGGCCGCAAACGGCGACGACGCCGCGTACGAGCAGGCACTGGCCGACGCGTTCGCGGAGCTGCGCTGCGTGACGCTGCTGATGCACCCGGCCGTGCCCGCGGGCTGCGAGCAGATCTGCGACCACATGGGCTTTGCGCACGAGCTGTTCTTCAGCTGGGAGAACGCGTTCGCGACGCCCGGTCAGCTTGCGCAGAAGCTGGGCGAGGAGCCCGGCGAGCATGCCATCGTCGCGCTGCCGCCGCGCTTCGACTTCTTCCAGAAGCATCCCTCGCAGGTGAAGAAGGGCAAGTAGCCCCAGGGCCACGCCACCACCTCCATACGCACGCAAGGGCGCCCGCCGGACATCAACCCGACGGGCGCCCTCCTTTTGGTGCGGTGCCGCATGGGCTACCATCGTGTAAACCTACGAAGGAGGCCACCATGCCCGAGCGTCCGCAACTCCACTTCCCCAGTCCCTACCTCCTGCCGACGGCACATCTTGCCGCGGCGCGACTCGTGCCCATGGCCGACGGTGCCCAGATCGCCGCGTTCGCGTACGTGCCGGACGCGTTCGCACACACGGCTGACGCGGAGCTCGCAGATGCCGCCGCCCAGATGCCGGACCCGGTGCTCATGCTCCACGGCAACGGAGAGGAGCACGGCATCTTTGGCCAGGTGATCGACGCCGTCTGCGCGTCGGGTCGGCCGGTCGTAGCCGTCGACTCGCGCGCGCAGGGCAAGTCCACGCGCGGCACGGCAGAGCTCACCTACGAGCTCATGGCCGACGACGCCCTGGCGGCGCTCGCGGCACTCGGCTTTGGCAAGGCGCACCTGCTCGGCTTCTCGGACGGCGCGATCGAGGCAATCATCATCGCGCGCGACCACCCAGAGCTCGCGCTCTCGCTCCTCTCCATCGGCGCCAACCTCTCGCCCGACGGCGTGGACGACTCGTTCCAGATGGAGCAGGCCGCACAGGGCCTGCTCGCATGGGCCGACTACTGGGAGAAGGGCGACGGCTCTCACCGCAACGTGGACCCCAGCCTCGTGAGCCCCACGCCCAAGGAGGCGCGCACCACGGCCGAGCTGCTGCACATGATGGTGGTCTATCCCCAGATCGACCCGGCGGGCCTCTCGCAGATAGCGTGTCCCACGACGGTCATGGCAGGCGAGTTCGACGAGATCAAGCGCGAGGAGACGGACCTCATCCACGTTTCCATACCCGACTCCAGGCTCGTGATCGTGCCGGGAGCGGGACACGTCCTTCCCAAGGAGGCCCCCGAAGACGTCGTACGCGAGGCCCTCGCGACCATCGCGATGGCGTAGACACCAAAATGGCGCGGCCGGAAACCCGACCGCGCCATCAGACGTGCCTCTAGGAGGACCGTCCGCCCTTCTCCCCGTGATGCCTGCGCCGCACGCGCACGCGGTGCGACTTGCGCTTGCGACGGGCGAACACCCACGTGCGCTGGAAGTAGTAGTTCACGAAGAACAGCAGCATGTCGCACACGATCTTCGAGGCGCTCTCGTTGAAGCCCAGGATCACGTGGCCGATGTAGACGCCCACGCTGGAAAGGAACAGCACGAAGGCCGCGAGCGCGATGAACCTGGGAAGGCTCTCGCGCATGGGGCGGACCTCGACCTGGCCAAGGCGCACCTCGTCGTCCGGGCCCTCCACGATGTCGTCGAAGTCGATGCCGGCCTCGTCGTCCTCGTCCAGCTCCACGTCCTCGACCTCGTCGGAGCCGGCGAGCTGCGCCGCGTGCGCCTCCTCGATCTTGGCGTGGTCGGCCTTGTCGTCGTTGAAGACGCGCTTCATGTTGATGGCGTAGTTCAGCGCCACGGAGCACACGCGCGCAACGAGCGTCGCCGTGAAGATGCGCAGGAAGTCAGCCGAGACAAACACCCCGCGCAGCCAGCCAAACAGCAGGAACGCCAGCACCTGGTCGAGCGCGGTGCTGATGAGGGACGACCCCACGAAACGCGTGAAGCGCTCGCCGAGCATGCCGCGAAGCCTCTGCGTCAGGCCCTTCTCGCCCGCGGCGTCCCTGCCCGCACCCTGGCCGCCTGCGTTTTGGCCGCCGATGTTCTGGTCTTGGCTCATGGGCGCACCGCCCAGAAGTCGCTGCCAGCGGCAGAGAACTCCACCGCGTGTCCGCGAGCGGAGAAGAACTCCCCCACGGCCTGGCGGCCGGACTCGTCCGCAGGCGTGCCGTCGTCCGCGCGCAGCGAGAAGGACTGGCCACCGCATGCGTCGTGCATGTGGACGCGAAGCGCGCTGCCCCGCCGCTCCAGCATCTGGTTGACGGCGATGACGTCGCCTATGGGGATGATGTTCCTGTGCAAGATGCTCCCATCCGGTCGTTTACGACAGGATAGCATCTGTCGCGGAGCGCGCCCGGCGCCTGCGGTCGAAAGCAGACACTTGTTCACGCTATCTGCGCAGGCCATCCGCATGGCACCGCGTAGGGCGCGCCGCCTACCCGTCCTCGCCGGGGAACGTGACCGTGATTGTGGTGCCGCGGCCGAGCTCGCTCTCGAGGTCTATCGTGGCGCCGTGCAGCGCCGCCGCGTGCTTCACGATGGCGAGGCCCAGGCCCGTGCCGCCGCTTGCGCGCGAGCGGCTCTTGTCCACGCGATAGAAGCGCTCGAACACCTTTGGCTGGTCCTCCGGCGCGATGCCGACGCCGGTGTCCGTCACCCTGAGGGTGGGCTTGCCGTTGACGGGCAGCACGAACACGTGCACGGACCCGCCCGTGCGGTTGTAGCGGATGGCGTTGTCGCACAGGTTCTTTACGAGCTCGTCCAGAAGGCGGGGGTAGCCGCTGACGCGGACGTTCGCGCCCTGCACGTGGAGCGTGACGTTTGCCTTGCGCGCCCTGTCCTTGAGCCGGTCCACGACGTCCTGCGCAACGGACAGCAGGTCCACGTCCTGCGGCTCTCCAAACAGCGCCTGGTCGCCCACGCGCTCCGACTCGTCCATCTTCGAGAGCATGAGGATGTCCGAGACGAGGCTCGAGAGCCTCTGGGCGTCGTCGTAGATCCTGCCCGCGAAGTCGCACACGTCCTCGGGACGCACGAAGCCGTCGCGCAGGAGCTCGGAGGCGCCGGATATCGACGCGATGGGCGTCTTAAGCTCGTGGGTGACGTTCGCCGTGAACTCCTGGCGCATGACGTCGGCGTCCACGATCCTGTCCATGCGGGCCTTCAGCTCCACCTGCTGCTCGTTGAGGCGCCTGACCAGCGGGTCGAGCTCATCGTACGGCGAGACCGCGTTTCCGGAGGCGGTGTCGATGGCGAGTATGGGCTGGACGAAGCGCCGTGCGAGCGAGCGCGACACGACCCACGACACGCCCACCACCACGACGACCGTGCCGATGACGAACCACAGGTCGTTTGCGATGACACGCATGATGCCGTCGCGGTCCTCCGAGAGCCTGAGCACGCTGCCGGAGTCCAGGCGCTGCGCCTGGTAGATGCTCACGTAGCCCACGGTCGCGCTGTCGCGCTCCGAGCTGCCGCTGCCGTCCCTGAGCGCCGCGGCGACCTCCGGCCGCGAGCGGTGGTTGGGAAGCGACGACTCCGAGACGAGCGAGTCGTACAGCACCGTGCCGTCCTTCGCGACGAGCGTCGCGCGCACCTCGCCCAGGTCCAGGCCGCGCAGCACGGCGGACTCGCTGCGGCCGGAGCGCGCCGTCTCGTTTAAGGTCGAGCTCACGGCCTCGCACTCGCGCCGGAGGCCCGCCGAGGCGTCCTCCACGACGGAGCGCTGGTAGATGTAGGCGGACGCAAGCGAGACGAGCAGGCATGCCGCCACGCACACCCCCGCGAGCGCAAGGAAGATGCGACGCGAGAGCGAGGCGCCGCCATGGGCGCCGTCGCCCTCGGCCGAGGTCCGTGTCAGCCTGAATCCCACCATGCCCACCGCCAATCCAGACGCGGCCCCCGCACGAACGGGAGCCGCGTTCCCTTGCTCTCTATCCGCGCGCGCGATATCCCACGCCGCGCACGGTCTCTATCAGGTCCGCGTGCTCGCCCAGCTTGGCGCGCAGCTGCTGCACGTGCACGTCGACCGTGCGCGACCCACCGTCGAAGTCCCAACCCCACACCCGCTGGAGCAGCTCCTCGCGGCTGAAGACCTCGCCGGGATAGCGCATCAGGAACTCCAGGAGGTCGAACTCCCTCTGGGTGAGCGTCATCTCGGCGCCCTCGAGCGTCACCTCGCGGCGCTTCGGCCACAGCGTGAGCGGACCGAGCGAGAGGACCTCGTTCTTCTCGCCCGTGGCGCTTCTTCCCGCGCGGCGGAGAAGGGCGCGCACGCGGCTGACCATCTCCATCATGCCGAAGGGCTTGGCAAGGTAGTCATCCGCGCCGTTGTCGAGGGCCCGCACGGTGTCGAGCTCTGTGTCCTTTGCCGTGAGCATCATGACCGGCACGCTCTCGAGGCCCGGCGTGCGGCGGATGCGCCTGAGGATCTGCAGGCCGTCCGTGTCCGGGAGCATGATGTCCAGCAGCACCGCCTCGGGCACGCGCTTCGCGCACGCAACGCGGAACTCCGCGTCGTCCGAGAAGCCCTCCGCCTCGATGCCCGCCTGCTTCAGCGCGTAGATCGTGAGCTCGCGGATGTTGGTGTCGTCTTCGACGTAGTAGACCACGTTCTGTCATTCCCCCATCGTGCGTCCGCGGTACGAGCCCGTAGCGCGGAAGATGGACCAGTCCGAAACGCTCTGCGCGTGGTCGCCCATGCGCTCGTAGTACTTCGCGACGGAGAGGATCTCCGGTGCGACGCTCGCAGGCTCCTCGCCGGCCTTCAGGAGCGCGACGACGCGCGTGCGGACCTGCTCGTATAGCTTGTCCATCGTGTCGTCCTCCACGAAGACGTTCTCCGCGACGGAGACGTCGCCGCTGCCGAACGACTCGACGGCCTGCATGACCATTTTAGCCGCGTTGTCGGCCATGGCCACCAGCAGGTCGGCGACCTCCTTCGGCGAGCCCAGGTCCACCTCCATGGAGAGGAGCGCGGTCTCGTAGGCCATCTCGTCGATGCGGGCGAGGTCCGAGATCGCCCTGAACGACGCCGTGACCAGGCGGAGGTCGCTCGCCATGGGCTGCTGCAGGAGCATGAGGCTCATGCAGGCGTCCTCGACGTTGCGGTGCAGGCGCTCGAATGCGTCGTGGCCGTCCGCGACCTCCTGCGCCGCGGCCTTGTTGCCCTGGCCGATGGCAAGGGCGGTGTTGCGGATGTCCTCCACGACGGCCTGCCCGATGACGGAGACGTGGCCGTCCAGCTGGTCGATCTGCTTGATGTAGGCGCTTCTGGTGGTAACCATTATCCAAACCTTCCCGTGAGGTAGTCCTCGGTCCTCTTGTCCTTTGGCGTGGCGAACAGCTCAGGCGTCGGGGCGGCCTCGACGAGCTCACCCAGGTAGAAGAACGCGCACTTGCTCGAGATTCGCGTGGCCTGCTCCATGTTGTGCGTGACGATGATGACGGTGTGGTCCTTGGCGACCTTGACCGCGAGCTCTTCCACGAGCCCCGTCGAGATGGGGTCGAGCGCGGAGGTGGGCTCGTCCATGAGCAGCACCTCCGGGTTCACGGCAAGGGCGCGCGCGATGCACAGGCGCTGCGCCTGACCGCCGGAGAGCGACAGGCCCGAGTGGTCGAGCTTGTCCTTCACCTCGTCCCAGAGGCCGACGCCCGCGAGGGTGGTCTCGACGATCTCGTCGAGCTCCGCCTTGCTGTGGTGCCCGTAGTGCCTGGGACCGTACGTCACGTTGTCGTAGATGGACAGCGGGAACGGGTTGGGCTTCTGGAACACCATGCCCACGCGACGCCTCAGCTCGTACACGTCGTACTTCTCGCATACGTCGGTCTTTCCCAGGAGCACATTGCCCTCCACGCGGCAGCCGTCGATGCGGTCGTTCATGCGGTTGAGGCAGCGCAGGAGCGTCGACTTGCCGCAGCCCGAGGGTCCGATGAACGCGGTGACCTTGCCGGCGGGCATGTCGAGCGTGATGTCCTTCAGGGCCTGATGGTCACCGTAGTAGAGGTTGAGGTCCTGGACCGACATGCTCTCTGCCATTAGCCAAACCTCCCGTTGAGATAGTCGTTGAGGCGCTGGTCCTTGGGGGCGCCGAAGATCTGCGGCGTGTCGCCGCACTCGACCATGGTGCCCATGAGGAAGAACGCGGTGCGGTTGGACACGCGGCTCGCCTGCTGCATGTTGTGCGTGACGATGATTACGCAGATGCCGCGGCTCGCCATGTCCGTGATGGTCTCCTCGATCGCGAACGTCGCGATGGGGTCGAGCGCGGAGCAGGGCTCGTCCATGAGGACGACGTCCGGCTCGAGCGCGAGCGTGCGCGCGATGCACAGGCGCTGCTGCTGGCCGCCGGAGAGCGCGTAGGCGGAGTCGTGGAGCTTGTCCTCCACCTCGTCCCACAGGGCGGCGGAGCGCAGGCTCTTCTCGACGCGCTCGTCGAGGTCGGCACGCTTAGTCATCCCGTGGCTCTTCAGCGCGAACGCGATGTTCTCGTAGATGGACTTGCGGAACGGGTTGGGCTGCTGGAACACCATGCCGACGCGCTTGCGCAGCCACAGCGTGTCTATGCCGCGGGCGTTGACGTTGATGTCGTGGTACACGACCTTGCCACCGATGACGCAGCCGGGAATCTCCCTGTTCATGAGGTTGATGCTGCGCAGGAACGTGGACTTGCCGCAGCCGGAGGGACCGATGAGGGCCGTGACGGTGCCGCTTTCGAACGAGAGGCTCGTCTCGTTGAGGGCGCGCTTGCCCGAGTAGTCGACCGTGACGTCGTGCGTGTGGAGCACGGGGTCGATGGGCTTGGCCTGAGCGGAGGTTACATCGATCATTCTGCCGTCAGCCTCCTTTCGAGCGCACGGCCCGCGATGCGGGCGACGATGTTGAACGCGAGGATGCAGACCATGAGGACCGCCGCGGTGCCGGCCGAGACGGCCATGAGGTCGGGGACGACGCCCTCGGAGTTGATCTTCCAGATGTGCACGGCGAGGGTCTCCGCCGGGCGGAAGACGTTCAGTGGGTTCGCGAGGCTCGTGATGGGGACGGCCCAGCTGAGCTCAGGGGCGGACTGGCCCGCGGTGTAGATGAGGGCCGCCGCCTCGCCGAAGACGCGCCCGGCGGACAGGATGACGCCCGTCGCGATGGCGGGCATGGCCGCCGGCACCAGGACGTGGACCGTGGCCTCCCAGCGCGTGAGGCCAAGTGCGAGCGCGGCGTCGCGCTGGTCGCGCGGGACGGCCTCGAGCGCCTGCTGGATGACGCGGACGAGGATGGGGATGTTGAACATCGTGAGCGCGAGGGCGCCGGAGAGGATGGAGAAGCCCCAGTGGAACGTGAGCACGAACGTCAGCATGCCGAAGAGGCCGACGACGATGGACGGCAGGCTCGACAGGGTCTCGATCGCGGTCTTGGCGACGTTGGTGACGAGGCCCTGCGACACGTACTGCGTGAGGAAGATCGCGGCGCCGAGCGAGATGGGAAGCGAGATGACCAACGTGAGGACGAGCAGGTAGAACGAGTTGAAGAGCTCGGGGCCGATGCCGCCGCCGGCCTTGAACTGCTCCGGCTTCTTCGTGAGGAAGCCGGGGTCGAGAACCTTGCCGGCGCCGGACGCCAGGATGTAGCCGATGATGGCGGCGAGGCCAGCGATGATGAGGGCGACTATGGCCGTGAGGATGATGGTCGCGGCCTTGTCCTGGACGCGGGCGCGCCTGACGGTGGCGGTGTAGTCGGCAGAGGGGGCCGTGGCCTGGCCCTCGGCCTTCGCGACGGGGGCGTTCTTCTCGCCCGTGGCGTCTTTGCTAGTCATGCTTTGCGCCCCCCTTCCTTCCGATGAGGTGGACGATGAGGATGAAGACGAGGGACATCGCCAGGAGCACCATGGCGAGCGCCCAGAGCACGTCGTTTGCGACGGTGCCCATCGCCTCGTTGCCCATGCCCATGGTCAGGACGGACGTGAGCGTGGAGGCGGGGGTGAACAGGCCGGCCGGCATCTGCGGCGCGTTGCCGATGATCATCTGGACGGCGAGCGCCTCGCCAAACGCGCGGCTCATGCCCATGATGACCGCGGTCATGATGTCGGACAGGGCCGAGGGGAGCACGACGCCCACGACGGTCTGCCATCGCGTGCAGCCCAGGCCGTACGAGCCGTCGCGATACGCGTTTGGCACCGCGGCGAGCGCGTCCGTCGAGAGCGACGTGACCGTGGGCAGGATCATGACGGCGAGCACGATGGAGGCCGAGAGGATGCCGTAGCCCGTGCCGCCGACGAGGCCGCGCATCCACGGGACGACGACGCCGAGTCCGACGAGGCCGAACACGACGGACGGGATGCCGACGAGCACCTCCGTGAGCGGGCGGAACACGCGGCTGCCGAAGCCGGGGGCCACCTCGACCACGAAGATGGAGGCACCGAGCGCGAACGGCAGCGCAAGCAGGCACGAGAGCAGCGTGACCGAGAGGGAACCGACGATCATGGGCAGGGCGCCCGCGAGAGGGACCCCGTCGGCACCGTTCTGGTGCGGGTTCCACGTGGTGCCCGCGAAGAAGGACCCCAGCGGGATGCCGTCCTTCGCGAAGGTCGAGATGCCCCTCGAGCACACCATGAAGATGAGCGTCAGCACCAAGACGACGACAAGCATGACGCAGAGGCCAGTGAGGATCTGGCCCCTGCGTTCAATCCGTCGCTTGGGAGAGACGCCAACCACCTCTGAGGATGGACTGGACTGTGATGACACGATCTTCTCCCTTGACATAATGCCTTGCTAGACGAGGTACGCGAACCCTAGAGTTTCTTGACGTTGCCGTCGGCGTCGCGCTCGACCTTCATGCCCTTGGTGGAGATGTAGCCCGTCTTCTTGACGAGGGTGCCCTGGACGTCGTCGGAGAGCATGTACTTGATGAAGTCGGCCGTCGCGGCGTCCGGCTTCGCGGCGGTGTACATGTGCTCGTAGGCCCAGATGGTCCAGTCGTTGGTCTCGACGTTCTTGTCCTTGGGCTCGACGCCACCGACCTTAAGCGCCTTCACGTCGTCGATGAAGTAGGAGAACGCGAGGTAGCTGATGGAGTTGGGCGTCTGGGCGACCATCTTGACGACGGTGCCCGAGGAGTCCTGCTCCTGCGGCCTGAAGTCCTCGGGGACCTTCTCGCTGCCGAGCACGGCGCTCTCGAACGTGGCGCGGGTACCGGAGCCGGCGGCGCGGTTGATGACAACGATCTCCTTGTCGTCGCCGCCGACCTCCTTCCAGTTGGTCACCTTGCCGGTGAAGATGCCCTTGAGCTGGTCGATGGTGAGGTCGTCGACCTTGACGTCCGGGTGCACGACGGGCCCCATGCCCACGACGGCGACCTTGTTGTCCTTCAGCTTCTTGGCGTCGTCCTTGTTCTCGAGCTTCTCCTCGGCGAAGACGTCGGAGTCGCCGATCTGCACGGCGCCCTGGGCGATCTGCGTGATGCCCTGGCCGGAGCCACCGCCCTGGACGGTGATCTGCACGCCGGGGTTCTCGTTCATGTACTGCTCCGCGGCGGCCTCGACAAGGGGCTGGAGCGCGGTGGAGCCGACGGCGGTGATGTTGCCGGAGACCTCCTTGCTCGAGCTGGAGGACGAGCCCGACTTGGACGCGTCGGAGCCGGAGTCGGAGCTTCCGCCGCAAGCCGCGAGGTCCAGGCCGAGGGTCGCGGCGAGGGATGCGCCGGAGATGGTGACGAACTTGCGACGAGACATGCTGTGAGACATATGCTTCCTTCCGCTTTGCCTTGAGCCTGCGCCACGGCGATTGCGGTCGCTCGGCTCGTTTCGGCTTGGATGCTATGCCCCGCCGGGCTCCCGAGGAGCGTCATCCACCCTGACTTACCGGGCCGTGACTGGCGTTTACAATTGCCTTACATAGCGTTAGCTGTTTGTAAGGTCGCAGGTAACGCCGTCTTACCGTCCCAAATAATGCAGCCATTTGCCGCAGCTTCGCCCACTTGGGGCCGACGATCCTGAATGTGAAGGTACCTTGCGAATCCCCAATGTGCATTGACCCCCATTTGCTAGGCACCTAGCATTTTTGCGTCCGATGCAACTAGGAACAGGAGGTACGGGTGACGGAAAGGGATGCAGACCCCAGTCGTCAGCCCCGCGACCGCGCGTCGACGCCAGAGGACGAGGTCCTGCGCGACATGGGATTCTTCGGGCATTTCCTCTACTGGCATGCGGGCGGTCGCGGCGGCAAGAACGTCATTCTGGGACGCCTGCTCGAGCATGACGGGCACCTGCCCCAGCGCGAGCTGCTCGAGCGCACTCACATCTCTTCGGCGGCGCTCTCGGAGGTGCTGTCGAAGCTCGAGTCGGAGGGGCTCATCACGCGCACGCGCTCGGAGGCCGACCGCAGGCAGCTCGAGATAGTCCTCACGGGCGAGGGCGCGCAGACGGCAAGACAGATGCTCGCCCGCAAGGAGGCGTTCGCGAAGGACAGCCTCTCCGTCCTGACGGAGGGCGAGAAGATCGAGCTCCGCGACCTGCTCAAGCGCGTGCGGGACCATTGGGAAAGACAAGGCTACGTCGGAGGGGAGACCTCATGCCGAAACAGCAGCAAGGCCTGACATACGGCCAGATAGTAAAGACGCTCGGCGCCAGCGTGCGCGAGTTCAAGGCGAGCTCGCTCGTGACCCCCCTCTTCGTCCTGGGAGAGGTCGCCGTCGAGTGCCTCATCCCGTTCGAGACGGCCGGACTGATCGACAAGATCTCGCTCGGCGGCGGCTTCGGCGACATCGCCCCCTATGCCGTCACGCTCGTGCTCATGGCGCTCGTCTCGCTCTTCTGCGGCACCATGGCGGGCATCACCTGCGCCAAGGCCTCCACGGGCTTCGCGCGCAACCTGCGCCACGACGTGTTCGCGCAGATCCAGCGCTTCTCGTTCAGCAACATCGACCACTTCAGCACCAGCTCGCTCGTCACGAGGCTCACGACGGACGTCAACAACGTCCAGCAGGCGTACATGATGCTGCTCCGCCTCGTCGTGCGCGCCCCGCTCATGATCTTGTTCTCCATCGTGATGGCGTTCGTCACCGGCGGCCCCATGGCCGCGGTGTTCGTGGTCGTCTCCGTCCTTCTCGGCTTCGCCGTGTTCAAGATCTCCCTCACGGTCATGCCCATCTTCAAGCGCATCTTCAAGAAGTACGACCGCCTGAACGACTCCGTCGAGGAGAACGTCTCCGGCATCCGCGTCGTGAAGTCCTTCGTCCGCGAGGAGCACGAGAAGCAGAAGTTCAACACCGCGTCCGGGGAGCTCTACCACGACTTCGTGCACGTCGAGCGTATCCTCGCGTGGATGACCCCGCTCATGACGCTCGCAATCGACCTCATCTACCTCTTCGTCGTCTACTTCGGTTCGTACGCCATCGTCAGCTCGAAGGCCCAGCTCATGGGCGTCGGCCAGATGTCCGCGCTCATCACGTACGGCTTCAGCATGCTCATGAGCCTCATGATGCTGTCCATGGTCTTCGTGATGGTCACCATGGCCCAGGAGGGCGCACGCCGCCTCTGCGAGGTCCTCGTCGAGAAGAGCGACATCACCAACCCGCAGAACCCCCTGCTCTCGGTGCCCGACGGCTCGGTCGACTTCGACCACGTCAGCTTCGAGTACTCCAAGAAGGCCGAGCGCATGGCCCTGAAGGACATCGACCTCCACATCAAAAGCGGCGAGACGATCGGCATCCTCGGCGGCACAGGCTCCTCCAAGTCCACGCTTATCCAGCTCATCAGCCGCCTGTACGACGTCACGACGGGCACGGTCCGCGTCGGCGGGCACGACGTGCGCGACTACGACCTCGACACCCTGCGCAACCAGGTGGCCGTCGTCCTGCAGCGCAACGTGCTCTTCTCGGGCACCATCAAGGACAACCTGCGCTGGGGCAACCAGAACGCCACGGACGAGGAGCTCGTCGAGGCGTGCAGGCTCGCCCAGGCAGACGAGTTCATCCAGCGCTTCCCCCAGAAGTACGACACGTACATCGAGCAGGGCGGCACCAACGTCTCCGGCGGCCAGAAGCAGCGCCTGTGCATCGCACGCGCCCTCCTCAAGAAGCCGAAGGTCCTCATCCTGGACGACTCCACCTCCGCGGTCGACACCAAGACCGACAAGCTCATCCAGCAGGGATTCCGCAGCTACATCCCCGAGACCACCAAGATCATCATCGCCCAGCGCACCAGCTCCATCGAGTCGTGCGACCGCATCGTCGTCATGCGCGACGGCCAGATAGACGCCATCGGCACCCACGACGAGCTCCTGCGCACCAACGACATCTACCGCGAGACGTACACGACGCAGAACAAGCGGTCGCACGACGTGAAGATGAGCCAGATGGGCGAGGAGCAGAAGGAGGCAGACCATGAGTAGCGACGCCAACACTCGCGAGAAGAACGAGGCCACGCGCCCCGAGCAGGCATCCCCGCAGGCAGGCGCCCCCACCTCGGGACACCGCGGCTCCCAGAGGCCCGGCGCCACGTTCAAGCGCATCCTGCGCACCGTGTTCCACTACTACCCCGTACACGCGACGGTCATGGTCCTCTGCATCATCGCGTCGTCCGTGCTCGCGTCCGTGCCGTCCATCTTCCTGCAGCAGGCGATCGACATCGTGCAGCACGCGTTCCCCACGGGCGACTGGGCCGGCGCCGCGCCCAAGGTCGGGCGGGTCGCCGCGAGCCTCATAACGTGCTACGTCATCGCGCTCGCCGCCAACATCGCCTATGCGCAGCTTGGCGCCATCGTGTGCCAGGGCACGCTCATGCACGTGCGCAACCAGATGTTCGACCACATGGAGAGCCTGCCCATCCGCTACTTCGACACCAACAAGCACGGCGACATCATGAGCCACTACACCAACGACGTCGACACGCTGCGCCAGCTCATCGGCCAGTCGCTGCCCAACCTGCTCACGATGCTCTTCGCCATGATCTCCGTCCTCGCCATCATGCTGTGGTACTCCATCCCGCTGTCCGTCGTCGTGCTCATCATGGTCGCGTGCATGGTCTACGCCACCCGCGTCCTCGGCGGCAAGAGCGCCCACTACTTCCTCGACCAGCAGATCCAGCTCGCCAAGACCGAGGGCTTCGCAGAGGAGGCCATGAACGGCGAGAAGGTCATCAAGGTCTTCACGCACGAGGACAAGACCATCGAGGAGTTCGACGCCGTGAACGACGCGCTGTACGAGGCGTCGCGCACCGCGAACACCTACGGCAACACCCTCATGCCCGTCCTCATGAACATGGGCAACCTCGCCTACGTCATCGTCGCGCTCTCGGGCGTCGCCTTCCTCACCTCCGGCTTCCCCAACCCCTCCATCAGCGGCATGGCCCTGTCCATCGCCGTCGTCGTGCCGTTCCTCAACATGACGAAGCGCTTCGCCGGCTCCATCGGCCAGGTGTCTCAGCAGATCAACTTCGTGGTCATGGGCCTCGCCGGTGCGGAGCGGATCTTCTCGCTCATAGACGAGAAGCCCGAGGAGGACGAGGGCTACGTCACCCTCGTGAACGTGCGCAAGAACGCGGCCGGCGAGCTCGAGGAGTGCCAGGAGCGCACCGAGACCTGGGCGTGGAAGCACCCGCACCACGACGGCAGCGTCACCTACACGCCGCTCGCGGGCGACATCCGCCTCTCGCACGTCGACTTCGGCTACACGCCGGACCACACCGTCCTGCACGACATCTCACTGTTCGCGAAGCCCGGCCAGAAGGTCGCGTTCGTCGGCGCGACGGGTGCCGGTAAGACCACCATCACGAACCTCATCAACCGCTTCTATGACATCGCCGATGGCAAGATCCGCTACGACGGCATCAACATCAACAAGATCCGCAAGGGCGACCTGCGCCGCTCCCTGGGCATCGTGCTGCAGGACGTGAACCTGTTCACCGGCACCGTCATGGACAACATCCGCTACGGACGTCTTGACGCCACGGACGAGGAGTGCATCGGCGCCGCAAAGCTTGCCGGCGCCGACAGCTTCATCCGGCGCCTCCCCGACGGCTACCAGACCATGCTCACAGACAACGCCGCCCAGCTCTCGCAGGGCCAGCGCCAGCTGCTCTCCATCGCGCGCGCGGCCGTCGCCGACCCCCCTGCCATGATCCTGGACGAGGCGACCTCCTCCATCGACACCCGCACCGAGCAGATCGTCCAGAAGGGCATGGACGCCCTCATGTACGGACGCACCACGTTCGTCATCGCGCACAGGCTCTCCACGGTGCGCAACTCCAACGTGATCATCGTGCTCGACCACGGCCGCATCATCGAGAAGGGCACCCACGACGAGCTGATCGCCCAGCACGGCACGTACTATCAGCTGTACACCGGGGCCTTCGAGCTGGAGTAGGGACAGCCAGCGGGAGCGCACGAGGACTCCCGGGCACAAGGACCTTCCACGGGGCACGTCGCATCGATTGGTGCGGCGTGCCCTTCTCGTTCTTCTAGCCCTTCTCGCCCCTCTAGCCCCTCTCGCCCAATCAGAGGCGGCGCGAGACGCCCCACATCTGGCGCCAACGGGAGCAAATTGGGCCCGTTCGCCCATCGAATTCGCAACTTATTAGGGTTATTGGTAAAATTGCCAGTGTTGACTCATGAAACTGCCACTTTGCGATGACTTGAGCCACGGTCGAGCCTTGGCCGCTATGGCTCTGAGGAGAAGAGCATGACCCACGACCACATCACCCGCCGCAGCTTCCTAGCCACCTTCGTCGCAGGGGGCGCGGCGCTGGCGCTCGCGTCGTGCTTTGACTCCAACTCGGGCACGTCCAAGTCGTCTTCTGACGAGGGCGACTCCGGGGCACAGGCGAAGGAGATCCTCACGAAGCCGCTCGACAACGGCTACGACACCGGCATCCACCACGCCACGATCGAGGTCAAGGGTCTGGGCACGATAAAGCTCGAGCTCAACGCGACCAACACGCCCATCACGGTTAGCAACTTCGCACGCCTGGCAAACGCCGGCTTCTACGACGGCCTCACGTTCCACCGCGTGATCAAGGGCTTCATGATCCAGGGCGGAGACCCCAACGGCGACGGCACGGGCGGCTCCGACCAGCGCATCAAGGGCGAGTTCAGCGCGAACGGCGTCACTAACGCCATCCAGCACAAGCGCGGCGTCATCAGCATGGCGCGCTCCGACGACTACAACTCCGCCAGCTCGCAGTTCTTCATCATGCAGGAGGACTCCAGCAACCTCGACGGCCAGTACGCCGCGTTCGGCAGGGTGACCTCGGGCATGGAGGTCGTTGACTCCATCTGCGACAACACGTCCGTCACGGACGACAACGGCACCGTCGAGAAAGACAATCAGTCGGTCATCGCAAGCATTCGGATGACCGACTGACTCTCCAAGACCGCCTGGCGCTCCCGCTAGAGAGCTGCGAGGAACCTTCCGAGTGCGGCGCGCCCCGCCTCGTCCCACTTAAAGACGCCGGCGTCCTCGAGCACGTGGCAGAACACCATGCCAACCTCCTGACGCATCGCCTCGCGCGAAACGTCCTCGCTCGCCCCCAGGAGCTCCGGCCTCCTCTCCGCAACGCGCCTCGCCCAGTCCGCATGCGGCGCACAGAGCGGGTCGTCCTCCATGCCGTCGAGCCTACCCTCGACGATCCGCTTCCTCACCGCCTCAATCTCGCGCTCGAGGCGAGGCGGAAGGATCGCAAGACCCATGGCCTCGATAAGGCCGATGTTCTCCTTCTTGATGTGCCACTTGTCGGCGTGCGGGTGGAACACGCCGAGCGGATGCTCTTCCGTGGTCACATTGCAGCGCAGGGCAAGGTCGAGCTCGAATCGCCCGTCCCACATGCGGCATATCGGCGTTACCGTGTTGTGGCGCGTTCCGTCCGCCGCATGGGATACGATGCCCACCGAGGCGTCGTCCCAGTCGCGCCAGACGTCCAGCACATGCTCCGCCGCGCCAAGGAGCTCGTCACGGTCAGCGCTCCTTAGCCGTATGACCGAGAGCGGCCACGAAAGGACGCCGGCCTCAACTCCTGGATGCGCGTCCATCTCGAAGGGCTCCGCCACTTCCGCACGAGCCATCGCGAACACATGCCTGCCTCCCTGGAAGTGGTCGTGAGACAGGATCGACCCTCCCACTATGGGCAGGTCCGCATTCGACCCGACGAAATAGTGCGGGAACTGGCCCACGAAATCCAGCAGGCATCCAAGTGACGCCCTGTCGACGTGCATCGGCCTGTGTTCATCGCTCATTACGATGCAATGCTCTTCGAAATAGGCGTAGGGGCTGTACTGAAAGCCCCATCCCTCTCCTCCCAGCTCGATGGGGATGATTCGAAGGTTCTGACGAGCCGCATGGCCGCCCGCGTCCGACGCCGCTCTGCCGCCATAGCCCTCGTTCTCGCGGCAGAGCGCGCACGCAGGGTACTTCTCCCCCGCGGAAGCCGTCGCGGCGGCGGCGATGTCACGTGGGTCCTTCTCGGGCTTAGACTTGTTGATGGTGATCTCGAGGTCCCCCCATTGCGTTGGGCACGACCACTTGAGGTTCCTCGCGATGGCGGAGCGCCGGACGTAGTCGACGTCGCAGCAGAGCCGATAGAACCAGTCGGTCGCAGCAAGCGCTCCCTCGCGGCTCCCAATCGAGCGGAAGCGTCTGGTCACCTCGGACGGCCGAGCCATGATCGACCCCATGAGTCGCATGGAAATGCGGTCTCTGCCCGTAGCGCTATCCTGCGCGGCGCCGCATTCTACCGCAGCGTCCGACAAGGTCGAGAGGTCGCTCTCAAAGTCGTACCCGTCGAGAAGAACCTGGGCCTTCGCCCAAGAGAGGTCTCTGGGGGCGGGCGACGTCTGCCCCGAGCACTCGAGGAGACGGTTGTAGGCCCAGCGCTCGTCCCCTGGTTCGACTATGCGATGCTCGACGGCATACGCGACAATCCTTGATGCCGCTGCACCAACCTGCTCCCCCGCTGCTACATTTCTCTCCATTGTGCCCGAGCCCCCTCGTGATCGATAACGTAGCTTGACGACACCTGCCCGCCCAAGGCATGGTCCATCGCTCGACAAAACTCGTCGGTATCGCTAAGGGGTACGAACGCCTGAATCGTTCCGCCAAAGCCGCCACCATGTATACGAACCGCCCCGCGACCACCAAGCAGCTCCTCCGCAACGGCAAGCGCAACCATGGCTGGCTGCTCCGGCGACCCGCCAATCGACACGTTCTGCAAGTACATCGCGCTCGACGCGCCAGAGCGTTGCGTGAGCTCGAGGAAAGCCGCCATGTCACCGGCACGCATCGCCTTAACGCGATTCTGAACGAAACGCTCCTCGCGGAAATAGTGGAGCGTGCGCAAGGCCGCACGGTCTCCCAGCTTCGCACGGAGAGCCGGAAGGCTGCTGATGACGTCAGCCTCGCGGACATCGCACAGGCGCTCGCAACCGAACTCGCGCGCGACTTCCTGCATCTCCTGTGGAACGGCGGCGTAATCCGCAGTGTTGGCTGAGTGGTCCGCTCCCACCGAGACGAGGCAGATCGAGAAACCGTTCTCCGCAAAGTCGAAATCGAGGCGTTCGACCTGAGGGTCTGACGCATTCGAGAAGTCCATGTGGGCGATGCCACCAACGGCAATCGCGGCCTGATCCATCAGGCCGCACGGCTTCCCAAAGTACATGCGCTCTGCGAACTGCGACATCTGGGCAAGCTTCATGGCCGAGAAGCTGCCGTCAGCCCAGAGCCAGTTCATAGCCTGGGCAATCTCTAGCTCGTAGGCAGCGGAGCTAGACAGTCCAGAGCCTGCGGGAACCTCACTGGTTACGACGGCGTCGAATCCCTGAAGGTCGGATCCCGATTCCTGCTCGCGGAATGCGGCCAGCAGTCCGCGTACGATTGCGGCAGAGGTGTTCCTTTCCTCCTCACGGGGCGTGAGATCCGAGCACTTCACCTCAACGAGTCCATAGCCCAGGCTCTTCACGCGAATCCGGCCGCTCTCGTTGGGGCAGAATATCCCACGCACATAACGGTTCACTGCACCAGCAATGACCTGGCCGCCTTCGTGATCGGTATGATTTCCCGCAAGCTCAGTACGACCAGGCGCCACCACGGCGAGCACGCGTTCTCCCACCTTGCCGAAAGACTCCTCGTACTCTCCCATCAGCATGTGAAGGTGCTCGTCGGTCATCGCGTTGCTATCCATTCGACTCCCCCTCAATCTCATCGGACTTGCAAATCTGACCAGGCAACGCTTCAATCGCGTCGCCTGGTCCCTCCCCCTCCTCGGCCGCTTCGATTGCAACCATAAGAGGCCGGTCGACGACCGTCATGTCCGGGCTGGCAGTTGTCCCTGCCACATCTTCCATGGGCTCCGTGATGTCGGATACGGCCATCCGTTCCTCGTCGTCGCAAGACGCAATGGGCTCGGTCATGTCGATGTCGGGCATGGGCTGGGTCATGTCGATGTCGGGCATGGGCTGGGTCATGCTCGCCGAGCAGGTGTCGGGATTCAATTGTACTCCACGTGCATCTTGCGTCCGACCAATCGGCTTATCCGATAAGTCGCCGGCCTCACCTTCAACCCGGCCAGTCGTTTGAGGTGCGAGTTCGCTTGAACGCCGCGCGAATGTATCCAGCGCATTCCGAAAGATGCTCACCTGTCGAGAATCCCACGCCCCCATATCATCGGATGTGAAGAGCACGCCTCCCAGCAGCGAATCCGCCGAGAGAAGGCGGGTACGCTGCGAGTCGGTAATCTTTACGTCCCTCCGAAGGAAGAAGACGTCGGGGTCGTTCAAAAAGGTTACGCCATTCAGGTGAGCGCGGCCCTTGGTGTTGTGTAGGCTGTTTTTTGTGCTGACGCGTTCACGGCCAGTGATCCGCATGTGCAGCGTGTCATTCCAATCGAGGCCCACATCACAGCCGACGCGGCAATACTCGCATCGCCCGAAGGCACTCACGACAGGCACGCCACAGAAGTCAAACAGCGTTCCCTCGGGAACGCTCGAGCGGAGTAGGTCGAGCGCGTCCGCCATAAGCTCGCCGCGGTTTTTCCCGGCATGCGGAAGCATGGCGGCGGCATACAGGAAGTCGAGCTTCAACAGCTTGAAGCCCCAAATACGCGCTGCCGTGTCGAGCGAGGCGCTAACGTGCTCGCGAACATCTGGATTCTGCGTGTCAAGGGCATAGCCGCCGCTCCAATGCGACCCGCTCATGACTGGGCGACCAGATGAATCCCTTAGCAGCCAATCCTGATGCTCTGCAAATGTGCGCGACTCCTTCTCGCAGACGAAGGGCGCCATCCAGAGTCCGGGCACGAGCCCCGCCGAGCGTATGTCGTCAGCGACCGCCCCCATGCCTGCCGGGAAGCGATTAGGGTCAGGCTGCGTCCAGTCCCCCACCTTCGCATACCCGTCGTCCACTTGGAAGACGGGCAGGACCCCCTCCAGGGGCTGGGCAAGAAGGACGTCTGACACTCCAACGAGATCTCGCTTCAAGGTTGCCGCGTCGATGTCACCGTAGTGACGATACCAACTCGTGAACCCCACAAGCGGAAACGCGGATCGACGTCGAATACCCATGAGCTCGACATACCGAGCGAAGGCGCTGTGAAGCGTCCCCTCCACCAGGGCAAGCGTAAGGATCTCGACTCGCTCGCCAGCGGCAAGAGGCCTGTTTGGACCTTCCTTCTGCAGCGAAACGGTGTTCTCTGGAAAATCCTCATATATTACGGTTAAGCCAGTGTCCGGCCTGCATTCCCCGAAAAGCGATACTGCCTGGCCGAACCTAAGGTATCCGTATCCCTCTCCATGCTGATGGCCGAAGCGCGGGTCCTGTCTAGCAAAGCGATAGTCACCAGATGCGTCAAGCACCCAGCGACCCACAATGCTGCGCGGCGTACCCCAAAGCCCGTGCATATTCGCTCGCGGTGAGCGCTCCCAGGAGTCCGTCCACGAGTTATAGCCATTCAAGAACAGCGCATCGGCGTGTTGGAGATCGAGAGACACCGTGGCGGTTGCGGACTCGATCGTGAGGTCGTACTCCGGATCGACCCATACGCGCCACACGTCTCCGTCATGCCCGACGGTAACGTCTAGGTCCCTGCAGTCGGCACCGAAGGTCGGCACCTGGTCTGATACATACGTTGTTCGCTGTCCGCCGTCCGGCACCCTCCACGTTATCTGAAACTTCGGATTGAGGTCCATTCTTCCGTATTCCCCCCATGCGCATCAATCGAAGCCCGTGCGCGTCGCAACAACGGCACCAATCCACTTGTTGCCACTCTACTCTGTCACTGACACGTCGTTTGTATCGAGCATGGAAATCACGCCAAGGACCTTATCCTCGTGATAGCGCGTGAACACCAATCCCGCTATCAAACAGAACGCCGTTGCGACCGCAGCCGTGAGCCTATACCCAAGTCCGCCCGCGGCGACGGAGGAGATGGAGGTGAAGAGCACCATCGCAAGGGTCTGTCCAAGCGTCATGCTGAACGTTCGCGCAGCATAGAACATCCCCTCTCGGTTCTCTCCCGTCTGGACGGCATCCGCCTCGGCGATGTCAGCGAGCACCGCCTGAGGCAGGATTCCCAGTATGGCCATGGGAACCGCCGCCAGAACAGCGACGACCACGCCCCACATGATCTGGGGCACTCCGAACTGGCCGCATATCGACGTCACGGCAAACGCGAGGCAGAAGAAGAAAAAGGCAAAGGCGACGAGCTTCTTCTTGCCGATGCGCTTTGCCAGAACGTTTACGGGCGCGTAGAACATGAGGGAGATGAGCGTCATGGCTGCGAAGAAGACGAACGTCCAGGAGTCATCGAAGCCCATCAGCTCCGTGACGTAATATGGCAAGCCCGTCTGGAACATCGTAATCGACACCCAGTACAGGACGTCGGAACCCTCGAAGATCTGGAACTCGCGATTCCTAAAAGTCTTCGCGACGGACTGTCCCATGGGCGTCGAACTTGGCTGCGTGTCCGCATAGAGGTTCTCGTCGATTCCAAAGGCGGGCACGAGCATGCACGCGAGAGCGATGACCGCCAGCACGGCCACCGTGACCCTGAAGCTGGCAACGGGACCCAACGACGGCTCAAGGATTCCCGCCAACGCGGTAACGAGGTAAGCGGCCGCAGTACCCACGAAGTAGGTTACCGAGATGTAAGTCGAGAGGTTGACGCGCAGCTCCTGCGTACGACCGAGCTCGGGGATGAGCGCATTGAAGGGCGTGCAATAGAGCGACAACGTCACATAGAAAAGCATCAGGCATACGAAGAGAAGGACGTTGTTCGCCACCACGCTCGACGTTCCCGGAATGACGAACACGAAGACGGTCATTGCGGCAAAAGGCGCAGCCGCCCTCCTCATAAAAGGTATCCTTCGCCCGAGCGGACTTGCGAGCGAATCGGACTTGGAGGCGATAAACGGATCGATGAAGCCGTCGAGGAGACGCCCGCATGCCGTGATAATACCGATGACCGTGAGACCTGCGGACACTATGCCCTGGGTGATGAAGACGGTCATCCCCTGACTGACGAGCGTATCGGAGGGCATGTAGTAGTAGACGAGCCAGTTGCTGATGATTCCCGAGAGAATCGCCCAGCCAAGCTGTCCGATAGCGAACTTCCTGATCACGGCGCCGTCCGAAAGTCTCTTTTCGCTCATTTCGTATCTCCTTCTGACAGCAAATCCTCACCGTCGCAGACAAGCCCATCGCACGGGCGCCTGAATCCGCCAGCCTACTTCCTCACGTATTTCACGGCCATGTCGACAATGCAGTCAAGCTCCTCCATACCGTCGGAGAAGTCATCAGAGGGGATGACCTCCCCGCGGGCCATCTTCTCCGCAACGCTGACGAGGGCATGCGCGACGCTCTTGTAGAACGTCGCAAAGTCAGGCAGGATCAGCACCGAGCCATCCGAGACGCCCAGCTTATACGCATCGTCGAATATGATGTAGAACGAATCGACCTCGCGACCGTAACTCTCTAGCTCACCGCCTTCGACCCCTTCGGAAAGAACGAGGTGGTCGAATTCGTCCAGGAAGCTCACAAACTCCCGATTGGCCACATAGTGCGCCCCGTACTCCCTGAGCAGCGTCTCGAGGCGGTCGGCCCCGTTCATGGTGAGGAAATCGTCCGATTCTACGAGCTCGGATATGCGCTCGTTGAACCTCTTCCAGAGAAGAGTGGCAGCCTCTACCGAGAGCCGTTTCTTTGACTTGAAGCGCCTGTATAGGGTCGCAACGCCAACCCCAGACGCATCCGCGATGTCCGTCATCTTCACGCTTGAGAGGCCACCCTCGAGGAAGAGCTGGGCCGCGCACTCCACGACCCACTCGTCGCGCATCGTCTCCGGCCTGGCCCTGACGCCTTGCTGTCCAGCCGCCAACAAGTTCTCTTCCGTCCCCTCGGACGCCATGCTTGACTCCCCCTTTAAGCAAGTGATAGTCTGTCTATCACATTGATAGTCAGACTATCAGCCGTTGACCGCACCGTCAAGGAGGAATCGATGACGACCGGACCTGACAAGGCGAGAAGCGCCTTCGGAAACGTCCAAGACGAGGCCACGTACAGGAAGGCGGTCCGCTCGAAGGAGAAGTTCCTCAGGAAGTTTGGGGACGACTCCAAAGCCGTGTACCACCTAAAGGGCGCGGACGTGCCCGTGATCAGTGAGACATTGGGGGTCAGGAACCTCGTGCTCGCGGATGGATCTGACGCCTTGGACATCCGCGCGGACGCGGAGGCGCAGCCGCTGCCCCAGAAGACCGAGAGGACAGTCGCGGCTGCCGGCGGAAGCCCTGTCGTGGTAGGTAACATCCGAATGGGGTTCGGTCACTATCGCATCTCGATGGCCATGGCCTCCGCTGCCCACGCGATGGGCTATACGCCCTATTGGCTCGACCTCGCCTCGTTCAAGGAGAGCACAGGATCGAAGGTCATCGAGTACCAGAACGGCCTCTACTCCATGGGCTCGCGCATTTCCCAGAGGGTGGGCGCCTTCGACAAGCTGTTCTGGGAGCCGCTGAACAGCGAGGGCTTCAGGAAGCTCTCCTATAATTCTGGAGACCAGAAGAACGCCGAGCTGTGCGTTCCCCTTTTTCGAGACCTCCCACAAGACGTCCCCTACATCGGCACACATGTTTGGCCGTCCCAGGCGGCGGTCCATGCCGGTCTCACCCACGTCGTAAACGCCATCCCAGACAACTGGCCGATGGCGCTCCACCTCGCGGAAGGGTCGATTCACACCGTTCAGACACCAAGCGCCTACCTCGGGTACCACCAGCTACGCGGCATGGGTCCGTCACGTCAGCTGAGGCCAATGCCAAAGGGCTCTCTTGTCTACACGGGACACTACGTCGACCATGAGCTCGCAAGCAACATCGGACGTGACTGCGCGGCGCGCAGGGAACGCGTGCTGGGTGGCGGCGCGGTTCGGTACCTCATCTCCGTGGGAGGCGCGGGTGCGCAGCAGGATCTCTTCGCCTCGATAATCGAGCATCTCATCCCATACGTCAGACGCAGTGAGGCGACGCTCTTCGTGAACGTTGGAGACCACAGCGACGTCTGGGACGGCCTCGCGGCATCTGTCCACGGACTCTCCGAGCTCGCCCAGACCCACTTCGACAACTTCTCGGAGGTGAGCTCGTTCGCGAGCCAAGCACTCGACGGAGACGTCTCCGGAATCCACGCATTCTGCGACGCGGACATATTCTCGGCCGTCTACAGTTCAAACGTCCTCATGCGTTGCTCGGACATTCTGATGACGAAGCCGAGCGAGTTCTCGTTCTATCCGGTGCCAAAGCTGATGATTCATCGCGTCGGTGGTCACGAGGCCTGGGGTGCGATTCGCGCCGCAGAAATCGGAGACGGAACATACGAGATGGATGATGCGGACGAGGTCTTTTCGATGATAGACTCGCTCCAATCCGACAGGGACCTTATCTCGTTCATGTGCGACCGTATCGAGCAGGCAAATGCCATAGGAGTGTATGACGGGGCCTACAAGGTCGTAGAGCTCGCAGTCAACGGAATCGAATAGCAGCTCTTCGTGGGGCACCACGGCCTTCTACCTGCGGTGCCTGTTCTCCTTGACGACTTGGTGCACGATCCACAGTCCGAGCGCAAGCGCGAGGACGTAGCCGAAGAACCCGATCACGGGAATGCCGAAGACCACGGGCTTGATGCGCGCATAGTACACGACCGACGACCCGATGAACAGGCCGGCGATGATGATGCCGAGCGTCAGACGATCCGCCGCACGCGCCATGTCGCCGATGGGGTCCTGGTATCCGTCGAGCCCAAGGTTCATGCGCAGCTGCCCACGCGTGAGCATGTTCATTGCCGTGGACACCTGCGAAGCCGCGCCAAGCAGGCCATGCGTCGCAGCTATGGACTCGCGCGTCAGGTGCTTGAGCTCTCTCTTGGAGACGTCGACGGGGTCGGCGTGGGACTTCACGTGGGCGCGTACGATATCGATCATGGACGTTCCCGGAAGGAACTCGTCCACGACGCCCTCGAGCGTGACGAGCGACCTCGCGAGCATCGTGACGGTGCCTGGAAGCTCGATGCCGTTCTTGCGTGCCATCGAAATAAGCGAGTTGAGGAAGGCGCCGATGTCGAGGTCCGAGAGGTCCGCCTCGCCGTAGTTGTCCAAGATCGAGTCAAGGTCGGCAAGCAGGCCGGGGTGGTCGACCTCGGAGGTGTCGGAGACCGAGAAGCGCAGCAGGCCGTTCTTGAGCCCGACGGAGTCTCGCAGGGCGACGGCGTTCACCATGTCCGTCATGGCGGCCCTGTCATGGGCGGGCAGCCTCCCCATGATGCCAAGGTCGAGGTAGACGATCTTGCCGTCCTTAACCACCAGGTTGCCGGGATGTGGGTCTGCATGGAAGAAGCCGTCGTCCAGCATCTGGCTCGTGTAGTTGTCGACGAGCTTCGCGCCGATCTCCGAGAGGTCGTAGCCCTCGGCCTTCAGGCGCGCCGTCTTGTCGATGGGTATGCCCTCGACGTAGTCCATCACCACGACGTGCTCCGTGCAGAGCCGCGGATATGGCTTCGGGCAGTCGATGAACTTGCATCCCGCGTTGTTGCGCCGGAACTCCTCCAGGCTCCTCGCCTCGACGAGGAAGTCCGTCTCCTCCCGGAAGGATTGCCACAGCTCGTCCACCACGGACTGCAGGTCGAGCACCTGCTCGTCCCCCATGACGATGGCGCTTCTCTTCGCGAGCGAGCGCATGATGGAGATGTCCTGCGCCATGATCTCCTTCACGTGGGGGCGCTGGACCTTCACCGCCACCGTCTCCCCCGTCACGAGACGCGCCTTGTGCACCTGCGCCACGGAGGCGGAGCCGAGCGGAACGTCGTCTATCGCGTCGAACAGCTCCTCGATGGGGGTGTCGTACTCCGCCCTGAGGGTGGAGAGCACCTCCTCGCGGTCCATCGGCTCGACATCGGTGCGTAGCTTCGTGAGCTCGTCGCAGAAGCTCTGCGGCAGAATCTCCGAGCGCATCGAAAGAATCTGCCCCGCCTTCACGAACGTGGGGCCGAGCTCCTCCAGAAGCTTGCGCAACGTGATGGGCGTAAGCCCGTGGAGGACGTCGTAGTGGCTCGCGATCCTGAGAATCTCGCGCAGGCGGGCGGCCTTCTTCGCGCGCGTGATCCTATAAGGTCCAGCGTCCATGCTCCGCCCACCCAGGATGCCTATCGTTCCCGCATCACGAGTGTTCGCCTTCGAGACGCTCTCGTACCACTTGCCAAGGTACTCGACGTCGTCCAGCTCGTTTATATCGAAGTCGCCCGAAGAATTGCCGGGGGCTGGCCTTTTGTCCTCTGCCAAGAAAGTGGCTCTTCCCTACTCCGTGGGCTTGTCCTTCTCGGCGTCGTCGGCATCCTCGACCTCAACCTCAACGGGCTCGGCATCGAGGTCGTCGGCGATCTTCTGGGCGCTCTTCACCCAGGCGGCGCGCTCCTCCGGCGTCATGGTCTTCAGCTTCGCGCGCAGGACCGCCTCGAAGGTGTCCCCGGCGGCGTTCTTGATGGTGTGCTTGAGCTCCTCGTTCACGGCCTTGCCCTGGGCCACGGTGAGCTCGCCCTTCTCGACGAGCTTGTTCACGATCTCCGTGGACTTCTCGGCGCCGGTCGCCACCGCGCCGACACCCACCAGGAACAGCTTGCGGACGCCATCGCCCAGATCGTCGAAACCAGCCATGTTGACCCCTCTCCTTGGGACGGCATACAGTTTGCCGCGCGGCGCGCGGACCATGCTCATGCTTGTACCCCCAAGCCGCGGGCGCTAGACGCACCGCATCCGCGAGCGGCAGGGCGGCTCGGGCGGGTGCGCGGGCCCCGTGGGAACGTCCTGGCACGTCAGCGGCCGAGAAGGGCGCGTCCAAGCTCCTCGACGCTTCCTACCACGACGCAGGCGCCGGCCTCCTCGAGCTCCCCGAGCGGCGCGGTCCCGCCGTACGTCACGCCCACGCACGGCACGCCGCACGCAAGCGCGGCGTCCACGTCGAAGTGGCGGTCGCCCACCATGACGGCGTCGGCCGCGGCGGCGCCGAGGTCGTCGAGCACCGCGGCCAGCGTCGCCGCCTTGCTCTGCTGCGCGTCGGACTCCTTGCCGCGCACGACGTCGAAGCGCCCGAGCAGCCCCTCGTCCGAAAGCGCGCGGCGCAGGAGCGCCGTCCTCTTGGAGCTCGCCACCGCAAGCCGCCTGCCGGACGCCCTGAGCTCGTCCAGCAGCGCGCCCATGCCGGGAAACGCCGGCCACGCCTCGGGACCCAGCGCACCGTACCGTTCGCGATAGCGACGCGTCACCTCGCGCGCGTCCGCTTCGGAGAGCCCGAACACCATGCTGAACGCCTGCGGGAACTGTGGTCCCACGAGCTTGGGGCAGTCTGCGAGCCGCTCTGGGGGAAGCCCCCATGCGCCCAGGACGTGGCGCGCCACGGCCACGATCGAGGGAGACGTGTCCGCGATCGTGCCGTCGAAGTCGAACACGACGACGCCGCGGGACGCGGGGTCCACGTGCCTCAGCCGAGGCGTCGCCTCCGTTGCGCAGATACCCGAAGCCGCACGCCCGCTCTTCTCGCCCATCTGACCCCCAACTCGCAGGGCGCCCCGTGCGCCCGCCTTCCGTACGCCCACCAGCATAGCGCAGACGGGGTGCGGCCGCGCGGAGCGGGCCCGTGTGCCATGTGGCGAGAGCGTTAGTTTCCACGTCTGAAACACGGGTACGTTAGTGTGTCTAACAATGTGCCCGCATGGGGCGGGTGCGAAGCCGTTTCGACAGGGAGGTTTGGATGGCACGCGCGTTTAACTTTTCCGCGGGACCCTCGGCTCTGCCCGAGGAGGTCTTGAAGGAGGCCGCCGCAGAGATGCTCGACTACGAGGGCTGCGGCATGTCCGTCATGGAGATGAGCCATCGATCTTCCACCTTCCAGTCGATCCTGGACGACGCGGAGCAGACGCTCAGGCGCCTGATGGGGATCCCGGACGGCTACCGCGTCATGTTCATGCAGGGCGGCGCGACGCTGCAGTTTGCGTGCGTGCCCATGAACCTCATGCGCGGCCGTCACGCAGGGTACCTGGTGGCGGGCAACTGGTCGAAGAAGGCCTGGCAGGAGGCGTGCAAGTACGGCCTGGCGGACGTGCTCGCAACGAGCGAGCCCACGGGCTTCGACCGCACGCCACGCCTGGAGGGCTCGGTCGACCAGTCGCTGGACTACGTCTACCTCTGCCAGAACGAGACAGTGTACGGCACGATGACGCGCGAGCTGCCCGACACCGGCGACGTGCCCGTCGTGGCGGACGTCTCGAGCATGTTCCTCTCGTGCCCCGTGCCCGTGGAGCGCTACGGGCTCATCTACGCCGGCGTGCAGAAGAACGCCGGTCCCGCGGGCAACTCCGTCGTGATCTGCCGCGACGACCTGATCGGCGACGGCCCGGCGCTTGGCGGCATCGTGCCGACGTACATGGGCTACCGGCTGCAGGCCAGCAAGGACTCGCTGTACAACACGCCGAACGCGTGGGGCATCTACATGTGCGGGAAGGTGTTCCACTGGATCGAGGACACGGGCGGCCTTGCCGCCATGGAGGCCAGAAACTGGGAGAAGGTCAACCGCCTCTACGGCTACATCGACGGAAGCTCGCTCTTCTCGCCCATCGCGAGGCGGGACTCGCGCTCCATCGCGAACGTGACGTTCCGCTGCCCCACGAAGGAGCTCGACGCGGAGTTCGTGGCGGGCGCCGCCGAGCGCAACATCGTGGGCGTCAAGGGCCACCGCATCCTGGGCGGCATGCGAGCGAGCTGCTACAACGCCGTCCCGGCGAAGGCCGTGGACGCGCTTCTGGACTACATGCAGGACTTCGAGCGCGCGCACGCCGCGGACTGCCGCACGGACGCGTGCTAGCGACTCCGACGATGCCGGCGCCGCCGGCACGCACCACAGACAAGACCCGACGCGACCCCGTGGGGCCGCGCACGAGACAGGCCCCACGGGGCACGAAGGAGACCCGATGCGCTACGTAAAGATATTTGACAACATCGCGAAGCAGATCACCCGAGACGGCGTCGCGGAGCTGGGCGACGGCTACCAGAAGACCGACGACGTGAACCAGGCGGACGCCATCCTGATACGCGCCTCTGACATCCGCGACCTCGACTTTGGCCCGAACGTCCGCTGCGTCTCGCGCTCCGGCGCCGGCTACAACAACATCCCCATCGAGCGCTGCGCAAGGCAGGGCATCGTGGTGTTCAACACGCCGGGCGGCAACTCGAACGCCGTGAAGGAGCTGGTCGTTGGCATGATCCTGGTCAACTCCAGGGGCACGCTCGACGGCATGCGGTGGGTCCAGAGCAACGCGGACGACCCGCAGATCGTGAAGGACGCCGAGAAGAACAAGAAGGCCTTCGTCGGACGCGAGGCCATTGGCCGCAAGGTCGGCGTCGTGGGCCTGGGCGCCGTGGGCTCGAAGGTCGCGAACGCCCTGGAGGCGCTGGGGCTCGACGTGTACGGCTACGACCCGTACCTCTCCGTCGAGCACGCGTGGCAGCTCAACCGCAACGTGAAGCGCGTCGACTCGATGGCGGAGCTCTGCCGCAACGCCGACTACGTCACGCTGCACGTCCCGTCGAAGGACGACACGCGCCACATGATGGGCGCCGAGATGGTTTCGCTCATGAGCGACGGAGCCATGCTCATCAACTACGCGCGCGCCGACATCGTGGACGAGCCCGCGGTGGACGCGGCGCTGCGCTCCGGCAAGCTCGGGCGCTTCGTGTGCGACTTCGCGACGCCCATGACCACGAAGATGCCGAACACCCTCATCACGCCGCACATGGGCGCGTGCACCACCGAGGCCGAGGCCAACTGCGCCAGCATGGCCGTGAGCCAGATGAAGGACTACCTGGAGCAGGGCATCATCAGGAACTCCGTCAACTACCCGGACTGCGACATGGGCCCGTGCCACACCGGCGGCCGCATCGCCGCGCTGCACGACAACGTGCCGAACATGATCGGCCAGATCTCCGGCGCGCTGGCGCAGTCGAACGCGAACATCCAGCGCATGTCGAACGAGGCTCAGGACGGCAGCGCCTATACTCTTATCGACACCGACCAGCCGGTGGACGCCGCCACGATGCAGAAGCTCCGCGCCATCCCCGGCGTCTATCGCATCAGGCAGATCGTCCCGGCAATCACCCGCTAGCGCCCCGCGCTGGCGACGGCAGGCCCCACGTGGAAGGAGACCGCATGCGCGTCGAGCCCATACGCTGTTACCGTCCGGCCCCGGACAAGGCGGCGACGTTCGCGTCGCTGCCGTACGACGTGTTCGACCGCGCGCAGGCGGCCTCCTACGTGCAGAGGCACCCGGGCTCGTTTCTGGCCATCGACCGGCCGGAGACGTCCTTCTCGCCCGACCACGACATGTACGCCCCGGACGTGTACGCGAAGGCCGCGGAGCTGCTGCGCCGCGCCGCGACGGACGGCACGCTGCTGCGCGACGAGACGCCGTGCTACTACGTGTACCGCCTCGAGCAGGACGGCCGCGCCCAGACGGGCGTGGTGTGCGCAGCCTCCGTGGACGAGTACCTTGACGGCACGATCCGCCGCCACGAGAACACGCGCCGCGACAAGGAGCAGGACCGCGTGGAGCACATCCGCGCGACCGGCGCCCAGACGGGCCCGATCTTTTTGGCGTACCGCGACAACTTCGCGATGGACACGCTGGTGGGCCTTGCGTCCACGGCCGAGCCCCTGTACGACTTCACGGACGAGGAGGGCGTGCACCAGACCGTGTGGCGCGTGGCGCGGCCGGCGGCCGTCGAGGCCATGACGGCGACGTTCGCCACCGTGCCGTGCGCCTACATCGCCGACGGCCACCACCGCGCCGCCTCCGCCGTGCGGGTGTGCCAGGAGATGCGCCGGGAGGCAGCCCGCAAGGCGGGCTGCGCGGGCGAGAAGGGCGCGGCGCCCGGCGCCGAGGCGTCCCCGGCACCATACGACTCCTTCCTCGCGGTCATGTTCCCCGCGAGCCAGCTGAAGGTCATGGCGTACAACCGCGTGGTGACGGACACGGCCGGCCTTGCGCCGGCACAGCTCGTCGAGCGCATAGGGGCCGCCGGCTTCGATGTCGGCCCCGCCCAGGACTCCCCCGCCGAGCCCTCCGCCCGCCATGGCTTTGGCCTCTTTGTGGGCGGCGCGTGGCATGCCATGCGCTTCTCGCCCGAGGCGGTCGCGTCGCTTCCGGCGGACGACCCCGTGGCGACGCTCGACGTGTCCATCCTGCAGGACCGCGTGCTGGGGCCGATCCTTGGGATCGAGGACCCGCGCCAGGACGGTCGCATCCGCTTTGTGGGCGGCATCGAGGGCCCGCAGGCGCTGGAGCGCCTTGCCGGCGCGGACGGCGTCGCGTTCTCGCTCTTCCCCACGTCCGTGGACGAGCTCATGGCCGTGTCCGACGCCGGACTGCTGATGCCGCCGAAGTCGACGTGGTTCGAGCCAAAGCTCCGCAGCGGCCTCTTCGTTCGCAGGCTGCGGTAGCGCTGGCTGCAGCGGGGCATGCCGCGACGGCAAATGGCCTTTTTTGGACGGGCACGGCCTGGCGCCGCGCCCGTCTTTCTTGCGCTGGCGCACCATTTGGGCCCGCATTTTTGCCTTGCGTTCCAAGGCGGCGCGCGTCAGGTGCGCGCCACTCGTTCGTATTGCTCTTTAGGGCGCATGTAACTTGGCAAACGCAAAGGACGCCTATATGGCATGCAAGTTTCAGCCGACTTTGTGAATGCGTCCCGCGTCGCGCAGGCATGCTATGCTTGTTCGACTTTGGAAGCGAAACGCAGAAGAATTGGACGCGTGACCATGGCACAGACTGACTCCCACGGCCCCCAGCGGGCCGAGCACGCACGTAAGAGCCCCGCGCAGGGAGAGGACGCCCCCAAGGGGCGGAGAAGCACCCGGCCACAGGGCGCGCGGCGCGTCTCGGGGCGCGCAGGGTCTTCCCGCGCAGGCAAGGCGGGGCGACGCGAGGCTCGCGGTCAGGAGCGGCGCGACGTGTACTACGTCCCAACGACATCGAAGGTCGGGGGCGCCGCGGACGCGCGCCACGGGTCGGCCGAGAGCCGCTCTGACAGGGCGGCCTCGAGCAAGGCGCCGGCGTTTCTCGCCCTGGCGCTCATCCTTGTGCTGGGAGGCGGCGCCTGGTACCTGTGGACGAACCGCACGGTGAGCGTGACCATCAACGAGAAGAGCTACGACGTGCGCATAGACAGCACGCTTGCGGAGGCGGTTCGCGACCAGTCCATCCACACGAAGCCCGGAAACTACGTTAGCGTGAGGGGCGACGTCCTGAAGGCGGGCGGCGGCGAGCCGTTTGACGCCACGGTGGGAAAGAGGAGCCTCACGGGCAAGGCGGCCCAGGAGTACCGCGTGAGGGCGAACGACAAGATCACGCTCTCTGCGGGCAGGGACGTGATGGAGCCGCACACGAAGAAGGTCGAGACCGAGGCCCCGAAGCTGGTGATGAAGGGCGGCTACGGCCCGATCGCCTACGTGAGGGACTGGGGCACGCCCGGCAGGGTCGAGCGCCTCACCGGCAAGAAGTCGAAGCAGGTGGCGGAAATCGTGAAGTCGAAGACCGTCGACACGGAGGTCTACCTGCGCACGCCCATTCCCGAAGGCGACAAGAAGCTCGTGGCGCTCACGTTTGACGACGGACCGAGCGACAAGTACACCCAGCAGTACCTTGACATCCTGAGGAAGCACAACGCGAAGGCGACGTTCTTCTGCCTTGGGAGGCAGGTGCAGGAGTTCCCACAGCTCGCGAAGGCGATCGTGGACCAAGGCAGCCAGATTGCAAGCCACACGCAATCGCACAAGCAGCTGACGAAGCTGGGTTCCGACGAGCTGAGGACGGAGTTCGACACCGCGTTCAAGGCGATAAACGACGCGACGGGCATAGACACGACGGTCTTCCGCCCGCCGTACGGCGCGTTTACCGAGAGGACGTGGCTCGCGGCCGGCGGCATCCCCTCCGTCTCGGTCACGTGGACGCAGGACTCGCGCGACTGGGCGCGCCCTGGCGTGGACGCGATCGTGAAGAACAGCCTGGCGAACGTCAAGTCCGGCTCCATCATCCTGATGCACGACGGCGGCGGCAACCGCGACCAGGACGTGGAGGCCCTGCCGAAGATCATCGAGTCGCTCCAGGGCGCGGGCTACACCCTCGTCACGATTGACGAGCTCATGGCGTCGGACAGCACCATCCCGAAGTCCATCAAGACCGGCGACGCGAAGATGCCGAGGGGCGTCACGTGGCCGACGGAGCTGGGAGACGCATAGCGTCTGCGCAGGGTGTCATGGGTGCGAAAGCGAAGGGTCCGCAGCCGGTTGGTTGCGGACCCTCTTGCATGACGCCTGTATGAGCGCTACCTGCCGGACATCGCTACGCCATGCGCGGAACCTCGGTGGGGTACGTCGTCGCGTTGGGGTCGGGCTCGATCCTCCCCAGGGCTTTTCGCACCAAGAACCTGATTATTCCGGTGACGACCATTATTGCGGCAAGAGCCGCCACGAAGCCGAGCATGGTGTAGATGATGAACAGAACCGTCTGCATCGAGAAGGCACCCATAGACCCCTCCGTTCGATTGAATCGTTCCGCACGCGCCAACGTGCCCTTCAAATTACGTTTTACATGGTTTCTGATAATGTTTCAAGTGTGTTTCACGCTTTTCCAAGCGCGTCAAACGTACAGGTAAATGGCCTTTATGCATGTGCCCCTATGGAGGAGCCGCACATGTGCGGCACCTTGATTTAACTCAAACTCTTATACATGAAACTATTTTGCCCGACGCCGGGATCGGCCTTCCGCCACGCCGGAGCGCCGTCTGCCCACGGCCTGGGTCCCCATTGCGTCGCGGGACGCAGCCATGCGGGTAACGCACCCGGATCGATCTTGCGGGATTGCGCAAACTGAAATCAGATGCGTATCGCAGCCGGTACGCTTCCGGAGCGAGCTTGCGAGATCTCGCAAACTGGAGCCGGGTATGTGACGCGGCACCGTGGGCGTGGGTACACACCGGACGCCAGTTTGCTGCGTCTTGCGAGCTGGAGCCGGGTATGTAGCGCGTACATTCCGTCGCGGGCTCTGCACACTGCGAAACGGCAATGCGAAACTGTGGCCCAGGCCCTCGCATCGCGTCCCCGCGCGCACCCGCCTCCTGTATCATGGACGAAAACGACAGGAGGAAAAGATGACCGACCCGATCAAGGTAATCGAAGTCAAGGAGAGCGTGTTCGCGAACAACGACCGCGAGGCCGAGGCGCTCCGCGCGCGCATGCACGACGCGGGCACGCTCATGATCAACCTCATGAGCTCGCCGGGAGCCGGAAAGACCACGCTCCTCTCCGCCACGCTGCGCGCCCTCGCGGACGAGATGAGCATTGGCGTGATGGAGGCGGACGTCGACTCTGACGTGGACGCCTACACCGTGCAGGAGGCCGGGGCGAAGGCGATCCAGCTGCACACCGGCGGCATGTGCCACCTCGACGCGGCCATGACGGAGCAGGGGCTCAACCAGCTGGGCTACCAGGACCAGGACCTCGTCGTGATCGAGAACGTGGGCAACCTCATCTGCCCCGCGGAGTTCGACACGGGCGCCGGCAAGAAGGTCATGATTCTCTCGGTCCCAGAGGGCGACGACAAGCCGCTGAAGTACCCCCTCATGTTCGAGGTGAGCGACCTCGTGCTCATCAGCAAGGTGGACACGCTGCCGTACTTCGACTTCGACAAGCAGAAGCTCGAGCAGAACGTGCACCTGCGCAACCCGAACGCCAAGATCATCTACCTCTCCGCGAAGACCGGCGAGGGCATGGACGAGTGGCTGGACTGGCTGCGCGACGCCGTCCGCGACTGGAAGGCCTAGCGCATGCACGAGCTGGGAGTGGTGTTCGCGGCGATGGACACGATCGAGGACGTTGCCCGCGAGAACGAGCTTTCGCGCATCAGCTCCGTCACCATGTGCCTGGGCGAGGTCTCCGGCATACTGGAGGACTACTTCGTGGACTGCTGGAAGTGGGCGCAGCAGAAGAGCGACCTGCTGCGCGACTCCACGCTGCAGGTCGAGCAGATCAAGGCCGTCACCGTATGCAACGCGTGCGGCCACACGTACGAGACGGTGCGCTACGGTCGCACGTGCCCGCACTGCGGAAGCGACCAGACGGTGCTCCTGCGGGGCAACGAGTGCGAGATCAAGCAGATAGAGGGCTGTTAGAGACTGGTAACGCACTGGTAGACGGCCGTGCGATTGGGTATGAGAAACGAAAGACACTTACGGGGGCGGCGCTTCGCCCCCTAACCCATGGCACTTAGGTGGTTCACGGCATGACACACGACAGATTCTCGTCGCGGCACATTCTCCTTCCGGGCGCAGGGGCGCTCGCCCTGGTGGCGGCGCTTGGCTGCTACCAGTCCGTCGCGCTTGACAGCGTTGGCTGGGCGCTCACCGCGGGCGTCGCGGCCCTTGGCGCAAGCACGATCCTGGCGTTCACCAGGTCTGCGGCACAGGACCGGCAGGCGCGCAGCGGCCAGGCGCAGGCGGCGACTCCCCCGCATGCGGCAGCCCAAGGCGCCCACGCGGCGCCGGGCGAGAAGGACGGGGCGCCTGACGCCGCGGCCGCCCCGTCGCACCAGGAGCCTGCGCAGCCGCAGCCCGGCGCGGCCGCGGGCAGCGAGCCCGCCATCGCCCGCTCGCAGCTGGACTACGACGCCGTGAGCGAGCGCATCGTGCAGAGCCCGGACCCACTTGCCGAGCTCAAGCTGCTGGTGGGAGACATCCGCACCCGCATGGCCCAGACCGACGGCGAGGACGCCGCGCGCGAGCTTGACGCGGCCCGCCTCCCCGGCGACGCGCCGCTGGTGCCCGCGACGCGCGACTCCGGCGGTGCCGCGACCCCGGACGCCGCGATTCTCTCGCCCTCCCCCGTCGAGCGCTTCGTGGCGCGGATGCTGGTGGAGGCGGGGCTCTTCTCGACCGACACGGAGCTGCCGCGCATGTCCGTGGTGCGCTCGCCGCACTCGCAGATGCTGTTTGTGCGCGTTGAGCAGCGCGAGCTCTCGTACCTGGCGCGGCTGCGCGTGCTGAAGATCGAGGCGGCGCTGAACGCGATGCGCTACGCGTGCACGTACTTCGACGACCCGCACGACGTTACGGAGGCCGACTGCTACAAGTTGACGCAGGGGCTCGCCACGTCGGTGTGCGCGCAGTCGCCGGGGCTGGACGTGCCGCTGGAGTCCGAGGAAGGCGAGGACCCGGACGGCGAGTGGGCCGTGCGGCGCAAGATCGCCGCCGCCATCGAGGACATGCAGCTGCCATACCGCCTTGAGCAGCACTTTCGCGTGAACGTGGCCGACGGCAACGTTGGCTTCCACGTGGACCTGACGCCGGAGCGCGTGTTTCCCTCGTCCGTGTTCGTCGCGGGGCTCGGCGTGGTGCAGAGCTCGCGCGAGATGCGTCGCAAGGCGGCGTCCGCCTACGCCCAGCGCGTGGCCATACTGCTTGCGGCGACGGCGTTTCGCGCCTCGCGGAAGATCCGCCATGCCTGGGTCATAGGCACGGTGGACGACGCCCACGCGCACCGCTGCTACCTGTGCGTCGACTTCGACCGGTGGCGCTTCGCGCGGCTTGACCTGAACCACGTGGACGACCTTCCGCGCGCCATGAGGCCGTTCGTTCCCAACATGCGCGTCGAGAACGACATCCTCCGTCCCGTGGAGCAGACCGTGGACCTTTCGGACCCCCGCTTCAGCCCCACGTGGCGCCACATGCCCGTCGGCCTTTCCAGCCGTCGCCTTCCCAAGCGGCTCGCGCGCGCCCTGGGCGCCCCAAGCGTGAGCGGCCTTGCGATCGAGGAGGCGGACAAGCGCAGCCTCATCGCGGGCGACATCATGCTGAACCTGTGCCCGCCGGAGGAGCGCGACGCGACGCAGCGCAACGTGCGCATGGTGATGGAGCTTGCCGGCAACGACCCCGACCCCACGGTGCGCTCCGCGGCGGAGCGCCTGGTGAGGGGCATGATCAACGGCACCGTGGGCACGGACCCCACGGACATCGGCGAGGAGTTCGTGCGCGGCGACGCGCTGGACAGGGCGTGCGAGCGCGCGAAGGACTGCCTCACCAGGCACGATGCCGCCGGGGCGAAGGACGTGCTGGAGCCCGTGGTAAGCCCCGTGGACGCAGCCGGGCTCTTCTCGGACGGGGGCGGCGTGGTGTGGCGCTACTTCGCGAGCTACGTGGACCGCACGCTGTACAACCGCCAGCACGCGGACGACGGGCGAGCGCTTCTGCTGGTGCCGGACGCGTACTTTGCGGCGCACTTCTACCTCTCCGTCGCGAGCCTCGCCCTGAGGCAGACGGACGCCGCGCTTGCCCACGCGCGCCGGCTGCGCCAGATGGCGCCGCTGGACAAGCATGCGAACCTGCAGCTGGTGCGCTGCCTGGAGGAGGCGGGCCGCACGGACGAGGCCATGGCGACCCTGGCGGAGTTCCTGAGGGGCGCGCACGACCCCGAGGCCATAGGGCTCGGCTACTATCGCATGGCGTCGTTTCAGATGGCCCGCGGCAACACGCTCGCCGCGCAGGCGTGCTACCAGAGCGCCATGAGCTTCATGCCCTCCATCACGCCCGTCGTGGTGATGGAGGTGACGGGCCTTGCCGCGCAGTCCCAGGGCGAGAGGGGCGGGCTTGCCCTGAGCCCCATGTCGCAGCAGGAGGTCGAGGCGACGCTTGGCTACCACGGCGTGCCCGTCGCGCCGACGGACGAGGTGTCGAAGACGTTTTTGGAGTGCACGCGCGCGTCGATGGACGCGGAGGTCTACCCCGTGGCGCGAAACTTCGTGAGCGTGCTCGCCGCGTTCGACCCGGACGACGTGATACTGCAGGTGCTGGACTCCATGGAGGGCGTTCCCGACCAGTAGCGCCATCCGTCAAGGCGCCGCCATCCGTCGCGGCAGAGCAACTCGTCGCGGCAGCGCGCGGGCGAGAAGAGCAAGACGAGGGGACCGCAGCCAGGCCATGGCGGCGGTCCCCTCGTGCGTGCATGACGCGCGGCCCAGTATGGAGGCGCACCTACAGCTCGAGCCTCATGAGGCGCGCGATGGACACGATGTAGATCTGCAGCGCGCGCTTGAGCTGCTCCTCGCTGAAGCCCTCGTCCGCGGAGTGCTCGGCGCCCACCCAGTCGGGCATGGGGAACGCCGGGTCGTTCGGACCGAAGGAGCCGCCGGCCCTGAAGTGGCGCGCGTACGTGCCGCCGCCGATGCAGAAGCCCTTCGCGTCGCGGCCCGTGTACTCGTTGTACGTCCTCACGAGCGTCTGCATGGCAGGCGTGTCCGGGTCGGTGAGGAACGGCACCATGTCGAGGTCGACGTGGATGGTGCAGCCGTGCGCGGCCGCGAGCGACCCCACGCGACGCGCGATTTCCTCGCCGGTGATGTTCGTGGGGTAGCGGCTGTCGAGCGTCTGCTCGAAGCGGCCGTCCTTGGTGGCGATGGTGCCACCGATGCACGTCAGGGGGTCGAAGTACTCGTCCTGGCACGCGATGCCCAGGGTCGAGCCGTCCGTGGAGCCAAAGACCAGCCTCTCGAACTGGAGGAAGTCCTTCTCGCCCGCAGAGCACAGGTCGTTCTGCAGCAGGTAGTCGACGAGAAGACCGATGGCGTTGATCGAGCCCTGCGGCATGGACGCATGGGCGCCGATGCCGTGGGCCGTGAGGCGCGCCAGCCCCTCCCCCGCGCTCTCGACGTCTATGCGGTCGGCGGACGGGAGCTTGGACGCGTCCGCACGCACGACGGCCGTGGCCTCGCCAGCGACGGCGTTGCCGACGGTGCCGCCCTGGAAGTCCACGATCACGTCCGAGACGGGCTTGGAGGTGACGGTCGCGGACCAGCCGCCCTTCTCGCCGTAGATGAGCGGGAAGTCCGCGTCCGGGGAGAACAGGAACTCGGGCTGGTCGAAGTTGTCGAGGTACCACTCGACGTCGGCCATCTCGGTCTCCTCGTTGTTGCCGATGATGCAGCGCAGCGTGTACGGAAGCCGCTCGCCCGTCTCGCGCGCGAGGTCCGCGAAGAACTTCGCCGCGTAGAGCGAGAGGGTCGTGGGACCCTTGTCATCGAGCACGCCGCGGCCGATGAGGTAGCCGTCCTTGCGGGTCACCTTGAACGGCTCGAACGTCCAGCCGGTGCCGGCGGGGACGATGTCCGTGTGGCCGATGGTCGCGATCTGCTTGGGGGACGCGCCGGGGACGTCCGCGTAGCCGATGTGGCCGTCGCAGTTGTGGGCGTCGAGCCCCAGGCGCGCCGCGATCTTCACGGCGGTGTCGAGCGCCTCGAACGGCGCGGGGCCGTACGGCTTGCCGGGCCCGGCGTGGTCGAGGTCCTCGACCGAGTTGATCCTCACCAGGGAGTCGATGTCCGCGACGACGTCCTCCCAGTTCTTCTCGACAAACTCACTCGCTCGTTGCTTGAGCTCCTCGTCCGTCATGGAAACCTCCGCATATATGTGTTGCCGTATCCAATACCCACCCAGTGTAACAGGCTGGCAACAATCACGGACGCGTCTTCCGCGGGCGGCACGGGAGGACGCGCACGCGGAACGACGGGCACGAGGCCGGCGCTATCACTCGGTCGGCTTGTGCCCAACCTCGACGTCCGGCCACACGAACTGGGCGTTGCCCGCCTCTCCCCCGTCGACGAGGAGGCTCTGCCCCGTCATGAAGCGGTTGGTCACGCCCACGAAGTACACCCACTCCGCGATCTCGCGCGGGGTGGCCCAGCGGCGCAGCGGCGTGAGCGCCATGATCTTGCCCCAGAGCTCCGGGTCGTCCATCACGGGACGGTTGAGATCCGTGAGGACGCCGCCGGGGTCGACGCTGTTTGCGATGGCCTGCGGCGCCAGGCGCAGCGCCAGGTTCTTGGTGTACGCGATGATGCCGCCCTTGCTTGCGGCATAGTGCGGGAACTCCGAGCCGTTGTGACCGGACGACGACCCGACGTTCACCACGGAGCGCACCCGCTCACGCGGGCGCGAGACGCTCTGAAACGCGTAGCGCTCGCACACGTTGATCGCGCCCTTGAGGTTGACGTCTATGTCGTCCGAGGTGTCCTGGACGCCGGCACACGTGACGATGACCTGCGGGGACAGGTCGGGAAGCGACGCGGCGTCGCGCACGTCCGCGATGTGGTGGCGATAGCGGGCGTGCTCCACCGTCGCCGGCGCGACGTCGAGGCCGTCCACGCGGTGCCCGCGCTCGAGGAAGAGCTCCGAGACCGCGCGGCCAATGCCGCCGGAGGCACCGGTCACGAGCACGTCCATGGGCCGCCGCCCGTCCCGCGCGCCCACGGCTACGCCTCCCTCGCGACGGGGGCGTCCGCCACGGCCGCCGGGGTCGCGTCCTTCTCGCCCTGCGCGTCGAGGTACGCCTGGCCGACGCCGTCGCGCTCCCACTGGCGCACGACGCGGAACCCGATGGGACTGAGCACGACCTCGCACAGCAGCTCGACGAGGGCGCCGGTGACGGAGCAGCCGAGCACCTGCGCCCACGTCCAGCCGAAGAACGTGTGGCTGACGATGACGGCGAACGTGAGGTTGTCTACGAGCTGGCCCACGAGGGTGGAGGCATAGGAGCGCGCGGCGAACGTGCCGAAGCTGTCCTTCGCGAACTTGCCGCCGATGAACTGGTTGAGCAGGGAGTTCGTGACGGACGAGAGGAGCATGGATATCGAGCTGCCAAGGACCACGTACCAGCTGCCGCCGAACGTGGCGTTGAGGCCCGCGTCCACGGGGGTGAGCCCGGAGGAGTAGTACGCGCCCCAGTGACCGGGCGCGAGACTGACGAGCCACAGCAGCGCGACGACCGCGAGGTTGCACGCGAGCGCGAACACGGAAATCTTGATGGAGGCCTTCGCCCCGAAGCGTTTGGTGATCATGTCCATGCAGAGGAACGAGACCCAGCTGAGCGTGATGCCGCAGTCGAGCGCAAGGTACGGAAGCGAGACGAGCTCCTTGTTGGCCAGCAGGTTCATGAGGACGACGCTCAGCACGAAGAGCGTGACGTTTGTGCTGGGCACGTTGCGCAGCAGCAGCCGATAATCCCTGAGAAAGTCCCTGAGCATGCGATTGTCTCCTTTGGTTTTAGGTTTAGCGAGCAGGATTTAGGAACCGAACTGCTCGGCGGGCGTTTGCACCCGCATAGGACGCACGATAGACTAGCATATCTCACGGCGGTCGCGCACGGCACGCGGACCGCCCACACGCTCCACCCATACACCAGACGACGGAGGCTCCCATGGACCCATCCCAACACGGCACGTCGAGAAGGACCGAGAACCCGGGGGCCAAGAGGGCGCCGCGGCTTGCGGGAAGGGCCCCCGCGGCGCTGTGGCCGCCGCGCTTTGGTGCCGCGATATTCGACTTCGACGGGACGATATCCGATACCGCAGCCCTGTGGCGCGAGGTGGACGAGGCGTTCTTGGGGTCACGCGGCCTCCAGGTTCCGCCGGACTATGCACGCACGCTGTCCGTGCTGGGCTTCGAGGCCGGCGCGCGCTACACCATCGAGCGCTTTGGCCTGCGCGAGTCCGTGCAAGACATCTGCGACGAGTGGAACGCCATGGGACGTGCGCTCTACAGGGACGAGGCCCGGCTGCGCCCCGGCGCCGAGGCCTACATCCGCGCGCTGCGCGGGCGGGGCGTTTCCGTCGCGCTCGCGACGACGAACGACCCGGACGTGCTGGACTCCATGCGCGGCATCGACATGGACGCACTCTTCGAGACGAGGGTCCACGGCAAGGACGTGCCCGTGCCAAAGAGCAAGCCGGACATCTACCTGGAGGCGTCGCGACGCCTGGGCGCCGCGCCCGGGGACTGCATCGTGTTCGAGGACCTCGCCGTAGGCATACGGTCCGCGCATGGCGCCGGCATGCTCACGTGCGGCGTGCGCTCGAACGACCCGACGCAGAACGCAGAAGAGGTCCGCACGGTCGCGGACCTCTTCCTGGACGACTGGCGCGACATAGCGCTGTAGGGACGCCGGCGACGCCGGGCCCAGGCGCCGCACGCGGGCGGCGCGCCCGGCCTAGAGCTCGAGCCTCATGAGGCGCGCGATGGACACGATGTAGATCTTGAGTGCCCGCCGCAGCGTCTCCTCCGCGATGCCCTCGTCGGGACCATGCTCCGGCCCGACCCACGCCGGCAGCTTCGCCTCCGGGTCGTTCGGGCCAAAGGCGCAGGCGCGGCTGAAGTTGCGCGCGTACGTGCCGCCGCCGATGACCATCGCCTCCGCCGGCCTGCCCGTGTACTCGTGGTACGTGTCGAGCAGCGTCCTGATCTCGGGCGACGTGGGCTCGATGTAGAACGGGGCCTTCACGCCGTCAACGTCGAGCGCAAGGCCATGCTCCTCGCCGAGCGTCGCGAGCGCGCGGGCGATCTCTTCGTCCGTGGTCGAGGTGGGATAGCGCGAGTCGACCGTCTGCACGAAGCGGCCTCCCTCGGTGCGCACCGTTCCCCCGATGCAGGTAAGGGGGCCGAACTTCTCGTCCGCAGACGCAATGCCCACAGAGGATCCGTCCGTGGACGCTGCGCACAGCAGGTGCTCGAACGAGAGGAACGCACGCTCGCGCTCGGAGCAGACGTCGTGGTCCAGGAGGTAGTCCGCGAGCACGCCTATGGCGTTAACGGTTCCCGCCGGCAGGGACGCGTGGCCGCCGATGCCGTGCGCGACGACTCTTGCGAGCCCCTCGCCCGCCGGCTCGATGTCGATTCCGTCTGCCGCGGGAAGCTCGCCCGCGGCAGCGCGCACGAGCGCGGTCGCCTGGCCGGGGATCGCGTTGGCGACCGTTCCGGCGTCAAGCTCCACGATGCGGCTGCCCGGGGTGTCGCCCGCGATGACCCCGCTCGTGAAGTGGCCGTGGAAGACGCCCTTCTCCCCGCAGATGAGCGGGAAGTCGGCGTCGGGCGTGAACGCGAACGCGGGCTCCTCGTAATGGGCGAGGTACCACTTGAGGTCGCCCATCTCGCATTCCTCCTCGTTGCCCACGAGGCAGCGCAGGGTGTACGGCAGCGGGCTGCCGGTCTCCTCCGCCTTGCGCTTGAAGAAGTGGGCCGCATAGAGCGAAAGCACGAACGGGCCCTTGTCGTCCAGCACGCCACGACCGATGAGATAGCCCTCGCGACGCGTCACGTCAAACGGGTCGACCGTCCATCCAAGACCCTCGGGAACGACGTCCGTGTGGGCGATGGTCGCTATCTGGCGATCCGACGCACCCGGAAGGTCGGCGTAGCCTATGTAGCCGTCGCACTCGTGGGCGTCCAGCCCCAGCCTCCGCGCGATGCCGAGGGCCGCCACAAGCGCATCGTGGCTCCCCTTGCCCCAGGGCATGCCCGGGCCCGCCGTCTTGGGGTCTCGAACGGAGCGAATCCTCACCAGCGTGCGGATGTCCCCGACCGCGTCCTCCCATATCTCGTCGACGTAGGCGTCGACCTCCTGCTTGAGCTTGTCGTCAGGCATGCTTCCTCCATCTCTCGTGTCGTTGTGCGAGACCCATGGTACACGTCGGGTCAAGCTCATGGCCTCGCCCTTGGCGGACGTAAGGTCCGCGCATCAAAAAAGGGACCGCCGAAGCGGTCCCCATTCAGCTCTTCTGGATTCGTGATTAGAGCTTACGGACGTTGGAAGCCTGGAGCTTGCCGTTCTGGCCAGTGGTGATATCGAACTCGACAGCCTGACCCTCGTCGAGAGTCTTGTAGCCGTCCATCTGAATCTCGGAGTAGTGGACGAACAGGTCGTCGCCGTCCTCGCGAGAGATGAAGCCGTAGCCCTTGTCGGCGTTGAACCACTTAACAGTACCCTGAGCCATGTCGTGCCTTTCTTTCTTGTTCCGCAAGGGAACATGAACGCTGCGCTTTCGCGCGATACATTGTGCAACCCGCCCTACGGCGCGTCACGAGGGATATATTACCCCAAAGACCACGCTACCTCTTCCACAAACCGTTTACGGACGAAATTCGACCCCAAATTGGATCATTGCTTCCCGAAACCCAAAGGCATCTGCATGAAAGCACGGGCTGACGTACTTCCACACCGTTCTCTCACACTATGACAGCTCCGACTCGAGCTCCTCGAACTCCTTTGGCACAGAGCCGTCCGCATGGAACGCCCGTGCGATGGCCGAGGCCTGCGCCCGCCTAAGGGACGCCTCGGTGGCGTCTCCCTGCCGCTCGTAGGCGAGCGCAACCTTGTCCAGCGCGTATGCGGCGTACGCCGCCACGGACTCCCCCACGCCGGACAGTGTCATCATTGTGACGAGCGACTGCGGCGAGAGCGCCATGGCCGTCTGCGCGTCCAGGTCGAGCAGCTCCCCCACGGCGCGCTCCACCTCGCCGACGCGCGCGAAGTCGCCGTCGCAGAGCACTCCCCGCAGGCTCGTGCTCACCGCCTCCACAAAGCGACCGATCACCTCAAGAAGATAGTCGTGCTGCAGCATTCCACCCTCCAAACCATGGTCCCGCAGCGACCCAGCGCCGCAAGGCCTCGCCCGTCTCGTCACCGACGAGCGTAGCATATGCCCAGAACCGCAAGCCCTACCTCGTGGCAGGCGGAACGACCCCAAGGTGCTCGAACGCGAGCTGCGTGGCCTGCCTGCCTTGTGGGGTCCTGATGATGAGACCGGTCTGAAGCAGGTAGGGCTCGTACACGTCCTCGAGCGTCGCGGGATCCTCACCCACGGCGCTCGCGACCGTCGTGAGCCCAACGGGCCTGCCCCTGAACGTCTTCGTGAGGGCCGTAAGAATCTTCACGTCCATCCAGTCGAGACCCATCTCGTCGATCTCGAAGAACTTCAGCGCCTCGGCCGCGATGTCCCACGTGATGCTTCCCTCGGCCTTCACCTGCGCGTAGTCGCGAACGCGCTTGAGGAGCCTGTTCGCAAGGCGCGGCGTGCCGCGAGAGCGCGAGGCGATCTCGAGCGCGCCCTGCCTATCTATGTCCACGCCGAGGATGCCCGCCGACCTCACGACGATGCGCGCAAGCTCCTCCGTCGTGTAGTAGTCGAGACGATAGCTGATACCAAAGCGGTCGCGCAGCGGACCGGTGAGAAGACCGGTCCTCGTGGTCGCGCCAATGAGCGTGAAGCGCGGCACATCCAGCCTGATGGACCTTGCGGCGGGCCCCTTGCCTATCACGATGTCCAGGAAGAAGTCCTCCATCGCGGGATAGAGCACCTCCTCCACCTGATGGTTAAGGCGGTGTATCTCGTCCACGAAGAGGATGTCTCCCTCCTCGAGGTTCGTGAGGATGGCGGCAAGGTCGCCGGTCCTCTCGATCGCGGGACCCGATGTCGTGTGGAGCTTCGCCCCCATCTCGTTCGCCACCACGCCCGCGAGCGTCGTCTTGCCTAGGCCCGGCGGTCCCGAAAATATGACGTGGTCGAGGGGCTCGTTCCTCTCCTTCGCGGCCTGGATCAAGACCCGGAGGTTCTCCCTCACGCGTTCCTGGCCGCAGTAGTCGTCGAGCGACTTTGGCCTCAGCGTGCGGTCTACGTCGAGATCGTCCGCAGTGAGCTCCGCCGTGACGGACCTGGGGCCCGTCTCGTGCAAGCCCCGCGTCCCCGCCGTTCCCGCATCGTCGAACAGGTCGTCCCTACCAGCTTCCCACATGGCCTATGCCCCGCTTCCCAGCCGCTTGAGCGCGTACGACAGCACCTGCTGTATGGTCGTCGCCCCCGCCTCCTCGTGGCCCTGCAGCGCGAGCTCGACCTCCTGCGACGTGAAGCCCATGGAGAGGAGCGCGTCGGTCGCCTCCACCTGCACCGGAAGCGCGGGGGCGGACGCGACGACGTCGCCGTGCGATGGCTGCGAGAGGCCGACGAGGCTCCTGAGCTCGGCGTCCTTCTGGAACACGCCCTCGAGCTCCACGAGCAGCCGCTGGGCCTTCTTCTTCCCGACCCCTGACACCTGGCTCATGCGCCCGACGTCCTCCGTGGCGACGACCGTTGCGAGCTCCTGCGGCCTGAACGTCGAGAGCACGGACAGCGCGAGCTTCGGGCCGACCCCCGAGATCGCGACGAGCCTGTCGAAGAGGGCCCGCTCCTCGCGTGACGAGAAGCCATACAGCTCCATGGCGTCCTCGCGCACGATGAGCCTCGTCAGAAGCGTGACGCCGGCCTCCCCCGCAGGAGGAAGCGACGCCGCCGTGTTCGCCGAGACGCCAAGCTCGTATCCGACGCCGTTTACGTCCAGCACGACATGCGTCGGCAGGACCTCCAAGAGCGTCCCCGTTAGCCTTACTATCATCTGCTGCTCCTCCTGCTCGCCCGCGTGGAGAAGAGCGGGTCGCCCTTGCCCTGAGCGCGTGCTATGTTCGCGGCAGTCGCTGCCGCGGTGATCCGACGTGCCGCCTCCGCGTCGGCCTCGCGCTGGGCCCGCTCCTGCTCCCTCAGCTGGTCCGTCGCGACGGCGCGCGCGATGTTCCTCGTGCGCTTGAGGTTCGCGTAGCAGATGGCCGCCGCGAGCGCGTCCGCGGCATGGTCAGGCTTCGGGTCGTGGTCGAGGCCCAGGATGTTGCGCACCATGTAGATGACCTGCCGCTTGTCCGCAGAGCCGGTGCCCACGACGGCCTGCTTGATCTGCATGGGCGTGAACTCTCCCACGGCAAGCCCGGCGTTCGAGCACGCCACGATCGCGGCGCCGCGCGCATGGGCCGTGGCGATGGCGGAGCGCGTGTTCTCTCCGAAGAAGATCCTCTCTATCGAGAGCTGCGAGGGATGGTAGCGACCGATGACCTCCGTGAGGTCGTCGAAGATCCTTCCGAGCCGCTGGTCGATGGGCTCGGAGGCCTTCGTCGTGACGCAACCATAGGCGCGGGCACGACAGAGGGAGCCGCGCGTCTCGACCACGCCCCACCCCGTATGCGCAAGGCCTGGGTCTATGCCAAGTATTATCACTATGCCGCCTTACCGTGCGTCACCAAACAGAACGTTCGTTCTATGGTAGCACAGCAAGGCGGCGTCGCACGGCTAGTTCTCGGAAAATGGGTTTGGCCACGTCCGCCCATGAGAGTCCTCGAACCCGTTCGCGGGACCGCCCTGACCGCCGTCCTGCGCGTCGCCAAAGCCCTTCGGCCTGAAGCCGCCGCCATACGAGAAGTCCCTCAAAAACGAGAGCGCGTCCTTCACCTGCCTCGCGTCACCGCGCGACGGTGCCGCCGCACCGGCGTCCCCGTCATCGGGCTCCTTGTGCGCGTTCTTTCTTGAGGTGGGGCCGCCCCTCAGGTCAGAGAGGCCGATGCCCGCGCCGACGCGCCGCGTGACGCGGTCGAGCGTAGAGGCCGCGTCGCGGTCCGCGCGGATGCGGTTGTGCCACGCAAGCCCCACCGGCCTCCGCGCGTCGAAGAGCGTGACCGTGGACACCATGAGGTACAGCCCGCGTCCCACGCGCCACGGCTCGCTCTCGTCCAGCCGTGCGAGCACCGCCTCGACCAGCCTGTCGTCGCGCAGGTCGGCGGCGACCTCCGTCACGCTCCTGCCGTACTCGATGTGGTCGGAGAGCACCTGGTCCACCTCGGCGCACCACGCCTCGTCCGGAAGCGACGCATGGTCGAACCCCACCTCGGGCGCCTCGCCCGCCGCGAGCCTCGTCGACGGAAACACCGGGCTGATCGTGTTCCTCATGCGCATGAGCTCTAGCACGTCCGAGCGGTATACGTCCCCGACGGGCTTCAGCGCATCGGCCCCCAGGGCCCGGCGCTTCTCGCCCAGCGCAAGGGCGGTCTTGTCCGCGCCGGAAAGGACCACGCCGCCGACCTCCGCCGCCCATACCGCAAGGTAGGCGTCCACGATGCCGCGGCGGAGGAGCGCATCCTCCGGCTTCGCGACGAACGCGGCCGCGCGCATGTCGCCCGCGTCCCGCACGTCGATCCTGAGGTTTCGTGCAAGGCGCTGGCAGCACGCCTCGCGGCTGACGTCGCCCGGCACGTCCACGATCGCGTGCACGTTCGTGGGTCCCAGCGCGTCGGTCGCGAGCGCGGCGACCACCATGGAGCCCACGCTGCCGTCCAGCGCGAGCACGGCGCTTCTCTGGTCAAGCTTGTGGAGGTAGTCCCTCAGCCCAAGCACGAGCGTCTGCCACAGGTAGAGCGGACGGTTGTAGACCTCGGGCAGGACCTCTTCGTCACCGTCCGCGGGCGAGCCGCCCACCTCTGCCACGACGAGCCCCTCCTCGCAGGCGGGAAGCGACGCCACGAGCTCGCCTTCCGGCGAGAGCGCGAAGCTCGACCCGGAGTACACGGACGTACCGTAGCCGCCGACGGACCCCACACCCACGATCCAGGCGCCCGTGGTGCGCGCATCCGCGACGTAGCGGTTCTCGGCGAGGTCGCCGCCGAGCGCGGAGTCCACGTCGTCCGCGGCATACCCGTAGCCCGCGATGTAGATGATGGCGTCCACGTCGATGTCGAAGTCGTCGTAGTCGTCCAGGTCCTCGTAGGTGAAGGCGACGCCCAGGCGCATGCCGCCAAACTCGAACTCGGGCAGGTCGGGCGCCGGCGCGTCCTCGTCGTCCGCCAGGCCGGCGTCCTCCGACTGCGCATAGGCCTGCATCTTCAGGGGCAGGATCTTCTCGTCCCCCACCAGCACCGCCTCCGGCGCCGGCTGGCCGTCGAGCGCGCCGACGACGGGCACGATGCAGGGGCACGACACCTCCTCAGAAAGGCGCACGAGCGCGTCCATCACGTCCACAAGGAAGTCGTCCTGCTCGCTCTCGCGCACGGGCAGGGGTCCCGTCAGCGCCGCCATGGGGAAGACGAGAAGGTCAGCCCCCTGCTCCGCGGCCGTGCCGGAAAGCGCGACCATGCGCGTGGCCGTTGCCTCCAGGTCACCCGCGCGTGTGTCTATCTGTGCGATGCCAATCCTCATGTAAGAAATCCCTCCGCGGGCACGCCCGCCAGAGGGGACGCTACCCGACGGAGGGATGTGCCGCTTGGCCGCAGTGCGCGACCATCCGTCGCGTTACGGTTCTAGAACTCTGCTTTCCACAGGCCGTGCAGGTTGCAGTACGCGTAGACCGTGCCGTGGTCCGCGAACTTCTTGCAGAAGGTCTTCGTGGGCTCCTCGCCCGGCTTCAGGTACTTGATGATGGTCTTTCCCTCGGCCGCCAAGGCGATCCACTCGATGTAGTGCTCCTCGGTCATGGGGTGCGCGACCTCGCCGACCTTCACGATCATGTGCTTGTCGTCGCGCTCGATGAAGGGCACGTGCTTCTCAGCCGCCGCGTCGACGGAGCCGGCGACCAGCTTCTCCATGGGCTCGCCGCAGCACGTGGGCACGCAGACGCCCCTGTCGACCACCATGACCAGGTTACCGCACTTGTTGCAACGATAGAACGTGAGCTCTGCCATACATTCCTCCTTGCAGGTCAACCCTACGTGTGCCATGCCCGGCTGTGCCGCGCCTGGCCTTTCAACTATTGTGCCCCATACGGTGGCAGAATAACCGTCTCCGTGACGAAAGTCCCAAATGCCCCGCCGTCGTGGTACAGTCGGCTCGTAGCCGCCGCGCGCGGCCCGCAGCCCAACGCGGAGGCCAACGTGGAGAAGCGCTTCCTCACCATATCGGAGCAGGTGGAGCTCCTCGCGGCCCGCGGCCTTCACTGCGACGCCCAAACGCCGCGCATCCTCCTGCGCGAGGGCTACTACGCGGTGGTGAACGGTTACAAGCGGCCGTTCCTGGACCAAGGTGCCACCCGCGCCGCCAAGGAGGACCGCTACCTGAAGGGCACATCCTTCTCGGACGTGTATGCCCTCTTCCGCTTCGACCGCGACCTCCGCGCGCTCACGTTCCGCCACCTCATGCTGGTCGAGGCCACGCTGCGCTCCCTCATAAGCTACGCGTTCTGCGAGCGCCACCCCAGGCCGGAGGCGTACCTCGACGAGTCCAGCTACACCTGCCGACGCGACTACCTGCGCGGGGAGGACGCCTTCGAGGGCGACCTGCGCTGGATGATCGACACGCTCGCCCACCACGCCCGCACGCGAGATCGCGACCCGCGAGGCGACCGCCGCGACGTGCGCGTGGCCCACTTCCAGGACAAGCACGACACCGTGCCACTGTGGGTCCTCGTCGACGAGCTCACGTTCGGGAACCTCAAGTACCTCTTCGCGCTCCTGCGCCGCGAGGAGCAGCTCGCGGTCTGCGACAACCTCGCGGAGCTCAGCTCCTGCCGCTCCGCGGACCACGCCGTCACGGCGCGTGCGGGCGAGAAGCGCGCGGCCCCGTCCCAGAGACCGCTCACCCCGCGGCGCGTCGCCCGCGACCTCGAGGCCATCGTCGACGTCCGCAACGTCTGCGCCCACGGGGAGCGCCTATACGACGGACGCTTCGGGCTGGAGGACGAGGCGGACTTTGCCGCCTTCGTCTCCATGATGTCCCACTTCCTCGAGCCCGGCGACCTCGCGCACCTGCAGGGCGGCATCGAGTCGCTGGTGGCCGAGTACTCGCGGGCGTGCCCCGTCATCGCACGCGAGCTCGAGCGGACGGGGATCGCGGGCGTCTAGGCGATCTGCACGTGACCATTGCGGCCGACGAAGTCCTTCACCTCCGCGAGGAGGACCATGTTCTTCGCGTCCACCTTCGTCGGCAGCTCCATCCTCATCATGTCGCCGCACGAGCTCTCGACCATGAGCTCGATGCGGTCGAGGCCGTTGTAGCGGTCGAAGATGGACTGGAGCGTCTCCATCCTGTCCATCGAGAGCATCCTGGAGGGGATGTAGACCTCGAACACCTTCGGCCTGTTCGTCCTCTCGTTCAGCTCGAGCGCCTCGATCCTCGAGCAGATGAGCTGGTCTCCCCTGTCACCGTGCTCGATCTTGCCGGTTGCCTGGATGAAGACGTCGCCGACGCGCTCACCGGTGTCTGGGTCGACCTCACCCTCGAGGGCGGACGCGCACTCCTGGTAGGTCTTCGGGAAGACGACGAGCGAGATCTCACCCTCCATGTCCTCGAGCGTGACGATGGCCATCTGGTCGCCCTTCTTGGTGACCTTCTTTGCGACGCCGCCGACGGGGACCATGCCGGCAAGCTTGATGACCTTGCCGTCCTCCACCTTGAAGCGCTGGGAGGTCGCGCCCGTCACCGGGTCGACGTAGTCCTCCGAGGCCATCGCCTCGGATATGGTGCAGTCACGGGCCTTCGACAGCGCGTACTCGAACGGGCGCAGGGGGTGGTCCGAAACGTAGAGTCCGAGGACGTCGTGCTCCTGCTGCAGCTTGAGGTGGCGGTCCCACTCGTCGTCGGGATCTGGCTCTGGCACGTCATCCGTGAAGCCGGAGCCGGCGACGTCCGCGAACATGTCGAACATGGACACCTGCCCGTTCGCCTTGTCCTTCTGGCGCTTCGCCGCCGCGTCGATGATGTTCGCGGGATTGTTCTTGTCCACGAACTCCATGAGCTGCTTACGAGGGTAGCCCGTCTCGTCGAACGCGCCCGCCTTGATGAGAGCCTCGACCACGCGACGGTTCGCTTGGGAGGAGTCGACGCGCTCGCAGAAATCATGCAGGTTCTTGAACGGGCCGTTCGCGGCGCGCTCGGCCATGATCGCCTCGGCGGGCCCTTCGCCCACGCCCCTGATGCCGGCGAAGCCGAAGACGATGCCCTCGTCGGTGGCCGTGAAGTCTTTGCCGGACTTGTTGATGTCCGGCGGAAGGACCTTCGTGCCGTCATGGTTGCACGCCGTGACGTAGTGGACGATCTTGTCGGTCTTGCCCATGTAGGACGTGAGGACCGAGGCCATGTACTCCTTCGGGAAGTACGCCTTCAGCCATGCGGTCTGCATGACGAGGATCGCGTATCCGGCGGAGTGAGACTTGTTGAACGCGTACGACGCGAACTCGAGGACGTTGTCCCAGATCTCCTGTGCGATGTCGCGGCTATAGCCGTTCGCCTCGGCGCCGTTCATCCAGTGGTCGTAGATCGTCTCGTCCGCTCCGGTCTTCTCCCAGTGGAAGACCTGGTCGGTCAGCATCTTGATCTTCTTCTTGGCCACGGGCTTGCGCATGCGCGAGTCGGACTCGCCCGGCGTGAAGCCGGACATCTTCATCGAGATCTGCATGACCTGCTCCTGGTAGACCATGGTGCCATAGGTCTCTTCCAGGATCGGCTTCAGCCTGTCGTCGTAGTAGGAGATCTTCTCCTCTCCGTGCATGCGCTTGATGTAGCTGTCGACCATGCCGGCGCCCAGGGGGCCGGGACGGTAGAGCGCGATGAGAGCGACGATCTGCTTGTACTGGTTGGGCTGCATGTTCTTGATGGTCGCGGTCATGCCGCCGGACTCGACCTGGAAGACGCCCGCGGTCTGGCCCGAGCCGAGGAGCTCGTAGATCTTCGGGTCCGAGAAGTCGATCTTGTCCACGTCGATGTTGACGCAGGTCGCGCCATCCTTCAGGCACTTCCTCACGGCCTCCGGCACGCGCTCTATGTCAGACGCCTTCGGGTACCTGCGCCTGATGTTCGCGAGCGCCTTGTTGATGACCGTCAGGGTCCTGAGTCCCAGGAAGTCCATCTTGAGCAGGCCCATGTCCGCGACCGAGTGGCCCTCGTACTGGGTGATGGTGACGTTTCCCTTCGTGTCGAGCTTCGTCGGCACGTGGTCCGTGACGGGTGTCGGCGCTATGAGCGTCGCGCAGGCGTGCACGCCCTCGCCGCGCATGAAGCCCTCGATCGAGAGGGCCGCGTCGATGATGCGGTGCGCGTCGGGGTCCTTGTTGTAGGCCTCCTCGAAGTCCGGCGAGTACTGGTCCGGCTTCTTCTCGTTCTTGTGCAGCGCGTTCGGCAGGGTCAGCTTCGGGTCGTTCGAGAGCATCTTCGAGAGCTTCTGCCCCATGAAGACCGGGAAGCCCAGGACGCGGTTCGCGTCGTTGATGGCCTGCTTCGCCTTGATCGTCGAGTACGTGATGACCTTGCATACGTGGTCCTCGCCGTAGACGTCGCGAACATGCTGGAGCACGTCCTGGAGGTGCTCGTCGTCGAAGTCCATGTCGATATCGGGCATCTCCGAACGCTGCGGCGAGAGGAACCTCTCGAACATCAGGCCGTTCTCGAGCGGGTCGAAGTTCGTGATGTTCATGGCGTACGCGACGATTGCGCCGGCGGCGGAGCCACGCCCCGGGCCCACGCCGATGCCGTTGTCCTTCGCCCACTGCACGTAGTCCTGGACGATGAGGAAGTAGTTCGCGAAGCCCTTCTCGGTGATGATCTTGTACTCGTGCTCGAAGCGGTCCTTCACGTTCCAGTCGCCTATGGTGAGGTCGCGCCAGTTCTCGCCGTAGCGTCGCGCGAGGCCCTTCTCGCACTCCTCGCGGAAGCGCTCCTCCGCGGTCTCGCCAGGACGAAGCCCAGGGTACTCCGGCAGGTACATGCTCGACCAGTCGAGCTCGTAGTCGCACTTGTCCGCGATCTCGAGCGTGGTGTCCGCGGCCTCGGGGCACCACGAGAACAGGCCGCGCATCTCCTCCTCGCTCTTCATGTAGAACTCGGTGCCCTCCATGCGCATGCGGTTGGGGTCGTCGAGCGTGGTCGCCTTCCCGATGCAGCTCAGGATGTCCTGCGTGGAGGCGTCCTCGCGCGTGAGGTAGTGGAAGTCGTTGGTGCAGACGACCTTGATGCCCTCCTCGTGGGCGAGCTTCACCAGGTACTCGTCGAGCTTGCGGTCGTCCCAGCCGTTGCGGAACGTGAGGCCGTGATCCTGGATCTCCATGTAGAAGTCGTCACCAAACAGCGCATGGAACTTGCGAGCCCAGTCGCGCGCCTCGTCGAACTGCCCGTCCAGCACGCACTGCTGGATGATGCCCTGCACGCACGCGCTCTGGCAGATGAGCCCCTCGTGGTACCTCTCCAGCATGTTGAAGACGGTGTGCGGCTTGCCGTAGTACATCATCTCGTGGCCGGCGGCCTCCGACATGCACTTCAGCAGATTATGGTAGCCGGTCGAGTTCTTCGCCAGCAGGATCAGGTGGTAGCGTTTCTCCCTGTGGCCGCGCTCGACGTGGTCCCCCGGTATGAAGTAGGCCTCGCAGCCGAAGATGGGCTTGATCTTGAGGCGCGGGCGGTTCGCCTCCACGGCCTTCACGTCGTGGCCGCTCTCCTCCCACACCCTGACGTCGGACGCCCACTGGTCGTGCACGCGGTCGAAGTAGTCCGCGTCGTCGGGGTCCGCCGCCGGCTCCTCGAGCTTCCACTCCTTCTTGAAGCACTCGACGTCGTGGCGCCACTGCTTCATGTTCTTCTGGCCGTCATTGTACTTGCGGCACTCCAGGTCGAGCTCGGGTATGCCAAACATGTAGCCGTGGTCCGTGATGGCGACGGCAGGCATCCCAAAGTCGACGGCACGCTTCACCATGTCCGGAATCGGCGTCGCGCCGTCCAGGATCGAGAAGTCCGAGTGGTTGTGCAGGTGGACGAAAGCCATGTAACCCTCCGAAGGCAAGCCCAAGATTTGACCCGTCCATGATACCCCACGGTGACGCCTCGCGCAGGCGAGAAGAACACGTGTTCTTATTCCGTACACGTCCCCTGAGCTGCGGTGCCATGCAAGGCCCTCGCGCATCCGCAGCTCAGGGGGTCAACCAGGCGTCCGCCACGCTCCAGACGACGCACACAAGTCCGACGCCGCGGCCGCGAAAGGCGCGTGCCGCGCGCTACATCCGCGGGGGGTTGCCTGCGTCGAAGCGGTAGCTCACGGAGTACGGCTCGTCGGGGTCGTCCGGGTCCGCAAGCTCCACGCACACGAAGCGGCAGTCGACGGAAGCGAACCCATGGCGCATGAGCACCGACGCATAGAAGTTCGCCTGCATCTCGTGTCTTGCGCGAACCTGCTCCGCGGAAAGCCCGCGGTCACCCGTCTTGTAGTCCACCAAAAGCGCGGCGCCTGTGCCCTCGTCCGTTGCGAGCAGGTCGATCGCGCCCTCGACGTACTCCCCGAACTCGGAGTCCGCGGGCGAGAAGAACGGCACCTCCGCCCGCACCCGTCCGTGGGAGAGGACCTCCCGCCGGAGCCGCGAGGTGCGCCAGCGGTCAAGAGCCGTGCGCAGGCGCACCCTGTTTCTCGCGGAGAGGCGCCAGAGGTCGCACGTCGCATCGAACCTCCTCTCGGGAAGGGTCGCCTCGCACGGGTCCCCAAGTCCCTCGCCCACCTCCACCAGGCACTGCGCAAGCTCGTGGAAGGCGGACCCAAAGTTCGTCGCCCGGTCCTCGTCGCCCGTCACGGGCGCGCCCTCCTGCTCCGCCGCGCGCTCCGCGCGCGTGGGGACGCGGACGGGAAGGGGACGGGAGGCGTCCCCCGCGGCATCGCGCCCGCCTCCGGGCTCGCCCTCCGCAAAGCGCTCGGCCATCTGCTCGTGCGCGCTGCTGAAGCTGAACACGCCCTCGCGCGGCCTCCAGACGTCGACGCGCCCAGCCGTCGGCTCGTCCTCGACCGCATAGATGTCGAAGCTCGCGGCCGCCCCGTCCGCCGCGCCTTCGACGGCTTCCGGCTCCGCCGCGAGCGCCCCGTCGGCGCCGGCGAGCGACCCCGCGGAGTCCACCGCAAACTCGCCGTCCACCTTCGTCACGTCTATCACGCGCAGGCGCCCGGGCTCCGTGCCGCCGTACCCGAAGCGGTGCTCCCCCGCCGCGGGCACGCCCCCGGGCAGGAGCGCATCCAAGAAGCCGCAGGCGAGCGCAGGGTTCATGCCGTCCTTCTTCGCGGCGACGTTGCACCCCACGATGAGGGCCTCGCGGGCGCGGGTGAGCGCGACGTAGAGGAGCCTGGTCTTCTCGGCGGCGGCAGCCTCGTCGTTCGCGAACGTCGCGTGACGCAGCCATTCCGCAAGGTTCGACGGCCGGTCCGTCTCCGCGATGCGATCGAGGTCCCCTATCGCGTCCTGCGGCGCGAGCACGCAGACGCTCCCCCGACCGCTCGCGAGCGTCTTGAGCCTGCCTCCCTCCGGCCTCTGCCCCCAGCACTCCGCCACGGCCGTGACGGGAAACTCCAGGCCCTTCGAAGCGTGGATCGTCATCACGCGCACGGACTCCATCCTGCCGCCCGCAAGCGACGCCGGCGGGATCTTGGACACCTCGAGCCACAGGTCGAACTCCGTGGCGGCGCGAGCGGGACCGAGCCCCATGCCGTCCGTCAGGTCCCGTATGTAGCCCACGGCGGCAAGCACGTTCGCCTCGCGTGCCACCCCGGTGGCCCCCTCCGCCTCCAGCCGCGAGAGCCAGCCCGACTCGCGCACGACCTTAAGGCAGACGTCCGCGACGGGCATGCGCCTCATCGCAAGCCGCGCGCGGGCCAGCACGTCATGCGCGTGTGCGAGGCGACGCGACGGGGTCGCGCCGTGGAAGAACTCCATGGTCTCGATGCCGCGGTCGATCTTGCGCATCGTCGGAGCGTCGAGCTCGCGCTGGGCGCGGGTGCCCAGCTGCAGCAGGTCGCTGGCGTCGAGCATGAACATCTCGCTCGTGAGCAGCGGGAAGAGTCCGGACTGCGTGTCCTTGGGGTTCGCGAGCACGTGCAGGAGCTTCGCCATGGTGGCCACCTCCGGCGCGCTCGTGAATGTCGAGCCTCCCGTCACCACGCACTCGAGCCCGCGCTCGCGAATCGCGTCGATGTAGAGGGCCGCCTTCGTGGTGGTGCCCAAGAGGAGCGCCATGTCGCCCGGGAGCTCGCCGTGCGCCGCGTACTCCGCGAGCCTGTCCGCCATCGCCGCGGCGGCGACCTGCGCCTGCTGGGCGCCCACCTGCCCCCTCGTGCCCACGCCGCGCGTGACCTCCACGTCGATGCGCGGAAGGTCCCGCGCGCGATACCTGTCGTCGCGTCCCGGGCTGGGGTCCAGGTGCATGAAGTCCGCAAGCACACCGGCGTCGCCGCCGCACACGCGGTCCACCAGGGACAGCACGTCCGCGTGGCTGCGGTAGTTCACGGCAAGCCTCACGTGCCGCTCCGGGGGAAGCTCCTCCCCCCTGCCGCGAAACACCCCCACGTCGGCGCCGCGGAAGCGATAGATGGACTGCTGCGCGTCGCCCACCGTGGCCAGGTGGCGGGCGCCGCGCCCCGCCAGGAGCCCGATGAGCTCCAGCTGCGTCGCGTCCGTGTCCTGGAACTCGTCCACCATCACGAGCCTGAAGCGCCCCGCGTAGTCGCGGGCGATGGCCTCGTTGTCGCGAACGGCCCGCAGCGCAAGGCTCACGAGCTCGTCGTTCGAGAGCACGCCCGCCGCGCGCTCCAGCTCCGCCACGCGCTCGTCCACCCTGCGCGCGAGCCCCACGATGTCCTCGACCCACGCCCGGGGACGGGCGAGAAGGACGCAGGCCCTTGCCTCCGCGAGGGCCGCCTTCGCAAGATCCGCCTGCTCCTTCGCCTCCTTGTTGACCCTGCGGGGAAGCGTCACGGAGTCGAGCGCGGCGACGGCCGCGGACGCCGTGCGACGGCCCGGCGCGAGCCCCATGAACGACCTCAGCGCCTCCAGGGAGGGAGCGACCTTCTCGGCCGCCTTTGCCGTGAGCTTCTGCGCGGCGAGGGACTCCATCTCCTCCGTCAGGCGCGCCATGACCTCTGACGCGCTGTCTGCCTGCGGAAACGTCAGGCCCTCGTACCCGTCGGGCACCGCACGCGCCGCGGCGCGCACGTCCTGGACCACGCCTATGAGGCCGGAGTAGCCGCCTTGGGACCTTCGGCCGAGCTGGTACTCCCCGAACGCCTCGCGAAGCGCGGGGCTGGCGTCGCTGTCCCTGTAGGCGGAACCCACGACCTCCTCCAGGGCGCGGTCCTGCATGGCCTCCGCATCGTTTCCCTCGGCGATCTTGAACTTCGGGTCAAGGCCGAGCTCGAAGGCGTGGCGTCTCAGGATCCTAGCGCACATGCCATGGATGGTGCTGATCCACGCGGAGTCGACCTGCAGCGCCTGCTCGCGCATGCCCGCCTCGCGCAGCGTGGAGCGCACGCGCTCCCTGATCTCCTGCGCGGCGGCGTTCGTGAACGTGATCACGAGCACCTGCGACAGGTCGTCCAGAAACGGCGCACCGTCCGTGCCCGAGCCGGGCGTGAGCGCCCACGCCACCCTCCGGGTGAGCGTGAACGTCTTGCCGGAGCCGGCGCCGGCCTCCACGAACAGGGGCTCGTCCAGGGTCGTGGCGATCTTCCTCTGCTCGTCGTTCAGTGTGGAAAGGTCGATGCCGCTCACTTCGCGATCCTCCTTACGCAGTTCATGACCGGACAGTACGCGCACGCGGACGCGTCGACGGGCGCCGCCTCGATGTCGCCGTCAAGCATGCGGGCGACCGCCGCCTGGATGGCCTTCTCCGTCGCGTCAAGCAGCGCGTCCATGCCGTGCGCCCCGTCCGTCCCGAAGCCTCCGCCCGGGTCAACGGCCACGGCCTCCGCCGTCGCCTTCGAAGGCGTGCGGCTGCCGTACACGCGGTCCATCAGGTTCGCGTCCACGGCGCCGGAAAGAGCGTGCTCCCGCCCGCGCGTCGAGAGGTACACGGCACCCCTCACGTCTAGGTTCGGGAAGCGCCGCCGAACGACCTGCCCGTAGATGAGCGATTGCACGCGCCTGGGGAGCGAGAAGGGCGAGGCCTCCTCGCCCTCGGGCCCGTCGGGAAGCGCGGCGTACTCCCGGGCGAAGCCCGCGACGCCCTTGTGCTTGTAGTCGATCACGATGGCGTTGCCGTGGGCGTCGACGTCGATGCGGTCCACGGTTCCGTTCAGCCATGCGCCCGCGTACTCCACCAGGTCCCGCCCATGGCCGAAGTCCCACTCGAACAGCCTCGGCTCGAAGCCGACCAGCAGGCCGGACTCGTAGTCGATGGCGGAGAGCAGGTCCCTCTCGAGCGTCTCGAGCTGTCCCTCGTCCTGGGCGGAGTGTGGCACGAACGCCTGCGGGCGCTCGCGCCGCCGCGTGACGAGGAACTGCGCGCGGCGGTCCTCCTCCAGCGCGCGAGAAAGCACCCGCTTCGCATGGGCCACAAGCTCCGGGTCCTCCTCGCTCACGCCCGAGCCGGGGATGCGGGCGAAGAGGTCCCTCGTGACGTCCGGCTCCGCGCCCCCCGCCCCCTCGAGGGAGGCGAGCGCCTCCTCAAGAAGCGTCCGGTGCGTCACCTCGAGCACGTGGTGCGCGAACGTGCCCATCTCCATGGGGCCGAAGCCCGCGTCCGAGTCGCGCAGCCGCAGGCGGCGCAGGCTGAACCACTTGTACGGGCACTCCAGGTACGACTCTATCTGCGACGCGGAGAGGACCGGCCTTCCGTCCAGCAGGTCCGGCTTGCCCTCCGGCGGCACGTTCACGAGGGCGCGCGCGGAGGCGTCGGTCACGCGTCCCGCCGCCTCCGGCTCCTCGCTCGCCACGAGCGCGGGCGCGGTCCCCGTTGCGCTGAGGTTCGCCGCGGCCTGGGTCTCGGCCAGCGAGCGGATGGCAAGGCCCTTCTCGGCGGGGTCGCCGTCCCCTCTGCCGTAGCAGGCCAGCAGCTCCGTCATCATGACGGAGGGGTAGCACTCCTTCGACGTGGCGTCGTAGAGCGTGCGCTCCAGCGTCACGTGGTGCCGCGCCACGGCAAGCCGCGACCAGAACTCCGCGCGCGGCCGCGCCATGGGGTCTTCCCGCGGCTCGACCCCCAGGGCCTCCAGCAGGGCGGAGGCGACGTCGTCCTCCGCCCTCACGGGCGCCTCCACGGACGTCTGCCCGCACACGACGACCGCGTCCACGGAGCACTGCGCAAGCGACGCCGACCCGGCGGCGTCCAGTATGCGCACGCGCGCGGCGCCCTCCTTGCGAACGCACGGCCGCACGACGACCGCCTGGTGCTCGAGCGCCGAGGCCGCGTGGGCCACGAGCTCGGAGAGCGACACGTGGCCCGCCGCCCTCTGGTCCGCCGAGAAGCCCAGCTCCTTGAGCGTCGCCGCCACGTTGAGAACGGCCATCAGGGCACCGGCGGCCAGCGCGTCGGAAAGCCGGTCCGCCTCGTGCGGGAAGCGCGCGACAACCTCGCCGCCCTCGCCAAGAACGTAGTCGTCCAGCCTGGCGCCCGTGCCACCCCGCGCGGCCGGCGAGCCAATCTGCGACGACACGTACGGGGCGAGGAGCTTCGAGGCCGCAGACCCCAGCCTCCCCTTCAGGAGCTCGCGCGTCGCCGCCGCCACCTCGCCGGACGTCTTCTTGGGATTCTGGAGCTGCAAGAGCACGTCCGCCGGCGTGAGCAGGCGGTCGCCGCGCCAGTCCGCGTCGAGCGCGTATGCCCGGGCCGTCGGGACGTGCGCGACGTCCGAAAGGAGGAAGTCAGACAGCGCCCGCGGCGGCCACCAGGACATGTCCCCCAGGCGCACGTACGTGCCCTCCTCCGCACGCACGGGCCCCGGCCACGTCGCGTCAAGCTCCGCCAGCTGCGCCACGCTCTCCGCATACTCAAGAAACGCGCAGCCGGCGGGGATGTCGCCAACGCGCACGGACAGCTGGGCGCTCACGCCCAGCCCGCGCGCGACGAGCTTGGGGGTGAGCTCGCGCCACGCACGACTTGCGTCCGGGACGCTCACGACGACGTCCGTGGCGCCCTCGCCCGAAAGGGCGCACACCTCGCGCGCGACGGCCTCGGCCTCCGCGAGCGGGCCCGCGGGAAGCAAGAGCGACACGGCGCCCGTGGGCGCAACGGCCTTTCCGTCGCCGGCAAACACGCTTGCGAGAAGTGCCGAGAGCTCTGGGTCGCAGTGCTTCTCGCCCGTGGGGACACTCACTTTATCGAAGCCCGTACCAGCGGAAACGCAAGGCTCTTGCACACGCGCGACGCCAATGCCGTCCCGCGCGCACGCCATTGCCACAAGCTCTGCGGAGCGGCGCTCCCCAGCGGTTGCCTCCGCGTTCCGCGCGCGGACGCAGAGTGTCACGTCCGTCGCGCCCGCGAGGGCGCGCAGCAGCTCGCGGACGGGGCGGGCGAGCGACCCCAGGCCGACCGCGACCGTGGGCCAGAGCGAGCACGCGGCGCCCGAGGCGGTCATGCGCTCCGCGACGCGGGCCATGGCGACGGACTCCTCCGTGAACGACGATCTCGCAAGCAGCGCGCGATAGCGGTCGAGCACGCGCACCACGTCCGCCTCGCGGCGCGTGAGCCCAAGGTCGAGAAGGGCGTCCGCGTCCACGCGGCCATTGCTCGCGGGAATCCACGGCAGGGCGTCCTTCGCGAGGCGCCCGAGCACGTCCACGGTGCCGGCGTTGTACGCGACGTCCTCCCCTGCGGCGGATGCCGCAAAAAGCGCGTGCTGCAGGGCGACGGTGCGCGTGAGCGGGTCGACCACCTGCGTTCCGTCGCCCCAGACCTCCCAGCGCTCGCGCGTGAACGCGAGCGGCGTCGTCACCGTGACGCCTAGGCCAAGCCCGCGACGGGCGAGGTCGCGGCTGACGTCGAGCTGCACGGCAAAGCTGGGCACGAGGAGCGTCGCGCGGCCTCGCGCGGCAAGCGCCCCCCTGAGGGCGGCCTCCGCGGCCTCGCCTACGAGCCATGCGTCGTGCGTCTGGGCAATGGTTAGGGACATGGTCGACCTTCCGTCGGTTTTGGCTGAGAGCTATGGTAACGCGACGAGTGGACATTTATTGCCCCACGCGCGACGCGGACGCGCGTGGGGCACGAACCGGGTGCGCCGCCGTGACGACGCACCCGGTTCGACAACGCGCCTGCGCAAGCGCCGGCATGGGGCCCTGGGGTTAGTCCCTCCCCAGCTGGCGCTCCTTCAGGCGGTACGCCGCCGCAATGATCTGCGCCGCTCCTTCTCGCCCGAAGACGGAGCGGTCCACCACCAGGTCCTTGTCGGTGTACATGTCCCACCTTCCGCCGCTGTAGCGCGTGTAGAACCGCTCGCGCTCGTGCTGGCGCTTGCGAACGAACGCGCTCGCGTCGTGCGTGGTCATGCCGCGCTTTGCGCGCACGATCTCTACGCGCACGTCCAGCGGCGCCGTGACCAGCACGGAAATGAGGTTGGGGTTGCGTCGCAGGATGTAGTCGGACAGGCGTCCCTCGATGATGCACGGTCGCGTGCTCCCCAGGTCCAGGATGACCTGACGGATCGCCTGGAACGCGCGGTCCGCGTCCGAGCGCTGGTCCATGCTGTCCGGCAGAAACGCCAGGGGGCCGCGCTGCGGGCGCTCGTCCACCGCAGCCAGCTGGTCGACGTCGAGACCCATGCGCAGCGCGGAGCGCACGAGAAGCTCGTTGTCGTAGAGGGGTATGCCCAGCATCACGCTGAGGAGCTTGCCAACCTCGTGTCCCTCCGCACCGTAGTCGCGCGCGATGGAGATGACGATGGGCTCCTGGTTGCCAGGGTCCGCAGACCCATTGATGCTTGCACTGTGCCTGAGGTCGCTTGCGCTCATGTGTGACCTTTCGTTTGAATTGTTGCGCGGGGCACGGGGGCGGTCCTTCTCGCCCGCCGGCGCCACCGGGCGCTATGCCGCGGCGTTCCTGCGCTGGTAGGCGCGAACCGCGAGGGATATCGCGAAGTTGAGGACGAAGTACGTGAGAAGGACGAACCCGTACAGCAGGAGGATCTGCGGAAGCGTGGACGCCTGCCCCATGACGACGGCGGAGTTGCGCATGAACTCGTGGACGTCGATGCCGCGGAGGTAGGACGTGTCCTTGATGACCGTCGTGCACTGGCTGAACAGCGCGGGGACGATCATCTTGAACGCCTGGGGAAGCACGACGAGGCGCATGGTGTCCACGAACCCGAAGCCCTGGGACTGCGCCGCCTCGAACTGGCCCTTGGGCAGCGCGTTCAGGCCGCCGCGGACTATCTCGGCCATGACGGCAGAGGTGAAGACCGTGAAGGTCAGGATCGACACGAGGATATTGTCGCCCTGCACCGTGAAGCGGAAGATGAGGATCCACAGCAGGTTGGGCGTGCAGCGGAAGAGCTCGATGTAGGCGGTCACGAGCCACCTGAGCCACGACCAGCGACCGCGGCAGTACGACTTCGCCAGGGCGAGCAGCGTGCCGAACGCGATGGACAGCACGATGGACGCGGCGGAGATGACGATGGTGTTCAGCAGGCCCTGCAGCATGAAGGCCACGTTGCTGGCAGTAAAGACTCCCATGCGCTACACCTCCGCTTCCGTTGCGCCCGCGGTTGCGGTGCGGCGAGCCTTGCGCGGCGCGCGGGAGCGCTTCTCGAGCCAGGTGACGAGCATGGCTATGGGGAAGCAGATGAGGAAATACATGGCGCAGCACACGATGTAGCCCTGCAGGTAGCCGCTGTCGGCCACGAGGATGTCCGCCTGGTACATGAGGTCGCCGCCCGCGATGAGCGCGAGGACGGACGTGTTCTTCACCAGGTTGAGCGCCTGGTTGGCAAGAGGCGGAAGGATGATCCTGAACGTCTGCGGCAGGATGACGTATCGATAGGCCTGCACGCGCGTGAATCCCTGCGACTGCGCGCCCTCCATCTGCCCGCGCGGGATGGCCTCGATGCCGGTGCGGATGACCTCCGCGACGTAGGCGCCGTGGTAGAGGCCGACGCAGATGACGACGAGCACGAACGGCGCGATGCGCACGACGTGCTCCGCGCCAGTGATCGCCTGGAGAAGCATGGGACCGGCGGTATAGACGAAGAACACCTGCACGACGATGGGCGTGTTCTGAAAGAACTCCACGTAGACGCGGGAGATGCCGCGAAGCACCCGCGACTGCGTCGTAGAGAAGACGCCCAGCAGCGTGCCGACGAGAAGCGAGACCAGAAGCCCCGCGAGCGAGACCTCTATGGTGAAGAGGAAGCCCTGCCACAGCAGGTCCGTGTTTGCGAGCGTGGCGGCCCAGCGCTCGGGATTGAAGAGTTCCATGTGACCTCCCTACAAGAGCCGGTACTTCTTGGCCCACCGGTCGATCGCACCGGACCCCTTCAGGTCCTTCACGACGCCGCTGACGAGTCTCGTGAGCTCGGTTGCGGACTTGGTGGTGCACACGCCGTACTCCTGCTTGCCAAAGATCAGGCTCGGCTCGAGCAGCTCGTTCGAGTCGTTCATGTACGTGCGGATTATGGAGCGGTCGATGGCGAACACGTCGATGTTGCCGGATGCGAGCGCCGCCGCGAGCGTGGGATAGTCCAGGTACTGCGGATAGCTCACGCTGAAGTCGCCATGCCCCCGGTCCTTGAGCATCTGCTGGATCTGGTTCATCGTGTCCGCGCCCTCGCCCACGCCGACGATGCGCCCGTCGAGATCGGCCACGGACTTGATGCCGGAGCTCCTCAGCACGAGCATGCCGATGGAATCAGTGTAGTACGCAGGCGAGAAGTTCCAGGACTTCTTGCGCTCTGGCGTGATCGTGTACGTGGCGCACACGAGGTCCACCTGGCCGGAGTCCACGAGGGGGCCGCGGGTCTTCGCCGTGACGCCCGTGAAGCTGGCAAGGCCGCGGCGCCGTGCCTCGGACGTCGACACGCCGAACACCTTCGCCGCGATGGCGTAGCAGATGTCAATCTCCATGCCCTGGAACTTACCGGTGGCCGTGTCCTGATAGCCGTAGCCTATGACGTCGGTCTTGACGCCGCAGTTGAGGTGCCCTCTGCTACGGATCGCGTCGACGCTCGCGGCAGACGGCGCGTCTGAGGACGAGCAGCCGGCAAGCCCCACGACGGACGCCCCGGCCACGCCGATCATTGCGGCGCCGGCAAGCGAGACGAAGCCCCGACGTGTCAGCTGGGGACGGGTCGACTGCCCGGAATCGTACGTTCTTCTCATCGTGCCTCCTAGAGAATCTTGTCCAGGAAGGCCTGGCAGCGAGGGTTGTCGGGGTGCGTGAAGAAGTGCTCGGGCGTGCCCTCCTCCAGGATCTGGCCGTCCTCCATGAAGACGATGCGGTCGGCCACCTGGCGCGCAAAGCCCATCTCGTGCGTGACGCAGATCATGGTGATGTTCTCCTGCGCGAGCTCGACCATCACATTCAGGACCTCGTTCACCATCTCTGGGTCGAGGGCGGAGGTGGGCTCGTCCAGCAGCATGATGGGCTGCTTGGTGCAGAGAGCACGCGCGATGGCGACGCGCTGCTGCTGGCCGCCCGAGAGGTTTTGCGGGTACTCGTCAGCCTTGTGCGCGAGGCCGACCCTCTTCAGGCTGCGCATGGCCTCTGCCTCGGCCTCCTCGCGGGTCTTCTTCTGCAGCTTGATGGGAGCCAGCGTCAGGTTGCCCATGACCGTCATGTTGGGATAGAGGTTGAACTGCTGGAACACCATGGACGTGTACTTGCGCGTGATCTCGAGGTGGTTCTTCTTGGTCATGAGCTCGCCGTTGATGCGCACCTCGCCGCTCGAGGGCTCCTCGAGCCAGTTGATCGAGCGGATGAGCGTGGACTTGCCGGAGCCGGACGGTCCGATGAGCACGACCTTCTCGCCCTCGCGCACGGAGAGGCTCACGTCCTTGAGTACGTGCAGGTCGCCGAAGTACTTGTTCAAGTGAACGATGTCGATCATGTTGCTGGGCATGTGCGGACTCCTCTCACCGCGCTTCGCGGCATGTGTCATGCGGCGACGCGCGGCCGTCGCGGACCTTGCGATGAGGCTCCCGTGCGCTCGCGTCACGGGGCCGCTGCGATTGAGCTGCGTTTGATGAACGTGGCAACGCTGGATGTAGGCACATGCGCAGGTACGAGCCACGAAATCGTATGTAATTCTGAACGAACGATGACAGGTTCGGTAAAAACTCTACAAGTACGACACCTGCCTGACACGAAGGCGCGGCACATGTTCCTAGACGCCGCCCTCCAGGCGCGACAACACGGTACGATAGCCGCCCACCTCGCCGTTGAGGCATTTCGAGACGCGACTCACGGTCGTTGAGGACGCGCCGGTCTTGCGTGACACGTCCACGTAAGAGCATCCGTCCGAGAGCAGCGTGGCCACCTGAAGCCTCTGGGCCAGGTCCTCGATCTCCTTCGGACTGCACACGTCCAACAGGAAGGCACGCGCCTCGTTCGCATCGCGTAGCGACCCAAACGCTGCGAACAGCCTGTCCTCCTCCTCGCGCAGCCTCTGCGCCTGTTCCTCTGTCATGTGCGCTCCTCGCGACAGTCGTTGCGTGGAGAATACTTTATCGCAATAAAGCATGCCGTGTGTTACGGCAACGTTTATTCAGCATGCGACTGGCGGCGCGGAAGCGACACCGCGAGGCCGCTCGCCGCATTGCGCGCGCTCTGGACGACCCCCTCGTACGCCCTGCGGACGACGTCTGACGTTCTTTCCGCCTGCTTTGCCACCACGCACTCCACGAGCTTCCACACCAGGCGCTTCGTCTGGTCGCTTGCGCCGTTTGCCGCGGTCATCACCTTCGGCAGCCCCTCGCGAGACGTCACGTCGGTAAGCTCCGGGCCACCGGCGGACAGGATGTCGAAGAACTCGTTGGTGAATCGCTCACGTTCGCCCATGTCCACGGGCCCCATCCACTCGTCGAGGGCGGCATCGAACGCAGCGGCGTCTGGGTCGAGCCCGCCGGCAAGCACAAAGCCAGAGGGAAGGACCCTCCACGTGAGCGGATCGTGTTGGAGCATGCCCGAGCCTGTGCTTGCGACATACGTCCTTGGCTCGTCTGCCCGGTCGAACAATTGCCCTATGACGCTATACGCGGGCTGGTAGCGCACAAACCTGTCGCCGATGGCATCGCGCGCGTCGCGCTCGACAACGCGCCCATCAAGCCCAGGCCCATCGAAGCTGTAGCACCGAAGCAGGTGGTCCGCAAGCGTCTTCGGCATAGCCGCGACCGCATACGAGACCAGGTTTCCGCCCTTGGAGTGCCCGCCCGCCATAAGCGGCTCCCCCGCTGTCGCAGAGGCCTCCAAGGCCCTGCACAGGTAGTTCGCCGCAAGCCTCTGGGCACCGGTCACCTCGAAGCTCAGCATGAAGTCCTCTCGCCAGCCGGCAAGCGTTAGGTCCGTGCCGCGAAACGACACGTAGCGAACGCCTCCCTCGCAACCCATCACGGACCTAGGCGGCAACAGTACCTCGACCGCGGCAAACTGAACGGCGCGATCGTGGTCCATCACGTCCACGTACCGTCCGATTCTCAGACGCCCGAAGCGACGACTTTCCGCAACCGCCTTGAGGTATCCCGCATCGATCGTTGCAAGCGACCGCACGTACGGCGTGACGTCGCCCCCTGAGCGCTCCAGGAGCTCGCCCAGGGCAGCGCCTACCCCGACCGTCCCGCCAGCCGCCTCGTTCGGGACGATGCCGACGAGGTCGATGTAGCTCAACGTCGCAAGCACCAGGGCGTCCACGTCGTTGAAGGGTCGCTCGGTAAAGTCAAGGTCGCCGCGCCACCTTGCGTAGTCAATCAGATTATCGGCCACGGTCACCTCCCACGCGTTGCATCGTCCTGCCGTCGGGTCGATCGAGAAAAGCCGCGTCGCTCCTCGAGAGGGGCATCGGGGCGGCGCCCGCATGGGCACCGCCCCGTAAAGTTCCTCTTCTCGACAGCCTACGCCATGATCTGGCGGAACATGTCCTTTACCTGTTCGGGGGTCGCCTCACGCGGATTGCCGGGGCAGCAGGCATCGGCAAGAGCGTCTGCCGCCAGCTGGTCGAGGTCCTCTTCGACGAGGCCCTTGCACGTCTTGGGAATGCCGACGTCCTCGCCCAGCTTGCGAACGGCAGCGATTGCGGCATCCGCGGCCTGCTCGTCCGTCATGCCCTCCTCGTACACGCCCATGGCGCGTGCGACGCCAGCCTGCTTGTGCGCGGCGACCGGCTTGTTGAACTCCATCGAGATGGGCAGCAGCATGGCGCAGGCGACGCCGTGCGGCGTGTCATAATGCGCAGACAGCGTGTGCGCCATGGAGTGGTCGATACCCAGACCGACGTTCGAGAAGCCCATGCCCGCGATGTACTGGCCAAGCGCCATCTGCTCGCGACCGTGGCCAGCCTTCTTGTCCTTGGCCTCCTGGACGGCGTCGCGCAGGTTGTGGCTGATGATCTCGATGGCCTTGTAGTGGAACATGTCGGACATCTCCCACGCGCCCTTCGTGGTGTAGCCCTCGATGGCGTGCGTGAGCGCATCCATGCCCGTGGATGCGGTGAGCCCAACCGGCATGGATGCCATCATGTCGGGGTCGACAACCGCCACGTCGGGGATGTCGTTGGTGTCTACGCAGACAAACTTGCGCTCCTTCTCCGGGTCGGTGATCACGTAGTTGATGGTGACCTCGGCGGCCGTGCCGGCCGTCGTCGGAACCGCAATGGTGAAGACGGCGTGCTTCTTCGTGTCGGCAACGCCCTCGAGGCTCTTGACGTCCGCAAACTCGGGATTGTTGGCGATGATGCCGATGGCCTTCGCCGTGTCCATCGCGGAGCCGCCACCAATGGTCACGATCGCGCTCGCGCCGCTCTTCTTGAACGCCTCGACGCCATCCTGAACGTTCTTGATCGTGGGATTGGGCTTCACCTCGTCGTAGAGGTCCCACTTGATGCCCGCCTCGTCCAGCAAGTCCGTCACCTTGGACGTCACGCCAAACTTCACGAGGTCAGGATCAGAGCTCACGAAGACGTGGTCGTAGCCGCGACGTTTGAGCTCGCCCGGAATCTCCTTGATGGCCCCTGAACCGTGATAAGAGATGCCATTGAGAACGAACCTGTTCGCCATGTTTCCTCCTCGGATGTTGAGATTCTGTCATCACGCTCTGTTGCGCATGGTCTCAGCTATACCCCAACGCCCGATATGCGAACGCATGTCCGCACCACCATCCGCGAACGGTAGGTTATCGCCCGCGAACGGTAGGTTGTCGCCCGCGAACGCAATTCTACACGCGTAGGAAAAAGGGCACGCCCCTTGGACGCGCCCTTCTCAAACAAGTTTTTCTAGTGCCGACCCGCAGCCTACACGGGCGAGCCACACCTGGAGAAGCTGCTCACGCTGCCGTAGCCGATGCCCTGGCTGGGCGAGAACGCCTCGATCGTGACACCTCCACCAATGTAGATGCCCACGTGGCCGGGACGCCAGACGACGTCGCCAGGCACCGCCTGGGAGACCGGCTTCGTGCAGAACGAGGCCTGCGACGCGGAACTGTGGTCGATGCCGATGCCCGCGACGCCGTACGCATAGCTCGTAAGTCCCGAGCAGTCGAACGTCTTGGAACCGGGGTCAGAGGCACCCCAGACGTAGGTGCCGCCGACCATGCGCGTCGCCGCCGCGATGACGGTGTTGCGCCATGCGCCGGAGACGCTGGAGCTGCCCTTGTTCGAGCTGCCTCCCGCATTGGAGCTCGAGCCACCGTTGCCCTTGTTCGAGCTGGCGCCCGCGTTGGAGCCCGTGCCGGCATTGCCCTTGCTCGAGTTCGTGCCGGAGTTGGTGTTCCCCTTGCTCGAGTTCGAACCGGAGTTGTTGCTCTTGCCGGAATCGGAGTTGCCCTTGCTGGAGCCCGCGCTGCCCTGGGCGCTCGCGTTGTTATCGGGCGTGTAGTACGCGCCGCCGTTGGCCTGGGCCTTCGCGGCAGCCTCCTCGGCAGCCTTCTTCGCCGCGGCCTCACGCGCCGCCTGCTCCTCGGCAAGCGCCTTCTGCACCTCGGAGCTCAGGCTGTTCACGTAGTCCTGCGCCTTCTGGGACTGCGCGTTCAAGGCCTCGCTCTGGGCCTTCTTGTCGGCCACGAGCTTCTCCTGGGAGGCCTTCTGCTCCTCGAGCTCGGACTTCTGGGACGACAGCTGGCTCTCGAGCGTCTTGACGTCGTTGATGGCGTTGGAGTCCTTCTCGCTCACCTTGTTCGCGTACACGATGTTGCTCGTAAGCGCGTCGAACGAGTCGGAGCCAAGCAGGATGCTCAGCAGGTCGGTGTCGCCATACTTGTAGTTCGCGGCAACGCGCTTGCTCAGGACGGCCTGCTTCTCCTTCAGCTCCGCCTGCGTCTTCTCGATGTCGGAGTTAAGGGAGTTGATCTTGGAGTTCGTCTGGTCGAGCTCTACCTTCGTCTGGTTCAGGTCCTCGGAGGCCTGCTCCGCCTTTGCGTATAGGCTGTTCAGCTTCGCCTGGGCGTCGCTCAGCTGTGACTTCAGCTCGGAGCTGGAGGGAGTTGCGAGCGCAGGAACGGCTGCGCCGGAGAAGACTAGCGTCGCGGAGAGTGCGGCAGCTATAGCTTTTTGGGCCTTATTTCGCTTCAAAACCCGCCTCTTTCGTATTGCATCGTCGTTTGTAAGGTCCCGAAGATTCTATCATTTTGAGGACGTCGCTTCCCAAAATTCGCCGCGCGTACGTCGTCACGACCCCGGCCCACCCGTTTTGGACCGCATGTCCCTCGAATGCGAGAAGGGAGCCTTTTACCAGATGGCACGTAGGTTTTTAGGTATCCCCAAGCCGTCCCGAAGCAGGCGTTAAGCGTCGTGGGGGCTTCGTGAATGTGCAGACAATTTGGAGCAGTTATGAACAAACGCCCAGCTAAACCCTCAAGCCACCCTCAAGCGTCCTCGCATGGGGCACGCGGGGCTGTCGCCGTGCGCCCCGCGCGAGCCTCCACGCTCGAAGGTTCCGAGCGCCGCTGGCGACCCGTGGTCTACGCCGTTTGCGCGGCCTCGCTTGCGCTTGGCGTCGCGTTTCTCGCGATGGCGCTTCCCGCCGGGGCGCCGCGCCCGGGCGCGTTCCTTTGGGTTGCCTGCGCGCTCGCCTTCGCGGCTTCGTGCGCCTCGAACGCAGCCTACCTCGCACGGCATCCTGGCCGTCCCACCATCGGCATGGCGCCCGTCGCCGTCGCGTCCGCCGGCGCGGCGGCAGCTCCCCTCGCGACGTCCGCGACGGTCGCGTCCCCGCCGCTGCGCGTGCTTGCGGTTGCGGCGCTTGCGCTGGGCATCGCCTGCGCCGCCGTATTTGGGTACGTGTTCGCCAGGATGCGCGCGGCGTACGCAAACGCGCCCGCGCCGGGCGAGAAGAGCGTGCTCATAGTGCTTGGCGCCGCCGTGCGCGACGGCAGGCCCTGCCAGACGCTGGCCCGAAGGCTCGACGTGGCCGCGAGCCTCCTGCTTGGACATCCCGGCCGCGTGGCCGTGCTTTCGGGCGGCGTCTCGGCCACGCGGCCCGGCGAGCCGACTGAGGCGGAGGCGATGTCGCGCTACCTGCAGGATCGAGGCGTGCCGGCAACGCAGCTCCTGTTGGAGCCACGTGCAGCGAACACCAGGCAGAACGTGTCCTTCTCGCTCGAGGCGCTACGCGACGCGGGGCTTGCGGGGCGGCAGCTGTGCGTGGTGTCGAACGACTACCACCTGTGGCGCGCGCTCCGGTGCGCGCGGCGCCAGGGCGTGACGCTTGTGCCCGTGGCCGCGCGCACGCCACGCGCGAGCGCCCCCCAGCAGTGGTGCCGGGAGGCGCTCACGATCCTTGCGGGACGCTAGGCGACCGTGTCATGGGAGGCGGCCAGCGTTAGCGCTCCCCACGCCACTCGGCGACGAACTCCTCGTAGAACCCCCTGAGGTAGGCCCCGCGCCTAGCCGCGAGAATGCGTCCGGCCTGCGTGCCCATGCCATCGGCGAGCAGCAGGAGCTTGTCCTCGAAGTGCGCGACCGTGGTGTCGCGGCACTCCCCGCTCTCGTCCCAGAGGGCCCGCCCCATGGCCGGACGCCTCCCCCCGCAAGGAGGTCGCGCACGTACGCGGCGGCCGCCGCGATGGTCCCCTCGTCGATCATGCCTCGAGCCGCGCGGTCAGCAGCTTGTTGAACAGCTTGGGGTTGCCGGTGCCATGGCTCGCCTTCATGCACTGCCCCACCAGGTAGCCCACGACCTTCTTGTTGCCGTCGTGGTACTGCTGGACCTGGTCGGTGCAGCGTGCGAGAACCTCGTCCACGATGGGCTCGAGCGCCGCCGTGTCCGTCACCTGGCGCATGCCGCGCTCGTCCACCACGCGCTCCGGGTCCTCGTCGGTGCCGTTGACCGCCTCGAGCACCTCGCGCGCCTGGGCGAAGGTGATGGCGTCCTCGGCGAGAAGCCCGGCGACCCCCCTCACCTGCGCGGGAGTCAGCGCATCGAAGCTCGGCGCCAGGTTCACCATCACGTTGGCGATGGTTGCCACGACCTTTGCCGGCGCGCCCTCGAGCGCCTCCTCGAAGAAGGACGCGACGGCGGGGTCACCGGCGATCTGGCAGGCATCGGCCCGCTTCAGGCCCAGCTCCGCCACGTAGCGGGCCGCCTTGGCGTCCGGAAGCTCCGGGATGCGAGCGTGAGCCTCCTCGATGAAGTCGTCCGTCAGGTCGAACGGCGCGAGGTCGGGGTCCGGGAACAGGCGGTAGTCGTCCGCGGTCTCCTTGACGCGCATGACGACGGTGCGCCGGCGGCTGGGCTCCCAGTGGCGCGTCTCCTGGTAGATGATGCCGCCCTCCTCGAGCACCTCCGCCTGGCGGCAGATCTCGTACTCGAGCGCGTCGTGCAGGCTCTTGAACGAGTTGATGTTCTTCATCTCGGCCTTGGTGCCCAGGCGGGTCTCGCCGCGGCGGCGCAGGCTGATGTTGCCGTCGCAGCGCATTGAGCCGTTCTCGAGCGAGCAGTCGCTGATGCCGAGCGTCTTGAACGTCTGTTGCAGCTTCTCCATGAACAGGCGCGCCTCCTCCGGCGTGCGAAGGTCGGGCTCCGTCACGAGCTCGATGAGTGGCGTGCCGCAGCGGTTGTAGTCGATGAACGACTCGGACGCGCCGGTGATGCGGCCCTCCTCGCCACCGGAGTGGACCATCTTCGCGGCGTCCTCCTCCATGTGGATGCGTAGGATGCGGATGGGCACCGTGTACGAGCCGTCTTCCGCACGCGCGATTGGGGTCTCGCCGTCCGCGGCGACGTCCTCCCACAAGGGGCGCTCCGCGGCGCCGGCGCCCTCGACCTCGAGGTCCAGGTGGCCGTGCATGCAGAACGCGACCGGACCCTGCGTGGTCTGGAAGTTCTTGGCCATGTCCGGATAGAAGTAGTGCTTGCGATAGAACATGGAGTGCTTCATGATCTGGCAGCTGGTGGCAAGGCCGGCCATCACGACGGACTGGATGGCCTTGCGGTTTGGCACCGGCAGCGCGCCGGGCATGCCCAGGCAGACGGGGCACACGTTCGTGTTGGGCGGGTCGTCGTGCGAAAGCCGGCAGTTGCAGAACATCTTGGTGTCGAGCGCGGTGAGCTCCGTGTGCACCTCGAGGCCGATCACGGCCTCCCAGTCCTTGAGGACGTCCTCGAGCTTCCTCATCACAGGTCACCTCCCCTTCCGGCGAACGCGGGCGCGACGGGGGCGCCGCCTCCCAGGCCCAGGCCCTGGTCAACCCCGCGCTCGATCGCACGGGCGAACCGGAGCAGCCTGCGGTCGCTGAACGCGGGGCCCTGCAGCTGCGCCGAGACGGGCATGTGCGTCTGGGCGGAAAGGCCCAGCGGGACCGAGACGCCGCCGTTGCCGCAGATGTTGTTGGAGATCGTGAACATGTCGGACGCGTACATCTGCGTGGGGTCGCTCACGTCCCCGAAGCGCCACGCCGTCGTGGGGGCGCTTGGCAGCAGGATGACGTCGCAGCTTTGGTACGCGCGGGCGTAGTCCTGCGTGATGAGGGTGCGGACCTGCTGCGCGGGATAGTAGTACTTCTCGTACACGCCGCTGGAGAGCAGGTACGCGCCGAGCATCTGGCGGCGCTTCGCCTCCTCGCCGAAGCCGTGGGCGCGCGAGAGCGACGTCTGCTGCGCGAGCGTGGCGCAGTCCGGCTCCTGGTAGCCGTAGCGCACGCCGTCGAAGCGCGCGAGGTTGCTGAACGCCTCGCACGGGGCGATGACGTAGTACGCGGCGATGGCGGACGCGATGTTGGGAAGGTCGACCTCCACGACGCGCGCGCCCTGGTCGCGCAGGGAGTCGAGCGCTGCCGCGAGCGCGTCGCGCACCTCCTGCGAGAGGCCCTTGGCCTCCATGAGCTGCGGCACGACGCCGACCGCGAGGCCGTCGACGGGATCGTCGAGGTGCTCGAGGAAGTCGACGGCGCAGTCCTGGCTGGTGGAGTCGAGCGGGTCGCGGCCGGGCGCGGTGAGCGCGTTCATGGCGAGGGCAACGTCCTCCACGCGACGGCCGAACGGTCCCACCTGGTCGAGCGAGGAGCCGAACGCGACGACGCCGTAGCGGCTGACGGCGCCGTACGTGGGCTTCATGCCCACGACGCCGCAGAAGCTGGCCGGCTGGCGGATGGAGCCGCCCGTGTCGGAGCCGAGCGCGAGCGTGGCCTCGCCCGCGGCGACGGCCGCGGCCGACCCGCCCGACGACCCGCCCGGCACGCGCGAGGTGTCCCACGGGTTGTTGGTGCGGTGGAACGCGGAGGACTCCGTGGTGCTGCCGAACGCGAACTCGTCCATGTTGGCCTTGCCGACGGGCGTGGCGCCCGCGTCGAGCATGCGCCGCACGCACGTGGCCGTGAACACGGACTCGTAGTTCTCGAGCATCCTGGACGCGCAGGTGGTGCGCGTGCCGACCAGGTGCATGTTGTCCTTGAAGGCCACGGGCACGCCAGCAAGGGGGCCGATCTTCTCGCCCGCGGCGCGACGCGCGTCCGTCTGCGCGGCGGCCTTCAGCGCGGGGTCCGCGGAGACCTGCAGAAACGCCTGGACGTCCTTCTCGCGGCCGTCTATGGCGTCCAGCGCGGCCCGTGCCACCTCCGTGGCCGTGAAGTCTCCGTTGCGGACGCCGGCCGCGATCTGTGCGGCGGAAAGTGAGTCGAGGCTCGCCATCAGAAGTCCTCCTCTGAGTCGCCCAGGATGGAGGGCACGCGGAAGTAGCGGCCGTGCGCGGACGGCGCGTTCTCGAGCGCCCGGTCGATGGGCAGCGCGCGGACGGAATCGTCCACGACGTCGGCCCCCATCACGTTGGAGAGGTCCCCGATTGGGTGAAACGTCGGCTCGACGCCCTCGAGGTCGTACTCGCGAATGGGCTCGAGCAGCTCGACGGCCTCGTTCATGTACGTGGTCATCTGCTCGAGCTCGTCCGGCGTGAGCGCGATGCGCGCGTAGTCCGCGATGCCCGCCACGTCGTCTTGGGACAGTGCCATGTCTGCCCTCCTTGCAGGTTGGGTCTGCGGCACGGCGTGCCGCACGTGTGTCACGACCATGATACGCAAAGCCGGCCGGGCGAGCGCCGCGCCGGCGCGGGGCGCAACCGCACCGTTACGTTGCCGTCACGCCGGCGACGCGTCCGGCGCAAGAAGCTAGCCCAGGAGCTCGCGGCGCGAGCGGGTGCGCGCCACGAACAGCGCCGCCACGGCAGCGACCATGGCCGACGCCGCGAACAGCGTGGCCTGCACGCCAAGGGCGTCCGCCACGAACGGCGCCACCAGCAGCGGCAGCACGCCCGCGCTGTTCATGCCGACGCGCATGACGGACGTGACGCGCCCGACGTGGGCGACGTCGCAGCGCGCCTGCGCGAGCGTGGTGCGCGTTGGCCCCATGGCGCCAAAGCCCAGCCCGCTGACCAGCTGGCCCACGCACGCCCACGCGACGGACGCCGTGCCGACGTATAGCATCGACCCCACCCCCGTGACGAGGAGCATCGCGGACAGCGCCGTCATGTCGAGCCTGCGCGAGGGAATCCGCAGGACCGCAAGCGAGCCCAGCGTGCCGCCGACGCCCGCTATCGCGGAGAGCCATCCCATCCACTGCGCGCCGGCGCGCAGCACGTCGCGGTAGAACAGCGACTCGAGCGAGTCGAACGCGCCGTACGCGAAGAACCCCAGGAACCCGATGAGGAAGAGCGTACGCAGGCCCTCGCTCTGCCGGGTGACGCGCACGCCCTCGGCAAGGTCGCCGAGAAACCCGCGCGCACCGGTCGCGGGGCGCGCCTTAAGGTCGGGGTCGCCGTCGCTCGTGCCCGCGGCGCCCATGCCCGCGGCGCCGGCCTCCCCGGACGCCGGCCGCTGCCGAGAGGGCGCGACCTTCTCGACCGTTGCCCAGACGAGCGCGACCGCCGGAAGCGATGCGAACGCCATGATCGCGAAGTCGCACTTTGTGGGAAGCGCGCTCACGATGAGGCCGCCGAGCGCCGGCCCCGCGATGACGGCCACGCTGGTGGCCGTGTAGACGAGGCTGTTGACCCTCTGCAGGTAGCGCGGGTCGTCAGACACGAAGCGCGGATAGGCGTCCATGGAGGTGCTCCCGACGCCGAACGCCGCGCCCTGCACGGCGGCAAGGGCGTAGAGAAGCGCGTAGCTCAGCGGCAGGAGCCAGCCGGCGAGCCCCGCCACCACCATGACGGAAAGCGTGGCCGCGAGCGTGCGCCTGGGACCCACGGCGTCGACCAGGGGGCCTGCCACGAAGCTCATTACCACGAGCATGACGTTGAGCACCAGAACGAGCGAGGAGACGACGAGCGCATCGGCACCCAGGTCGTAGGTGGCGCATCCGATGATGCCCACGAAGTATATGGCCTGGAGTCCCAGCTGCATGAGGAAGTTTGCCGCCACGATGCGGGCTTCCGGCTTTGAGAGGAGGTTGGACGAGAAGATCTTGGATGCGAAATCTTGCAAACGCATGGGTGCGGCCTTTCTGCATGGGGCGGAGGGACGAGGTGGGGACCGCCGTGCCGACGGAGAGGAGCGGCGCACGGGCCGCTCCTGAAGGTGAGGCCGGCCGGGGTCGAGAAGGCCGTCAGTGCGCTGCCGGTGCTGTTGGCGCGGACGTTGCGGACGCCGCGGACGCTGCGTCGCCAGGGGCGGGCGCATCGGGCCGGACGCCGAGGACCCTGCCCATGACCTTGCCGTACGCTGCGGCAAGCACCTGCTGGAACAGCGTGCCCGCCACGACGGGGAACATGACCGCCGGCGGGAAGAACTGCGCCGCGATGACCGCACCGCACGAGATGTTGCGCATGCCGCACTGGAAGACCATGGACACCGTGCCGGGGACGTCCTGCCCGGCAACGCGCGCGAGGGCGAGCCCCGCGAGATATCCCGTGGACGCGAACAGCAGGATGAAGACGAGAACCCCGACGAGCTGCGGCGTGAGGTGCGTGAGGTACGGCGCCGCGGACGTGGCGTTTGAGGCGATGACCAGGACGATGGCGACGCGCGCCGCGGGCATGAGGCCCGGCGAGAGGCGTCGCGCCGCCCAGCCATGGGTGACGTCGTTCAGTCCCATGCCGAGCACGGCGGGAAGCGCGACAGCGAGAATGACGTTGAGCATCATGGGGCCGGCATCGACGTGGACGGCGTGGCCGAGAAGAACCTGCAGCGTGGCCGGAATGGTGACGGGCGCGAGGACGGAAGACACCATGAGCGTGGCCAGCCCCTCGGCGACGTTGCCGCCGAACATGGATATCCACATGGTGGAGATTGCCGCGACGGGGACGCTGTATTCGAGCACGATGCCGGTGACGAGGTGTATGTTGCTGCCAAACAAGGCCTTGGCCAGCAGAAACGCGACAACCGGCATTACGCCGGACGCGAAGGCGATCGTGATCAGCATGGGGGCCGGCCGCCTTGCGGCCTCTGCCAGGTTGCGAAGGCCGTTGGCGAGTGCGCCTTGAAAGGACACGAGCGCGAAGAGCCACGGGACGGCGGGCGCGAGGTGGGACAGCTGCGCGGGAAACGCGCACGCCGCCACGACGCACGCGATGGCGATGGGCGCCATGTGGGCGCCGATGAACTTTCCGAACGAGTGCCAAGCGTCCAAGATGGCCTTCTCCCCCGCCGTGACCGCGTTGGCCCCGAGCCGACGCCCCCGACACGAGAAATACTAGCAGACACGACGGCGGCAGGGTACGACCGACAGGGGACGCGCCGCGGACGCATGCCTACGGGACGCATCGTGTTGTTCCCATGGAGGACGGGTGGCTGGCAGTGGGCACAGAGGGTCGAGCGCGGATGGACGTTCTTCTCGCCCAGGGCGTTTACCTGCGGAAACGAAAGGTCCGAGACGAAAGGCGCCAACGGGTGCAGCTAGCGGGAAGTCTGGCGCGAACCATCTGCGAGCGCCGCGTGCCATCATGCCCGCATGAGCATCTGCATCTCACATACGACGGCGCTGTGGCTTATGTGCAGCCCCAGCATCTGGCCACTCGTCGCGGGCGGACGTGACGAGGCTGACCTTCAGCCAGATTTCGAGGCCAACCGCACCAACGTCATCAGAGAGACAGAGGCCATACTCCCAACGGTATGTGCACTCGCCGAATGGGACCAGGAGAGCGTCAAGCCCATAGACATTCTTGTTCCAAGGGGGGCCAGCCGGAGAAGGAACGGCATCTGTGTGCGACATTCTTGGGGACGCGCACTGCCAGTAAATGCCATCGTTAGGCTTGATGAGGGAATCTACCTGTCGACTCCGGAGTTCGCTTTCCTGCAGATGGCGAACAGCCTTGATGAAATAGAGCTCGCACTCCTGGGTTGCAGCTTATGCGGCAGGTACTACCCCTGCGAGTGCGAGGCTGGGTTCGTGAAAAGACCACGCCTGACGACGATTAGAAGGCTTGACAGCTTTCTCTCTCAGTTCAAGAACGTGAAGAACGCGGCGAAGGCGCGCAGAGCCTTGCGGTGGGTGTTCGAGGAATCTAGATCGCCCATGGAAACTTCCACTGCCATACTGCTGTCTGCAAGCAGGAGGATGGGAGGGTATGGGCTTCCGAAGCCCATGCTCAACCAGACGGTTGAGCTCTCGGCACAATCATCCGCAGTCGCAGGAACCCCCTACTATGTGGTCGACCTCTATTACCCAAAACCTAATGTGGCGATCGAATACCTCGGAAAGCCCTACCACGAAGACGTCAATCGCGACGTTACGAGGGAGTATGTCCTTAAGTGCGAAGGTTGCACCCTATTCAACGTAACCATTACGCAAGTGATAACCAGCTCGCTCAGAAACCGCCTTGTGATGGACATCGCGCAGGCAATTGGATACCGTCTGCGAAAGAGCACCCCGGCAATAAGTGGGAAGAGGAACGCCCTCTTAAACAGGATTCTTCCCCACCCGTCCCAAGTCTTGAAGTCGGGAGAGGTCGTGTGGAAAAGCGCCTCATGGGCGTTGCCTCTGAGACTGCCGCGCTAAGCGCTTCCAACGCAAGCGAAGCACCACATAATGCCATCCGAAATCACTTCACAATCTGCCACGGCACCCATTAGAGGATTCCTCACGCCCGCAGTTGATCTTGATGCACGGGTCTTTTCGCATACGAAACAAGTTGTTGCACCCAGTCGACCACCGACGGCGAGGCGGCAGGCCATCGCTACCAAGTTCAGGTACATGCCCACATCCAAAAGCCTCTGCACGCACCGCGGCTAATCTTACAGGGCTTCGCAAACTCGAAGCCGGTGCGTACCCGTTGGCTTCACGCCACTGCACACACCGGGGTCGACATTGCGGAATCGTGCGAACTCGGCGCGGGTGTGTACCCGGGGCTTCGGCCGCGACGCACACACCGGGGTCGACATTGCGGAATCGTGCAAGCTCGGGCCGGGTGTGTTGCGCCTCTGGGGCCGCCGTGGCAGGAACCCCGGGGTGTGTGACGCAGCGATGGTTAAACGAGCTATGGCTCGGGCATCCTACCTGCGATCATGTGTTATCGAACCAGGCGCGGGCGTATCACACCAGGGGGATTCTCGCATTACGCGAAGCACACCCACGACTTCGCGGCACGGGGCCCCTTTTTGCGCAACGCACCAGGGGCGAGCTTGCGGGTTCGTGCGAACTGGGGCCGGGTGTGTGCGACGGCGGGTACTCATCCGCCACGACCTTGCAGGATCTTGCTAACTGAGGCCGGGTGCGTGCCCGAGGCGCTGGCGCCCCTGCACGCACCAGGGGCGACCTTGCAGGATCCCGCAAACTGGCCGCGGGTGCGTACCTACAGCTTGTGTCCTCCGCCGCGCTCGATTGTGGACTCTCACTGGACAACACTGGACAACTCAATAGCTCTACGTATGTCGTACGGTTCGAATCGCACGACGCCCACACCCAAATTCCCACCTCTGCACCATGAATTAGCTGTGACCAAAGAAAAACATGCCCCAAACGATTGAAAACACCGCTCACGTCGGGGTAAAATCCCCCTTCGTAAGTAGGATTTACGCCGAGACCGCCACGACAGACACGCGACCGCCCCGGCACAGACGATTCGGAACTTCCCGAAGCAGAGAGAGGCGTCATGTCACAGCTACTCACCATCTCAGGACTTTCCGCAGGTACGGACGAGAAGCCCATCCTCCATGGCATCGACCTTTCCGTGGGCGCGGGCGAGACCCACGTCCTCATGGGGCCAAACGGCGCAGGCAAGTCCACGCTCGGCCACGTGATCATGGGCGACCCCGTCTACAAGGTGACCGGCGGCACCATCTCCTTCGACGGCGAGGACATCACGGACAAGACCCCCGACAAGCGCTCGCTCGCCGGCATCTTCCTCAGCTACCAGGCTCCCGTCGAGGTCCCCGGCGTCCCCCTGTACAGCTTCCTGCGCACCATCACCCAGATGCGCCCGGAGCTCAAGACCACCGCGCGCAAGTTCCGCCAGCGCGTCGGCGAGATCTGCGACCAGCTCGACATGGACCAGGGCTTCCTCACGCGCGAGCTCAACGTCGGCTTCTCCGGCGGCGAGAAGAAGAAGGTCGAGATGCTCCAGCTCCTTCTCCTCCAGCCTAAGCTGGCCATCCTCGACGAGACCGACTCCGGACTGGACGTCGACGCCCTCTCCGTGGTCAGCCGCGGCATCGAGGCCTACCGCAAGGAGTGCGACGGCGCCCTGCTCATGATCACGCACAACACCCGCATCCTCGAGAAGCTCGACGTCGACAAGACCCACGTCATGGTCAAGGGCCACCTCGTCGCCGAGGGTCCCGCGTCGCTCATCGACGACATCGACCAGAACGGCTTCGCCCGCTTCGAGCAGGCGCCCGCTGGCCAGAAGGTCGAGGCGTAGCAATGGCCGAGAAGAGCAAGAGGACCGAGGTCGAGGACGTCGACCGCTCCCTCTACGACTTCGTGAAGTCGGAGGAGGGATACGAGCGCTACGCCGACGGCCTCACGCCCGACATCGTGCGCTCCATCAGTGCCAAGAAGGACGAGCCCCAGTGGATGCTCGACATGCGCCTGAAGGCGCTCGAGATCTACCAGGACAAGCAGATGGCCCCCAACTGGGGACCCAGCATCGCCGGGCTCGACATGGACCACATCTCCACGTACGTCAGCCCCAAGACGAAGCAGGCCAAGGACTGGAACGACGTCCCCGCCGACATCAAGGACACGTTCGAGCGCCTCGGCATCCCCGAGGCCGAGCGCGAGTCCCTCGCGGGCGTCGGTGCCCAGTACGACTCCGAGATCGTGTACCACAACATGCGCGAGGAGGTCGCGAAGCAGGGCGTCGTCTACACCACGATCGAGGACGCGCTCCACGACCCCAAGTGGGAGCCCGTCGTGCACGAGTACTTCGGCACGCTCATCCCGCCCACCGACCACAAGTTCGCGGCGC